>Ga0080064_1000419_pt1 | contig 113658 bp, 115 predicted proteins | sample Subgrocontami54m_FD_69260 | JGI IMG/M metagenome (GOLD analysis project Ga0080064, IMG submission 69260) | Subsurface groundwater microbial communities from S. Glens Falls, New York, USA - GMW46 contaminated, 5.4 m (SPADES assembly) (version 2) ...
CGCGACCCTGGCGCCGGCCTGGGCAAGAACCTGGGCGAAGCGCCAGCCGAGCCCGCTGGATGCGCCGGTGACGAGCGCGGTCTTGCCATCGAGGCGAATGGCTTGTTGCATGTCGACTCCTTTTCCTGGGTGGTTTTTTCCGGCGCCACGGTACCGCGTTTCTGCCGCGGCGGCAAGGAAGTGCAGGGGTGTCAAGGCGTAGTCTTGTCCAACGAGGTGTCAACCTGGAAGGGGTCAGCGCAAGGAGAATCGGCGGCTCAAGGGGAAGTGGCTCTGACGCCGCCTCCACCAATTCCGGCTAGTTCAGCAGTCAGCAGGTAGAGGCATCTACGCCGCCGGAATCACCGGCAGCAGCACGCTCGACGTTTGGTCCGGGCCAAAATGCAGCGTGACCTTTCCACCGAACACGTCGGCCGGCCGATCAACCGGGTCGTCATGCACGAAGGGCCCGCAACCGCGCATCGGATTTTTCATGTTTGAGAGCGCCGTCGCCGGGCCGTCCCACTCGTAGTCCTTGCCGCGCAGGGTGAGCCCGATCCGATAACCCTTGGGCACCACGATGCACGTCGCCCAGATCTCGACGTCGAGATCCACCACCTTGCCCGGCTCGAGCGGCTGCTTTTCGTCATGTGTATGGAACGGCCGGTACGGCAGCGAACGCACCGGGTCTAGCTTGCGGTGCGATGCACGCAGCCAGCCGAGGCTGATCGGCGTGTGCGGATCAAGCGCCCCCTGGAACACCACTTCAGTACCGTCCGGTGCGAACGCTCGCAACACGGCAAAGACGTCGGCGTCGGTGGTGGATGACGAGAGACAGAGCTTGAGTGCCGACGGCCCGGTGAGTTCGGTCGCCTGCTCAAGCGGCGGTGTCATGAACGTCACGCCATCACCGAGCGCGTCGTAGGTGAGCGAACCTTGCGTAGTCACTGGCGTCGGTGACAGCCGCATCCCGTTCGGGTCGAGATAAAACCGTGTCCATTTTGTGCGCGCGAGCGGCCACTCGGTTTCATGGCGCTCGACAAATTTCTCGCCCGGGTGGCGAATCTGCAAGCGAATGCGCGGCTCGCGCTCCCAGCCGTTGTCGGCCCCCTTGAGGAAATGGTCGAAAAACTTCTTTTGCATGCGCACGCCGTAGTCTGTATAGAACGGCGCCCAATGCGAGCGACCGTGCGCCTCGAGCCATTTTTGCGGCGAAGCCGCGCCCACGAAGCCTTCAAGGTTGCCGCGCAGGTGAAGTCCTTGCCCGCCCCAGTTCGCCGCCGAGAGCAGAGGAATCTTGACGCGCGAGAGGTTCGCCGAGCGCTCCCGGTAGTAAGGGCCGTCGAGTTCGTGCGCGAGTAGTTGGCCGGCCATGTCTTCGCGATTCTTGACCAGTTCCTCGGGCGAAAGCGTCTCCGGCCCGCAAGCAAGCTCACCGGTGACCGGGCTCTTCTTGCCGCGCTCGCCGACACCGTGCTGCACGGTCTTCACCTGCATGTCCTGCCAATTCTTGCGGAAGGTGGACAGGATGCCGCCGTGACGATTGCCGTCGCGGTAATTGTCGTGCCAGCCCTCCCACACGCAGATCGCGGCCAGATGCGGCGGTTGCATCGCCGCTGCGCGCCATTGGTTGGCGGCGTAGTAGGAGATGCCGTTCAGCCCCACCTTGCCTGTTGCCCACGGCTGCGCCGCCGCCCACTCAATACAGTCGTGATAGTCACGCTGCTCACGGTCGTTGTTGTGGCACAGGTATCCCGGCGAGCGGCCCGCCCCGCGTGAATCGACGCGGATGCACACATAGCCGTCGGGCACCCACTTCTCGGGGTCGACCACTTCCCAGTTCGCATACTTGTTCGTGGTGCCGGAAACGGCATCCGGGTTTTCACGGCACATGATTTCCCACGAGGTCTTGTAACCCTCCTGGAACGCCACGCCCTTGCCATACGGGCCATAGGTCATGATCACCGGATAACGTCCCTCGGCCACCGGGCGGAACACGTCGGCGCGCAGCACTAGGCCGTCGTCCATCGTGACCGGCACATCCCAGTCGATGCGCATGCCGTCGCGCACTTCACTCTTGAAATCCATTGCCTGCTCCATCTTCGTTTTGCGCTGCGTTATTCGCGCTTGATCTTCGATTCCTTGATCACCTTTTCCCACTTCACGAGCTCGGCGCGGATGAAGACGGATACCGATAGGTAATTCAACCGTCTCGAGCCAAGTATCTCACGGTAGATTGGTTTGTCAAATACGGTTCTGCGCGTTCTGGAGCCGGGTTTGGCAGGTCCGCGCTCAGAAAGCGCCGCCCGGGCAGCGGGATTGGGGTGATGTCCCAGCCACGGGCGCAGGCTTGCACTCGTTGGCAGCCGCCAGCGCCATTGCCGTCACCGCTGAGCGCAGTGGCGCATTGGGTGCCAGCACGCCAAAGTAGCGATGCCTATAGTGTGCGGGACGGGGGCACCAGGGCGGCGATGCGCTCGATCAACTCCAGCGGTGTGAGCACCAGATTGGCGCGTTTGCCGCCAGACTGCGGCTTGGGGCAGGAAGGTGCGCCGGACTGCTCCCTGCAAAGGATGACCGCCATCGCGGGTAACGAGGATGTGCAGGTGTGTGCCGGCAGCGTGCTTCACGAGGCGCCCCTGCACTTGCTGGTAGACTTGCGCGCGCCAACCGCGTGTTCTGTACGGATAAGAAGCATCCGTACAGAACACGCGGTTATGGATAAAAACAAGGACGGCTTAGGTTTGTTTTTATACAAGATCGCCGATTGCGCGCGGATGGCTTTTTCATCCGTGCGCAATCGGCAATCCGCGCGGACGTTTTTTTTGTCCACGCAAAATCGCATTTCACATATGCTAGAATATTTTCATGAATGTGAAAACAGCCGATCGCACCCTGGACCTGTTCGAGGCTTTCGCGCGCGCGGCTGGTACGTAACGCGCGGCGAAATCGTGGCCGACCTGATGGCGGTGGCGGTGAATGGGGAAACCTATAGCGTCGCCCTGGCGGGGCCGATGCACCGCATGGACGGCGCATTGAAGCGTCACGCGAAGCTGCTCACTGAATTGCGCGCCACGCTGGAGCGTGAGGCGTGAGCTGGTTGCCGTTGGAAGGGATCAAGGTTGCGGATTTCTCTGCGCTGATACCCGGGCCTTTTTCAACGGCGATTCTGTCCGATCTCGGGGCCGATGTGATCAAGGTTGAACCTCCCGGGGGGGATTCGGGAAGAAACCTGTTGCCGGCGGTGTTCCATGCGACCAACCGCAACAAACGCTCGATTGCGCTCGATCTGAAGCAAGCCGATGTGAAACCCGTGATCGAGCGCCTCGCGCGCTGGAGCGATATCGTCATCGAATCCAACCGTCCGGGTGTGACGGCGCGCCTGGGGATCGATTACGCCAGCCTGTCCGCGTTGAACCCGAGACTCATCTACTGCTCGCTTTCGGGTTTCGGCCAGAACGGTCCCTGGCGCAACAAGCCCGGGCACGATATCGGCTATGTCGGCGCGAGCGGCGGGCTTTCCTATCCCGGCTCCTGGCTCGGGAAGCCTGCCCGCTCCAGCATTCCTATCGCCGACATGCAGGGCGGCAGCTTCGGTACCATCGCCATCCTGGCGGCACTGCACGAGCGCGGCCGGACCGGCAAGGGCGCCGAGCTCGACCTGAGCCTGTACGAAGCGGGCTTGTTCTGCGCCGCGCTGCGCCACGGCATCGGCGAGCACACCGATCCGCGCGCCCATATCTGGCCGGTAAATGATCTGTTTGAAACCGCCGACGGCAGCGTTCTCATTCTGGGCATCGTCGAGCAGCATTTCTGGGAGAGTTTCCGCGCCGCGGTCGGGGACCTCGCGCCCGAGCTGGCGGACCCGAAGTTCGACACCGATCCCAGCCGGCGCAAGCATGGCGACGAGCTGTCGCGATTGCTGAAAAAACTGTTTCTGCAGAAAACCGCGAAGCAGTGGCATGAGCTGCTTGAGCCGCAGGATGTTCCGCTCGAACTGCCGCTGACGCCGGCCGAAGCGAGCCGCACTGAATTTGCGCAGGCGCGCGAAGCCGTGGCCGAGGTGGACGGTGAGCGCCATGTCCTGTTCCCGCTCTGGGCCAACGGCCGCCGCGCCGGCGCACTCAGGCGCGGCACGCCCGCTCTCAATGCAGACGGCCGGGAGGTATTGCAGGAACTGGGATTTGCCGAGGACGACATCGAGCGTATTCTCGGCGCAACGGTGGCGCGCGAAGGCGGGCGAAACGGTCATGGAGTTGGATAATTCTCAATAAATTGCAGCTACCGTCGCAACCTCGGCCCCCCCATACCAGGACTGCGCTGACGGTGCTCGGCATCTGTCTGATGCTGAACCTGATCGGTCGCGGCACTGCCGACACTTACGTCGTGTTCCTGCGCCCGCTGGAGCAGGACCTGGGCTGGACGCGTTCGGAAATGACCAGCGTGTATTCAATTTACCTGCTGGTCACAGGACTGAGCTCGCCCATCGTGGGCATGCTGTTCGACCGCTTTGGGCCGCGCGCCTTGTACACCTGCGGCATGGCCGCGCTCTCAGGCGCCTATCTGCTCGCGCCGCAGGTGCAAACACCGTGGCAGTTCTATGCCACCGTCGGTGCGATGACGGGAATTTCAGCCGCGGCCCTGGGCCTGGTGCCCTCATCCAGCCTGATCAGTCGCTGGTTCCGCGAGCATCTGTCCACGGCGATTTCAGTGGCTTTCGCCGGCCTCGGCCTGGGGGCGCTGTTCATCGTTCCGGGCGTGCAATATCTGCTGCAAATTCACGGCTGGCGCGAAACCTATCAGATCATGGGCACGCTGCTGCTGGTTCTGGTGCCGGTCGTGTTTTTCCTGCCTTGGAAACGCTATGCTCAAGGCCACCCGGAATATCCCCAGCCGAAAAAGAGCAGCACCGTCGTCGGCCGCGACTGGACCGTGCGCGCGGCGATGCGGACACGCGCATTCTGGGGCCTCGCCTGGGTGTTCTTCTTTACCGCGTCGGGCATGTTCAGCATCATGGTTCAGACCGTCGTCTATCTGGTGGAGCGGGGTTTTTCCCCCCTCGTTGCGGCTACCGCATTCGGCTTTTGTTCGATGATGTCGGTATTCGGCGTGCTCGGCGCGGGCGCCATCGCCGACCGCGTCGGCCCGCGCAACATCGTCAGCCTCACCTTCGCCGGCAGCATCACCGGCGTGTCCATTCTGCTCGCGATGTCCTGGTTCCCACGTGAGGGCTTGCTCGCCGCCTTCGTGCTCATATTCGGCATCTGCCAGGGCGCGCGCGGCCCGATCGTATCCTCGATCAGCACGCGACTGTTTGCCGGAAACCATGTCGCGGGTATCTACGGCGTCATTTATGCGAGCAATGCCGTAGGCGCGGGGCTGGGATCCCTGATGGCCGGGCTGCTGCACGATTTTGCCGGCAGCTACCGGCCCAGTTTCGTGTTCTCGATCTGCGCCCTGCTCATCGCCGTCTTGCCGTTCTGGCGCGTTCCGGAGCTGCGCGATTTCCGCATGCGCCAGCGATCGCATCATTAGCCCTACGACAGCGGGCAATATTTTGCGCTAAGATTCGCAGCAGTTCAGAGACGGGAGATTGCAATGCGGAAATATCAAATGTACATCGACGGCAAATACGTCGACCCGGCCTCGGGCAAGTGGTTCGACAGCTACAATCCCTATACCGGCGAGCCTTGGGTGCAGATCGCGCAGGGCAATGCCGAGGACGCCGATCGCGCCGTGCACGCAGCGCACAAGGCTTACACCGAAGGGCCGTGGCCGCAACTCAGCGCGAGCCAGCGCGGCCTGCTGCTGCACAAACTGGGCGACCTGGTGGCGCGCGACGCGAGAAAGCTGGCCGAGACCGAGGTGCGCGACAACGGCAAGCTGATCGCCGAGATGCAGGGCCAGCTCAACTATATCCCGCAGTGGTACTACTATTTCGGCGGCCTGGCCGACAAGATCCAGGGCGCGGTCATCCCGCTCGACAAAAAAGGCTTTTTTAACTTCACCCGTCACGAGCCGCTCGGAGTGGTGGACCGATCGCCGCCGGCGGGGCGATGGCTAAGTTTCCGCCGGTGAAGAAATGAATCAGCCCCTCGTTTCCATGGTTCCGCGTCCCGCGGCGACCCTGATCTTGGTGCGCGACACGAACTCCGGCATGGAGGTTTTCATGATCCGGCGTTCGCAGGCGGCCGAGTTCGTCGGCGGCGCCCATGTTTTTCCCGGCGGCGGCGTCGATGCCGCCGATGCTTCGGCCGAATTGGCAGCCTATTGCGAAGGCCTGGACGATTTTGAGGCGAGCCGGCTGCTGGGCGTGGAGCAGGGCGGCCTGGCCTATTGGACCGCGGCCCTGCGCGAGTGTTTCGAGGAAGCCGGACTGCTGCTCGCCCATGACGCCGGCGGAGAATATGCCGACCTGAACCAGCCGCAGCGCGTGCAGATTTTCGCGCAATGGCGCGAGTCGGTACGCGCCGGACGGGCGACGCTCGCCGACCTGTGCCGCGAACACCAGCTGCGCCTGGCCGCAGGACGCATGGCTTATTACAGCCATTGGATCACTCAGCCGGGGCGCCCGCGCCGCTACGACACGCGCTTTTTCGTAGCCGAGGCGCCTTTGGCACAGACGCCCTCGCACGATAACAGCGAGACCATCGATCACGTCTGGATCGAGCCCGCCGAAGCGCTGGAGCGCCATCGGCGCGGTGAGCTGCATCTGGTGTTCCCCACGATCAAGACACTGGAAAGCATCGCCCGTTTCAATAGCGCTGCCGCGCTGATGGAGTTTGCACGCTCGCCGCGCAAAATGCCCGTCATGGCCCCGCGCACCGCGAGCAGCCGCGAAGGCAAGAAATTGCTGGTGCCCGGCGACTACGCCTACGCCGAGGTCGGCCGGCTCGATCCGGAGGGCAAGGGGACGGCCGCCGGCGAAATCGTTCCCGGCACCGTGGTGCGGCTGTCCGACAAGGTGCGGCGCCTCACCGCCCCCAATCCCGGATTCATGACCGGCCCCGGCACCAATACCTATCTTCTCGGCGCAGGCGGGGACATCGCAGTGATCGACCCGGGTCCGGCAATCGATGCGCACATCGAGGCGGTGCTCGCCGCGGCCGGCGCTCGCATACGCTGGATCCTCGTCACCCATACCCACATGGACCATTCGCCCGCGGCTGCGTTGCTGAAAGCGAAGACCGGCGCAGAACTCCTGGGCATGCCGCCTCCGCCGTTCGAGCGCCAGGACCAGAGCTTTCGCCCGGACAACGTGCTGGCCGACGGCGAGCGTATCGAGTTGGGCGGCTGTGTGCTGCGCGTGATCCACTCGCCGGGGCACGCCTCGAACCAGCTGTGCTATCTGCTCGAGGAGGAGAGCCTGCTGTTCACGGGCGACCACATCATGCAGGGCTCGACCGTGGTCATCAATCCGCCCGACGGCGACATGCGCGTCTATCTCGATTCGCTGCGCCGGCTGCAGGGCGAGGACATCGCCTGGTTCGCACCGGGGCACGGGTTTCTCATGGACAAGCCGCAGGAAGTGCTGGAGCGCCTGCTGATCCACCGCCTCACGCGCGAGAACAAGGTGCTGAACGCGGTGCGGGCGGCTGGCACCGCGACGCTGGAGGAGTTGCTGCCGGTGGTGTACGACGACGTGCCGGCGCGCATTCATCCGGTGGCGAGCCGGTCGCTGCTGGCGCATCTGATCAAGCTGAAGGCGGAACACAAACTGGTCGAAACGCTGGGGAGATGGAACATTGCGTAAGGCGAACCATCGATCGGCTCCTGACTCCCGGATCTGAGGTTCGCGTTCGACGAAAACAGCCTGCGGCAATCTTTGCCGGGACGCCGAAGGGTATTTGATCTAGGTCAACAGATCAGCGAGTCACGTCGATACCATCCTCAGGGCGGCGGCAGGAACTGCAGCGGCCGGAGGGCTGCCCCAAGCGCGGACAGCCCGGCGGGTGCTGCTGATCGATTTTTCAAAGGAGGCGTCATGTTCAAGAAGGTACTGATTCCCACGGACGGCTCGAAATTGTCGCGGAAGGCGATCAAGTCGGGCGTGGCTTTCGCCAAGAGCATCAATGCCCGTGTCACCGGTTGCTACGTGGTCGAGCCGTTTCAGCCTTACTATTTCGGGGAGTACATTCCGCCGGACATGCCCACGCCCAAGGAATTCGAGCGCCGCGCGCGCGAGGCCGGGGAAAAATACCTGCAGCAGATCGAGACTGTGGCGCGTGCCGCAGGGCTGACATACAGCGGATCGGTGGTGAAGTCCGACAGCCCTTACGTGGGAATCATCAACGCGGCCAAGAAAGGCGGTTGCGACCTGATTTTTATGGCTTCACACGGGCGCAGCGGCCTGTCGGGACTGTTGCTCGGCAGCGAAACCCACAAGGTGCTGACCCACAGCAAGATTCCGGTGCTGGTGTACCGTTAACCCGGATCCCGGCCGAGGACGCTCTTCAGGCCTTCACTGTCGCGGATGCGTATGTTTTTCTGCTGCACCCCGATCAGGCCGTCTTCCTGGAACTTGGAGAATGTACGGCTCACGGTTTCGAGCTTCAGCCCGAGGTAGCTGCCGATCTCCTCGCGCGTCATGCGCAGATTGAATTCGGAGGGTGAATAGCCGCGCGAAGTGAAGCGCTGCGACAGGTTGAGCAGAAACGCGGCCAGCCGCTCCTCGGCGCGCATGCTGCCCAATAGCAGCATCACCCCGTGTTCGCGCACGATTTCGCGGCTCATGATCTTGTGAAAGTGCTGCTGCAGCACGTACAATTCGCGCGACAATTCCTCCAGGCGGGCGTAGGGGATGACGCATACCTCGCTGTCTTCCAGGGCAACTGCGTTGCAGGAGTGCTGGTCCGAACCGATGCCGTCCATGCCCAGCATGTCGCCGGCCATATGAAATCCGGTGACCTGGTCGCGGCCGTCTTCCATCACCAGGGTGGTCTTGAAGAAGCCGCTGCGAACGGCGTAGAGAGACCCGAATTTCTCTTCGGAACGGTATACACTGTCGCCGCGCTTGACGCGCTTGCGCGTATAGACCATCTGGTCCAGTTTCTCGATCTCGTCCTGACTGAGGCCGGTCGGAAGGCACATTTCGCGCAAACTGCAATTGGAGCAGGCGTTCTTGAGGGCATGAATGTCGATAACCCGGGCGAGCTTGGGAGGATTCATGTCATGTGCACTTAAGGAAGAATTCGTTTGATCCACATCAACATTTCCGTTCCGGAATTGGGCAGACTTGGCCGATGAACGTGACAGCCTTACGCATTAATCCATCCCAAGACAACCTGCAGGTTGACGCCGAACTGCTGAGAAAATTCAACATCAGCGGTCCGCGCTATACCTCTTATCCGACCGCAGACCGCTTCGTCGAGGCCTTTGACGAGGCTGCTTATCGCAGCTGGCTGGCGAAGCGCAATGTGGGCGGGATCACCCGATCCCTTGCATTATACGTCCACTTGCCTTTTTGCGACACCATTTGCTACTACTGCGGCTGCAACAAGATCGTCACCAAGGATCACGGCCGTTCGGCCAAGTACTTGAAGTATCTGGGCCGGGAAATTCGCCTGCAGAGCGCCGGGTTGGGCGGGAGGCGGCGCGTGACGCAGATGCATTGGGGTGGCGGCACGCCGACGTTCCTCAGCGAGGCCGAACTCAGTGAGCTGATGCAGATGATACGCGAGAGCTTCGAGCTTGATCTGCACGGCGAGTATTCGATCGAGGTGGATCCGCGCAAGGTCGGCGAGCAGAAGGTGGCGCTGCTGGGCGCGCTGGGCATGAACCGCATCAGCGTCGGCGTGCAGGACTTCAACCCCGAAGTCCAGCGCGCCGTGAATCGCATCCAGAGCGTCGAAGAAACCATCGAGGTGATCGAAGCGGCGCGCAAGCACGGCTTCAAATCAGTCAATATCGATCTGATCTACGGTCTGCCGAAGCAGACCCTGCCGGGTTTTCGCGACACGCTCGCCCAGGTGATCGCGTGCTCGCCGGATCGGATCGCGCTCTATAATTACGCGCATTTGCCCACGGTATTCAAGCCGCAGCGGCGCATTCTCGATGCCGACATGCCGCAGCCGGAGGTCAAGCTGCAGCTCATGATCAATGCGATCGAGACGCTGCTCGCCGCGGGCTATGTCTACATCGGCATGGACCATTTCTCCAAGCCGCACGACGATCTGGCGGTGGCGCAGCGCCAGGGGCGGCTGTACCGCAATTTCCAGGGCTACTCGACCTATGGCGACTGCGATCTGATCGGGCTGGGCGTGTCGGCGATCGGAAAAATTGGCCCGACCTACAGCCAGAACGTGCGCACGCTGGACGAGTATTACGACCGGCTCGACCATGACCTGCTGCCGGTAATGCGCGGCATCGAAGTCACCGCCGACGACCTGGCGCGGCGCGCGGTGATCCAGGCCCTGTCCTGCCATTTCGAATTGTCCATGGAGGCGATCGGGATTGCGCACCTGATCGATTTTCGCAGCTACTTCGCCACCGAACTGGCCGAGTTGCGCGAGTACGCCAAGGACGGGCTGGTGGAAATCGACGGCGACTGGATCGTGGTCACGCCGAGGGGGCGGCTGCTGGTGCGCATCCTGTGCATGGTGTTCGACAAATATCTGCGCCAGGCGAGCAGGCGCGCGAGTTATTCCAAGGTAATCTAGATTGTGGAGGCCCAGTTTGCGGCCGCCTTCCTGATCGGGCTTCTGGGTGGCGTTCACTGCGTCGGCATGTGTGGCGGCATCGTCGGTGCGCTGGTGGCCGGTTTCGGTGTCGCGGGCCTGGCCAGGGCCGCCGATCTGGGCGAGCGTATCCGGCAAGGGCGGCTGTGTATCATCTGACCAAGTCCCTGCATGAGCTCTGCGCGCTGGCAAGCTTCGCGTTGTTTTTTGTGCGTGGGGTATGGATGCTGCGCGAGTCGCCGCAACTCTCGCGGCGCTGGGTTAGAATCCTGCCGCACGGGATCGACACTCTGCTGCTTGCGAGCGCCATCGCGCTGACGCTGATGCTGCACAAGTATCCTCTGACCGATGCCTGGTTGAGCGCCAAGCTCGTTGGGTTGCTGGTATATATCGGCTTGGGTCTGGTGGCATTGCGCTATGGCAAGACCAGGGGCGTGCGCGCCGCGGCGTGGATCGGGGCACTGGCGGTATTCCTTTATGTCGTCTCGGTAGCGCTGGCTCACGACCCGTTTGGTTTTTTTCGCGGTGTGACCCGATATGGTTCTTATTAATATGCGGATTCGGGCAGCGGGAGCAGGCGTGGTGCGGCAATGGCCGTCGGGTTTTTCGGTAGACGCTGAAGCCTGTGTCCTCGGGCCCGAATAGCCGACATCAACAAGGAGAATAGCGTGACCAGAATCCTGATCGCAGTCGACGGATCGTCGCATTCCGCCAAAGTAGCCAAGGCGGTGATCCGGCAAATTTCCGCCTACAAGCAGCCGCCCGAGTTGCACCTGGCCTATGTGCATCTGCCGGTTCCGACCCTGGGCGGTTTGATCAAGGCCGTCGGGCACGAGGCGCTGCAGCGCTACTATCGCGAGGAGGGCGAGGGCGCCTTGCGCGGGGCGAAAAAGCTGCTCGATCGCGCCAAACTGGCTTGCACCATGCACATCATGGTGGGGCCGATCGCCGAGACCCTGGCAGGCGAGGCGAAAAAGCTAAAATGCGAACTGATAGTCATGGGTACGCGCGGCATGGGCGCGGTGTCGGGCATGCTGCTCGGTTCGGTCGCCACCAAGACGGTTCATCTGGCCCGTTGCCCGGTATTACTGATCCGGGAATGAACGCTCCCGGCCCGAACGGATGATTACGCTGCACCACGGCGCCGCCTGAGGGCCGGACGGGCTGAGCAAGGGGGGACACGCATGCTCGACTGGCTCAAGCAATTTGGCGGCAAGCCCGACCATCCGTTGCGCGATGCGGACGCGGCGAAGGAGGTTCTCGCCGGCCTGCCTGAAGGCGCATCGGTCGATACCCTGGAGCAGCTCTCGCACTGGGTCGGTTCGGTCAAGGATACCCCCGGCTTCGCCTGCGACGACAGACTGGCGGTGATGCGCCTGCTCGACCAGGCGGCGGCGGTGCATGTGGAGCCGCTGTTCAATCAGTTTTTCTCGAAGATCCACCAACAGGACCGCACGACGCGCAAGATCTGGGATGCGCTGCGCGAGTACTGGGGCCGGCTGGCCGAAGGCTACGCCCAATGCGTCGCCGATTTCGAGCATGGCGAGAAGGGCGCGAAGAACGTAGAGGAAGAGATGCCGCTCGCGCTGGCGCGCGCATTGCGCGCGGCCAGCCTGCGCTTCAAGCTGCGCTATTTGCGCTTTGTCGGCATCGATGCCAAGGCATGGGCTCCGCTGTACCGCATGTATGCGTTTGCCGAGCTGAAACAGTTCGACAATGTTCCGGTCGTCGCCTATGCGCGCGAAGTGCACACCACGGCGCGCGCGGAATTGCAGAAGATCCTGCTGCTCTACCTGGCTGCGCCGCACGAGTTTCCGCCGGGCCAGCTCGAACTCGCCTTCCGCATTCTGGCGCGTTTTGCGATTTCGGCCGAGTGGTCGCGTGTGCCGCAGGCCGAGTGCAATTTCGTCATCGACCTCGGCACGGGCGGGCCCCCCTTCCAGATGCGCGCGAAGGAAGCGGCCGGCGCCAACAAGCGCTTCATCGGCGGCGGGCAGGCGCTGACCAAGCTCGCCGAGATCAGAGTGCTGAGCGAGAAAAACATGCTCAGTGAGGAGCTGCGCTTTGGCCCGGAGTTCTCGCCGGCGCAGATCATTACCGTGATCAAACATCTGCAAATCTACGTCGGCCCGGAGCCGCCGCACCGGCACTACGCAAGAGCCAAAGCCTCGATCCATCTGAGCGTGGTGCACGGCCTGAAACCGATCTGCCAGCGCGTGACGAAGATCGAACTGGGCTCCGGCATGTCCCTTGGCGAGGACATGGACATCAAAGCCAGGACGGCGAACATCATGAAGCTGGTTGAGGAGGAGATCGAGGCCACGCCTGAAATCTGGGAGCTGGTTGAGGAGGAGATCGAGTCCACGCCTGAAATCTGGGCGCAAAAGGACCGGAGCGAATGGGGGCTGGGCGCCGAGATTCCGCCGGATCTGGGCAAGTGGGCCGAGCCGGGCAAGCTCTGCGGCATCCAGCCCCGCGGCGAGAAGGCCTGGTGGGTGGGTATCATCCGCCGCATTGACGCGGACAAGTCGCTGCATTGCGGCATCCGGATTTTTTCCAAGCGTCCGGTTTCGGTATGGCTGCGGGTGCTGGGGGCCGGCGAGCACCAGGCTGCCAACTGGGAAAGCTCGACCGGCTCGTTCGCCTTCAATTACCTGCGCGCGATCATGCTGCCCGATGCGCTGAAGTCGCACGACCATCCGGTGATGATCCTCGAGAACAAGAGCTATGTTCCCGGCCAGATGTGCGAGGTGATGATGGGCGAGCACAGCCGCCATATCCGGCTGGTGGAGTTCCTCGAAGAGGGTGAAGACTACGTGCGTGCCGCGTTCGAGTGGCAGCAGCCCGGCAAGCGCTGAATCAAGGCAATGCGCGTATTTGGCCGGGAAGAATCAAGCCAAGTATAATGATCCATTCCCAACACGATCAAGAAAGAAAACTGTCCATGAAATTCTTCTCCTTCCTGCTTGCTCTGGCTGTTTTCTCCAGTCTCGCCTTCGCCCAGCCGCTTCCGGCGGGGCACCCGCCCATGGCGACGAAGAGCGAGGGCAAGGGCGTTCCCGACGCTCAGCTGCCGCAAAAAGCCAAGGTGCTGAGCAGCATCGACGCTGCTGGATATACCTACCTCGAGGTGACTCAGAACAAGAAAACCCTGTGGCTTGCAGGGACTAAGGTCGCCGTGAAAAAAGGCGATGTGATCCGGTTCGACGACGGCATGGTCATGACGAACTTCAACAGCAAGACGCTGAACCGCACTTTCCCCAGCGTCACCTTCGTCAATCGCGTGGTTGTCACCAACGAAAAAGAATAAAGCGCCGAACGGGTGCCGGACGGAAAGTGCGGCCGGCGCGCCCGGCTTGAGGCAGGCGGTTTCATGACGGCGGACAACGCGTTCGAGATCTGGCAATCCAGGTTGAGGAAGCATGGCCTGGACGAGGTCCGGCGGCTCGCGGCAGCGCGGCCGCTCCAGCCGCGCGCGCGGCGCTTTATCTTCCTTCGCCATGGGGAAACCGAGGGTAACGCCCGGCGGGTTTACCAGCCCCCGGACATCCCTCTCAATCTGACGGGGCACGCCCAGGCCAGGCGTGCGGCCGAGTATCTGCGCGAGCATCCGGTCGAGCGGATCCTCGCCAGCGACATGCGGCGCGCCTGGCAGACGGCGCAGGCGGCGGCAGAAATTGTATGCGCGCCGGTGATTCCGGAACCGCGCCTGCGCGAAAGATGGTTCGGCGATCTGATCGGCACGTCGTCGATGGATCTCGATTGGCGCAACGAGCCGCCGAACGGCGAATCGTTGCGCGACTTCGTCGTGCGCACCCAGGACGGCTTTTGCGATGCTCTGGACACCGAAGCCTCGACCCTGCTGGTTGCCCATGGCGGGCCGCTATACGTTCTGGTCTTCAGCCTCGGCGCCGAGCTGCTGGAGCAGCATATCGCCAACGCCACGCCATTGCTGTTCGAGTACGAATCGGACGCTGGCCGCTGGCACATCAGCAATATCGCGCCAAAACACATTACCGCGGGGTATCGCACCACGGCGGATTGAAACTGGCCGGGAAGCGAAGTGCCGTGGCGTGCTGCGCGTTACGCGGGTATGCCCGATATTTCAAGCGCGTCGTCGGTCGATCAAGCGTTTCGGTCGCTCCGGACCGGCCGATCGATGGGCCGTTGCATTAGCCTAGCGCTCTGCCTCGCCGCGGCTGTTTCGCGCCGCCAGCGTGCCGCGGCGGACGATCTCGTTGACTATTGCGGCGAACTGCTTTTTCATCTCGTGGCGCACGACGGCGAGTCCTATGAACGGGGGGAGCGGGAAGGCCGGCAGGAAGCGTGCGTTGTAGGTAAGCCGCAGCGCCTGAGGCAATTGGTGAATTTCATAGCTGCTACTCAGGTCCCGCAAATCGCCGGAAAGCGAGCGCGCGAAGATGCGTCGAGGTGGTTCCAGGACGACATCCAGTACCAGATGCATCGGCTGGCGGAAAAAAAGGAATCCGAACTCTCCCTCGTGCTCCACCACCATGCCGTCAAGGCTGCGCGAAACGATGCGCGAGGCGGCTATGTCGGGAATGAACCTGGCAAAGTGGTCGTAATCGGTAAGCACGCTCCACGCTGTTGCGGCATCAACCGGCAAATCCGCGCTGGCGGAAACGGAGACGAAATCGCCCTCCCATGCCGCCTCGAGCTCGATGCTTTCGTCGGCCGCAACGGTGTTCGCGCCGATTACAGCCCAAGCGAGCAGCAGCCACGGAAGAAGCCGCATCAGTCGCGCCGCGACCGCGATGGCGATCCGCACGGGGGTCCTGTCCGATTCGGCGAGGAGCATGAATCAGTCTAGTCCAGGCGTCTAGCCATTGCCAATGCCTGGATTGGTCTTACGCCACATGGTCGATCCCCGGAATAAGCGCCAACTTTCGCTCTCCGTTGGGCGCGACGGTCCAGAAGGGTGACTGCAACAGTACCCTCCTGCCTGGTTGCGCCTGAAGGTAGCAATGCATTGCCCACGGCCATACCAAGGTTGGCTGTGAGCTTAGAGTTAATGCTGGGTTGGTCAATTTCCGACGCCGATCACGAAACTCACCACCGTAGAACACGAGCCGCCGATGTTGAGCGTCTGGATGGTGCGAGCGGCTTTGATCTGGCAGTCCCCGGCTGCCCCAGTGACCTGCCGTACCGCATCAAGGGCCATCCGCGCGCCCGTGGCACCGACGGGGTGACCTATACCAAGGAGCCCACCCGAAGCGTTGAAAGGCAGGCGGCCGCCCCGCTCAATCCAACCTTCTTCCACAGCGATCCAAGCCTGGCCGGGCGGCGCCAGGCCGAAGTGGTCGAGCGCTAGATATTCGGTGATGGTGAAGCAGTCGTGGGTCTCCACACCATCGAGATCGTGCAATTCGATCCTGGCGCGCCGCCAGGCGTCGGTGATCGCACCGCGCACATGAGGCATGAGGAAGCCCTCGTTGAACCCGAGCTCGAGCTTGTCGAGGAACCTGATCCCAGCGCCTCGATGTCCCCAACCTCGCAGGCGCGCGAAGGAGGCCAAATCGCAGCCCGTTCGCCGGGGCGTGGTCGGCGGCGAAGGCTTCCGAGGCCAGGACCAGCGCACACGCACCATCGGTTATGTGTGTGCAATCCATGCGCCGTATGCCGGGTTCTATTTCCGGGTTTAAGTCATCATCCTCGTTGAATGCGCCGTCCTTCAGATGCCAGCTTCGCGTCTGCGCCTTCGGGTTTGCTCGGGCATTGCCGTAATTGATCTCAGCGATGCGACTGAGATGGCGTCGATCAAGACCTTGTCGCGCCTCGTACTCCTTCGCGATGCGGCCGAAAACCGCCGGCCACAAGAAGCGGCAGTCCAAATCCTCGCGGGCGAGCCAACTTGCGCTGTCCTGGATCCGCGCCGCGCTCTCGCCGGGGACATTCTTCTCCTCTTCCACGCCGACCACGAGCGCACAGTCATATCGGCCCGCCTCGATCTCTGCGGCTGCGGCAAGGATGGCCAAGGAGCCTGAGGCGCAGGCTCCTTCGTGCCTTGAGGCAGGCAGCCCCCGCAATTCGGGGACGACCTGAGCGACGAGCGGGCCAAGATGCCCTTGACCTCGGTAGAGTTCGCCCATCGCGTTGCCAACGTGAACAGTCTCGATAGCTGACGCTCTCAGGTGACTCTCGGCGAGTGCCCCGCGGGTCGCCTCCTCAATCATGTCAGAGAGGTCGCGGCCTTCGCGCGACCACACGCGTGAGAAGTCGGTCTGATAGCCTCCGAGAAAGTAGACTGCGCGCGTCATTCACAAGCTCCACGCCACCACGCCGAACGGGTAAACTTAGTCATTGCGCATAATTGTTACGCGTAAGAATATTGGATCATCACGGTCCTCCTCACATTGCCCTCGACGCTTTGGCCGTTGACGTTGGTGATCACGATTTCCGCCGGAACCGCCATCGACAGTGAGCGCCGTGCCAGTGACGAAGCTCGCCCCTTCCGCGGCGATGAAAGTGACGAGGGCGGCGACGCTCGCGAGGTCTTCTGGCTTGCCTGGCTGCGCATCCCACAAGACGCTGTCACGCTGTGTCGGTCGACCTCGCCGGCTACCGACTTTGGGAAGCCTAGCGCCCGCAATCCCACGCATTGCCGGCACAAAAGTTCGGCCCCTCTCCCGTGAGGATGATTGCGTTGAGGTGATCAAACCGTTCGTCGGGAGCCGAGAAGAAGTGCGCGAGCTCCCGGTATATGAGTTGATCGGGCGAGCCATCGTCACGAGCACAATTCCACCGCTCTCGGCCGCGATCCTCAGGTGCTTGTAATCCATCGTTTCCCTATCGTCAGGGACAGCTCACCTTGCGCGCTGGCGGCCGCGTTCGAGAGCGGCGGTTCCGCCGCTGTGCTGAGATGGCCATCTGATCTGATGGCTTGGCGAGTTACCTCGCGATCAGGGCCGTTGGACCTTGCTGTCGTTTCCAGAACCGCCGCGGCGGGGCTTGGCCCTGCACGCGAGGCGACACTATTCCGCCGGTACTGGGGCGCGAACTCGACGACTCGTGCTTGACGCCGCCGCTTGGGCGCCGAAGTTGCTCCTCAACCAGTCCGCCTGAACCTGCGCCATCTTCCCAAGATCCTCCATGTCATAATAGATGCTCATGTGAGTGACGTCGAACACCTCGAATGCCTTCTTAGGGTTCGGGATTTCGTTGAACGCCTGGATTTGGAGATCGGCAGAGGTATTGCGATCACCCTTTGCGGCGGTAAATAGAACTTGCGTATCAAGGATCCTTTTGCAGAACGGTATCACATCGTACTGCGTGAAGAGCTCGACCGATTCGATCGTATTTCGGTGCTGATGATTAGGCGCCTCGCGCGCTTTGATATCGTGGAAGACCTCGAAGCAATCCGCCATCGGCCACGAGCAGACTTCCTCGAAGGGCTTGAGGGAAGACATCGGAATGTAACCGCCGGGATTGCCCTCGAAGCGGCTCCGCCTGTCGGCCATGATGACGCGCCGCAGTTCCGCAAAGCGAGCCTCTCCATGCACGCGCCGCATCGTTTGGAATCCGTCGATGACCGGCACGACCGAGATCGCGAACTTCGGACGAGGATCGATCGCAGATACGACGAGCACATGTCCGCCGGCGTATGAGATGCCCCAGATGCCAGTCCGCGACGCGTCGATATCGTCGTGGCTTTCGGCGAATGACAGGGCGTTCCTATAATCTTCGATCTGGGCCCAAGGATTCAGATGCTGACGAGGCTCGCCTGAGCTTTCGCCATCATTTCGGTAGTCGAACTGCAGTGTCGCGAAACCGATACTGTCGAAGTATTCGGCGTAGTATGGAAGAACCATTTCTTTGACGTAGCACCAGCCACCCGCCATGATGACGAGCGGAAGAGGCCCCGATACGCCCTTGGGGCGCGTGAGCACGCCGACGCAGGTCTCGCCCCCGCTGTTGAAAGCCACCCGCTCCTTCTTCATACACGTTCCTCCTTCATGGAAGCCGTCTGGCTGATTCCAGGGATCGATGTGTTGCCGGGGTCACCGGTGCTCTCGCCGAAGCGTCGATAATTGAAACGAAGCGTCGCACAGCCCAGGTCTTCGAAGAACTTTCCATACCAGGGCATGACGAATTCCTTGGTGTAGCACCAGCCGCCCGCCATGATCACAAGCGGCACGTCTCCGGAGCTGCCGGCCGGCCGGGTTAGAACGCCTTTGCACGTATCGCTGCCGCTCCTGAATTCCACTGTTTCGCTCGCGAACCCTTGCTGATGATTGAAGTCTCGGCAGACCACGCTGACGCTGGAAATATGCATTGTGCGGGCCGGCGTGTCAAGAGAATCTCGAACCAATATTCGGAACAGTAGGCTGCGCAACTACACCCGACCGGCTGGCGTAACCGCCGCTGCGATCCGAGGTTTTCTTAGCTGGGCGATGCGAGCAAGGCTGAAACCGCATTCGCCAATGCCTTGCCCAGCAGAAGACATTGATCCGGGTCCAGATGAATGTCGTCGACGCGGCTGGCTGGCGTGACGCTTCCGGCATCAAAGAAATGGGAATTATATACTTGACTCCCTTGGATTTACGGCTTTTACCGGACTTCTTTGGATGTGCTGATGGTGGGCGATACTGGGATCGAACCAGTGACCCCTCCCGTGTGAGGGGAGTGCTCTACCGCTGAGCTAACCGCCCGACCGAGTGCGGATTTAATCACGTACGCCCTCTCGCGGTCAATTCGAAAGCCGTCATAATCCAGTAAAATGCGAGCTTTCCGAAGCCGCCTCTCATGATCCGCACCCGTTTCGCTCCCAGTCCCACCGGTTATCTGCACGTCGGCGGCGCGCGCACCGCGCTTTTCTCCTGGGCCTACGCGCGCAAGCACGGCGGCAAGTTCGTGCTGCGCATCGAGGACACCGATCTCGAGCGCTCGACGGAAACTTCGGTGAACGCGATCATCGAAGGCATGACGTGGCTGGGCCTCGATTGGGACGAGGGGCCGTACCGGCAGATGCAGCGCCTCGGGCGCTACCGCGAAGTGGCGGAGCAACTGCTGCATGCGGACAAGGCCTACTGGTGCTACGCCAGCAAGGAAGAACTCGAGCAGATGCGCGAACAGCAGCGCGCGCGCGGCGTGAAGCCGCGCTATGACGGGCGCTGGCGTCCGGAGAACGCGAAACGCGCCGGTCTGACGCCGCCGGCAGGTGTCGAGCCGGTGCTGCGTTTTCGAAATCCCGACGAAGGCGCGGTCACCTTCATCGACCTGGTGAAAGGACCGATCACCGTCGCCAACAGCGAAATCGACGATCTGGTGATCCTGCGCGCCGACGGCGTTCCGACCTACAATTTCGGCGTCGTGGTGGACGACCTGGACATGGACATCACCCATGTCATCCGCGGCGACGATCATGTCAACAACACGCCGCGGCAGGTGAACATTTTCCAGGCGCTGGGCGCGCCGCTGCCGCAGTTCGCGCACGCGCCGATGATCCTGGGTGCGGACGGCGAGCGCCTGTCCAAGCGCCACGGCGCCGTCTCGGTCATGCAGTACCCGGAGGACGGCTATCTGCCCGAAGCGCTGTTCAACTACCTGGCGCGCCTTGGCTGGAGTCACGGCGACGCGGAGAAGTTCACGCGCGAGCAGTTCGTCGAATGGTTCGACCTCGCGCATGTGAGCAAGTCGACCGCCCAGTTCGACGCCGGCAAGCTTGCGTGGCTCAACCACGAGTACATCAAGCAAGCGGATCCCGGGCGCCTGGCCGCATTCGTGGCGCCGCGCATCGAGCGCGACGGCGGCAAGCTCGACGATGGCCCGGCGCTCGCAGAAGCGGTGAAGCTGCTCAAGGATCGCGCCACCACGCTCGCACACATGGCCGAGTCGGCGATGATGTTCTACAAGCGGATAGAACCGAGCAAGACGCTCATCGCCGAGCACCTCACGCCGGAGGTCATGCCGGCCGTGCGCGAGTTGGCGGCGAGGCTGGAGCGCGTCGAATGGCAGCGGCCGAAACTGAACGAGGCAGTCAAGGCGGTGGTCGGAAAATTCGGCCACAAAATGCCCCAAATCGCGATGCCGCTGCGGGTAATGCTGCTCGGCCAGACGCAGACGCCATCGATCGACGCGGTGCTGGAACTGCTCGGCCGCGACACCGTGCTGGCGCGGCTGCAACCCTATCTCGTGGAAAGCTAATTCGCCTTTGCAGGGGAGGACGCAAACCGGTATAATTCGCGCCTTCCGTGGGGGTATAGCTCAGCTGGGAGAGCGCTTGCATGGCATGCAAGAGGTCAGCGGTTCGATCCCGCTTACCTCCACCACACCGACCAGTCCCACCTGGTTATCGCCAAGCCCTTTAGTCCCCATCGTCTAGAGGCCTAGGACATCACCCTTTCACGGTGAGTACAGGGGTTCGAATCCCCTTGGGGACGCCAATTTAACGCTAAGCGGCCAGCTTGAGGGCGTTTGCCTTCGGTTTGCGCTTCTCCACCGGTTTCACCGCGAGCCGCAGGCCGGTTGCCGCAAGTACCGCGGTAAGGCTGCTCAGCGCAGGATTGCCGACTTTCGACAGCATCTTGTAGGTAGCCTCGCGCGTGAGATTGGCCCGGCGCGCTATTTCCGCAACACCGCCTTGGGCCTGAGCGACGTGGCGCAGCGCGAGCATAAGCACCGCTTGGTCACCGTCTTCGATCGCGGCTTCCAGGTAGGCAGCCGCCTCTTTCCGGTCTTTCAGGCTCTCAACCAGCGAGTCCTCGTAAGGCAGGCTAGGTACGGCTGCGCGGATTTTGCGCCGCACGGGCTTTGTAGTCTTCGAAATAGTCTTTGGCACGTTCGATGTCCTTCTTCTGCGTTCTCTTGTCTCCCCCACGCAGGAGGAGAATTATCATTTGGCCAAGCCGGGCGCAATACACCCGATATCCCGGTCCCCAACTGAGTGTCCTAACAACTTCGAAATGGTGAGCAAGTCTACCCTGCACCGATAAAAAGGGGTGCACAATGATTGACAGAGTTTGTACTACAGCGGAGGAAGGCTTGACCTGGCCAAGGCCCTGTCTGCATCGCTTGCACCTGCCGGTTGCGCCTTGTTCCTTTACGGGCTGCTGGCGCAGGTGATCGGCGACGCGACGTGAAACACCTGCGCTTCGACGACGCGCTGCGCGCGGCCATCACGCGCAATCTCGCACTGCGCGCCGCCGCACCCCTGAAGGCACGCGGCCTCAAGCGCGCGGCGGTGTGCCTGATCCTCACCGACGGCGGCGCGGGCGATGCCGCACTGGTGTTGACGCTCCGGGCGAAGCAGCTGAGCACGCATTCCGGCCAGTTCGCGCTGCCCGGCGGGCGCGTCGACGCGGGCGAGAGCATCGTCGAGGCCGCGCTGCGCGAAGCGCGGGAGGAGATCGGCCTCGAACTCGCACGCGAGGCCATTCTCGGGTGGCTCGATGATTACCCGACGCGTTCCGGCTATGTCATCACGCCGATTGTCGTCTGGGCGCCGAGCGCTGCGGCGATGAGCGCGAACCCGGCGGAGGTGGCGGCGATCTACCGTGTGCCGCTGGCTGAACTGGGCCGGCCCGGCTCCCCCGAATTCGTCGCGATACCGGAAAGCGATCAACCGGGGATTCGCTATCCGCTGCTGGGAACGCTGATCCACGCGCCGACCGCGGCGGTGCTCTACCAATTCATGGAGGTTGCCGTGCACGGCCGCGCCACGCGCGTGGCGCACCTGGAGCAACCGGTCTGGGCGTGGCGCTAGGGCTAGCGCCGGACGATGCTGCTGCCGGCAGCCTTTACCGGATCACCTGCGGCGAATCCGGGGTCGTGATCGAAATTGAAAGTACGCTCGTCACCGTTGTCAAAGCGTACCGAGACGGCCCAGGTCTTGGTCGATTTCATTTTTTCCTCGATTTTGTGGCCGGCGTAGGCTCCTCCGGCGGCGCCGGCGATAGTGGCCACGTCCTTGCCCGTTCCCTTGCCGACCTGGTGACCGAGGAGTGCGCCGGCAACTCCCCCGGCGATGAGTCCTACCGGACCCGCCTTACCTTCTTTTTCCGCCACCCTGACTGCCGTTACCTTGCCGCAATCGTTGCAACTGGCCGCGCTCTGGCTGGTCTTGTTTTCTGCCGCAAGCTTATTCTCGGCAGCGGCTAATACTTTTGCGTGGTCCTCCTTCGCGTCGCGCAGGCATTGCATACGCCGGCTGGAGGTCGATTCATCAGCGCATATCTTCTGGTCCTCGCTGTAACGATAGTCCGCCTTCTTCTTCGCGGCCTCATAACTGGCTTTCGCCGCTTCGTCGTTCGCTACGCAAGCCGTGGCGGCGCTGATTAGCGCGAGGAACATCAGGAATTGTCGTTTCATGGACTTGATCTCCGGGCATTTCAACTGGCGATGCCCCGTCCGCGGTAGCGGCTCGGGGGGCGAGGTTGCCTGTATAGGCTACGCGGCCTCGGCGCGGGCGGCAACTGTTCATTGCAGTTGTGGCAGGGGTGTAAAGGGCCTTAATATTGATGCTTGCAGGAACTGTCATCCACCACCCGGAATCACCGAACGGCGGGGCGCAGGTCGAGGGGCGCTTGACGCCAAGGTGCCGGATAGCGTGTAATTTGCTTCGCCGCCACAGAGTGCGGCGACCCAATCAGCACTGTTGCAGTTGTCGATCACGAATTTCCGTCTAAATCGCGAGGCCACTTCTGGTGCTGGAATCTTTGCCGTCCATTCAACTAGCGTCGCTGGCCTTGCTGCTGGTGGGAATCGGCCTCGCTTTTTCCGACATCCGCTTGTCAGGCTGGGTCCTGGGCTGGATTCTTCTTTCCGGTGCGCTGCTGGTGCAGTGGTTCCGCAGCGTTCTGGATTATTCCTTCGAGCATGGCGGCGTGGATCCTGTCAGCTATCAGATCGCGGGCGACTGGATGGGGCTGGGGTTCGCGCTGCTCATCGTCGCCTCGATGTACATGATGCGGGAGGTACTGGCGAGGCACAGCCTGGCAGAGGAGAGACTGCGCGTCATCAGCACCGTCGCCCAGGACGCGATCATCATGATGGATAACCGGGGCAAGGTCGCTTTCTGGAATGAAGCGGGACAGAGGATTTTCGGCTACAGCGGGCAGGAAGCGCGAGGAAAGAAGCTCCACGAGCTGATTATTCCGGAGCGCTACCGCGCCGATTTCGAGAAAAAGTTCATTGAATTCAGAACTACGGGCCAGGGGCCCGTCATCGGCAAGACCGTGGAGCTTGCCGGACGGCGCAAGGATGGGGTGGAGATCGTCACCGAGGTCTCCATTTCTGGGGTGAACATAAACGCAATATGGCACGCGATTTGCATTTTCCGCGACGTCACCGAGCGCAAGCGCGCCGAACAAATGCTCGGGCTCGAGGACGCAGTGGCACATTGCCTCGACGGCGCGGACAACACATCCGAAGCACTCGGGGCGGTGATCCGCGCCATATGTCAATCGCAGAACTGGGAGTGTGGCCGCTTCCTTCGCGCGGACGATGCTGCAGGCGTATTGCGCTTAGTGAGATACTGGAGCGTGCCGGACGCGGCGATCCAGGGGTTTCTTGCAGCATCGCAGGGGTTCACCTGCGGCCCGGGTGTAGGCATGGCGGGCAAGGTGTGGCAGTCGGGACAGCCACTGTGGATCGCCGACATCACCAAGGACGCGCGCGCGCTGACGGCGATTTTCAAAGCCGAGTCCGGCGTACGCGGCGCATTCGTGTTCCCGGTGACAGCGGAAGGAACGACGATAGGCGTGTTCGCCTTCAACAGCCACGAGATTCGAGAGCCGGATGCGCAGTTGCTGACGGCAGTGCGGGCGATCGGCAGCCAGGTTGGCGGGTTTTTGCGGCGCAAGCACGGGGAAGCGGCGTAGCGCGCACCCCTATGCACGCGACCCTTCATTTGATGCAGAAGTACGGCTTCCCGGCGTTGCGCCGCGGACCGCTCGACACACTCCAGGTCAACCTCGGCTACCGCTGCAACCAGAGTTGCCTGCACTGTCACGTCAACGCGAGCCCGCAGCGGACCGAGACGATGTCGCGGGAGACGGTGGCCGATGTGCTCGCTTTCCTCGAGGTTTCGGGGGTAAGGCAGCTCGACCTCACCGGCGGCGCGCCGGAACTCAACGCCCACTTTCGCAGCCTGGTGATGCGCGCCCGCGAGATCGGCGTGCAGGTGATGGACCGCTGCAACCTTACCATTCTCGAGGAGCCCGGCCAGGAAGGCCTGGCGGAGTTCCTCGCGCACCAGCAGGTCGAGATCACGGCTTCGCTGCCCTGTTTCATCGAGGAGAACGTGGACCGGCAGCGTGGCAAAGGCGTGTTCAAGCGCAGCATAGGCGCGCTGCAGCGCCTCAACGCGCTCGGCTACGGCCTGGACGACGGGCGCCTGGCGCTCAATCTCGTTTATAACCCGCAGGGAGCGGTACTGCCGCCGGCGCAGGCCGGACTGGAAGCCGACTACAAAAAGAAACTGGGCGAGCGATTCGGCATCCGCTTCACGCGTCTCTACACGCTTGCCAACATGCCGATCCAGCGCTTCGGATCGACGCTCGTATCGAAGGGGACGTTCGACGAGTACATGGCGCTGCTCAGGGGGGTGCACCGCGACCAGAATCTGGAGGACGTGATGTGCCGCCGCCTGTTGTCGGTCGACTGGCAGGGCTACGTGTACGACTGCGATTTCAACCAGATGCTCGGGTTGCCGCTTCGCCTCGAGGGAAAGCAGCGGCCGCACCTGACCGACCTGATCGGCCGCGATCTGGGCGGCAACGCAATCGCGGTGCGGGACCACTGCTACGGCTGTACCGCCGGGAACGGTTCTTCCTGCGGCGGGGCCTTACGCGCCTGAGGCTACAGAAGCACCAGCGCGCGGACGGCATGCCATTCCTAGCCGCCGCCGGCGCAGATGCGCATTTCGAGTACCTTAGTTCTGCGCCCGGAGCTGCGCACCGCTGAGCAGATTCCGGGAAAGATATTGCTGGCGGTAAGTTTCGAACGGCACGCTGTCCGCGGCCTCGATTCTTCGCTGCGCCGCGAGCGAGTCCTCGGCCATGCGCGCATAGCGGGCTTCCACATCTGCGGCCAAAGGCAGGTCAAGGAGGGTGCGCCGGTGGCGTAGAGACCGAGCCAGGGCGAAGGCGACGTAGGAGTTGTCATACGTCTGCCCCATTTCCGCAAGCATGCGGGCCGAACGGGTGGAGGCGGGATCTGCGAGGGCGGCGGCTGCGGCCGACAGCGCGTTCCGGTATGCGCTGCTGCGGTGAGCATCATCCAGGGCCGCAGCGATCGGCTCGCACTCGCCCAGCAGGCCGCGACCCCATTCGGCCAGACCGAGTTCTTGTCCTCGCCGTTCCAGGCGCAGATTGGGCTCCCGGCCTCTCTCGGCGACATCGTGCTGGTTGCGGGAGATCGCGGCGATCTCCTCCGGGGTGTCCGGGGGGCTGTCGCTGAGCAGGCAATGAAGCAGAAAAATGTCCAGAAAGCGGATCGTGGCGGCGGCAATGCCGATGGGCGAGAAAGGGTCGTTGTCCATGCAACGCACTTCGATGTATTCGACGCCGCGCTCGCCCAGTGCGTACAGCGGGCGCTCCCCTGAGTGGAAGCGCGGTTTCGGCCTGATGGTGCCGTAGAACTCGTTTTCGATCTGCAGCAGCGTCGTGCCGAGTTGCCGGTAGTCGTCGCCGTGACGCAGGCCGATGGCCTCGTACGGCGGATAGGGCTTGGTCAGCGCGTCGTTGAGCGAGTTTGCGTAGCTCCTCAGGTTGTTGAAGCTCACCGCCAGCGATGCCTGTGCGTCGCTTTGATAGCCCAGCGGCCCCATGCGCAAAGAGGCGGCCCCGGGCAGGAACAGCGTGCCGGGGTTCAGTTCCCGCAGTCCGTGCGACCGGCCGGCGACAAAGGAACTGCATACCGTCGGTGACGCGCCGAACAGATAAAGCAGCAGCCACGAATGGCGCCTGAAATTACGAATCAGGTGGAAATACGCGTCGGATCGGTAGGCGCTTGCCGGGCCGCTTTGTTCATCGGCCCGCTGCAGTACCGGCCAGGCTGATTCCGGCATGGAAAAATTGTAGTGCACGCCGGATATGGTCTGCATGCGCCTGCCGTAGCGGTGTGCCAGACCGTGCCGGTACACCGTCTTGGCGCGGCCGAGATTGGATCCGCCGTATTGCCCGACGGGAATGTCATCGTCGTCCGGCAATCCGCAAGGCATGCTGGTGCACCACAGCAGTTCGTCGCCGATATGCCGGTAGACCACCTGGTGGATCTCGGTGAGTTGCGCCAGGCATTGCTCGACGTCGGCGTGGACACCGGTGATCAGCTCGAGCTGGGATTCGCTGAAATCGGTGGTGATGTGCGGGTGCGTGAGCGCCGACCCGAGCCCGGCCGGATGCGGCGTAGCCGCGAGCATTCCGTCCGGCCTGACGCGGAGGCTTTCCTTCTCAAGACCGCGCCGGATGCCCGTCAGCACCTCGCGCGGAAGCATGCGCAATCGTTCGTGGAGGCGATTCATACGTGTTCCCTTGACTTTGAGACCCGCTAGGGTAGCAGAACCACGCTGCCGTTTGCTGCCAAGCACGCTCCTTTACGTTACCATGCAAGCCGAAAACGCGGAGCGGGTGCAGCGAGACGCGGCCACAGGGGCGGTCGGCGTGAACGCCAGCGAAAATATTGTCAAGGACGAACGGGGCGATGACCGCCCCGGCGAACAAGGCCATGGCGCAGTACGATTACGACCTTTTCACCATCGGCGCGTGCTCGGCGTGCACATGGTCGGCGCCGATGCCGGCGAGATCATCCAGGGCTTCGCCGTGGCGCTCAAATGCGGCGCCACCAAGAGCCAGTTCGACGCCACCATCGGTATCCACCCGAACATAGCCGAGGAGTTCGTGACCCTGTGCGAGGCGGCGGCATGAGGGAAGACCCGATAAGGAGCGGAAGTTGCGGGGCTTAGCGGCGATTGGAATTGCCCTGGCGATGGCAGCCGTGCCTGCCTTGGCGGGCGACTTCGAGGATGGCTCCAGATTCCATGAGGCCGGGGATTACGCGCGCGCCATGGACTCCTTTCGCGTTGCGGCGGCACAGGGCCACGCGCCGGCGCAGTACAACCTGGGCCTCATGTACCGCAAGGGACAGGGCGTGGCGGCGGATTACATGCAGGCGGCGTCCTGGTATGAGAAGGCGGCAGCGCAGGGGTATGGATCAGCGCAATTCGACTTGGGTGTGATGTATGCCGAAGGCCTGGGCGTGGCGCAGGACTACAAGCAGGCAGCGTTCTGGTTCGGCAAGGCGGCGGCGCAGGGGTATGCATCCGCGCAATTCAACCTGGGTGTCATGTACACCGAAGGCAAAGGCGTGGCGCAGGACTACGGGCGGGCCGTGTCCTGGTATGAAAAGGCCACAGCTCAGGGGTATGCATCCGCGCAATTCAACCTGGGCCTGATGTACTACAACGGCCAGGGCGTGGCGCAGGACTACGAGCGGGCGCGCTACTGGTATGAAAAGGCCGCAGAGCAGGGGAACGCAGAGGCGCAATTTAACTTGGGTGTCATGTATTATCGCGGCCAGGGTGTGGCGCAGGACTACGAGCAGGCCGTGTCATGGTACGAAAAGGCGAGCGCGCAGGAGAATACGCTTGCTCAAACCAGCCTGGGCATCATGTACTACAACGGCCAGGGCGTGGCGCAGGACTACGTCGAAGCGTACAAGTGGTTGAGCCTTGCCGCGGCGAATGGCGACGAAGTTGCGAGAATAAACCGTGAAATTGTGGAACGGAAAATGACGCCGGAGCATATCGCCGAGGCGCGGCGTCGAGCGAGCGCGTGGATAAAGACGCCGCGCAGGTAAGGCGGCCAGTGCACCCGCTCTCGACATTTCCGGGCCGCCGCCGTAGGCTATATGGCCGCAGGCCCCGGTTTGTTTGGGGCAGATTCCCCATGAATTGACGCATAGATCCCGCTCAGGTATTCGGGAGAAGGACCACGATTGAACATATCCATAATCGCGAAACAGGTGGCCGCCGGCCGCCGCGCCGACGCCTATCGAAACCGCTGGCGCACACTTTTCGTCATCTGCCCGGGTTTGTTCGCCGCGACGGCGCAAGCCGGCGCCACAGCCGGGGAGTCCCTGCCGCAGGTCTGGCTTAACCCTGGAATCTACTCGCAGCACTTCGACTCGGGCAAAGGTCTGCGCAATAACAATATCGGCTTCGGTGCCGAGGTTCTGCTGGCCAATGACCATGTATTGATGGTGGGCAGCTTTTTAAACAGCAATCGCGCACGGACCCGCTTTGGAGCCTACCAGTGGCGCCCCCTTCATTGGCAGTTTTCAGGTTTCAATGTAGGCGCTGGCATCGCCGTTGGCGCATTTGATGGCTATCCGAACTACCGCCACGGCGGGTGGTTTGTTGCGCCGCTGCCGCTGCTGTCTATCGAGGGCAAGACCTTCGGCGCCAATATCGGTGTCATTCCAACGGTTGCGAACCGCTTTGACGGGGCCATAGCGGTTCAAATCAAAATGCGGGTGTGGTAACCAACGGGCCATCGGCGCTTTTCGCCACCACCGTCCCTGCCGGCGATGGTGTTTGCGGCGCAAAGGCGTAGTCGGTACGCGCCGCTCGGCGGCGGCCTGGCGGCAACGGACGCTGCTTTGCCGTCAGCCAGATGCGGCGCTCCGGCGGTCCATGGCCGGCATCCCGGCACATTAATTTTACCGGCTCGGGCGCGGCAGGCATAATCGCGGCATATGAACACCATCCAAGCTATGAACCGCAGGGCGCAATCCGGCCGTGCAGCCATCCGTCTCGCGCTGGCGCTGATCGTCGTCGCCTTGCTCGCCGCAGCGGCATGGTACCTTACGCGCCCGAAGCCGGTGGCGGTCGCAGTCGCCTTGGCCGACGCCGGCCGCGTGGAAAACACGGTGGCGAACACGCGCGCGGGTTCGGTCATGCCTTGCCGGCGGGCCAAACTTGCGCCGCCCGCAGGCGGGCGCATCGAGCGGCTGAACGTGACCGAAGGCGATCGGGTGCGCCCGGGCCAGGTGCTGCTCACGCTCTGGAATAACGACCTCACCGCGCGCGAGCGGATGTCGCGCGAACAACTGCAAACCGCAAAGGCGCACGTGCGCGAAGTGTGCGAGCTGGCCAGGGCCTCGGCGCGCGATGCGGGGCGTGCGCGCGACCTGAGAGCGCGCAACTTCGTTTCGCAGGAGGCGGTGGAGCGTGCCGATGCCGATGCGTCGGCCAAGCAGGCAAGCTGCGATTCGGCAGGTGCCCAAGTGGCGGAGGCTGAAGCGCGCATCCAGGCATCGCGCGCGGACACCGACCGCACGGTGCTGCGCGCGCCCTTCGCCGGCATCGTCGCCGAGGTCAATGGCGAGGTGGGCGAATACCTGACGCCGTCTCCGCCGGGTATTCCGACGCTGCCTGCGGTGGACCTGATCGACGACTCCTGTATCTACGTTTCCGCGCCGATCGACGAGGTGGACGCGGCGCAGATCAAGGTCGGCATGACTGGCCGCGTCACGCTGGATGCCTACCGTGGGCAGCACTTCGCCGGCAGAGTGCGCCGCATCGCGCCCTATGTGCTGGCGGTGGAGAAGCAGGCGCGCACGGTCGAGGTGGAGGTCGAATTCGACCGGCCTGGCGAGGCAAAACATCTGCTGGTTGGCTACAGCGCGGACATCGAAATCGTCGTTACGGGTCACGACAACGTGGTCCGCATCCCGACTCCAGCGCTGATGCCTGGCAACCGGGTGCTGGTGCTCGCCGCAGGCGGGGTGCTGGAACAGCGCAAGATCGAAACGGGCCTGGCCAACTGGGAGTTCACCGAAGTGAAATCCGGCCTCGCCCGGGGCGACCGGGTCGTCACCTCGCTCGAACGCGAGGGCGTCAAGGCCGGCGCCCGCGCCGCGGCGGAGAAAGCCGTGGCGGAGAAGAAGGAGGCCGCCAACGGCCAAACGCAATGATCCGTCTCACCGGCATCGAGCGCACTTTCCTGGTGGGCGGCGAGGCGGTTCACGCCTTGCGCGCCGTGAATCTCGCGATCACGCGGGGCGAATATCTGTCCATCATGGGTCCCTCCGGATCGGGCAAATCGACGCTGCTCAACATCGTTGGCTTGCTCGACCGCCCCAATTCCGGCACCTACGAGCTCGACGCTCGCAACGTCACCGCGCTCACCGACGACGAACTGGCGCGGGTGCGGCGCGAGAAGATCGGCTTCGTGTTCCAGTTTTTCCACCTGGTGCCGCGCCTGACCGCGGTGCAGAACATCGAGCTGCCGATGGTCCTGGCGGGCATCGATCCGGCTGAACGCCGACCAAGGCTCGAGCGCCTGCTCGCCGAATACAGCCTGGAAGAGCGGGCCAACCACCGTCCCGATCAGCTCTCCGGCGGCCAGTGCCAGCGGGTGGCGATTGCGCGTGCCATGTCCATGGGACCGACCGTGATCCTCGCCGACGAGCCCACCGGCAACCTCGACCGTCATACGGGGCAGGAAGTCCTGAGCGTACTGGAGCGCGTGCATCATAACGGCGGAACCGTGGTGATCGTGACCCATGATCCTGACATCGGCGCTCGCTCGCAGCGGCGGCTGCGCATGCTCGACGGTGCCATCGTTTCCGACGAAAAGGACTGATCATGCGCCTTGCCGATTTGCTCAATTTCGCCTGGCAGGTCCTGCGCGGATCGCTGACGCGCACGCTCCTGATCCTGCTCGCCATGGGCATAGGTGTTGCCGCCGTGGTGATGGTGACCGCCCTGGGAGAAGGGGCGCGGCTGTATGTAGCGAACCAGTTCGGCTCGCTTGGCAGCAACCTGATCATCGTCTTGCCAGGCCGCAGCGAAACCGCCGGCGCCATGCCCGGGGTGCTGGTGGGCAAGACGCCGCGCGATTTGACGATTGACGACGCGCTCGCGCTCAAGCGCAGCCACGCCATTCGGCGCTTTGCGCCTCTGATCATCGGTGCTGGCGACGTGCGCTCCGGCGCGCGCAGCCGCGAAACGCCGGTGCTCGGATCGACGGCGGAGCTGATGGACATCCGGCACATGGAAATGGCGCAGGGCCGGTTCCTGCCGGAAGGCGATCCGCGCCACAGCCAGCCCGTTTGCGTCATCGGCGCCAAGGTGGCGAGCGAGTTGTTCGGATCCCGCCCGGCGCTGGGGGAATGGGTGCGCGTCGGCGACCGCCGCTTTCGCGTGATCGGCATCATGGCGACGCAGGGCGAGTCGCTCGGAACGAATACCGACGAGATCGTGATCGTGCCGCTGGCCGCGGCCCAGGCGCTGTTCAATACCGACGCGTTGTTCCGCGTCCTGGTCGAGGCCAAGAGCCGGGAGCAGATCGCGGATGCCAAGGCCGATGTCGAGGAGATCATCCGCCTGCGCCATGAAGGCGAACGCGATGTCACGGTGATCACCCAGGACGCTGTGCTCGCCACCTTCGACCGCATCCTGAACGCGCTGACGCTGACCGTGGCGAGCATCGCCGCCATCAGCCTGGGGGTAGCCGGGATCCTGATCATGAACGTGATGCTCATCGCGGTGACGCAGCGGCGGCGCGAGATCGGTCTGCTCAAGGCGCTCGGCGCCACAGGGCAGCAGATTCGGCTGGTGTTTTTCACCGAGGCGCTGCTGCTCGCCTCAGGCGGCGCCGCGGCCGGCCTCGCGGTGGGTGAACTGGGCCGCAGCATCGTCGCCCAGGTGTATCCGGCGATTCCGTTCCAGGCGCCGTGGTGGGCGCTGGTGGCGGCGCCTGCGACTGCGGTGATCACTGCGGTGCTGTTTACGTTGGCGCCGGCACGGCGCGCCGCCATGCTCGATCCGGTGCAGGCGCTGTCGCGCAGGTGATCATGCGCTACGCCGATTTCATCAGCTTCACCTACGCTTCGCTCAGGGCGCAGCGGCTGCGCACGGCGCTTACCGCGCTCGGCATCGCCGTTGGCATCGCCGCGGTCATCCTGCTCACTTCCATCGGCGAGGGCCTGCACCGCTTCGTGATCGCGGAATTCACCCAGTTCGGCACCAACATCATCAGCGTCAGCCCGGGACGCGTCCAGACTCACGGGGCGTCGCTCGGCGCGGTGAATACGGTGCGGCCGCTCAGCATCGACGATGCCCTGGCGTTGCGCCGCGCGCCCTATGTGCAGTTGTCCGACCCGGTGGTGCAGGGCAACGCCGAAGTCGTGCATGGCGGCAAGAGCCGCCGCGTCACGCTCTACGGCGTCGGCCCCGACTTTGCGCGCGCCCTGCAGATGCGCGTGGCCAGCGGCGAATTCTTGCCGCCGGACGATCCGCGCAGCGCGCGTGCTTTCGTAGTGCTTGGCTCCAAAGTGGCGCGCGAGCTGTTCGGCGGCGACAATCCCCTGGGCAGCCGCATCCGTGCCGGCAGCGAGCGCTATCGCGTCGTTGGCGTGATGCAGGCGAAAGGCCAGGTGCTCGGCTTCGATCTCGACGATACCGTCTACATACCCATCGGGCGGGCGCTCGAAATGTTCAACCGCGAGAGCCTGCAGGAGATCCACGTGGTCTACGAGCCGACCGCGCCGCTGGCCGAAGTCGAGGCCGGCATCAAGCGCATTCTGATCGCGCGCCACGGCGCGGAGGATTTCACCGTCACCCCGCAACAGAAAATGCTGGACGTGTTCGGCACCGTGCTCGACGCGATCACCTTCGCCGTCGCTGCGATCGGCGGCATCTCGCTGGTGGTCGGCGGCGTCGGCATACTCACCATATTGACGATCGCCGTAGCCGAGCGCACGTCCGAAATAGGTCTGCTGCGCGCTGTTGGCGCCACGCGGCGTGGCATTTTGTTTCTTTTTCTGGGTGAGGCGGCGCTGCTGGCGGTGTTGGGCGGCACGGCCGGATTGTTGCTGGGCTGGGGGGCGGCGCTATCGCTGCACGTCGTGCTGCCGGCGCTGCCGGTGCACACGCCGTGGATCTATGCGGTGCTGGCGGAATTGGTCGCGCTGGCCGTCGGCCTGGCCGCCGGCGTGCTGCCGGCGCGGCGGGCCGCGCATCTGGACCCGCTCGAAGCGCTGCGCAGCGAGTAGCTTTTGTAATGAGATCTTAGAAGCGAAGGATGCCGCGTAGCGCCTTCACTCCTTCTTGCACCGCATCGACTGGCGTGGGCGCTTGAGGTTTGTCCGCCTGTGCGGGTGGCGAATCTGCCTGCGGCGAGGGCTGCGCGGGCGCCTCCGACCCGCGCTGAGGCGCGTTGGTCCTCGCTCGCCGTCCGCCGCCTTGGCGCTCGGCGAGCATGGTCATCGCGGTGGACTTGAGCCGCAGTTTCAGCGCCCACTCCTGTTCCCATACCTGTCTCGGATCCTTCGGCCGCGGCGGATGCACCAGATTCAGTTCGTTGCCATAGGCGATGAAATTGAACATCGAGGCGTCGCTCTTGAACACGCCGGCGGGGACGGTGCACTCGGTGGTTTGCGGCGGCATCACCACTTTCTCGCGAATTAGGCGCTCGACTTCGACGGGCGGGATGTAATCCATGAGCACCTGGCCCATTTCCTGCACTTCGCTCGAGGACCAGGTCACAAAATCGTTCTGGCTGTCGCCCTGACCCATCGCGGTGGCGAAGTAGCCGGTCGCTGTAGGCACGGCTTTCCACTTCACCGCGAAAGCGCCGCCCGAAGTCTTGCGTACCGGGTCGAAAGCGACGGCTTCCATGAAGTCGTGTTGCTCGCCGACCGCGAACCGGATTTCCGGCGAGTAGCTGCCGCTGACGGTGTGCTCGCCTCGGAGCGATCCGGCGGCGGGTACCGGGCGCGAGTCGTCCTGATTGGGCCAGGCGCCGTAAGTGCGGTTGCGGCCCGGCGCCGGCCCGCGCGGACGCGAAATTGAACGGCTGCGGAACGCACGCGCCGCATCCTGCGAATTGAGGCTGGCGAAGTCGATGATCACCGGCTGGCCGGGGCGCACCGTCTCGCCGCAGCCCCAGTAGATCAGCATTCTGCCCTTGGGGCGTTCGTACTCGGGTTCCTCGTCGCGCTCGCGCACCGGCGCGCGTTCGATGTGCGGCGTGACTAGCGGCAGGCTCTGTCCCATCGAAAGCCCGGGCGGAATGGCGTGCGCCGCGTGCGCATCGCCGCCGGCCTGCCGCGATGAGCCGAGATCCAGCTTCATCCTTTTTCCTCCCTGCATTCCGGGCGGCATGAGACCGCCCATGCCGGTCGGCATTTCCATGCCCATTCCACCCGCCGTTTCCACGCTCATCCAGTAGACCGCGACGGGCGGCTTGATCTGTTGCGTCTGTGCGAGCAGTGGCAGCGGGAGGGCAGCTGCCAGGGTCGCGGCAAGAATGCGCGATTTCATCGGGGACCTTTCTCTTGTTGGATATTCGAATTATGCACCGCGGCGGCTGCCCACGCATTCGATCCCGGGTTGGAGCGTGAAACCAGGCTGTTGCCGGGGAATCGTGATCGGCGGGTCGTGAATAGCCTCCCTCAGGCCACAAAATCGCCTGGTTGAAAATATATTTCATGAAAATCGACACCGTCTTTGACCTTTATCAAATTGCCGGCAGGGACCACGCGTTAGATTAAATCGCCCTTTTGCTGATTTCCTCCCATCCTTCTGGGCAAAAGGGCTCTTGCGGACACTCGGTTTTCCATTTTCGAGTGTCCGTTTTCTTTTGTGGGCTGATCTCTGCCCGGCAGCGGCGGTCGGGACGGCAAATTGATTTTCATCAACATTTGCGCCTCAACTACGCGCTATGGTGCAAGCATGGCGCGGTAACGAGGGAGTTGATCGGTGAGCGCCGTGGTCAGGTTGGCGTTCGGTCTGGTCGGCGAACTGAGCGACACGTAACGGGCGGACGCCTGGCGCATGAGCCGCGACTGGCGTCGACCATGCAAATGGAAGGGATACCAATGAGCTACAAGACGATCCTGGTTCACATCGACCCGGGCAAACGCTGTCCGGTGCGAATCGAAGTCGCCATCCGCCTTGCGCGTGAGCACGATGCGCATCTGGTTGCATTGCATGCGCTGGCGCCGTTTGAACCCCCCGGCTATGTACTGGCGGAGATGGGTCCCGCGATCATCGAGGCCCAGCGGCTCGTGGCCGCGACCGAGATGACGCGAACCGAAAGCGAGCTCGCCAAGCAGGTGTCGGCCGCGGGCCTGCGCGACGTGGAGTGGCGCACTGCCAGCGACGATCCGGTCGATGCGATGAGTTTGCACGCGCGCTACGCCGATCTGGTCGTGATCGGCCAGACGGATGCTTCGGGCGGCTCGCATGTACCGGCGGATTTGCCGGAACGGCTGGTGCTCGCCGCCGGCCGGCCGGTGTTGATCCTGCCCAGCGTCGGCAGCTTTGCCACGGTGGGCAAGCGAATTCTCGTCGCCTGGAATCCAAGCCGCGAGGCCACGCGCGCGGTCACCGATGCGATTCCTCTGCTGCGGCTGGCCGATACGGTGCATGTCATGGCGGTGAACCCGAAGGCCGGCGAACACTGCGCCGTGGCCGGCGCCGATATTGGGCTCTATCTCGCGCGCCACGGCGTGCGCGTCGAAGTCAAGACGGACCACGGCGCCAAGATCGACGTTGGCAACGAGCTGCTGTCGCGCGCCGCGGACCTCGACGCCGATCTCATCGTCATGGGCGGTTACGGTCATTCGCGGCTGAAGGAGTGGGTGCTGGGCGGCGCTACCCGCACCATTCTGGAATCGATGACGGCGCCGGTGCTGATGTCGCACTAAGAGGGAGGCTGTTGCAGATTGCGCGCGACGGTTTTCCGATCTGGCAGGGTGCTTAAAAAAGGGGGCCAGCCCCCTTTTTTTTGTTGAACCGCTTATCGCCCGGTTCGCGCGACTTGAGCGCTCCCGTGCTTGGAACTGCAAACCGGACCGTCCGCGTAGATTTTTTGCACCTGCACGGGCCTCTTCTGCGTCTATTTCGTGGATAATTCAGGATTGGCCAATTTTTTGAGGCGTCATTATGAACACCAAGCAGCACGTGTACGCGTTCGAACAGGGCGACGGCAAGAACAAGATCCTGCTAGGCGGCAAGGGCGCCGGCCTGTGCGAAATGACGCAGATCGGCCTGAACGTGCCGCCGGGGTTCACCGTGACCACCGAGGCGTGCCTCGCCTATCTCGATACCAACCGTCTGCCCGACGGTCTGCTGGAGGAAATCAGGGTTCATATGGCGGCGCTGGAAAAGAAGACGGGCAAGGGATTCGGCAGCGGCAAGAACCCGCTGCTGATTTCGGTGCGCTCCGGCTCGGCGATGTCCATGCCCGGGATGATGGACACTATCCTCAATCTCGGCCTCAATGAAGCCTCCCTGCAGGGGCTGATCAAGCAGACCGCGAACCCGCGCTTTGCCTACGACGCGTACCGCCGCTTCATCCAGCTTTTCGGCAAAATCGCGCTCGGCATCGACGACGAACATTTCGACGACAAGATGGCGGCGCTCAAGCGCAAATTCGACGCGCGCCTGGACCTGGACCTCGGCACCGAGCAGCTGAAGGAACTTGCCGGTGAATTCCTCGAAATCGTCAAGCGCCACACCGGCAAGCCATTTCCGCAAGACCCTTACGAGCAACTTGAGATTTCTGTAGGCGCGGTGTTTCACTCCTGGATGGGCAAGCGCGCGGTGGATTACCGCAAGCAGTTCAAGATCACCAAGGATATGGCCAATGGCACCGCGGTCAGCGTCTGCACCATGGTGTTCGGCAACATGGGCAACGATTCGGGCACGGGGGTGGGCTTCACCCGCAATCCCGGCACCGGCGAGAACGTGATCTACGGCGAATATCTGGTCAATGCCCAGGGCGAGGACGTGGTCGCGGGCATTCGCACGCCCAAGCCGATCGCCGAAATGGAACAGGAAATGCCGGAGATTTACCGCCAATTGGTGCAGTTGCACAGCCGACTGGAGTCGCATTACCACGAAGTCCAGGATTTTGAATTCACCATCGAGCGCGGCACGCTTTACTGCCTGCAGACCCGCAACGGCAAGATGAATGCCCGCGGCATGGTGCGCACCTCGGTCGAAATGTTCAACGAAGGCCTGATTTCCAAGGAGCGCGCACTGCTGCGCATCGAGCCGCCGATGCTGGAACAATTGCTGGTGCCGCAGCTATCGCCGAATTTTCACGGCAAGTCCCTGGCGCAAGGCCTGCCCGCTTCGCCCGGCGCGGCCTCCGGCAAGATCGTGTTCGACGCCAACACCGCCGAGGCGCGCGGCAATGCAGGCGAGAAGGTGATCCTGGTGCGCGAGGAGACCAAGCCGGACGACATTCACGGTTTTTTCCGGGCGCAGGGCATCCTTACCAGCCGCGGCGGCAAGACCTCCCATGCTGCGGTGGTGGCGCGCGGCATGGGCAAGCCCTGTGTCTCCGGCTGCGAGCAGATCGTGATCGACGACAAGGCGCGCAGCGCGGTCATCGGTGAAACCACCCTGCATGAGGGCGACGTCATTACCATCGATGGTGGCACCGGTCACGTCTATGCCGGCGAAGTGCCGACCGTGGAAGCCGAGTTTTCGGAAGAAATGGGCACGCTGCTGGCCTGGGCGGACGAGGTGGCGGAACTGAAGGTGATGGCCAACGCCGACACACCGGAGGACGCGATCCGCGCGCGGGAGTTCGGCGCCGTGGGAATCGGCCTGGTCCGCACCGAGCGCATGTTCAACAGCACCGATCGCCTGCCCATCATGCAGGAAATGATCCTGGCGGAAACGGTGGAGGAACGCCAGGTGGCGCTCGACCGGCTGCTGCCGATCCAGCGCGCGGATTTCAAGGGAATCTTCAAGGCGATGAAGGGCCTGCCGGTGACGATACGCCTGCTCGATCCGCCGATGCACGAATTCCTTCCGACCGCGGCGCAGCTCGAGCTGGAGATCGCCCACCTGCACCATTTGCGCGACACGATCAAGGGCCTGGAGGAGTTGCCGGACACACTGAAGCTGCTCAATCCAAAGCTGTACCAGCAATATGCCGACGGCCTGACCAAGCTCATGGGCGCGCTGCACACCTTCAAGGAAACGCATCTGGAAGAAGACGTGATTTTCAAGAAGGAAGCGATCCTGAAAAAAGTGCGCGCGCTGGGCGAGGTCAACCCGATGCTGGGTCACCGCGGCGTACGGCTGGGCATCACCTATCCGGAAATCTATTCGATGCAGATCCAGGCAATCCTCGAAGCCGCGGCCTTGTGCGCCCGGGAAGGCATCGAAATCTATCCCGAGATCATGGTGCCGCAGGTCGCCACGGTGGAAGAGCTTATGCGCATCCACAGCAAGGTGCAGCGCATCCACAAGGTGGTGGAACTGACCCACGGCATCAGCGTGAAATTCAAATTCGGCTCCATGCTGGAAGTGGTGCGCGCCTGCCTGCGCGCGGGCCGCATGGCGCAAGACGCGGAGTTCTTCTCCTTCGGCACCAACGACCTGACCCAGGCCACTTTCTCGTTCAGCCGCGAGGATGCGGAAAACAAGTTTCTGCCGGCCTACCTCGACACCGGCATCCTGCAGGACAATCCGTTCGAAGTGCTCGACATCAAGGGCGTCGGGCAACTGATGAAAATGGCGGTCGAGAGCGGGCGCCAGACCCGGCCGGATCTCAAGGTCGGCATCTGCGGCGAGCATGGCGGCGATCCCGCCTCGATCCACTTTTGCCATCGTATTGCAATCGACTATGTGTCCTGCTCCGGCCCGCGCGTGCCGATCGCGCGCCTGGCGGCGGCGCAGGCCAAGCTGCTGGAGGGGAGTTTCAAAGACCCGAACTGAGCACCTTGGTTCAATAAACGGGTATGGCCTGGTTTGTCTACCTTATCGAGTGCAGGGGCGGAAGCATCTACACCGGGATCGCCATCGACGTCGATGCGCGCTACGCTGCGCACAAGAGCGGCAAGGGCGCGCGTTATACCCGTTCCCACCCGCCGCGGCGCCTGCTCGCGGCCATCGAGTATCCCGATCGATCGGCCGCATCCAAAGCGGAGTACCGGATCAAGCGGTTGTCCCCACGCGACAAGCGAGACCTCGGCCGCCGGCATGGCGTCCGATGACCGCATACCGGGCGACGTAGCAATCATGTTGCAAATCTCCAATAACGTCACGATCCCGGCCAGGGAGATCGAGATCAGCGCCATTCGCGCCCAGGGAGCGGGAGGGCAGAATGTAAACAAGGTTTCCAGCGCCATACACCTGCGCTTCGACATCGGCGCATCATCGATCCCCGATTTCTATAAGGAGCGCCTGCTTAAACTCAGCGATCAGCGCATCACCAAGGAAGGCGTAATCGTGATCAAGGCGCAGCAGCATCGAAGCCAGGAAATGAACAGGGAAGAGGCGTTGCGGCGGCTGCAGAAACTCATCCGAAGCGTTGCCGTGTCCCCGAAGAAACGCAAGCCGACCAGGCCGACACGCAGTTCCCGGAAAAAACGCCTCGATAGCAAAACCAGACGCGGCGAGGTCAAACTCAGCCGCGCCAAGGTCACGGATTGACGTACCATGTCCCAAGTCACCGGCGGCGAAGCCTTCGTGCGTAGCCAGAAATCAGGCTTCGGCGAGCGCTATTTCTCGGTCGATTTCTCGCGCACCGACCACGCCGCGGTGGCGAGCGCCTTCGGCGTCAAGAGCTACAGAGTGGAAGACCCGCGGCAGCTGCGCGCGACGCTCGCGCTGGCGGTCGAGGCGAACGAACCCGTGCTGGTGGATGTGCTGTGCCAGCCGCTCGAGGAGGCGAGGGCGCCGGTGAGCGAATGGATCGCCTGATCCGGTCCAAATCCGGTTTGGCGTGAAACCAACGCAAACCCTTGCGGTGCGCTGGTGGCGACGCGATAATCCGGGGCGCACAGCTTCTCCCTGAAACCCATCCAGGCCCCACATGACCCATATTCCCGCTTCAACCGCACTTTCACGCTTTCGCGTCCTCGACCTGTCGCGCGTTCGCGCCGGCCCGACCTGCGTCAAGCAACTCGCTGATTTTGGCGCCGACGTGATCAAGATCGAATCGCCTCCGGGGGTGGACGCAAACGAAGGCATGGGCGGGCCGCGCAACGGCCCGGACTTTCAGAATCTGCACCGCAACAAGCGCGCGATGACGCTCAACCTCAAGCTGCCCGAGGGCCGCGAAGTCTTCGCCCGTCTGGCAAAGAAGGCGGACGTGGTGGTCGAGAACTATCGTCCCGACGTGAAGTTCCGCCTCGGCGTCGATTACGAGTCGCTCAAGGCGCTCAATCCGCGCATTATCCTCGCCAGCATCTCCGGTTTCGGCCAGGACGGGCCCTATCGCGAGCGGCCGGGGTTTGATCAGATCGCCCAGGGCATGAGCGGCCTGATGTCGGTCACCGGTTTTCCCGGCCAGGGCCCGATGCGCACCGGCGCGGCGATCGCCGACGTCAGCGCCGGCCTGTTCGCCGCGCTCGGCATCCTGACCGCGCTGCTGGAGCGCGAGGTGTCCGGCCAAGGCCAGTGGGTGCAGTCGTCGCTGTTGATGTCCGGCATCGCGCTGCTCGATTTCCAGGCGGCGCGCTATCTGATGAATGGCGAAGTGCCGCCGCAGGTCGGCAACGATCATCCGACCAGCATGCCGACTTCGGCCTACACCACCGCCGACGGCTACATCAACGTCGGCGCATCCGGCGAGGGCATGTGGCGGCGGCTGTGCCAGGTGCTGGCGCGTCCGGACTTGCTCGCGCGCGCCGATTTCGAAGGCGCCGCCAATCGGGCCAAGAACCGTGCCGCGCTCAACGCCGAGCTGAATGCAGCGTTTGCGGCGAAGACCAGCGACGAGTGGATACCCATCCTCAACGAGGCGGGCGTGCCCTGCGGCCCGATCTACAACATGGATCAGGTGTTCGCCGATCCGCAGGTGCAGCATCTGCAGGCTGCGGCGAAGGTAAAGCATCCGCTGCTGGGCGAAATTCGTCTGGTCAACCAGGCGGTCGGACTGTCGCGCACGCCGGCAACGATGGTGAGCGCGACCCCCGAGATCGGCCAGCACACCGACGCGGTGCTCGCCGAGGCGGGCTACAGCGCCGCGGATATCGCCCGTTTACGCAAGAACAAGGTCATTTAGAGGAGCGTCATGGCTGAACTCATCACCCGCAAGGAAAACGCCGTCGGCTGGGTGATATTCTCCAACCCCGCCAAGTACAACGCAGTCACCCACGACATGTGGATGGCGCTGCCCAAAGCGATTGCCGCATTCGACGCCGATCCCGAAGTGCGCCTGATAGTGATCGCCGGCGATGGCGACAAGGCCTTCATTTCCGGCGCCGACATTTCGCAGTTCGAGAAGGCGCGCGGCAGCGCCGAAGCGCAGGCGATCTACAACCGCGCGGTCGTCGACGCCTACGAAGCCCCGGGGAATTGCAGCAAACCGGTGGTAGCCAAGATCCGCGGCATCTGCATTGGCGGGGGCCTGGGGCTCGCCGCCGCGTGCGATGTGCGCATCGCCGCCGAGGACGCGGTGTTCTGCATGCCCGCCGCGCGCCTGGGGCTGGGCTACAACTTCACCGGCGTCAAGCGCTTTGTGCAGCTTCTGGGCGCGGCCAATACCTCGGACATTTTCTTCTCGGCGCGCAAATTCGGCGCGGCGGATGCGCTCGCCATGGGTTTCCTCAACCGCGTCGTGCCGGTCGCTGACCTCGACCGCGAGGTGGCGGCGTACTGCGAACTGCTGGTGGAAAACGCGCCGCTCACCATAGCCGCGGCCAAGTTCGCCATTCGCCAGACCGGGATGGACCCGACCGCGCGTGAACTGGAGCAACTCGCGCGCCTGCTCGAAGCCTGCTACAACAGCGAGGACTACCGCGAAGGCCGCACGGCCTTCATGGAGAAGCGCAAGCCGAAGTTCCAGGGAAAATAGCCCACCTTCGAGGCGTTGGGCAGCGATCCCTGCCGCCGTCTGGAAGGGATTTCATTTAGTCGTATTCGTCGAAAATCGACGATGATCGATGGGTAAGGATGCCCGGCCTGCGGCTGTCCTCGCCTGTGGTGCCCAAGCGCACCCAGGCCCTAGTCGTCCGTGCTGACGCTGCGGATGGTGACATTGCCCGATTTTTCGTCGTGCTCGAGCTTGACCAGCTTCCTCGCTTCGGCCTCGTCCAGCAGCTTGCCGAAAGAACGGAAACCATAGAAAGCTTCGTTGAAGCCGGGATTGCGCCGCTTCAGGGCCTGTTTGACCATCGAACCCCAGATTTTCTCCTCCTCGCCGCGCTCGGCGATGAGTGCTTCGATGGTCTCCATGACGATGTCAAGCGCCTCCTGCTTCCTGTCGCTCTCGTCCTGCGGCAGGGTCTTGGCGACCGCGCCGGCGGCAGCCTTGGGCGCGGGCTTCTTGCGCGACTGTTTTTTTGCCTTTTCCCGCGCCAGGTCGTCGTAGTAGATGAACTCGTCGCAGTTGGCGATCAGCAGGTCGGAAGTGGAGTTCTTCACTCCGACGCCGATCACGGTCTTGTTGTTCTCGCGCAGCTTGGAGACGAGCGGCGAAAAATCGGAATCGCCGCTGATGATGACGAAGGTGTCGACATGCGACTTGGTGTAGCACAGGTCCAGCGCGTCGACCACCATGCGGATATCGGCCGAGTTCTTGCCCGACTGGCGCAGGTGCGGGATCTCGATCAGTTCGAACGCGGCCTCGTGCATGCCGGCCTTGAACTCGCGATAGCGCTCCCAGTCGCAATAGGCCTTTTTCACGACGATGCTGCCCTTGAGCAGCAGGCGCTCCAGCACCTTGGTGATGTCGAACTTGTCGTATTTGGACTCGCGCACGCCGAGCGCGACGTTCTCGAAATCGCAGAACAGGGCCATGTTGATGTCGGCTGCGGTGGTCATGATGATCTCCAGTGGTAAATAGGGGTGATCGGTTCAGGCGGCGTGAAACAGGGTGAAGCGGGAGCGGCGGCGCGGGTCTGATGCCGCGTTTTGCATCTCGGAATCGCTCCTATCCTAGCGCGGAATCGGTGCGCGCGGGCCGTATCGGCTCAGGCTTTGCGCACCCATACCGCGGTGTCGTGAAATACCGCGCCGCCGTTGGGCGGGCCGGGCTCGGCGCTGACCAGGGCATTGATGCCGACGCCGCCGTCGAAATCGGAATTGGGCCAGATGCCCTCGACCACGAGCACGCCCGCTTGCAGGCCGTCGAAAGAGCGGGCATGCACGCGCACTTCACCGCGCCGGTTGCCGATTACGATACGATCGCCGGTCGCGATGCCGAGCCGCTCGCAGTCCGCGGGATGGATCAGCGCGCTCGGGCGCTCCTCGCGCTTGCGCGAAGTCGGCGTTTCGGTGAAGGTGGTGTTTAGAAAGGAGCGCGCCGGCGCCGCCACCATCCGAAACGGGTGCTCGGCGTCGGCCTCTTCGATCACGGCAAAGTGATCGGGCAGGGCGGGCATGGCGGCGAAATCGGCGCCGCACTTCGACCAGTCGGGCTTGAAATGGAAGCGCGCGTCGGGCTGGGGGAAGCCGCGGATGAAATGCGCGCTGGCGAAATCCGGCTGGCAGTCAATCCAGTGCACCCGGTCGAACTCGTCGAAGCCGGGATAGCCCGAAGCCTTCAGCGTGCGATCGACCATCTGCCTCGCCGTCATGGCGAAACCAGGGTGCTCGGCGTGCAGGCGCTGCGCCAGCGCGCAGATCACTTCGTGGTTAGAGCGCGACTCGGCGTAAGGCTCGATGATTTTCGCGCCGAGTTGCAGGTGCGAATGCCCGCCCGACTGGTACAAATCGTCGTGCTCGACAAAGGTGGTAGCCGGCAGCACGATGTCGGCCATCCTCGCGGTATCGGTCATGACCTGCTCATGCACGCACACGAACAGGTCTTCACGCCTGAAACCCTGCTGCACTTTGCGCACCTCCGGGGACACCACCACCGGGTTGGTGTTTTGGATGATCATCGCCGTCACCGGCGGCCCGGCGCCGAGGTCGCGTGGATCGCCCGTAAGAATGGCGCCGACGCGGGACTGGTCGAGCACGCGGATCGACGTGTCGCACCGGTCCAGGCCCATGATCAGGTTGAGGTCAAGCTTGTAGATGTCGCTGTTGCTGTAGAACGTGCCGCCGCCCTTGAGCTTCCATTTGCCGGCGACCGTGGCGAGGCAGGATACGGCATGCACGTTGGCCGCGCCGTTGCGGGTGCGCGACATGCCGAAGCCGAGGCGGATGAAAGCGCGCTCGGCATGGGCGTAGAGTTTGGCCAGGTTCTCGATTTCGGCGACGCCGAGGCCGGTGATGGCCGCGGCCCATTGCGGCGTGCGCGTTTTCAGATGTGCTTCCAACTCTTGCGGCGCGTCGGCGTGGCTGCGCATGTAGTCGCGATCGGCATGTCCGTCGCGAAACAGCACATGCATCATGGCGCAGGCGAGCGCGCCGTCGGTGCCGGGGCGCAGGCAGACGTGCTGATCGGCGACCTTGGCTGTTGCCGTGCGGTAGGGATCGACCACGATCAGCCTCGCGCCGCGCTCGCGCCGGGCGCGGGCGATGTGGGTCATGACATTGACCTGGGTCGAAGCCGGATTGGTGCCCCAGACGAAGATGAGATCGGCTTCGCCCATCTCGCGCGGGTCGGGGCCCATGTTGGCGCCGACGCCGGCGCGCCAACCGGCATCGACCATAGTGCTGCAGATGGTGGAGTGCTGGCGCGACCATCGCATCACATGGCGCAGGCGCTCGATGCCGTCGCGCTGAACCAGACCCATGGTGCCGGCGTAGTAAAGCGGCCAGACGGCTTCGCTGCCATGGCGCTGCGCGGCGCGCGTGAACGCTTCGGCCACTTCGTCCAATGCCGCGTCCCAGCTTATCGGCTCGAACTCTCCGCCCGCCTTTGCGCCCTTGCGCCGCAGCGGTTGCCGCAGGCGGTCCGGATGGTGCACGCGCTCGGCGTAGCGCGACACCTTTTCGCAGATTACGCCGGCGGTATAGGTGTTGCCCGCGGCACCGCGTACGCGGCCGATATGCGCGGCATCCAGTCGTTCGACCTCCAGCGCGCAGGTGCTGGGACAATCATGCGGGCAGGCACTGTGCAGGATGCTCGGCTTTGGTTTCTCTGGCATTGGTTCGTATGGCATTGGTCCCCCTTGGTGCGGTCGGCGAAGTAATGGCCCTGTCTCAAAACGGATCGCGCGCGGCGGCTTCCCCTATAATGTGCATCATAATATTGTTTCCGGGGAGTGAAAGCCATGAATTTCAAACGCGCGGCGTATTTCGGCTGACACTGCGTCTCGCGCGTCATCGGAGTGAAACGTATGCAATCGATCCCTGAAGCGCTCGAACTGACCCGCCAATTGCTGGCGTTCGATACCATCAACCCGCCGGGAAACGAACGCGCCTGCGCGCAGCACCTGGGCGAACTACTGCAACGCGGCGGTTTCGAGGTGAGCTATCACGAGTTCGCGCCGCAGCGCGCGAGCGTGGTGGCAAGGATAGGCGGTGGCAAGGGCAAACCGCCGCTTGGGTTTACCGGCCATATCGACGTCGTTCCGCTGGGTGCGGCGGCGTGGAAGCACGAGCCATTCGCCGGCACGGTCGAAGGCGGCAAGCTCTACGGCCGCGGTGCTAGCGACATGAAGAGCGGTGTCGCCGCTTTCACCGTCGCGGCGCTACAGCGAGCCGGATCGCTGCGTCAGTCCGCGGGCGTGATACTGGTGATCACCGCCGACGAGGAATGCGGCTGCGGCGGCGCTTTTCATCTCGCGCGCGAGCGCAAGGCACTGGGCGAGATCGGGGCGCTGGTGGTGGGCGAGCCGACCGCCAACTATCCTCTGATCGGACACAAGGGCGCGCTCTGGCTAACGGGCGTAACCAGCGGCGTGACCGCGCACGGCTCCATGCCCGAGCAGGGCGACAACGCCGTGTACAAGGCCGCCGAGGCGGTGCTCAAGTTGAAGGCATTCGATTTTGGCGCGAATGCGCATGCGCTCATGGGCAAGCCCACGCTCAACGTCGGCAGCCTGCACGGCGGCCTCAACATCAACTCGGTGCCCGATGCGGCCGAAATCCAGATCGACATCCGCACCACGCCGGGCATGAACCACGGGGAGTTGCGCCGGCGCCTGTCCGAATCCCTCGGCAGCCAGGTGAAACTTACACCCATGATCGACGTCGGTCCGGTGTACACGGATCCGTCCGATCCCTGGGTGCAGAGCGTGTACGCGCTGATGGCGTCTCGTCCAGGCGGGCGCCCGGAGCCGCGCTCGGCGACCTACTTCACCGATGCCGCGGCGCTCAACCAGGCCTGGCGCGATCCGCCTACGGTGATCCTCGGTCCGGGCGAGCCGCAGATGGCGCATCAGACCGACGAATACTGCTACGTCGAACGCATCGACCAGGCGGTCGAGATCTATGCGCAACTGATGCGCGACTGGTGCGCCTGAGCGGCTCAGGTGATGGTGCGTCCGACGGTAATTTTCGACCTCGGCGGGGTGCTGGTCAGCGTCGATTTCATGCGCGCCTGCGCGCGCCTGGAAGCAGCCGGCGGAGCGCCGGCTGCGGTCATTTGCGCAGCCATCCTCGGTGGCGAGGAGAAAACCGCTTTCGATACCGGCCGTCTGAGCCCGCAGGAATTCGCGGCACGCATTTGCGCCGCCGTCGGCCTTCGCCTGCCTTACTCCGAGTTCGCCGAAATCTGGTGCGACATCTTCGCCGAGAAGCCGGAAGTGACGGGATTGCTGGATGAAATCGGCAAGCATGCGGATCTCGTGCTGCTCTCCAATACCGATACGCTGCATCTCGATTACGTGCGCAGCCACTACGGCTTTCTCGCGAAGTTCGGGCGGCTGGTGCTTTCCTACGAGGTCGGCCATGCCAAGCCGGCGCGGCAGATATTCGAGCGCACACTGGACCTCTGCGCCCCGGGGAGCAGGCTGATTTACTTCGACGACGTGCCCGAATTCGTCTCCGCCGCGCGCGCCTGCGGTTTGCCGGCGGAGCAGTTCGTCGATGCGGCTAGGCTCAGGCGCGAGCTCGAGCGATTCGGGGTGCTGTAAGCGCAAGGCGGTAGATGCCGTGCCGGCTGCGCATTGACAAGGCCGGTAGCTTCGTCCATGATGTATCTACGTGTAGATACTAGGGGCAGGCAATGGCGACCAAGGGCTTGAGGATGGAACTCATGGTGTCGAAGTGGGGCAACAGTCTCGCGGTGCGTCTGCCGGCGGAATCGGTCAAACGGATCGGTGTAGGCGAAGGCGATACGCTCATTGCTGAAGTGTCGGCTGACGGACGCCTGGTTCTTGCCGCGGAAGGCCGTGCTGTCGGTAAGGCAGAGTCGCGTCGCCTGCGTCAATTCCTTGGCCGGCAGAAGGAAACCGCGCCGGTGGTCGGGGATATGCGCCGCAGCGCGCGCTACTGATGATTTACGTCGATACGAGCGCCCTGGTTCCGGTCTTTATTCGGGAACCGAAGAGCGAGGCGGTCATAGGCTGGATCGAATCCTCGGGTGAGCGCCTGGCGATCAGCGAGTGGTCCCTGGTCGAATTCGCTTCGGCCGCCGCGATCAAGGTCCGCACCGGCCAGACGGCAGCGAAACTGGCGAAACAGGCCACCGCGCGGGTCCACGAATTCGCGCGGAAATACTGCTTGGTAGCCGTTCCCGGACGGGAAGAATTCCGCCGCGCCGCCGATCTGGTGGGCGACGACACTTTGAAACTGCGCCCGGGCGACGCGCTTCACCTTGCCATCGCCGCAAGTATTGGTGCACAGGGCATTCTCTGCCTCGACGCCGCGATAATCGCGAGCGCCAAGTCGCTCGCGATGAATGTTGTGACGGTTTGAAAGAACTGTAGCTATACCGTCGCATCAAAACGACGAAAGGGTTGGGAATTCCAAGAATAATCCACAACCCGACCCTTGTGTGTAGATCCCTTGCATATCGGGTACGTGCTCAGCCACTATGGATTTCTCGCGAAATTTCGCCGGCTGGTGCTTTCCTATGAGGTCGGCCATGTCAAGCCGGCGCGGCAGATCTTCGAGCGCGCAATTGGCCTGTGCGCCCCGGGGAGCAGGTTGATTTACTTTGACGACGTGCCCGAGTTCGTCTCCGCCGCGCGCGCCTGCGGCTTGCCGGCGGAGCAGTTTGTCGATGCGGCCAAGCTCAGGTGCGATCTCGAGGGATTCGGGGTGTTATAAGCGCTGTACTCCGTTCGTGATCTGTCGCCGGTGCTTGGATTCTACGACACCATAGACAAGACGGATTCCTGGGGTTAGCCTGCATATCTATAGGTCTCCGTGTTACAGCAACGGGGACCAAGTGACGCAGGTTTCATCACACGCGTTACAAAAGCCGGAGTCGCTTTTCAAATGATATTGCTGTGCTCGAACGCAAACACGAGAATCGTTCACCGCCATGCAAGGTTTCACGGACTGTTAGATCAGGCACTTAATCGTTTTGAAACCATCTATCACGGCGAGGGCAATCTGCGATGCGTGGCTATTCAATTGTTTGTATGCTCATTTCGTACACTTCTGGAAAACTGACAGTCGTGTTATTTGGTTTTTAGGCAAATGATTACACGTTAGACGACGCACGCGCCATGTACCTATTCTTTGACACAGAGACCACGGGTATTCCTCGGGACCATGACGCTCCGGCGTCTGAGGTCGACAACTGGCCTCGGCTTGTACAGATCGCCTGGTCGCTAACCGACGAAACAGGTAAGGAACTTCGTAGTCAAGCGTTCATCATTCGTCCAGATGGCTTTGTGATTCCCGCAAGCGCGACGCGAGTGCACGGCATTACTACCGCGACCGCTCGACGACTCGGGGTTGAGATTGGACGCGCGCTTACTGCGTTTTCGAAAGACCTTTCCGCCGCCGAGGTCCTCGTTGCACACAACGTACAATTTGATGAGCGTGTTGTTGGTTCGGAGTTTTATCGCTCAGGTCGAAAGAAAAATCCATTGGCCGCGAAAACGTTCTATTGCACGATGCGCTCTTCGACGAGTTTTTGTCGGATACCAGGGGGACCTCGTGGCTACAAATGGCCAAAACTCCAGGAACTCCACGAAGCCCTTTTCGGCGTGGAATTTGACTCGGCGCATGACGCGGTTGCGGACGTTCGTGCATGCGCAAAATGCTTTTTCGAGTTGAAGCGCCGGGGTGTCATTTCAGGTGCCGAATCGCCAGAAGATGATAATGAGGTTTCTTCCGATGACCAGGATCTCTTTGACGAAATATACTCACTAGCTGACCTTTGTCCCTGGTTCGACACCGATCGTTTTGTGGATAACGTTCACGCACAGTTTGAAGATCGTGGATTTATCACCGATGCACAACGCGATGCTCTTATCGGAATCCGCGATATGCTTGAAGAAAAGGCCGGATGAGAACGTCGTCTAACTTTAAATGCAACGGACCGCCTTCGGCGGCCGTTGATTATTGACGTTATACGGATTCCACGCATGGCAACGGCGACGATTAAAATTTTCCTGGTCCACGGGGATCCGAAGAGACTTCGCACAGCGGAGTTGTCGAATTGGACGGGTAAGGCTGTGGCGGGACCACGCAGCGAGTTCGACGGCGTATTGGCACGGGAGGAATCAGAAAAGTCCGGTGTGTACTTCTTGACTGGAAGCGACCCCGAATCTGGAAAACCGGCGATTTATGTTGGGGAAGCCGAAAGTATCCGAGATCGCGTCAAATCGCACCTCGACAAAGACTTTTGGAACCAAATCATCTATTTCGTCAGCAAAGACGAGAACCTGACCAAAGCCCACATCCGGTATTTGGAAGGGAAGCTCATAGAGAAAGCTCGCACTGCCGGTCGCGCCATGGTTACAAACGGCCAAACGAGCGGCGCGAAGCTTCCGGAATCCGACCGCGAAGACATGGAAGTGTTCTTCGAGAAGATTAACCAACTTTTACCCGTTCTCGGGGTAGAACTTCTCGTCCCATCGTCGACCGCGGCGGTGGGTGCTTCTGGCAAAGAAGTGCTCCTGTGCGAAATAAAAGGGATCAAAGCGCGAGGTCATCGAATTCCCAACGGTTTCTTGATTTTGAAGGGGTCTCAAGCAGTGCTGCAGGAGAGACCATCGTCGGAAAAGTATCCGTGGGCTCGGAACATGCGGCAAGAGCTCAAAGAAGACGGCGTGCTCGTCGAGCAGGAAGATCATTTATTGTTCACAAAGGACGCAGAGTTTTCTAGTCCGAGCGCGGCGGCTGCCGTCGTGCACGGAGGTCACGCGAATGGTCTTATCGTATGGAAGAACAGCAAAGGGAAGACGCTGAAGGAGATCGAATCCGTATAACCACCGCATCCACACCGACGCGCGCAAGAGCAGCGCGCGCGGGTGATGCGGGACGTTCAGTCGTACACTGACCCGCCAGGGGTTCTCGGTTTTGCCCTGACCGGATCCGCCACGATTCAGTATCAAACCAGTAGTAACCGTATCCAGGAGACCACAATGACGCTGAAAGCCAAAACCCTGTTCATCACCGGCGCTTGTCGCGGCATCGGTCTGGCTATCGCCAAGCGCGCGGCCGCCGGAGGCCGGGCGCTGCCGCTCGCGGTCGACATCCGCGAGGAGGGGGTTGTGCCTGCTGCTGTCGCCAAGGCCGTGGAAACCTTCGGCGGCATCGACATTCTGGTCAATAACGCCAGCGCCATTAGCCTGACCGACACCGAGCACACGCCGATGAAGCGCTACGACCCGATGAACGGCATCAATGCGCGCGGCACTTACCTCCGCACCCAAGCCTGCCTGCCCTAGCTGAAGAAGTCCGGCGCTGCGGGCCGCAATGGCGAGCGACAAGGCCACGCGGTACACTACGCAACGGGTCTTGATTTGATGGAGGTAGCACAATGGTCACAGCACTAGCGGAGATCGAGGAAAAGGTCCGGGCGCTCAGTCAGAGCGATAAGGCGGCTCTGATTCGCGTACTAATCGGCGAACTGGATGGGCCGTCTGATTCGGATGTCGAGAATGCTTGGATTGCCGAGGCGAAGAGGCGGCACCAAGAACTCATCGAGGGGCGCGTAAAGGGCGTACCCGGCGACCAGGTTTTCGCAAACGTCCGCGCGCTCCTTGCACGATGAGATACGAGTTCCACCCCGAAGCTGAGGTGGAATTGATCGAAACGATCCTGTACTACGAGACTCAGGCGCCGGGTTTGGGTGAGCGATTCTCCGCGGAAGTCCAGCATGCAATCGAACAACTGCTAAATCATCCGAAGATCGGTGTGTCCGATAAGGAGGGTTTTCGCAAGTCGGTGCTTGACACTTTCCCCTACAACCTTCGGTACTCCGAGAACGACGAGTTGGTGTACATCCTGGTTGTCGAAAGCCAGAACCGTAACCCCGGATATTGGAAGTCCCGAGTTGCTCGCTAACATCACGCTCCGCTCACGATCGCAGAGAGTCTCTTGATCATCTCGTTCAAGGAGAAAGACCAATGAAATGCCCAAGCTGCGGAATTGGCAACCTGGTCCTCGACACGCGGGATATGCCATACCTCTACAAAGGCAAATCGACCACGGTCAGGGGTGTGACAGGGCGATATTGCGATAACCCGGAATGCCGTGAATTCGTCATGGAAATGGGAGAATCGATTCGCGCCTCGCAGGAAATGCTGGCGTTCAACAAAACGCACTGTGCAGCAGCAACCGTTTCCAGGAGACCGCAATGAGCCTGAAAGGCAAGACCCTGCTCATCACCGGCGCTTCGCGCGGCATCGGCTTGGCCATCGCCAAGCGCGCGGCCGCCGATGGCGCCAACATCGTGATCGCGGCCAAGACGACGGAGCCGAACCCAAAGCTGCCGGGCACGATTTACACAGCGGCCACGGAGATCGAGGCCGCCGGAGGCCGGGCCCTGCCGCTCGCCGTCGACATCCGCGAGGAGGGGGCTGTGCTTGCCGCCGTCGCCAAGGCCGTGGAAACCTTCGGCGGCATCGACATCCTGGTCAACAACGCCAGCGCCATCAGCCTGACCGACACCGAGCACACGCCGATGAAGCGCTACGACCTGATGAACGGCATCAATGCGCGCGGCACCTACCTTTGCACCCAGGCCTGCCTGCCCGAGCTGAAGAAGGCCGCCGCCGCGGGCCGCAACCCGCAAGTGCTGAACCTGTCGCCGCCGCTGTCGATGAAGCAGCACTGGTTCGCGCCGCACACGGCCTACACCATGGCCAAATACGGCATGAGCCTATGCACGCTCGGCCATGCCGGAGAGTTCAGGAAGTACGGCATTGGCGTCAACAGCCTGTGGCCGCGCACCGCCATCGCCACCGCCGCGCTGCAGCTGATCCCGGGCGTGGATGTGAACCGGTGCCGCAAGCCGGGGATTCTCGCCGATGCGGCGTATCTCATCCTTACCGGGCCGAGTTCGAACAGCGGCAATTTCTACATCGACGACGCGCTGCTCGCCGCCAACGGGGTGGCGGATCTGGAGAAATACTCGGTCAAGCCGGGAACGAAGAACTTCATTCCGGATTTCTTCGTCGACTGAGGCGACCGCCGGGCGGACCACGCTTGGCCGGCGCGACAGACTCGAGATGTTTGTCTACGCGCCGGCTGCTGCGGGCTCTAGTTACATGTTCGGATCATTCGTCTCGCCCTCGGTTAGAGCAATGCCAGCGCTTCGCCGTCGGGCAGCCGGTAGCGCGCGAAGTCCTTCACATCGACCGTCATGATCTCGCGCAATCCGCTTTCATGCGCGAGCCAGAGCAGCGAGGCATCGGCGAGATCCATGTCGCGCTTGAATTTTTCGGTGTAGCGGCGCATCCACGGCAACATCAGCGCGAGGTGGGATGCGTCGAACGGGAACACCTGGACACCGCCACGCTCGACCCACTCCAACAACTCGAAGCGCAGTGGCGCGTCAAGAATGTAGGACGCCTCGATCACACACGGCCAAGTGGTGACAAGCCGCAAGCCGCTCACCGCCGATTCGGTGACGAGGCGGTCGTAGCGGGCATGATTCGCATCGTCGATCGCGAACAGTGCGATCAGCGGGCCTGCATCAATCAGGACGTTGCGCACGCAGCTTCGCCTTCATCAGGCGCGAAACGTTGGCCGAGGCATCCCGCCGCCCCAGTTTTCCGCCGCCGCGCACCTCGCGCAGCAGCGCGGCCGGGTTCTTCATTCCGAGAACGCGCTCGATCGCGTCCTTGATGAAATCCGATTTGGTGATGCCAAGCAGATTGGCCTGTTGCGTCAGTTTGGCTTCAATCACCGGGTCAAGGCGGACAGAGACGGCCATGGCAGCTCCTTCTGTATTGTGGTATTACAAGAATACCATTGCAATCGCATGCCTGTAAACTCGATTCGATGGTCGCCGGGTTCCGTGACGGGGCGCTGCGCGCGCCAACCTTTTTTTTTGGTACGGATAGAAAACATCCGTGCTAAAAACACGGTTCCGGATAAAGGCAATACGGGCTGGCGTACGTTCCATACACGATCGCCGATTGCGTGCCGCGTTTACATGTTCGGATAATTCGGTCCGCCGCCGCCTTCGGGCACGACCCAATTGATGTTCTGCGTCGGGTCCTTGATGTCGCAGGTCTTGCAGTGAACGCAGTTCGCCGCGTTGATCTGCAGCCGGTCGCTGCCATCCTCGTTCTTGACGAATTCGTATACGCCTGCCGGGCAATAGCGCTGCTCGGGCCCGGCGTAGAGCGCGAGGTTGACGTTCACCGGGACGGCGGCATCCTTCAGCGTCAGGTGGCAGCGCTGGTTTTCCTCGTGGTTGACGTTGGAAATGAACAGGGACCCAAGCTTGTCGAAGGAAATCTTGCCGTCGGGCTTGGGATACTCGATCGGCTGGCAGTCCGCGGCTTTCTTGAGCGCGCTGTGGTCAGCGTGATTGTGCAGCGTCCACGGTGCCTTGCCCAGGAATACGAAGGTGTCGAGCGCCGAATACGCGAGGCCGCCCCAGAAACCCCAGTGAAACGAAGGGCGGATGTTGCGCACCCGGTACAGCTCGTCCCAGATCCACGTCTTGCGCACGTTTTCCGCATAGCTTTTCACCTCTTGCGTGCCCTCTTGCGCCAGCGCATCGTACACGGCCTCGGCCGCGGTCATGCCCGATTTCATCGCGGTGTGGATGCCCTTGATCTTGGGCACGTTGAGGAAGCCCGCGGTATCGCCGACGAGCATGCCGCCGGGGAAGGTGAGCTTGGGCAGCGACTGGAATCCACCCTCGGTAATCGCGCGCGCGCCGTAGGAAATGCGCCGTCCATCCTCGAAGTAGCCCCGAATCGCCGGGTGCGTCTTGAAGCGCTGGAATTCGTCGAACGGACTGATCCAGGGATTTTCGTAATCCAGGCCGATGACGAAACCGACCGCGACCTGGTTGTTCTCCAGATGGTAGAGGAAGGAGCCGCCGTAGGTGCGCCGGTCCACGGGCCAACCGGTGGTGTGGACGATCAGGCCCGCCTGGTGGCGCTCCGGCTTCACCTCCCACAATTCCTTGATGCCGATGCCGTAGGCCTGCGGATCGACGCCTTCACGCAGCTTAAATTTCTGCATCAGGTCCTTGGTGAGCGAGCCGCGGCAGCCTTCGGCGAAAATTGTCTGTTTCGCGTGCAACTCCATGCCGCGCTGGTATTTGTCGGTGTGCTGGCCGTCGCGGCCTATGCCCAGATCGCCGGTGGCGACGCCCTTGACCGAGCCGTCCTCGCCGTAGAGCACTTCGGCCGCGGCGAAGCCGGGGTAGATCTCGACGCCCAGGCCCTCGGCCTGCTGTCCCAGCCAGCGGCACAGATTGCCGAGGCTGATGATGTAATTGCCGTGATTGTTCATCTGCGGCGGCGTCGGCAGCCTGATCGACCTTTTTTCCGTAAGAAACAGAAAGCGATCTTTCCCGGCCGGCGTATTGAGCGGTGCGCCCAGGGCTTTCCAGTCCGGCAGGAGTTCGTCCAGAGCGCGCGGTTCAAGCACCGCGCCGGAGAGGATGTGGGCGCCGATCTCGGAGCCTTTCTCGATCAGGCAAACGTTGATCTCGCGGCCTTTTTCGGCGGCGAGCTGCTTCAGGCGGATGGCGCAGGCCAGCCCCGAGGGCCCGCCGCCGACGATTACCACATCGTATTCCATCGCATCGCGTTGCATGTCGATTCCTAAGAGATAACTGCAAAATGAGGGGATATCTCCCCTCATGCTCCCCTAAATCAGGGACTGTTTCGATAATTCTGAAACGGCCTCCGGGTTTTTGGGTGACGCTAGCGCGCGTTCAGCGTAGTCGCGTCCGCTGCAACAGGCGCCCGCAACCGTACTTATTCGAGCGCAGAAGAATTATAATGCGACTCCTCGTTCCGCGACACCAATACGATGACCGCAATGAAGCGCAAGCTGGTGCATACCGAAATCATGCCTATCCGCTGGGGTGACATGGACGCCATGGGGCACGTCAACAACACCATCTATTTCCGCTACATCGAACAGGCGCGCATCTCCTGGTTCGAGGCCATAGGCGCGCGATCCGGCGCCAAGGGGCAGGGGCCGGTAATCGTCAATGCCAGTTGCACCTTCATCAAGCAGCTGGTGTATCCGGGAAATGTCGAAATCAAGACCTATGTCGGCGAGGTCGGGCGCAGCAGCCTGCAGACTTACCAGGAGCTACGGCCCAGCTATGACACCGAAAAAATTTACGCCGAAGGCGCGGCCAAGGTCGTTTGGGTGGACTACGAGAGGGGAAAGTCGGTGCCGCTACCGGACAGTATCCGCAAACTTATCGGACATTGAATCATGCCAATCGAAAAACCGCTGTGGGAACCGAGCCAGGCGCGCATCGCCGGCGCTCATGTCACCGCCTTCGCGCGCGCGGCGATCCGCGAATGGGGGCTAGGGTTAAATACCTATCCGGAGTTCTATCAATGGTCGGTCGATCAGCCGGAGCAGTTTTGGCAGTCGCTGTGGCAATACGCCGCGGTGAAGACGAGTTCTCGCGGCGAGCGCGTGCTGGTACACGGCGAGCAAATGCCCGGCGCGCGCTGGTTTCCCGATGCGCGCCTCAACTTCGCCGAGAACCTGCTGCGGCGGTGCGACCGGGCGGACGCGATGGTCTTCTGGGGCGAGGACAAAGTGCAGCGGCGCCTGTCGCACGCCCAGCTCCATGCCAGCGTGTCGCGCCTGGCGCAGGCGCTGCGCGCCGCCGGCGTGCAGGCCGGCGATCGCGTTGTCGGCTATCTGCCGAACCTGCCGGAGGCGATGATGGCGATGCTGGCCAGCGCCAGCATCGGCGCCATCTGGTCGTCCTGCTCCCCCGATTTCGGCGTGCAGGGGGTGCTCGACCGCTTCGGCCAGATCGAACCCAAGGTCCTGTTCGCGGCCGACGGCTATTGGTACAACGGCAAGGCCATCGATTCACTGGCAAAGGTCGCCGACATCGCACGTCGGCTGCCTACGCTCGAGCGCGTGGTGGTGGTGCCCTACCTCGCCGATGCCCCGGACGTGTCCGGCGTGCCGAACGCCCAGCGCATGGCCGATTTCGTCGCGCCCCATGCCGGGCGCGACATCGATTTCGCGCAATTGCCGTTCGACCACCCGCTGTATATCCTGTATTCCTCGGGCACCACCGGCGTGCCCAAGTGCATCGTGCACGGCGCCGGCAGCACGCTATTGCAGCACCTGAAGGAACACCAACTGCATTCCGACGTCAAGCCCGGCGACCGGCTGTTCTACTTCACCACCTGCGGCTGGATGATGTGGAACTGGCTCGCCTCGGGCCTGGCCTCGGGCGCGACGCTGTTGCTGTACGACGGCTCGCCTTTCATCCGGCGCGGGGCGATCCTGTTCGATTTCGCCGAGGCCGAGGGCATGACCCACCTGGGCACCTCGGCCAAGTTCATCGACGCCATCTGCAAGATCAACCTCAAACCGCGCGAGACCCACGACCTGGGCAAACTGCGCGCGATCCTGTCCACCGGCTCGCCGCTGGCGCCGGAGAGCTTCGATTATGTCTACCGCGATATCAAGGCCGATGTGTGCCTGTCTTCCATTTCCGGCGGCACCGACATCATTTCGTGTTTCGTGCTGGGCAATCCGGTGCTGCCGGTGTATCGCGGCGAGATCCAGTGCCGCGGCCTGGGGATGAAGGTGGAGGTGTATGACGAGGAGGGCAAGGCGGTGCGCGGAAAAAAGGGGGAACTCGTCTGCACCCGGCCGTTCCCGTCGATGCCGATCGGGTTCTGGAACGACCCTGACGGGAAACGCTACCACGACGCGTATTTCGCCAAATACCCCAACGTCTGGTGCCATGGCGATTACGTCGAGTTGACCGAGCGCGGCGGCATGATCATCTACGGGCGCTCGGACGCGGTGCTCAATCCGGGAGGCGTGCGCATCGGCACCGCCGAGATCTACCGCCAGGTGGAGCAGTTGGACGAAGTGCTGGAGTCGCTGGTGATAGGCCAGGATTGGAACAAGGACGTGAGAGTGGTACTGTTCGTCAAACTGCGCGAGGGCCTGGCGCTGGACGATGCGCTCATCGACAAGATCAAGAATCAGATCCGCGCCAACACCACGCCGCGCCATGTGCCAGCCAAGGTGCTGCAGGTGGAAGATATTCCACGCACCAAGAGCGGCAAGATCGTGGAACTGGCCGTGCGCAACGTGGTGCACGGCCAATCGGTGAAAAACGCCGAGGCGCTGGCCAACCCGGAGGCGCTGGAGCACTACGCGAATCGGGCGGAGTTGCAGAGCTGACTGGTTACGGCGTCCTGAGCCAGCTAACGGTCACTCTGTCAGACCGGACAGGTCATGTCCTCACCACAGCACATCGGAGACTTCACCTTGCCATGCCCGTCGGGACACTCAGAGACATGCACGGTACGGCCGTCGGCCGTAGTGATCGTGCCGTGCTTGAGCTCTTTGCCGCACTTGCCACAGGTCATCGTGCCGATGCTCATGCCGCATTTTGCGCATTTGTAGGCTGCCATGCTGGTTCTCCTCGTTGCGTAACCGGGGTAAGGTAACATCCGAACCCGCATCAATTATAGATGAAGCTTTTCCCTGACGTCACACTACGCGCCCGGTGTGCTCATGCACGGTCTCGCCTTCCGCGGGACGCATGATCGCCCGCAGCGCCCCTGCGTGTGCCCCCCGGCCCGTGAGAGAAAGATGGGGTCAGGTCTTGCATTGACACAAATGCGTCAATGCAAGACCTGACCCCGTTGCGCCAGGTCCGGTTCGCCACAGTGATGCAGGATTTCGGCGCGTGCGGCATCGCGCAGCGCCACGGCGGCGTTCCAGTCGCTGCCCTGCGGCGCGAGGGGTGGGGCGATGGTGACGACGATGGCGCCGCGCCGCGCGAACCAGCTGCCGTCGCGCAGCACCGAGCGCGTGCCGCGGATGGTCACCGGCACGAGCGGCACTCCGGTTTGCGCCGCGATCACGAAGGCGCCCATGCGAAACGGCAGCAGGCCCGCGCTGCGGGTGAAGGTTCCTTCGGCGAAAAAGATCGGCGCGCGCCCGGCGCGTACCGACTCAGCCAAGCGCGACGCATCCTCCACGCCTTGCTTGATGTCGGTGCGCTCGACGAAGTCGGTGCCTATCGATTGCAGGAACAGCCGGGGCAGCAGCGATTCGCTTAACTCGCGTTTGGCGGCAAAGCTGTAGCCGCGCTCGCGCAAGGCAGCGAGCAGGATCAGGCCGTCGAGATAGCTGGCATGGTTGACGGCCATCACGAACGGACCGGAAACCGGGATGTGCTCCAGCCCCTGCACCACCAGCGGCAGCCGGCACAGGCGCAGGAAGAAATTGGCCATGACGCGGCTGAATCGCCAGCCCCAGGCGGGATCGCGCGCGAGCGCAGCCGCCGCCAGCGTCGGGATGGCGAGCATGAGGAAACTAACCCAGACCCGGGCCGAATACGCCAGGCCCGAGAGGGCGCGCAGCTGCCGCCGCAGCTCGGGCAGCAGGCTCGCCCAAGCGAGGCGCGCGAGTTGCAGCCACACCGCCGCCGGCCGCGCGCTGCTGCCGCCGCGCTCGTAGAACTCGCGGCTGGCCGCGCGCCGGATTTTGCCGCTGGAAGTTTTCAGCACCGTGTGCGGCGCGGCGAGCACGATATCGTCTGCGGGCAGGCCGATCAGATCGAGCGCGCGGTCGTTGATGCTCCGCCGCAGCGCTTCCAGGGCAACGGCTCCGGTTTCCCGCGTTTCAGCGAGCACGATGACACGCTCGGTGCCGGTGCGCGGATCCGGGCTGCCGAACACCGCGACGCAGCCTTTGCGTATGCCGGGCAGCGCGCCCACCGCCTGCTCCAGTTCGTACGGATAGAGATTGCGCCCGCCGCGGATGATGATGTCCTTGGCGCGGCCGCTGAGATAGAGTTCGCCATCGGCGAGATAGGCGAGGTCCCCCGTATTCAGCCATGCACCGGCAAACAGTTTCCTCGTCTCTTCGGGATTGCGGTAATAGCCGCTGGTCGCAGACGGTCCCTTGAATTGAAGGCGGCCTTCCTGGCGGTCCGCCAGTTCCACGCCGGCGGCGTCGACCACGCGCAGGTGATGCGCCGGTATCACCCGGCCGCAGCAGGGCACTTCGAGCGCATTCGCCTCCCCAGGCGCCGCGGGCAGCGCTTCGCCGCGGTTCTGGAACGCTGCGCGGCCGATCCGATCGATACGGTAGTGCGTACCGGGTGCGGGGAAAGCGAGTCCGACCGAAGCCTCGGCCAGCCCGTAGACCGGCTCGAGCGCGTTCGCGCGCAGGCCATAGCGTGCAAAGCGGTTCTGGAATGCGGCGAGCGTATCCGGACTCACCGGCTCGGCGCCGTTGAAAGCGTAGCGCCAGCAGGAAAGGTCCAGGCCCTCGAGCTCCTGGTCTTCGAGGCGCTTCAAGCAAAGCTCATAGGAAAAATTGGGGCCACCCGAAAGGGTGCCGCGGTGGCGGTGAATCGCCCACAGCCAGCGGCTGGGGTGCGACAGGAACGCGAGCGGCGACATCAGCACCGTGGGAAAGCCGAGGTAGAGCGCGGCGAACCAGGCGCCGATCAGCCCCATGTCGTGGTACAGGGGCAGCCAGCTCACGAACACGTCGTTCGCGCCCGCTTGCACCGCCTCGCCCATGCCGCGGATATTGGCGACCAGGTTGGCGTGCGTGAGCACGACGCCCTTGGGATTACCGGTGCTGCCGGAGGTGTATTGCAGGAAGGCGATGTCGCCGGGATTTGCCGGCAACGGCGTGAATGCGGCATCGCCGTCGGACAGGTCATCCGGCATCAGCACCTGCTGCAGCGATGCCACCTGGGAGCGCAGCAGCAGCGCCACGGTTTTCGCTTCGGGGATGGTGACGAGCATTGCGGCACGGCAGTTGCCGAGGATGCCGACATGACGCCGCAGGTGGTCTTCGATCTGCGCCGGACGCGCCGGCGGATACAGCGGCACCGGAATACCGCCCGCCATGAGAATGCCGAAGAAACTGAACAGGTAATCGCGGCCGGTGGGCAGCATGATGGCTACGGTCTGGCCCGGCTGCAATCCGTGCCCGGCGAAGCGGCTGGCATAGGCTGCGGCGCCGCGCCGGATGGCGGCGTAGGAAAGTTCCTCTTCGCCGGTCTCGGCGTAGAGGTGAACCTGCAGCCGCTGCGGATGCCTGGTCGTATGCCAGTCGAGCGCGTCGAGCAGCGTTTCCGCCGCGCACGCGACTGCGCCTGGTTCAGCCTGCACCAGGCTGCGGATGCCTTTTTCCGGCCCGACCCTGCGCACGCCCAGGCTGCCGTGGACGAGGCGCAGCAGGTCGCGCGGCGTTTCGGCTGTATACAGTGCGCGTTCTGGCAGGCTCACGTTGAAGGCGCGCTCGACCCTGAGCACCAGCTCGACTCGCGCCAGGCTGTCCAGGCTGAGGTCGCGTTCGAGCGAGCTGTCGAGCGCGACGTGTATCGCCCGGCTGTGGCCCGCGTCGCGCACCATCTGTTCGACCACGGCGATCAGCGTGTCGGCGCTGGCTGTGGCTTCGGTTTCGATCTGATTCATCAGGCGGGATCTCGTTGATCGGATGCTATGATAGTCTTTATCAATACAGGCTCGCCATGTGGGATTCGATCTGGATCAACGGGCATCTGGCCACGCTGCGCGTCGGGCGTCTGGGCAACTTTCGAGGTCCATGGAATTACATTGAGCGCCCCCCTTTTTTGCTGTAACATCGGTTATCCCATCTCTCGATTCTGAGATGACTAAATATGTCTTCGTTACCGGCGGTGTAGTTTCCTCTCTTGGGAAGGGGATAGCCGCCGCCTCCCTCGCCGCAATCCTCGAATCCCGCAGCATCAAAGTCACCAACATCAAGCTGGATCCGTATATCAACGTCGATCCGGGGACGATGAGTCCGTTCCAGCACGGCGAGGTGTTCGTCACCGAAGATGGCGCCGAAACCGATCTCGATCTGGGGCACTACGAGCGCTTCAGTTCGGCGCGGATGAAAAAGAGCAACAATTTCACCACCGGCCAGATCTACGAGTCGGTGATCAAGAAGGAGCGCCGAGGCGAATATCTGGGCCGCACGGTGCAGGTGATCCCGCACGTCACCGACGAAATCAAGGCTTTCATCGCCAGGGGCGCAGAGGGCGCGGAGGTGGCGATCGTCGAGATTGGCGGCACGGTGGGCGACATAGAATCCCTGCCGTTTCTCGAGGCCATCCGGCAGATGGGCCTGGAACTGGGGCGCGACAACGTCTGCTACGTGCACCTGACGCTCGTGCCCTACATCGCCTCCGCCGGCGAGATCAAGACCAAACCGACCCAACACTCGGTGAAGGAGTTGCGCCAGATCGGCATCCAGGCCGATGCGCTGTTGTGCCGCTCGGACCGTCCCATCCCGGACGAAGAGCGCAAGAAAATCGCACTGTTCACCAACGTGGCCGCCAATGCGGTGATTTCGGTCTGGGATGCGGATTCGATTTATAAAATTCCCTATATGCTGCACCAGCAGATGCTGGACGAGATCGTCTGCCACAAGCTGCGCATCCTGGCGCGGCCGGCCGACCTGAGGTCGTGGAAGCGCCTGGTCGAGGCGCTGGAAAACCCGCTGCACCAGGTCACCATCGCGATGGTCGGCAAGTACGTCGATCTCACCGATTCCTACAAGTCGCTTAACGAAGCCCTGATGCACGCCGGCATCCACACGCGCTCCAAGGTCAAGATCCAGTACGTCGATTCGGAAACGATCGAACGCGAAGGGACTGACTGTCTCGCCGGCGTGGACGCCGTTCTGGTACCCGGCGGCTTCGGCGCGCGCGGGGTGGAGGGCAAAATCAAGGCCATCGAGTACGCCCGCGAAAACAAGGTGCCTTACCTTGGCATCTGCCTGGGCATGCAACTGGCGGTGATCGAGTACGCGCGCCACAAGGCCGGCCTGGCCGAGGCCAACAGCACCGAGTTCGATCCGGATACGCCGCAGCCCGTGGTCGCGCTGATCACCGAATGGCAGGACCGGGACGGCAAGGTGGAGCGGCGCGATGCCAGTTCCGACCTGGGCGGCACCATGCGCCTTGGCGCGCAGCCGGCCGATATCGTGCCCGGCACCCAGGTCCAGCACATTTACCAGAGCGCCGTGGTCAATGAGCGTCACCGCCACCGCTACGAGGTCAACAATTACTACCTGCCGAGGCTCGAAGCCGCCGGCCTGAAGGTGGCGGCGCGCACCAAGGTCGAGGCGCTGTGCGAGCTGATAGAACTGCCCACCGAGGGTCCGAACGCGCATCCCTGGTTCATCGGCTGCCAATTCCACCCGGAGTTCAGTTCGAGCCCGCGCACCGGACATCCGCTGTTCAAGGCCTTCGTCGAAGCCGCGCTTGCGCACCAGGTGAGGAAAGCCGGCGCCGTTCAAGGCACCCAAGCGAATGCGGTAGCGGCATGAACCTGTGCGGCTTCGAGGTCGGCCTGGATCAGCCGATATTCCTGATCGCCGGCCCCTGTGTCATCGAATCGAGACAGCTTGCCCTGGATACCGCGGGCAAGCTCAAGGAGATCTGCGCTGAGCTCGGCATGCCTTTCATCTACAAGTCGTCCTACGACAAGGCCAACCGCAGCTCGGGCAAGTCCTTTCGCGGTCCGGGCATCGACGAGGGCCTGAAAATTCTCGCCGAAGTGAAGCGGCAGATCGGCGTACCGGTATTGACCGACGTGCACGAGGCCGGGGAGATCGACGCGGCAGCGGCGGTGGTGGACGTGCTGCAGACGCCCGCTTTTCTTTGCCGCCAGACCGATTTCATCAATGCCGTGGCCAGCGCCGGCAAGCCGGTGAACATCAAGAAAGGGCAGTTCCTCGCTCCGGGGGACATGAAGAACGTCGTCGCCAAGGCGAGGGAAGCCAGCGGCAAGGATAATATCCTGGTGTGCGAGCGCGGGGTGAGCTTCGGCTACAACAACCTGGTATCGGACATGCGCTCCCTCGCCATCATGCGCGAGACCGGTTGCCCGGTGGTGTTCGATGCCACCCATTCGGTGCAGCTGCCGGGGGGGCAGGGGACGGTGAGCGGCGGACAGCGCGAATTCGTGCCGGTGCTGGCACGCGCAGCGGTGGCAAGCGGCGTGTCCGGGCTGTTCATGGAAACGCATCCGGATCCGGACAAGGCGTTGTCGGATGGTCCCAACGCCTGGCCGCTGGCGAAAATGAGGCAGTTGCTGATGACGCTGAAGGAACTGGATCGCGTCGTCAAGAAAAGCGGTTTTGTGGAACAGTCGCTTTGAGACGGCTTACATACGGTGATTTGAATGCTGTCGCATGTCACCGACGGACTTGCGCGCTGCGCGCGCCAACCGCGTTTTCTGTACGGATAAAAAGCACATCCGTACAGAAAACGCGGTTATGGATAAAAACAACAAGGGCTTGGGGTTGCTTTTATCCGAGATCGTTGATTGCGCGCGGATGTGCTTTTCATCCGTGCGCAATCAACGATCCGCGCGGACGGTTTTTCGTCCGCGCAACATCGCAACTCTGTAACAATGCGGAGCGTGATTAGGACCTGCTAGGTGTTGAAAACTTACCGGCGGTAAAATCTAAGGCCTGAATCTGGCACAAGGACAAGAACATGAGCTCGATAGTCGACGTGGTGGCGAGGGAGATCTTGGATTCGCGCGGCAATCCGACAGTGGAGGCCGACGTGCTGCTCGAGTCCGGCGTGATGGGGCGCGCGGCGGTGCCCTCGGGCGCCTCGACCGGGACGCGCGAGGCCATCGAGCTGCGCGACGGCGACAAACAGCGCTACCTCGGCAAGGGCGTGCTGCGCGCGGTAGAGCACGTCAATACCGAGATTTCCGAAGCCATCATGGGCCTCGATGCGACCGAGCAGAGTTTCATCGACAAGATCCTGATCGATCTGGACGGCACGGAAAACAAGTCGCGTCTGGGCGCCAACGCCCTGTTGGCCGTGTCCATGGCCGTAGCCAAAGCCGCGGCGGACGATTGCGGGCTGCCGCTGTACCGCTACTTCGGCGGCTCCGGGGCAATGCAGATGCCGGTGCCGATGATGAACATCATCAACGGCGGCGCGCACGCCAACAACAGCCTGGACATGCAGGAGTTCATGATCGTCCCGGTGGGCGCGCAGAGCTTTCGCGACGCGCTGCGCTGCGGTGTCGAAGTGTTCCACGCCCTGAAGGGCCTGCTGCAGCACCGCGGCACGCCGACCACGGTCGGCGACGAAGGCGGTTTCGCCCCCAACCTGCCCAGCCACGAAGCCGCGCTGCAGCTTTGCATGGAGGCGATCGACAAAGCGGGCTACCAGGCCGGCCAGGACGTGCTGCTCGCGCTGGATTGTGCCAGCTCCGAGTTCTTCAAGGATGGGCGTTACATGCTCGAATCGGAGAACCTGCAGCTCTCCTCTGGCCAGTTTGCCGACTACCTCGCGGCCTTGGCGGACAAGTATCCCATCATCAGCATCGAGGACGGGATGGCGGAGAGCGATTGGGACGGCTGGAAAATCCTGACCGAGCGCCTGGGCAGGAAAATCCAGATCGTGGGCGACGACCTGTTCGTCACCAACACCAAGATCCTGCGCGAGGGCATCGCCGAGGGCGTGGCGAATTCCATTCTGATCAAGGTCAACCAGATCGGCACCCTCACCGAGACGTTTGCCGCCATCGAAATGGCCAAGCGCGCGGGCTACACGGCAGTGATCTCGCATCGCTCGGGCGAGACCGAGGACACCATTATTGCTGACATCGCCGTGGGCGCGAATACGCTGCAGATCAAGACCGGGTCGCTGAGCCGCTCGGACCGCATCGCCAAATATAACCAGTTGCTGCGGATCGAGGAGGATCTGGGCGACACAGTCGGCTACCCCGGCAGGGACGCGTTCTACCAATTGCGTTAATGCGCATCTTAACCATCGTCTTCGCCGCACTGATCGTACTTTTGCAGTACCCGCTGTGGCTGGGTAAGGGGGGGTGGTTGCGCGTGTGGGAGATTGACCGTCAGGTCAAGGCGCAGAAAGAAAGCAATGACAGGCTGCGCGTGCGCAACGACGCGCTCGATGCGGAGGTGCGTGACCTGAAGCAGGGCTATGACGCGATCGAGGAGCGCGCCCGTTACGAGTTGGGCATGATCAAGCAAGACGAGATTTTTTTCCATGTGATGGAAAAGACGCCGGTCATTCAGCCCACCGAGCCCGCGCCCAAACGCTAGCCGGCTGTCGCAGCTTATGCAACTCTGTCATTGAACCGCAGAGGACGCCGAGTACGGGTCAATTCGACATTCTGGTTTTCCGTCCTAGCGTTGCAGTTGGGGTAACAGTCGTAATCATTGCATACCGTATTCTACATACAGTATTATCATGCTGAGGAGGTGGTTGATAGTTCGAAGTGCAGAATTCGCGGCGCCCCGGCTTCCGCTTAACTCCCTTTCGCCGCTGCCTGGTAACCGGGATGCTCTAGATCAAAGGCGGGCGCGATCCGGGGGCGTAGTGCCTGCTGCTTGCTAACGGCCAAGGATTTGTCGTGGAAACGAAGACAAAGACCGACATCATTCGAGTGATCATCGCCAAGGTCGGCCTGGACGGGCACGATCGGGGCGTAAAGATCGTTGCACGCACGCTGCGTGACGCGGGCATGGAAGTGATCTACACGGGCCTGCACCGCACGCCAGAGGAAGTCGTCGATGCGGCGGTCGAGGAGGACGTCGATGTCCTGGGCATCAGCATCCTTTCCGGCGCCCACATGACCATTTTTCCGAAGATCCTCAAGCTGTTGAAGGAACGCGATGCTGAGGACATTCTCGTCGTGGGCGGCGGCGTTATGCCGGACGAGGAAGCGGCTGCCCTAAAGGCGATAGGGGTCAAGGAGATCCTGTTGCAGGACTCGCCTCCTGACGCCATTGTAGCCTCTATTCGCCGGCTGGTCGCCGAGCGCGGGCCGAAATAGGCACCGCCTGACTCTCCGATGGAATTCTGGTCCTTTCCCCCCGCCTATGATGACCGGTATCTGCCGGACGCGGCCTCGCGCTATTGGTTTCCGCGACGGGAGACAATGCCGGCGCCGGACCGGGAGAAGGCGATTCTCGCGCGGCTGCAGGAACTCACTCGCTATGCCTACCGCAATGCGCCGTTCTACCGGCGCAAGTGGGACGACGCCGGCTTCCATCCCGACAAACTGAAGACGGTCGAAGACTTCGAGGACAAGGTCCCGGTAATCACCAAGGCGGATCTGCGGGACGCCCAGACGCGCACGCCGATGTTCGGCGACTACCTCTGCGTACCGGAATCGGAGATTCACCATGTCCACGGGACTTCAGGCACCACCGGCCGCCCGACGGCCTTTGGCATCGGCCGCGGCGACTGGCAGGCGATCGCCAACGCGCATGCACGCATCATGTGGGGCATGGGCATCCGTCCCGGAGACACCGTGTTCATCGCCGCGATCTTCAGTCTCTATATGGGCTCGTGGGGCACGCTGGCAGGATCCGAGCGTCTGCGCTGCAAGTCGTTTCCCTTCGGCGCGGGCGTGCCCGGGATGACGGCGAGAGCCGCGATGTGGCTCGCCAACTTCAAGCCGGACGCGTTTTATGGCACGCCTTCCTTCGCATTGTATTTGGCGGAGGTGGCGCGCGCCGAAGGCTTCGAGCCGCGCGATTTCGGACTAAAGCTGCTGTTCTTTTCCGGAGAACCCGGCGCATCGGTACCGGGCGTGCGCGACCGGATCCGCGAGGCGTACAATGCGCGAGTCATCGACTGCGGCTCGATGGCCGAAATGTCGCCGTTCATGAACGTCGCCGGGAGCGAGCAAAGCGATGAGGGCATGCTCTGCTGGCAGGATGTCATCTACACCGAAGTGTGCGACCCGAAGACTTTCCGGCGGGTGCCTTATGGGCAACGCGGCACGCCGGTGTACACCCACCTTGAACGCACCTCGCAACCGATGATCCGGCTTGTTTCCGGCGACCTCACGCTGTGGGTCAACGAGCCGAACCCGTGCGGGCGAACCTACCCCCGCCTGCCGCACGGCATCTTCGGCCGGATCGACGACATGATCACCATCCGCGGCGAGAACGTCTATCCGAGCGAGATCGACGCCGCGCTTAACCAGCTTTCCAATTACGGCGGCGAGCATCGCATCATCATTACCCGCGAGCTTGCCATGGATGAATTGCTGGTGCGCGTGGAAGCCGCACCCGGGGTGTTCGAGCGCGGCACGCAAGCCGTCTCCGGCATGCAACGCGAGGCGGGGCAGCACCTGCAGAAGATGCTCGGCCTGCGCGCTGTCATCGAAATTGTCCCGTCGAGCACCTTCCCACGCACCGATTTCAAGGCGCGCCGCGTGGTTGATGATCGTGAGGTGTTCAGGCAGATGCGCGAAAAGCTGGCGTCGTAGCGATGCGCCCGCCGCTTTCCTCGCTCCAGCTCGCCGAGCGCGTTTGCGCAGGGGAGCGACGTGCCATCGCGCGCATGCTTTCGCGCGCCGAGGCGGGTGGTGACGAAGCGCGTGAGGCGCTTGAGGTGATTTATCGCCGCGCCGGCAGCGCCCACGTAGTCGGCATCACCGGCGTGCCGGGTAGCGGCAAGTCCACGCTCGTGGCGAAGCTGGCCGCCGCGGTTCTGAAGAGCGGCCGCAAGATCGGCATCATCGCGGTGGATCCCTCGAGCCCCTTCTCGGGCGGATCGATCCTCGGCGACCGTATCCGCATGGGCGAGGTGTCGGGTGATCCCTCGGTGTTTGTGCGCAGCATGGCGACCCGGGGCGCGCTCGGCGGCCTGGCGCGCGGCACGCTGGAAGCGGTGGACATTCTGGACGCGGCGGGCTACGACATGATCTTCATCGAAACGGTCGGCGTTGGGCAGGACGAGGTCGACGTGGTCCGCGCCGCGCACACGACCGTCGTAGTCTCGGCGCCGGGCCTTGGCGACGACATCCAGGCGATCAAAGCCGGCATCCTGGAAATCGCGGATGTCCATGCCGTAAGCAAAGGCGACAAGCCGGAAGCCGACAAGACGGTGTCTGACCTGAAGTTCATGCTTGGACTGGGACTCCCGGCGGCTGGCGTGCGCCGCGCGGTGCCGGTAGTGAAGATCTGCTCGCCCAAGGAAGAAGGTATCGGCGAGCTTCTCGCAGCAATCGACGCCCACCGGGATTATCTCGTTTCGAGCGGCGAGTACGAGCAGCGGCGCCAGGCGATCCGGGAACGAAGGATGCTCAAGGCGGCCGAACATGTGTTGCACGACGAATTCGAGCGTCATCGTGAAGGCCGGATGGCCGGGCTTCTGGCTGAGCTCGCTAGCGCAAGCATCTCTCCGCAGACTGCCGCGCGGCAGCTGCTCGCGCACATAGGAATGGAGATCAGAGGATGAACCAGGACGATCGCCCCGCCAAAGTCCCCCCGCCGCCGGAACTCGGAGAATTTCGCAAGCAGTTCGAAGCCTGGGAGCAGCTTGAGCTTGCCGGCTTTTTACGCAAGTCGCCCGAGCGGCAAGCGCAGTTCAACACGCTCACCGGATTTCCCGTCAAGCGCGTTTACACGCCGCTCGACCTCGCGCAAACCCCGGCCGAGGATATTGGTCTTCCAGGCCAATATCCGTTCACCCGCGGCGCGTATCCCACCATGTACCGCGGCCGCCTGTGGACCATGCGCCAGATTGCAGGCTTCGGCACCGCCGAGGATACCAACAAGCGGTTCAAGTACCTCATCGCACAGGGACAGACCGGCCTGTCGACGGACTTCGACATGCCGACATTGATGGGCTACGACTCCGACCACCCGATGAGCGAAGGGGAAGTTGGGCGCGAAGGAGTGGCCATTGACACCATGGCCGACATGGAGCTGCTGTTCGAAGGCATCGACCTGGAGAGCATTTCGGTGTCGCTGACCATCAACCCCTCGGCGTGGATCCTGCTCGCCATGTACATTGGCGTTGCCGAGAATCGTGGCCTGGACCTGAACAAACTCTCCGGGACCATTCAGGCCGACATTCTCAAGGAGTACATGGCGCAGAAGGAATGGGCCTTCCCAATCCGCCCTTCCGTGCGCATCGTGCGCGACTGCATCACTTACTGCGCCCGGAACATGAAGCGCTACAACCCGATCAACATTTCGGGCTATCACATCTCCGAAGCCGGATCGTCGCCGCTCGACGAGGTCGCGTTCCCGCTATGCAACCTCATCACTTACGTCGAAGAGGTGACGAAAACCGGGCTCCACGTGGACGAGTTTGCGCCGCGCCTCGCCTTCTTTTTCGTCTCGCAGTCGGATTTCTTTGAGGAGATCGCAAAGTTTCGCGCCGTGCGGCGCGCCTACGCCAAGATCATGAAGGAACGTTTCGGCGCGAGGAACCCGGAATCGATGCGGCTGCGCTTCCATACGCAGACAGCAGCGGCGACGCTCACAAAACCCCAATATCAAGTCAACATTATCCGCACCGCGTTCCAGGCGCTGTCCGCCGTGCTCGGCGGCACGCAAAGCCTGCATACCAACGGCATGGACGAAGCATTCGCCATCCCTACCGAGGAGGCGATGAAGCTTGCGCTGCGCACGCAGCAGGTGATCGCCGACGAAATCAATGCCCCCAACGTAATCGACCCGCTGGGCGGCTCCTATTACGTGGAGCACCTCACCACGCAGATGGAGCGCGCCATCTTCGAGGTGATCGGGGAAGTCGACCACCGCGGCGGCACCATCAAGCTCATCGAAGAGGGCTGGTTTCAGCGACGTATCGCCGACTTCGCGTACGAGACTGCGATCAAGAAAGCGAAGGGCGAAAAGGTGGTGCTCGGGGTCAACAAGTTCGTCGAGCCGGGCGAGAAAGTGGATATTGAAACGCATCCCTACGATCCGACCACGGCGCAGCGCCAAATTGACCGCCTGAAGCGGGTGCGCCGCGAGCGCAACCAGCGCGAGGTGGACCGGCTCATGCAGAGGCTGCTCGAAGTGGCGCGCGACGCTGACGAGAATCTCATGCCGGTGACCATTGAGCTGGTTCGTGCCGGCGCCTCAATGGGCGAGATTGTCGAGAAGCTGAAGATCCTATGGGGCACGTACCGCGAGACCCCGGTGTTCTAGCGCGCGGCCGACCGATGATCATTCTGCCGTATCTGGAGCATTCGCCGCAGATCGGATCGCGGGTCGCAGCGCATCCCGCCTCCGCTGTCATCGGCCGTACACGGCTCGGTTCCGACTGCACGCTCGGCGAGCTCACCCTGGTGCGCGCCGACGGCGAGGACGTACGCATCGGCGTCGATTGCTGGTTCGGAGAAGCCAGCACCGTGCACATCGCCGACCGACTGTACCCCGCGATGGTCGGTTCGCGCGTCAGCGTCGGACGCTATGCCCTGGTACATGCCTGCACCGTGGGCGACGATTGCGTCATTGGCGAGCATGCGGCAGTCATGGACGGCTCTGTCCTGGGCGCAGGTTGTGTGATCGCCGCAGAAAGCGTAGTGCCGCCTGGCAAGACCCTGGAAGGGGGCTGGCTCTACGCCGGAGCGCCGGCGCGGCCGGTCGAACGCGTGCCGGGCGCCCTGCTCGAGCATTTGCATCGCGCCATGCGTGGCGGTTTAGGCACGGAGGGTCCGCATATCTTCGCTGCCGCACGCGCGCCCAGGCTGCGGCACGCTGCGGGATTTGGTCTCAAGCGCATTTTCGCGGAAGGCGCATATGTCGCTCCTACGGCGAGCATAGCGGGCCGTGTCGTGCTCGCCGCCCGCTCCAGCGTCTGGTTTGGCGTCGAAATCGATGCCGGCGAGGCTCGTGTCGAGATTGGAGAGCAAACCAACGTCCAGGACAATTCACGGCTCTATGCAGGCAAGCCGGGCGAAGACATTCGCATCGGCCCGCGGGTGGTGATAGGTCACAACGTGCGCATCTTCGCGAGTACGATCGAGGAAGGCGCGATCATCGGAATGAGCGCTGTCATCGGTAAGGGAACTGTGGTGAGAGCGGGCGGCTGCGTCGCGGCAGGCTCCATCACCGAGCCCGGCACCGAAGTTGCTTCCGGGCAGGTCTGGTCGGGCCGCCCGGCGCGGGCTGCCAGGGCGCTCTCGGAGCGCAACCGCGCAGAGTTCGCGCGCGCCGTGCAGGTGTACGTCGAGTATTCAGAGAATTATCTCGCCGCAGCAACCCGTCTGCCCGGCACACCATGACGGGAGAAGCAACGTGGGCCATCGTTTAAGCAAAATCACCACCCGCACCGGCGACGCAGGAACGACTGGGCTCGCAAGTGGAACTCGCGTCGGGAAGGACAGTCCGCGGATCCCGGCAATGGGCGCTGTCGACGAGCTGAACAGTTGCATCGGTGTGGTGCTGGCGCACCGGACGCTAACAGATATCCGGGATTGCCTCTTGGAAGTGCAGCAGCGCCTGTTCGAAGTCGGCGCACAGTTCAGATCTCCGGGTCAGCAGCGCATCACCGCGGAGGACATTCTGGTCCTCGATCGCGCGGTGGAGCGCTTCAATTCCTAGCTTGAGCCGCTCAAGGAATTCGTGTTGCCCGGAGGCTCCAACGCCGCGGCGGAGTGGCATGGGGCGAGAACCGTCTGCCGGCGGCAAACCGACGGGAGCGTCGCCGGCTTCGCCAACCGGGCGAATGGCGGATGTTCCGCACCACGCGTATGATTGATCTTTGTCAAACAGCCGGAATGCAGGGCCGTATAGATTTAGGGTGAGATTGGTAACGTGCCGCGCGCGGCGTGTTTTCTGGACTGTCAATTCTATCCGTTCAGGTAAGCGATGAAACAAGTGATACCGGAACGCCCCCTCGAGTACGATCGGGCGAGGATCGTGGAACGCCCCGATGGCTTCTATTGGCAATCCAGGGACGGCGGGAAGGAGTCCGGTCCGTTCCCGACCCTGCTCGATGCGGTCGAAGACATGCAGTACAGCGCAGACTCGGACTACGAGCCGGGCGAGAGCGTGGAGCAGGCGGAGGCCGAGATCGGCATCGCCGATTGGGTCGATCCGGAGACCGGCGAACTGGCCGAAGAGCAAACGCCGCGGATCGAAGATCACTAGCGTCAGGCGCCTCCGGCGCGCAGTTTCTTCAGGCAGCGGCCGATCCACTGCGCGCTCAGCTTCTCCTGCAAGGAGTTCTGCCTCAGGCGCTCAGACAGCGCGCCGAAATCGACGCGGTCCAGCTCCTGGTCCTGGTTGAAGCAGGAGAATACATAGCTCGTCTTCCCCGTTTGGGGGTCGCGCTGCGGCTGCAGGCATTGCGCGCAGATTTCCTTCATCATGCACTGCATCGGCGAGTTGATCGAGCCGATGGCGAAGTGATGCGGCTTGAGATGCGGCTTGAGGACGTCGTGGCGCGCGCGGCCCAGGGCCGCCATCATGCGGTCCGAGCCGATGGCGATAATGCGGTCGGCGTCGTCCATGCGTATGGAGGGCGGTCCCAGCCGGCCTTCGGCGTAGGCATCCATGGCCTGGACGATATTGCCGACGAAGCTGCGGTCCTGCGGACGGGCCTGCCCGTTGGCCAGCCGGAATCCCGGTTCCTCGTCGCAGCACCAGATGACCACATCCGCGGCAGCTTCGATGTCGGCGGTCTTGTAGCGGTCGATCGATTTCTTGTAACCGGCGAAATAAAGCACCCTGGATCCAGCGGCACGGAACGCCTGGCCGATCGAGAACAACACGGCGTTGCCCAGCCCGCCGCCCGCGAGAATCACGGTCTCGTTCGGGACGATGTGGGTCGGGGTGCCGGTCGGGCCCATGAGGATGACCGGTTCGCCGGGCTTGAGCAGCGCGCACAAGTCGCTTGATCCGCCCATCTCCAGCACGATGGTCGATACCAGTCCCTGTTTCGGGTCGACCCATGCGCCCGTAAGGGCCAGCCCCTCCATCTGCAGCCGCGTGCGCTCCTTGCCCGTGCCCACGACCGGAGCGAGGGTTTCGAAATTCTGCAGGCGGTAGAACTGGCCTGGATGAAATTTCCGGGCAGCCATGGGCGCCTTGATCACTACCTCGACGATAGTCGGGGTCAGCCGTTCCACGCGGTGCACGGTGGCGAGCAGGTCGCGCCGCAGCGCGGCGAACAATTCCGCGGTCGCCAGCGGGGAGCGCGGCGGGTGCTGCGCCAGCACCCGCGACACCACCGGATAGCCCTGCTTCGCCGAGCCCATCGCCTTGACGACATTGCCGAAATACGAAGGGTGCAGATCGCCGAAGAAACTGATGAAACGCCCATCTTCCAGGCGCGACAGCAGGACCTCGGCCTGCGCCGGTTTGGACAGGGAATGGTCGGGTTTTGCCGGCTCGCCATCCTCGCCGCAGGCACGGAAATATTTCCCGTCGAGCTGGAAATGCGCGGGGTGCTCGCGTGCGAGCACGGTGTTCGGTTGCGTTCCCGCGGCGACGAAAATGGTGTGCGCAGGCAGCCAGTGTTCGCCGTTCGCCATCCATTTTCCGTCTGTGCCGAGTTGCCGCAGAGCGAAGCGCATGCCCTTCACCGCGCCGTAATTGTCCACCTCCACCGCCAGCGGCGACAGGCATTCGGCAAAGGCGATGCCTTCTTCCAGCGCCTTTTCCACCTCTTCGTGATTGAGCTTGTACGAGGGGCTGTCGATGAGGCGCCGGCGGTAGGCAATGGTGACGCCGCCCCAGTGCTGCAGCAGTTCGATGATCCGCGGCGGGCGCCCGGCGCGCGCGGCGAGCCTGCGCTCGTCACGGATGGCGCGCGCGTGGGCGAGGTATTCCTCGGCGATTTCGCGTTCCTGGTCGTCCCATTTTGCCCGCACCGCATGTTCGCCGATTTCGGCGGCGAGGATTTCGAAGCGCGTCAGGAATTTTTCCGCCTGCACCACATAATAGGCGAGGGATTCGGTGGCGGTGTCGACGGCGGTCAGGCCGCCGCCGATCACCACCAGCGGCAGGCGCAACTGCATGTTGGCTATCGAATCGGCCTTGGCTGCGCCGGTGAGTTGCAGCGCCATGAGGAAATCGGAGGCTGCGCGCACGCCTCGCGCGAGACCGTTGGGGATATCGAGCACGGTGGGTTTGCCCGCGCCCATGCACAGAGCCAGGTGGTCGAAGCCGAGCTTGACCACATCCTCCACGGTCAGGGTGCCGCCAAAGCGCACCCCGCCGAACAACGCGAACTGCTCGCGCCGCTCGAGCAGCAGGCGGATGATCTTGAGGAAATTCTTGTCCCAACGCACGGTGATGCCGTATTCGGCGACGCCGCCGAAACCCGCCAGGACGCGATCGGAGAGTTCTTCGTAGATGTCGCGCACCTCGCGGATAGGGCGAAACGGCACGCGCTCGCCGGCGGCGCCGACCCCGGAGAGCTCGGGCGGCAGCGGCTCGATCTTGAGGCCGTCGATGCCAACCACGGCGTGACCGTCGTTCATCAGATGGTGCGCGAGGCCGAAGCCCGCCGGTCCCATGCCGGCGATGAGCACGCGCTTGCCGCTCTCCGGTTTGGGAAAAGGCCGGCGCAGGTCGAGTGGATTCCAGCGCGTCAACAGGCTGTAGATCTCGAAGCCGTACGGCAGCTCGAGCACGTCCTTGAGCGTGCGCGTCTCGGCCTGGGGAATATTCACCGGCTCCTGCTTCTGATAGATGCAGGATTTCATGCAGTCATTGCAGATGCGGTGGCCCGTGGCTGCGACCAAGGGATTATCGACGCAAATCACGGCGAGTGCGCCGATCGCATGGCCCTGGGTCTTGACCTTGTGGAACTCGGATATCTTTTCCTCCAGCGGACAACCGGCCTGGGTCACGCCGAAGACGTTTTTCTTGAATGCGGGGGCGGAACCATCCCGGGCCGGGGCCGGCTTTGCGGCCGCTTTCTCGCGCAAGCCGGTGGAGCAGGAGTCCCTGCCCTGCTCATGGCACCAGATGCAGTAATTGGCCTGATCGAGCGCGCCGGTGAGGTCGGTGCCCGCGTCGGTCAGGGCGAAGCCTTCGCGCCGGCGCAGATGCTCAGGCAAGAGCGTGTGCACCGGGTAACCGCTGGCAGTATCGGTATGCACCGGCACCAGACGCATAAAATCGAGCTTCAGCGGCGCCTTGAACAGCACGCCGGCACGGTGCTTTTTCTTTCCCGCTGCCGTCTGACTGGCCCAGGCCGCATATTTCACGGCGGTCTCGATCCGGTCGCCGTACCGAGCTTCGTCCTTCTGCCATTCGCCGACCTCGCGCGCGAAAACGAGCTCCGAGAACGGTTGGCCGAACCAGGAGACCAGCCGGGCTTCAAGCGCCGGGCCGTCCAGGCCTGCCGCTTCATCGGGCCTGAACCTGTGCATGGCACGGCGCTGCACGAACAGGCGTTTCACCGTGTACAGCGGCGCGAGTTCCGAATGCCGCGCCGACAGCGCTTCCACCTCGGTCTCGATGCCGAACAGCGCGGCGGTGAAGTCTTCCAGATGCGGAGCGAGGGCGATCAGCAACTCCGATTCCGCCTTCTTCGCCAGCGCGTCGGGTTCGGCGCGGGCGGCGGTCAGGCGCCCGGCCAGGGCCGCATCGCCCCGGCCCAGGTATTGCAGGAATGCGGCGTCGATGCGCGCGAGCCCTGCGCGCGAATACAGATCGGGAAAGGAAAAGCCGAAATTGAGCATTTAGGAGAGCGCGGAATGGAAACAAGCGTTATGTTACCTTGGCCCGCGGTCGCGGCACCAATCGTATTCTTATTTGCTTATGCCTATGCCGGGCAGGCGGCCGGCAACAGGATTTGAACCGTGGCGTCAAAATGCGGGATAATAAATAAATCCGCGATCACTTTGGCATGCCAACCGATCGATGCAGTACAAATATCGCGATGCTCCTTCATTCATGTTCATCCCGAGCAAGTCAGCGATCGAATTTTTGTTCGTAACCTAGGAAGGCTAAAATGGAAATCAAGAACAGCACTTTTATCGTCACCGGCGGCGCATCCGGCCTCGGCGCGGCGACTGCGCGCGTCATCGTGGCGGCGGGCGGCAATGTCGTCATCGCCGACGTCAACGCCGATGCCGGCAATACACTGGCCAAGGAATTGGGCCGGGCGCGATTCATCAAGACCGACGTGACCTCGGAAGCCGACGGCAAGGCCGCCGTCGCGCTGGCGCTGAAGGAATTCGGCGCTCTTCAGGGCCTCATCAACTGCGCCGGTATCGCCATAGGCGAAAAGACCGTGGGCAGGGAAGGGCCGCACGCGCTCGCCAGCTTCAGCCGGGTCATCGGCATCAACCTGATCGGCACGTTCAACATGATCCGCCTGGCGGCCGACGCCATGAGCAAGGGCCAGCCCAATGCCGGCGGCGAGCGCGGCGTGATCATCAGCACGGCCTCGGTGGCTGCCTTCGACGGCCAGATAGGCCAGGCGGCGTATTCCGCCTCCAAGGGAGGGGTAGTGGGGATGACCTTGCCGATCGCGCGCGACCTGTCGCGCTTCGGCATACGCGTGATGACCATTGCTCCGGGAATTTTCGAGACGCCGATGCTGCTGGGCATGTCCAAGGAAACGCAGGATGCTCTGGGCAAGATGGTGCCGTTTCCACCCCGCCTGGGCCGTCCCGCCGAGTACGCGGTGCTGGCCAAGCACATTATCGAGAACGAAATGCTGAATGGTGAGGTTATCAGGCTCGATGGAGCTATTCGCATGGCGCCGAAGTAACGTTTAGACCGATTGACGCCGCGGCGGATCGGAGCTGCTGCGGCTGCAACTGCTGTCTAAAGAGTTTCGCCCGGCGCCTGCAGCCATTGGCGATGTTCTGCAGATTATCGCGGATGCCGTCACCTGCTATCATGGCGGCCGAAAATGAAAACCGACACCTCCATTTTTCTGGACATTCGCGGCCTGCGCTATCACTGCCGCGTTTGGGGCGAGGCAGGTCGGCCCAAGCTGTTCATGCTGCACGGCGTGATGGATGTATCGGCCTCGTTCCAGTTCCTGGTCGATGCCTTGCGGGCCGACTGGCAGGTGATCGCCCCGGACTGGCGCGGCTATGGCCTGTCCGCATGGGGGCCGGCCGATAGCTACTGGTTCCCCGATTACATGGGCGATCTGGACCGGCTGCTGGCGCATTTCGAGCCGGATCGATCGGCCACGCTGATTGGCCACAGCATGGGCGGCAATATCGCCAGCATTTACGCGGGGGTACGTCCCGAGCGCGTCGCGCGTCTGGTAAATCTGGAGGGCTTCGGCCTGAGCCGTACCGAGCCAGGCAAGGCACCGGAGCGTTACGCAAAGTGGCTGGCCCAACTTGCCGACAAGCCGGGATTTCGCGACTACGCCGGTTTCGCCGAACTGGCTCTGCGCATGCGCACCAGCAATCCGCGCCTGTCTGAGGCGCGCGCGCTGTATCTGGCGCAGCACTGGGGCCGACAAAACGCCGCGGGGCGCGTCGAGTTGAGAAGCGATCCGGCGCACCAGCTGATCAATCCGGTGTCTTACCAGCTGGAGGAGGCCATGGCCTGCTGGCGCAATGTCGCGGCGCCGGTATTGTGGATAGACGGCGCTGAATCCAAGATCATGGAGCGCATGCGCATCAACGCCGGTGACCACGAAGCGCGCAAGGCCTGCTTCCGCGATTTGAGCGCGCATACCATTGCCGAAGCCGGACACATGCTGCATCACGACCAGCCGGAACGGCTCGCCGGCCTGATCGAAGCTTTTCTGCGCTGAGTCTGCCCCTCGGGCGCCGCGGGTGGCGTGTTAAAATGCCAGCTCAATGCAACGCGCGCCCAACTACGATCTGCACTGCCACTCGACTGCCTCCGACGGCCTGCTCGCGCCGGCTGAGCTGGTGCGGCGCGCGGCAGGAAACGGCGTCGAAATTCTGGCGCTCACCGATCACGACGAGCTCTGTGGCCTGGCCGAAGCGCGCGCGCAGGCTGCGACGCTGGACCTGCGTTTCATCGACGGTGTCGAAGTGTCGATTACCTGGGGCGGGATCACGATCCACGTCGTAGGCTTGAACATCGATCCGGGCAATCAGCAATTGCAGCAGGGATTGCATACCATACGCCAGGGCCGCGCCGGACGCGCCAAAAAGATGGCGCGGGACCTCGCGCGAGTCGGCATTCCGGGCAGCCTCGAGGGCGCCTACGCCTACGTCGAGAATCCGAATCTCATCGGGCGCACGCATTTCGCGCGCTTTCTGGCGGAGAAGCGCTACGTCAGCGACGTGAAAAGCGCGTTCCAGCATTATCTGGTGAGCGGCAAACCGGGCTACGTGCCGCACCAGTGGGCCACGCTGGAGGAGGCTCTGGCCTATATCAAGGCGGGCGGCGGGATTCCGGTGGTCGCGCACCCCGGGCGCTACAAGCTGACGCGCACCGAGATGCGCAAGTTCCTGGGCGAATTCAGGGATGGCGGCGGCGCTGGCATCGAGGTCATCACCAGCAGCCACACCCCCGAGCAATTCCTGGAGTATGCAATCCTGGCCAAGGAATTCGGGTTTCTCGCCTCGCGCGGGTCGGATTTTCATGGTCCGGGCGAGTCCCGCGTGGATCTGGGCAAACTGCCCGACTTGGCTGCCGATCTGAAACCGGTTTGGCACGATTGGTAAGGTGTCCGCTCAAGTCTGGCCTGCCTTTCCAACCCATTAATTCCATTGTTGTTTTCAAATGTCGCAGTATTTTGCCGTCCATCCGACGCATCCACAGCCGCGCCTGATTGCCCAGGCCGCAGCCATCATCCGCGATGGTGGCGTGATCGCCTATCCGACCGATTCCTGCTACGCCATCGGCTGCCAGATCGGCGACAAGGAGGCGATGCAGCGGCTGCGCAACATCCGCAAGGTCGACGACAAGCACCATCTGACGCTGATGTGCCGCGACCTGTCTGAAATTGCCGCCTATGCACAGGTGAACAACGTGCAATACCGACTGTTGAGAAAACTTACGCCGGGCAGCTACACCTTCATTCTTCAGGCGAGCCGGGAGGTGCCGCGACGCCTGCTGCACCCGCGGCGCAAGACCATAGGCATGCGCGTACCCGAGCATGCGGTTGCGCACGCACTGCTGGAGGCGCTGGGGGAGCCGCTGCTGTCGGCTACGCTGATTCTCCCGGGAGATGCACTGCCGCTCAACGACGCGCAGGAGATCCGCGTGCGCCTGGAGCAGGCCCTCGATCTGGTGCTGGATGCGGGTTCCTGCGGCGTCGATCCGACCACGATGGTGGATCTGACCGGCGCCATCCCGCAATTGCTGCGGCGAGGCAAGGGAAGTGTGGAACCTTTCGGGTTCGAACGCTGAGTCTGATAAAATCACTGTTTTCGCATTGCCGGATCAATGGAATTCAATCTCGTCCAGACGCTCGCCATCTATGCCCTTCCCGTCATCTTCGCAATCACGTTGCACGAAGCGGCGCATGGCTATGTGGCTAGGCACTTCGGTGATAACACCGCCTACGTACTCGGGCGCGTCAGCCTCAATCCGGTGCGCCACATCGATCTGGTCGGGACTATTCTGGTGCCGCTGCTGATCCTAGTGACAAGCAAATTGCTCGGCTCCGGCGGCATCCTGTTCGGCTGGGCCAAACCGGTGCCGGTCGATTTCTCCGCCCTGCGCCATCCCAAGCGCGACATGCTGTGGGTCGCGGCCGCAGGCCCGTTGGCGAACTTGTTAATGGCCATGCTCTGGGCTCTGGTGCTCAAAATCGCGTTGATCACGGCGCTAAACGCATTCACCCTGCCGCTCAGCCTGATGGCCGAGGCGGGGATTACGGTAAACCTCGTGCTGATGGTGCTGAACCTGCTGCCCATCCTGCCGCTCGACGGCGGCCGGATCGCGGTGAGCCTGCTGCCCAACCGCCTGGCCTACCGCTTTTCGCGTCTGGAGCCGTACGGGTTTCCGATCCTGCTGCTGCTGCTGTTCACCAATAAGTTGGGGATCATCCTGAACCCGCCATTGCTGTTGTCGATGCGGCTGATCGAATCCATTTTTCAGATTCAACTTTAGGAAAACGCCAACAATGTACGAGCAGCGCGTCGTCTCCGGCATGCGCCCCACCGGGAGCCTGCATCTGGGACATTTCCATGGCGCCCTCAAGAACTGGGTCAGGCTGCAAAGCGAGTACCCGTGCCTTTTTTTTGTCGCCGACTGGCATGCGCTCACGACGCACTACGACACTCCCGAGGTGATCGAAGAGAACGTCTGGGACATGGTAATCGACTGGCTCGCCGCCGGTATCGATCCGGCGCGGGCGACGCTGTTCATACAGTCGCGGGTGCCCGAGCACGCCGAACTGCACACGCTGCTGTCGATGATCACGCCGCTGGGCTGGCTGGAGCGCGTTCCCAGCTACAAGGACCAGCAAGAGAAGCTCGCCGACCGCGACCTCGACACCTACGGTTTCCTTGGCTACCCGTTGCTGCAGAGCGCCGATATCCTCATGTACCGCGCCGCCTGGGTGCCGGTGGGCGAGGACCAGGTACCGCATATCGAGCTTACGCGCGAGGTGGCGCGCCGCTTCAATCATCTGTTTGGGCGCGAGCCGGGATTCGAGGACAAGGCGAAGGTGGCGGTGAAAAGACTCGGCAGCAAGAAGGGCAAGCTGTACAACGAGTTGCGCACGCGTTACCAGGAGCAGGGCGATGAGGAGGCGTTGCAGGCGGGGCGCGCACTGCTGAATGGACAGCAGAATCTGTCGATGGGAGACAAGGAACGGCTGTTCGGCTATCTCGAGGGCGGCGGGCGCATGATCCTGGCCGAACCGCAGGCGCTGTTGACCGAATCCTCCAAGCTGCCGGGCCTGGATGGCCAGAAGATGTCCAAGTCCTACAACAACGCCATCACCCTGCGCGAGGACGCCGCCGGGGTGACCAAGAAAATTCGCACCATGCCGACCGATCCGGCGCGGGTAAAGCGCAACGACCCCGGCGACCCGGAGAAATGCCCGGTGTGGCAGTTCCATCTGGTGTACTCCGACGACAACACCCGCGAGTGGGTGCAGAAGGGCTGCCGCAGCGCCGGCATCGGTTGCCTTGAGTGCAAGCAGCCGCTGATTCAGTCGGTACTGGCCGAACAGGCGCCGATGCGGGAGCGCGCCCAGCGTTACCTGGACGACCCGACTCTGGTGAAAAGCATCCTTGCGGATGGCTGCGAGAAAGCGCGCACGCTTGCCGCCGAGACCATGCGCGAAGTGCGCGAGGCCATGGGATTGAACTACTCGTGATCGATGCCGCCGCAGCCAACGACGCACCGCTTGACCCGGTTGCCGGCGCATCGAATACCCCTGTGTCGACAGTCGGCGAACCCGGCGCGCATGTTGCCGGCGCGTCAGACGCGCGTGTGGCAACAGTCCGTGGCGAAGCAATGCTCGAAATGCCGCCGGATCTGTACATTCCGCCGGATGCGCTGGAGGTCTTCCTCGACACTTTCGAAGGCCCGCTCGACCTGCTGCTCTACCTGATCCGCAAGGCCAATATCGACATCCTCGATATCCCCATGGCGCGGCTCACCCAGCAGTATCTGGAGTACGTCGACTTGATGCGCCGGCGCAACCTCGAGCTTGCCGCGGAATATCTGCTGATGGCGGCGTTGCTGATGGAAATAAAATCGAGAATGCTGCTGCCGCGCCCGCGCGCCCTGCGCGAGGACGAAGAGGATCCGCGCGCCGAATTGGTGCGCCGCCTGATGGAATACGAAAGCATCAAGCTTGCCGCGCACAAGCTCGATATGCTGCCCGTGCTTGGGCGCGATTTCCTCACGCTGGAGGTGTGGATCGAACAGGCCGCGGTGCAGCGCCTGCCGCAGGTGCACACGCAGGATCTGATTGCCGCATGGCAGTCGCTGCTGATGCAGGCCCGGATTATGCGGCACCATAAAGTGATGCGCGAAGAACTGTCCGTGCGCGAGTTCATGTCCTCCATCCTGCGCCGCCTGCAAGGCAGCCAGTTCACCGAATTCACCGCGCTGTTCGACCTGAGCAAGGGGGTGGCGGTGGTGGTGGTGAGTTTTCTCGCGCTGCTGGAGTTGGTGCGCGAGAGCCTGATCGAAGTGACCCAGTCCGAGCCTTATGCTCCCATCTACGTGAAGCTTGCCCATGCTGAATCCGAATGATGCCAAGACCGTCCTCGAGGCTGCGCTGCTCGCGGCCCAGGAACCGCTTACGCTCGCCGATCTGCGCCGCTTGTTCGAGGAAGAAATCGGCGCCGATACGCTGCGGCGCCTGCTGGACGAACTGCGCGAATCCTGGCAGGGCAGGGGCGCGGAACTGGTCAACCTGGCGAGCGGCTGGCGCTTTCAGACCCTTCCTAAGTACCAGCAGTACCTGGAGCGCATGTCCCACGACAAGCCGCCGCGCTATTCGCGCGCGGTGATGGAGACGCTCGCCATCATCGCCTACCGCCAGCCGGTGACGCGCGGCGACATCGAGGACATTCGTGGCGTGACCGTGTCCACCAATGTGATCAAGACCCTGGAGGCGCGCAGCTGGATCGACACGGTGGGCTACCGCGATGTTCCGGGTCGTCCCGCGCTGTTTGCAACGACCAAGACTTTCCTCGACGATCTGGGCCTGCGCTCGTTGCAGGAATTGCCATCGCTTGAACAGATAGGCAGCACCCTCGAACTTGCCCCGCATATACCGCCCAGCGAAGAGCCGCCCGCAGCCGCAGAGACTGCCGCCCCGCCCGCCGCAGCCGATTAGCGCGCCTGCCGCCTCGGAGAAGCTGCACAAGGTGCTCGCAGGCGCCGGGCTCGGCTCGCGCCGCGAAATGGAGCGGTGGATAGCGGCCGGCAGGATCAGCGTGAACGGCGAGCCGGCTGCGGTAGGGACGCGCGTGAACGCGCACGACCGGGTGGCGGTGGACGGCCGGCCGGTACGCCTGCGTCGCGGCGAAACTGCGCGGGTGCTGCTCTATCACAAGCCCACCGGCGAGATCGCTAGCCGCGACGACCCCGAGGGCCGCCCCGAGGTATTCGAGAAATTGCCGCGCCTGCGCGGCGCTAAATGGGTCGCGGTAGGGCGGCTCGATTTCAACACCAGCGGTCTGTTGATTTTCACCACCTCGGGCGAACTCGCCAACCGCCTGATGCATCCGCGCCATAAAATCGAGCGCGAGTACGCCGTGCGCCTGCTGGGGAAGCTGACCGAGGAGCAGATGCAGGCGTTGCGCGCCGGCGTGCAACTCGAGGATGGTCCGGCGCACCTGGACCGCATTGACGACGCTGGCGGGCAGGGCAGTAACCACTGGTACAACGTGGTGCTGAGCGAGGGACGCAATCGCGAGGTGCGGCGGCTGTTTGAAACCTTGAGCCTGACGGTGAGCCGGTTGATGCGGGTGCGTTTCGGTCCGATTGAATTGCCGTCGTACCTCAAACGCGGCCAGATGCGCGAACTGGACGAACAGGAAGTCGCGCGCTTGCTCGCCGCGCTGGAGTTTCAGCCCCAGGCCGCAGCGCCCGAATCGCTTGCCTGGCGCCCGCCCGGTCCCGCACCGTCCAAGCCCCAGCGCCAGCGGCGGCGCTGATTCGCGCTAGAAGAAGCCTTAGCTTCTCTCTCCAAGCACCGCATCGCCAACGACATAATCGATTGTTCCTAGGATAATTTTCTGCTATAATTTTAAGTCTGTGGAATGTGGTCTGTTGGATGGGCGGTCAGCCCATTTTTTATTTGTGGCTATGGAACTGCAAGGCTTGCTGGAACGAACGGTCGACGGGCTCGGGTACGAGCTGGTCAGCGTGAAATTGTCCAATCGCGGCAGGATGCTGCGGATTTTCATCGACAAGCCGGCAGAGGGCCCGCAGGACGCGGTGGCGAGCGGGATCACGGTGGGCGACTGTGCCCGGGTCAGCAACCAACTGGCGCGGGTGTTGGAGGTCGAGGATTTCGATTACGACCGCCTGGAGGTATCCTCGCCGGGGCTGGACCGGCCGTTGAAGAAAGAGGCTGATTTTGCGCGCTTTGCCGGAGAGCAGGCGCGGCTGACCCTGCGGGTGCCGGTCGAAGGCAGGCGCAATTTCACCGGGGTGATGCGTGTAGTCGCGGATGGCAAGCTGCAACTGGAAATCGAGGGCGGTATGGTGAGCGTGGATCTCGCCAATATCGACAAGGCGCGCCTGGTGCCGAAGGTTGAATTTTGAAGTTGGAGGTGCTGTAAATGAGCCGTGAGATTTTGTTGCTGGTGGACGCCCTCGCGCGCGAGAAGAACGTCAACAAGGACGTGGTCTTTGTCGCGCTGGAGATGGCGCTCGCCTCGGCCACCAAAAAGCGCTTCAGCGATGACGCGGACGTGCGCGTGGCCGTCGATCGGGAAACCGGAGATTACGAGTCGTTTCGGCGTTGGCAGGTAGTGGCGGATGATGCGGTGGAGAACCCGCCGCAGCAGATCCCCCTGTCGGAGGCGGTCAAGCAGCACACCGACATCCAGCTTGAAGAGTATATCGAGGAGCCGCTGGAGCCGATCGAATTCGGCCGCATCGGCGCTCAGGCGGCCAAGCAGGTGATCCTGCAGAAGATCCGCGACGCCGAGCGCGAGCAGATCCTGCAGGACTTTCTCGGCCGCGACGAGAAGCTCGTGACCGGCACGGTGAAGCGCATCGAGCGCGGCAGCGCCATCATTGAGTCCGGCCGCATCGAGGCGGTGCTTCCCCGCGACCAGATGATTCCGAAGGAGAACTTGCGTGTGGGCGACCGCGTGCGTGCCTTGCTGCTGCGGATCGACCGCAACGTCCGCGGTCCGCAACTGGTGCTGTCGCGCACGGCGCCGGAATTCATCGTCGAATTGTTCCGGCTGGAAGTGCCCGAAATCGAGGAAGGCCTGCTGGAGATCAAGTCGGCGGCGCGCGACCCGGGGGTACGCGCCAAGATCGCGGTGCACACCAATGACAAGCGCATCGATCCCATTGGCACCTGCGTCGGCATGCGCGGCTCGCGCGTGCAGGCGGTGACGGGCGAGCTTGGCGGCGAGCGCGTCGATATCGTGCTGTGGTCGGCCGATCCGGCGCAATTCGTCATCGGCGCGCTCGCGCCAGCCGACGTGTCGAGCATCCTGGTGGACGAAGAGAAGCACAGCATGGACGTAGTGGTGGACGAGGCCAATCTGGCCATCGCCATCGGCCGCAGCGGCCAGAATGTGCGCCTTGCCTCGGAGCTCACCGGCTGGACCATCAACCTGATGAACGAAGAGGAGTCGGAGAAGAAACAGCAGGAAGAGAGCGCCGGCATCCGCACTACATTCATAGAAAAACTCGACGTCGATGAGGAAGTGGCCGATATCCTGATCCAGGAAGGCTTTTCATCGCTGGAAGAAGTCGCCTACGTGCCGATCAATGAAATGATGGAAATCGAGGCATTCGACGAAAACACGGTCAACGAACTCAGAAGCCGCGCGCGCAACGCCCTGCTGGTGCAGGAAATCGCGAGCGAGGAAAAAGTCGAGGGTGTGGATCAGGAACTGCTGCGTCTGGAAGGCATGGACAGCCAGATCGCAGCCAAGCTCGCTGAGAACGGCGTAAAGACCCGCGACGACCTGGCGGACCTGGCCACGGACGATCTGATCGAGATCTGTGCCATCGACACCGAGCGTGCGAAAGCCCTGATCATGAAGGCGCGCGAGCACTGGTTCGCGCAAGAGGAAGGAAAGTAGAGGACCGGTATGGCGCAGACTAGCGTTACCCAATTTGCCGGAGAGCTCAAGGTCCAGCCTTCGGTGCTGCTCGAGCAGCTCAAGGCCGCCGGCGTGCACAAGCAGCAGGCCGAGGACACCCTGAGCGAGCAGGATAAGACCAGGCTGCTGGAGTACCTGCGCAAAGTGCACGGTGCCACCGAGGCGAAGAGCAAGATCACGCTTACGCGCAAGCAGAGTTCCGAGATCAAGAAGTCGGATTCGACCGGCAAGTCGCGGACCATCCAGGTCGAGGTCAAGAAAAAGCGCGTATTCGTCAAACGCGACGCCGCCGCGGAGGCGCCGCCGCCCGAAGTCCCGGTGGTCGAGGAAAAGCAGGCGCCGGTCGTCAGGCCGCCGGCAGTCGACGCCCAGCAACTCGAGTTGCGCGAGCAGGAGCAAAAACGCCAGGCCGAGTTGATGGCGCGCCAGTTGGAGGAATTGCGCGAGAAGCAGGAGCGCGAGAAGAAGCTTGCCGAGGTCCGTGAAACCGAAGAGAAACGGGTTCAGCAGGCGCCGCCCAAGCCCGGCGCCGAGCAGGCGCCGGCCACTGACGGCACGCTGCACAGGCCCAAAGTCGACGAGGCCGCCAAGGGCGACAAGAAAAGCCCGAAGAAAAAAACGACAACCATCTGGAAGGACGAGACCGCCAAGCGGCGCACGATCAAGACCCGTGGCGACGTGGGTGGGGCCTCCGGCTGGCACACACCCAAAGGGGCGCGTCACAAGGCCGCGTCTCCGGTCGAGCCTGCGCAGACCTTTGCTGCTCCGACGGAGCTCGTGGTGCGCGAAGTCATGGTGCCGGAAACCATTACCGTCGCCGATCTCGCGCACAAGATGTCGGTGAAAGCGGCTGCGGTCATCAAGACCCTGATCAAGCTCGGCAGCATGGTCACCATCAATCAGGTGCTGGATCAGGAAACCGCGATGATCGTCGTGGAGGACATGGGGCACATCGCCAAGGCGGCCAAGCTGGATGAGCCGGATACTTTTCTTTCTGAACAGCCGCAGGCGCACGAAGCCGCGCATGAGTTGCATTCGCGCGCGCCGGTAGTGACCGTGATGGGGCACGTCGACCACGGCAAGACTTCGCTCCTGGACTACATCCGCCGCACGCGCGTCGCCTCGGGCGAGGCTGGCGGCATCACCCAGCATATCGGTGCCTATCACGTGCAGACGCCGCGCGGGATGGTGACTTTTCTCGACACCCCGGGCCACGAGGCGTTCACGGCGATGCGCGCGCGCGGAGCGCAAGCAACCGACATCGTCATTCTGGTGGTCGCCGCAGATGACGGCGTGATGCTGCAAACCATAGAGGCGATAGCGCATGCCAAGGCCGCCAACGTGCCGCTGGTGGTAGCGATCAACAAAATAGACAAACCCGGTGCCAATCTCGAACGCGTCAAGCAGGAGCTGGTGGCACAAAGCGTGGTGCCCGAGGAATACGGCGGCGAGTCGCCCTTCGTGCCGGTGTCGGCCAAGACCGGAGAGGGCATAGACAGCCTGCTCGAACAGGTGCTGCTGCAGGCTGAGGTGATGGAGTTGAAGGCGCCGGTGGAAGCGCCGGCCAGGGGCCTGGTAATCGAAGCGCGCCTGGACAAGGGCAAGGGCCCGGTCGCGACCATCCTGGTGCAGTCGGGCACCCTGCGCCGCGGCGACGTGCTGCTCGCCGGTTCGGTGTTCGGCCGCGTGCGGGCCATGCTCGACGAGACCGGCCAGCCGGTGGACCACGCCGGACCGTCCATTCCGGTGGAGATCCAGGGGTTGTCCGATGTGCCCCTCGCCGGCGAACAGGCGGTCGCGCTTGGCGATGAGCGCAAGGCGCGCGAGATCGCCTTGTTCCGCCAGGGCAAGTTCCGCGACGTCAAGCTGGCCAAACAGCAGGCGGCAAAACTCGAGAACATGTTCGAGCAACTGGGCGAGGGGGGGGTAAAGACTCTGCCACTGCTGATCAAGGCCGACGTGCAGGGCTCGCGCGAGGCGCTTGCGCATGCGTTGTCGCGCCTGTCCAACGAAGAGGTCAAGGTCAGCGTCGTGCACAGCGGCGTAGGCGCCATCACCGAGTCCGATGTCAACCTCGCGCTCGCGTCCAAATCGGTGATCATCGGCTTCAATGCCCGCGCCGACGTCGCAGCCAGAAGGCTGGCCGAGTCGCAGGGTGTCGACATCCGCTACTACAACATCATCTACGACGCCGTGGACGAGGTGAAGGCCGCGCTTTCCGGCATGCTCGCGCCGGAAAAGAAGGAGAGCGTGCTCGGGCTGGTGCAGATTCGTCAGATCTACAAGATCTCCAAGGTCGGCACGGTCGCAGGCTGCATGGTGCTGGAAGGTCTGATCAAGCGCGGGGCGCGCGTGCGCCTGCTGCGCGACAACGTGGTCATCCACGACGGCGAACTCGATTCCCTCAAGCGCTTCAAGGACGATGTGCGCGAAGTGAAGGCGGGTTTCGAATGCGGCCTGTCGCTGAAGAACTATAACGATATCAAGGAAGGCGACCAGCTCGAAGCGTACGAAGTGCTGGAAGTCGCGAGGACGCTGTAGGGTCTGCTGGCAGGGGACTGCCGGCGTACCCGTGCATGAGGTTGCCGTATGCCTAAAGGCCCTGCCCGCAGTCTGCGCGTCGCCGACCAGATCCAGCGCGAACTGGCCGAAATCATACGCACCGAGCTGAAAGACCCGCGCGTCGCCATGATCACGCTGACCGGCGTGGAAGTGACGGCCGATTATTCCCACGCCAAGGTGTTTTACACGCTGATGGGCAGTGCCGAGCAGCGCGACGAGACCGGGGTGGGCCTGAAACAAGCCGGCGGCTTCCTGCGCAGCCAGCTTGCGCGCCGCATCAAACTGCATTCGATACCGCAACTGCATTTCGTGTACGACGCGTCGGTCGAGCGTGGCTTTGAATTGTCGCGCCTCATCGACGAGGCGGTGGCCGACAGCAAGAAACCGCGTTCGTAGCACATGGCCGCCGGCTTGAAACGCCCCTTGAACGGCGTGCTGATGCTGGACAAGGCAACGGGGGCCAGTTCCAACGCCGCCCTGCAGCAGGCAAAGCGCCTGTATCAGGCGGCCAAGGCGGGACACGCCGGGACCCTGGACCCGCTTGCCACCGGTCTGTTGCCCATACTGTTCGGGGAAGGCACCAAGTTTTCCTCCGACCTGCTAGAGGCAGACAAGTCGTATGCGGCCGAGATCAGGCTGGGTGTCAGCACTGCCACTGCCGATGCCGAAGGCGAGGTGATCGCCACCCGCGCGGTGCACGTCACCCCGGACCAGCTCGCCGCAGCCCTTTCGAAATTCGGCGGCAGCATCCTGCAGACGCCGCCGCTTTTTTCCGCGCTCAAGCACGCGGGCAAACCGTTATATGCCTACGCCCGCGCCGGCATCGAGATCGAACGCGAGCCGCGTCAGGTCACGATCCACGCGCTCGAACTGCAATGGTTCCGAGGCGATCGGCTCGCCTTGTGCGTGACCTGCAGCAAAGGTACCTATATCCGATCGATCGCTCACGACCTGGGCGAGATGCTCGGTTGCGGCGCACACCTCGCCGCCCTGCGCCGCACCGCGGTCGGGCGCTTCGGCCTGGACTGCGCGCATACCCTGGCAAGCCTGGAGACGATGCCGGCAGCCGAGCGCGATGAGTGCTTGTTGCCGGTGGATGCCTTGCTGCAGAACCTGCCTGAAGTGCGCCTCGCGCCCGCGCAGCAGGCCAGGTTCGTGCAGGGGCAGCCGGTGCCATGGGACGGGCCGCCGCAAGCACGCGTGCGCGTCTATGGGGCCGGCGGAGCGTTGCTGGGGGTGGGCGAGGTGGACGCAGACGGCACGATCTCGCCCAAGCGCGTGATCGGCGGCGCGTAGGCGCGCGCCGGCGCTCAGGCCAGTCCCAAAAAATCGGGGAAAATCCTTGAAAAACCACCCGTTTTCGGTGTAAAATCCGCGCCTTCGCTGCAGCCACAACGACGGCCCGGCGGCGACCCAGAGATCCAGGAGAGTATTAGCATGCCATTCACCACCGCGCACAAAGCGCAAGTCATGAACGATTACCAGCGCGCCAAGGGCGACACCGGTTCGCCGGAAGTGCAAGTCGCCCTGCTGACGACGCGCATCAACGAGCTGACCGGCCATTTCAAGACCCACGTCAAGGATCACCATTCCCGCCGCGGTCTCCTGAGAATGGTCAGCCAGCGGCGTAAGCTGCTGGACTACCTGAAGGGCAAGAACGCGGACAGCTACCGCAGCCTGATCGAACGGCTGGGTCTGCGCAAGTAAGCAAACCGACGCCTGTCCGTAATACGACGGGCGTTTTGTATTTATGCGGGCGGGTTCCCTGTTGCAGATGCCGCCCAGTTCCCTCGTATGACCGCCGGCGCCCTACGCGCCGCCACGCAAAGGACCCTGCCTTGAATCCGATCAAAAAAACTTTCACCTACGGCGCCCACCAAGTCACTCTGGAAACTGGCGAAATCGCGCGCCAGGCCGGTGGCGCGGTCATGGTCAACATGGACGATACGGTGGTGCTGTGCGCCGTGGTTGCCTCCAAACACGCCAAGTCCAGCCAGGACTTTTTCCCCCTCACCGTCGATTACATCGAGAAGACCTATGCCGCAGGCAAGATCCCCGGCGGTTTTTTCAAGCGCGAAGGCAGGCCTTCGGAGAAGGAGATCCTGACGTCGCGCCTGATCGACCGCCCCATCCGCCCGCTGTTTCCCGAGGGCTTTTACAATGAAGTCCAGGTAGTGGCGACGGTCATGTCGGTCAATCCTGAAGTCGATCCCGACATCGCGGCATTGATCGGCGTTTCGGCGGCATTGAGCCTGGCCGGTATTCCCTTCAACGGCCCGATCGGCGCCGCGCGCGTCGGCTACGCCAACGGCCAATACATCCTCAACCCGACCGCCACCCAGCTGAAAGATTCGAAGCTCAACCTAGTCGTGGCCGGCACCGAGCATGCGGTGCTGATGGTGGAATCGGAAGCGCAGGAGTTGTCCGAGGAGGTGATGCTCGGCTCGGTGATGTTCGGCCACCAGCAGATGCAGGCCGCGATCCAGGCGATCAACGAGTTCGGGGACGCCGCCGCCAAGCCGATGTGGGACTGGCAGCCGCCGGTCAAGGACGAAATCCTGACTGCGCGCGTCGCCTCCCTAGCTGAAGCGGATCTCCGCGCAGCGTTCCAGGTCCAGGAAAAGCAGGCACGCTCCGAGGCCATCGATGGCATCTGGAAGCGCGTGTTCACCGAGATCGGCGTCGGCGCTGAAGGCGGGCCGGATGCAAATGCCACCAAGGAAATCTGCTTCGCGCTGGAATCGAAAATCGTGCGCAACCAGATCCTCGACGGCGAGCCGCGCATCGACGGCCGCGATACGCGCACCGTGCGCCCGATCACCATCCGTCTCGGCGTGTTGCCGCGCACCCACGGTTCGGCGCTGTTTACCCGCGGCGAGACCCAGGCCATCGTGGTCGCGACGCTGGGAACGGCGCGCGACTCGCAGATCATCGATGCGCTGATGGGCGAGTACAAAGACCGCTTCATGCTGCATTACAATTTTCCCCCGTATGCCACCGGTGAAACCGGCCGCGTCGGTTCGCCCAAGCGGCGCGAGATCGGCCACGGACGCCTGGCCAAGCGCGCGCTACTGGCGATGCTGCCCTCGGTGGAGGAATTCGGCTATAGCATGCGCGTGGTGTCCGAGATCACCGAATCCAACGGTTCCAGCTCGATGGCATCGGTGTGCGGCGGCAGCCTGGCGCTGATGGACGCGGGCGTGCCGATGAAGGCGCACGTGGCCGGCATCGCCATGGGCCTGATCAAGGAGGGCAACCGCTTCGCCGTGCTCACCGACATCCTCGGCGACGAAGACCACCTGGGCGACATGGATTTCAAGGTTGCCGGCACCGAGAACGGCGTCACCGCGCTGCAGATGGACATCAAGATCGAGGGCATCACCAAGGAAATCATGCAAGTCGCGCTGTCACAGGCGCGCGAAGGCCGCATGGTGATTCTGGAGAAAATGACAGCCGTGTTGCCTTCGTCGCGCTCGGATATTTCATCCTTTGCGCCGCGCATCATCAAGATAAAGATCAATCCGGACAAGATCCGCGACGTGATCGGCAAGGGCGGTGCGGTGATCCGCGCGCTGACCGAGGAGACCGGCACCACTATCGATATAGAGGACGACGGCACGGTCAGTATCGCCTGCATCAGCGCCGAGGGCGGGGAACTGGCGCGCAAGCGCATCGAGGCGATCACCGCCGACGTGGAAGTGGGCAAGGTCTATGACGGCACGGTGCTCAAGCTGCTCGACTTCGGCGCCATCGTCAGCGTGCTGCCCGGCAAGGACGGCCTGCTGCACATCTCGCAGATCAGCCAGCAGCGTGTGGCCAGCGTCGCCGACCATCTCAAGGAAGGGCAAGTGGTCAAGGTCAAGGTGCTCGAAGCCGACGACAAGGGCCGACTGCGCCTGTCGATGAAGGCGGTGGAGGCGGAAGCGCACCAACCAGGCGCAGCGCAGCCCAGCTAACAACGGGCGCGCGGTAATTAAAAAAGGACGCCAACGCGTCCTTTTTCATATCTCACTCCCGTTTCCACCATAAAAAACGGCGGCATCGAGCCGCCGTTTTTTGTTTTTGGCTTCGACATAACATCGCGCAACGCGCGATGTTATGTCTGCGCCGAAAACAACTGGCGAAGTGCTACTTCGCCAGTTGTTTTTCCCTCACTTCATCCAGGGTCTTGCAGTCTATGCACAGCGTCGCCGTGGGGCGCGCCTCGAGCCGCTTCAGGCCGATTTCGACGCCGCAGCTTTCGCAATAACCGTAGTCCTGGCTTTCGATCTTGGCGATCGTCTCCTCGATTTTCTTGATCAGTTTGCGTTCGCGGTCGCGGTTGCGCAACTCGAGCGCCATATCGGACTCCTGGCTGGCGCGGTCGTTGGGGTCGGCAAATACCGTGGCTTCGTCCTGCATGGTGTGGACGGTGCGATCGATATCCTGCGACAACTCGACCTTAAGCGATTCCAGGATATTGCGGAAATGCGCGAGTTGCTTCTTGTTCATGTACTCCTCGCCCTTTTTCGAGGCATAGGGAGGGAAGGTCTTATGGCGTAACAGTTGTTCTGCAGGCATATCAAACCACTCTCAGTTCAAAAAACGAAGGCGCTTTAATATCAGAAATCCAAGCGGGGGGCAAGTGTATTATCTTTTGCAGTCCTGCGCCACCGCGTTCTGCCACCGCGTTCTGCGTTGACCGCCAGCGAGCGCCAGAGTACCATACGCAACCGCTCGGGGTGTAGCGTAGCCTGGTAGCGCGCCTGGTTTGGGACCAGGATGTCGGGAGTTCAAATCTCTCCACCCCGACCAATTGATTACCCGCCGCTACGCCTAGTGCGGGTATGTTGTGCGTAGCCCGATGGGGGTGCCCGTAGCTCAACCGGATAGAGCACCAGCCTTCTAAGCTGGGGGTTGTGGGTTCGATTCCCGCCGGGCACGCCAGAATTGTTTCAATGGTGGCTGTAGCTCAGTTGGTAGAGTCCCGGATTGTGATTCCGGTTGTCGTGGGTTCGAGCCCCATCAGCCACCCCATCCCCCTTCCACGCGAAGGTAAGTCCTTGTTTCGCTTATAGCACAAGGTCTTGGCCGCGGATATAAGTACGGGTTGTTACACAGTCGGTTACACAAACGCGTGGAGCAGATGCGTGAAACAGATCTCAGAAAACTTATGCGTTCGCGGCAAGGGCGGCATGAAATACTACCGGCGCCGCATCCCCGCTGCTCTCCGCGCGGCCTACCCGTTGTTTCAAAATCATCAGCGGCGAGCGGGATCAGGGTGCCGCCGCTCATGGCGTAGTGGGGAATGAACACCGTGACCTTGCCTTTGCGCTCGGCGAGCGCCTTTGCGATCTGCTCGGCAGCGAGGACCAGACCGCCCGGCGTAGGCACAATAAGAGAGGCGGCTCCACCGATTTGGACAGAAAAATGACGGTCGTTAGATGTTGAACTGCGATGCAGGGTTTTCCACGGCGGCATGGTGTGATCAAGTTTCTTTTTCAAGGTCCCCGCAACGTCGATCTCGGTCAATATGCCGAAACCTTCCTTCTGCAACTCTGCAGTGACCTTGGCCATCGCTTCGTCGAAGCTCATGGCCACGGACTTGCCAAAGCCATAACGGTTTTCCATGCTCTAACGTCGCGGAGCTTGTTTGCCCTGCGCCGGCAGAAACACGTAACCCCGGTCCTTTGCATTGGCCAGGCATGCTTCGTAATTGCTGTAACCCTTCGATGATTCCGCCACGATTGCCTGACCCGCACCAATCTGCTGCCAGTTCCATCGATGGCCCCCATCCAGGTAGAAACGCCAAATCACATTCATGTGTGTTTTCCTTTTCGGTTAGCGCCGGTCCGAACAAGGGGGCGCAGGGACGGGGTGGGACCCTTCTCTTCCCACCTTGCCCCTTGTCCCCCAAGGGGACTTTCCCCTCAAGGGCGATCGAGACCTTCGGGGCGTAAATCCCCCAAGTCAGAGGAGGCCCCGATTGCGCCACAGATTAAATCAAAGTTTCCTTAGGCAAGCATTCCACATTCGCCAAACTTAGACTGGGGTAATGGATAATCTGATTGAATTATAACAGAAAAATCGCTATGTTAGCGGCAGTTGACGCAATTGGTGTCAGCGCATTCGCCGGCTTTATTCAGGAGCGGTCGAAGCGTCGATCCTGCCGCTCGTTTTTGCCGGCAGCAGTCCGAGGCTCTGGAACTGTAGGAACAATTCACGGCAGACCCAGGCATCCGTGGCGGCGTAGATGATTTGCGCCGCCGACAGGTGTGGCGCGGCCCAGTTCGAGGTGCGGGCGCCTTTGGGAATGCGGAAGCCGAGAAAGATACCGGCGAGGTTGCGCAAACCGGTCTGGGTTAGGCTGTAGCGCCTGGCGACAACGCCCAGATCGAGCACATTCTGCTCCATGAACGGAAACAGCTGCTTGAGCGGGCGCAGATCGTTTGCCAGCGCCACACCGACCTTGACGGTGCGCGCCTCCGCCAGCAATTCGGCGAGAACCTGGAACACGTCTAGCTGGCGCAATTGGAACAAATACACGGTGCGGGCGGTGGCCGCCTGGACCAGACAGGGCAGATGACTCTCGCCCTTCTTGAAGGCGGGCCGCGTCTCCGTGTCGAAGCCGATGACGCTTTCCTGCCGGATGTCCGCCAGTGCGCGCTCCAGGTCGCCAGACGTTGCCACCAGGCACACCTCGCCCTCATAGCGGCGGATCGGGAGTTTCGCCATCTCTTCCCGGGAAATCGCGCGAACAATTCCGTTTTGTAAAGTGACTGCAGTCGCAGGATTCATCGGGCTGTGAAAGTTCGCGCGTTTTTCAAAAGTTCTGGTGCAGCTAGGAGAAAACCGCGGTTATCTCCTACAATAGCTTGGGCCTGCGCCGGCCGACTTATAGCATGAACCACCCTATTCGGGAGATTTCTGATGAAAACGAATGGCACCTTGAAGCAAAGCCGCCGCCGCTTTCTCCAGACTGCCCGGGCGAAAGATTTCGACAACGGCGCGCCGATTTGCGGCAAGCCACGGACTGCGGCAGAGGTACGCCGGTTGCTCGGCATCAGTTCGTAGCGACCATGTTGCATCGCACTGTAAGCGACGCCGGAAACAGAACGCTGCGCAAGGCTCGATGGTGAGCGATGCGGTTGTTCAACGCTGGCTGGAACGGGTGGTTGCGCTGCGTCCCGGAGAGGGGCGGGCGCTGGCGTGGTCATTCACGTATTTTTTCTGCCTGCTCGCAGGCTACTACGTGCTGCGGCCCTTGCGCGACGAAATGGGCATCGCGGGCGGCGTGCGCAACCTGCAGTGGCTGTTCACGGCAACCTTTGTCGCGATGCTCGCCGCGGTGCCCGTGTTCGGCGCCATGGTCGCGCGCTTGCCGCGCCGGCGCTTCATTCCGCTGGTCTACCATTTCTTCGTCGCCAACATCGCGATCTTCTGGCTGCTGCTGACTTTCGACGTCGGCAAGGTGCAGGTCGCGCGGGTGTTCTTCGTCTGGATCAGCGTGTTCAACCTGTTCGCGGTGTCCGTGTTCTGGTCGTTCATGGCGGATCTGTTCGAAAGCGGGCAGGGCAAGCGGCTGTTCGGTTTCATTGCCGCCGGCGGTTCCGCAGGAGCGCTGCTCGGCCCGGCGCTGACGGTGGGGCTGGCGGTGCCGCTCGGCCCGATCAATCTGCTCTTTGTCGCGGCGCTGTTTCTGGAGCTAGCCGTGCTGTGCGCGCGGCGGCTGGAGTCGGTAGCACCGTCAGCCGCAAGCGCGCTGGCCGCGGCGACTGCTGAGCCCGCGCTTCGCAAGCGCCCGGAGTCCACGGCGCTAGGCGGCGGCTGGCTTGCCGGCATCGCGATGGTACTGCGCTCGCCTTATCTCGCGGGCATCGCCTTGTGGGTATCTTTGCTGTCCCTCGCCGGAACGTTTCTCTATTTCCAGCAGGCGAACATCGTTGCGGCAGCGTCCGACGACCCGGCGGTGCGCACGCGCATTTTCGCTGCCATCGACCTCTCGATCGGTTTGCTGACGATCATCGTTCAGTTCTTCGCGACGGGACGGCTGATCGCGCGCTTTGGTGTCGGATGGGCGGCTGCGGCCCTGCCGCTGGTCTTCAGCCTCGGCTTTCTGGCGCTGGCCTTTGCGCCCATGCTGTTCGTGGTCATCGCGTTTCAGGCGATCCAGCGAACTGTCAACTTTGCCATCGCGAATCCGGCGCGGGAAGTCTTATTTACGGTGTTGGAGCGCGAGGAGAAGTACAAGGCAAAGAACGTGATCGACGTCGTCGTGTTCCGCGGTGCGGATGCGCTGAGCGGCTGGCTGTTCGCAGTGCTGCGCGGGCCGGGGATCGAACTGTCAACGATCTCTCTGGCGACGGTGCCGCTGGCGGGCGCTTGGCTGGTGCTGGCCCTCGCGCTCGGACGCGCCCAGGAGCACCGCGCCCGGGCGGGCGCCCCCCCTCGCGGATGAACGCATGCCGACCACGACGCAAGCCCGATTTTCGATAGACCCAGCCTGGCGCTATTTCAGTTCACGACTTTCCACCAGAGGATCCGCCGTGGAAATCGTTTCCAACGTTGAAAGGCACTACCGATGAGCAGCGCAACCAGCGCACGCATGCCGGTCATCTTCTTCGGCCACGGCAGCCCGATGAACACGCTCGCCGGCAACTGGTACACCGAGGCCTGGCGCAAGCTCGGTGCAACTGTGCCCAAGCCGAAGGCGATTCTGGCGATCTCGGCGCATTGGTTCACGCGCGGCACGGCGGTGACGGCGATGGCCAAACCGCGAACGATCCATGATTTCGGCGGTTTTCCTCAGGCACTATTCGATGTCCAGTACCCGGCGTCGGGCGATCCCGGGCTAGCCGCGCGCGTGCGCGACCTGCTGGCGCCGGTCGAGGTGCTCCTTGATGAGTCCTGGGGGCTGGACCACGGAACCTGGTCGGTTTTGACTCACGCCTTTCCCGATGCCGGCATACCTGTGGTCCAGCTGAGCATGGATGGCACCAAGCCGGCGCAGTTTCATTACGAAATCGGCAAGCACCTGGCGCCGCTGCGCGAGGAGGGCGTCCTCGTCGTCGGCAGCGGTAATGTCGTGCATAACCTGATGCTGATGCGGCGCGGCGTAGGCGTGCCCGCCTTCGATTGGGCGAAGCGGTTCAACGATAAGGTGCGCGAGGCGCTCGCCTCCGGAAACCACTTGGTGCTGATCGATTTCGAGCGGCTGGGCGAGGACGCGCGCCTGTCGGTGCCGACGCCCGAGCATTATCTGCCGCTGCTCTACATCGCCGCGCTGCAGGCCGAGGACGAGACCATGGCCTTCGCCGTGGACGGATACGAGGCCGGTTCTCTGGGCATGCTGACCGCGGTCGCGGGCATGCCCGCAGGCTAGATCTGGCCGATGAAATCTTTCTTCCCGACGTCCACCCCGCAGTGGCGTAGGATCGCGTACGCAGTAGTGACGTGGAAAAAGAAATTTGGCAGCGCGTTGTGCAGCAGGTAGGTCTGACCGGTGAGGGTTTGGCTGCCGCCGCCGATTTTCAGCGTGATCTCGCGCGCCTCCGAGCCGTCGATCTGCCCGTGCTTCAGGGTATTGATGAAGGCGATGGTTTTGGCGATCCTGGCCTTGAGGTCGACGACGCTGGCTTCATTGTCTTCGTACACGGGAGGCTCGATGCCGGCAAGCCGGGCGGGTGCGCGTTTGGCGTGGTCCGCCGCGATTTGCACCTGGCGTGTCAGGTTGAGCATGTCCGGAGCGAGGCGGTAAGTGAGCAGCACGGACGGCTCGATTTTCCTGGCTGCGGCGAAGGCTGCGCCTTTGTCCAGAATCGCGGTTAGATTGCCCAGGGTTTTGACGAAAACGGGAACTGATGCTTGGTACATGGATAGGGCCATGATGAATCCTTCAGGTTCTGATGCTGCTGGATGCGGAATCGTGGTGAAACGGCAGGCGTCAGGCGGTGTAACCCGGATCGCGCGAACCGGCACCCTCATTGTAGAAGATAATCGCAATTTTTCCTACTATTGCCATACGGATTATCATCGGTTTAAGAACCGGTGAATCTGAATCGCCAAGGGCGACCGGTGGCGCAGCATCTATAAGGAGAGCACCATGCGGGTATTGGCAGCGATTGGGATCATCCTGGCATTGTCCGCCGTTGCTGCCTTTGCGGGCGAATTTGAGGATGGACTGAAATTTTATCGAGGCAAGGACTACGCAAGTGCGTTAATTTCATGGAAGAAGGCGGCAGCGCAGGGTAGCGCGCCGGCGCAATTCACGCTCGGTTTCATGTACGAAAAGGGGGAAGGCGTGACACTGGACAATAAGCAGGCCATGTCCTGGTACCGGAGGGCGGCAGACCAGGGGTATTCGGCGGCGCAAATCAATCTGGGTTCAATGTACGAGAAGGGGCAGGGCATTGCGCCGGACGTCAGGCAGGCGGTGTCCTGGTACCAGAAAGCAGCCGATCAGGGATTGGCGGAGGCGCAATTCAACATGGGCCGCATGTACCAGACCGGGCAGGGCGTTGCGCAGGACTACAAGCAAGCGGCTTTCTGGTACGAGAAGGCAGGAGCACAGGGACATACATGGGCGCAATCCGCCTTGGGTCTGATGTACGAGACCGGACAAGGGGTTGCGCCGGACTACAAACGGGCAGTGTTCTGGTACCAGAAAGCGGCGGAAGCCGGGGATCCAATGGCGCAATTCGACCTGGGCCGGATATACGAAACCGGGCAAGAGGGCATCGCCATGGACTATGTTGAGGCGCACAAATGGTGGAATATCGCGGCGGCGAGCGGCGAAGAAAGAGCGAGGAAAAGCCGCAACATCGTGGAGCGCTTGATGACGCCGGAGCAGATCGCCGAAGCAAAGCGGCGCGCGGGCGAATGGATGAAGGCGCACGCAAAGCAGTGACCGGCCGCGCATTGTCGCACCAGTCCGGCACGCTATAAGTTGCGCGCAAGACCGTCGTGCAATATCACCTTTTTCAGACCATTTTTCTCTGTTAGCGCTTGCTCTTGACGCCTTCGACGAAGCGCGCCAGCGTCGGCGACATTGCGCCGCGCGCCGCCATTGCCTCTATGATCTGGAACCGCCCGCGCCGGCCGTGTAGAGCGCGCAGCGCGCGCGCCATGGTCCTTGAGCGCGTGCAGCAGTGCTTCAGACAGGTTCATTTTCGGTTTCCTTGCTTGCGCAGCCTGGTTCACATTGTGGCGCCAAGAACTATCCACAGATTCTGTGGATAACCCTGTGGATTTTTCCTGTAAAAAATACAGCGTGCTTCGAAAAAACGCAGAGAAATCGGGGGAGATCATAAATTGAGCAGCCCTGATCCGGACACGCCGCAAGCAAACATTGTGTCTCCGGCCGGGGAAAAACCCTTATCGCTCGAAAAAGAGGGGCGCGCCCCTCGTAAATCCCCCGCGAATGCGGGCTTACCCCGATTCCGGTTGCGCCAGAACCCCGGCGGGCGGGCGCGGCCCATTCACTTCATCTTACAACCAGCACCGGGATCGTCGTGTGGGTCAGCACTTTTTGCGTCTCGCTGCCGATGAGAAAACCGGATATGCCGCAGCGACCGTGCGATGCCATCACAATCAGATCGCAGTCCTGCTCCCGGGCAATTCGGATTATGACATCGTAGGTCGAATAACCGGCAACGAATGCCGTCTCCGCTGTCGTTCCATCCGCCGCGGCTATTTTCAGGGCGGCGTCAAGCAACTTGCGCTCCTCGTCTTCAATCTCCTGCATGACGATCTTCCCGCCGAGGTGGGTTAGCGCGCCGCCCTCGACGTGGTGCGGCGACTCAATAGGGGATCGGACATGGAGCACCAGCAGCTTCGCGTGCAGCGAATGCGCAAGCTGTGCGGCCGTCGATACGGCCCTGTTTGAAAAGTTGGAACCGTCGGTCGGTACTAGGACGTGTCGGAACATGAAAGGCCTTCCGCAACCGCGAATCGCGGGATACACAGGTTAAACATGGTGATTGGTCTTGTCCAGAGCGCCGTGGATAAGGCTGCCCGCGCGGGCGCATGCGACGGGCAAGGCTACCCCGGCCGCTGCTGGGTCAAATCCGGAACTCTGTCCGTTCATACCGGCTCAGACGACCGGCGGAAAACGGTAATCCGGTATCGCGGCCCTGCGCCCGCCGGATTGCAGGCAAGCTTTAACCGACTCGAGTAGTTGCTCGCGGGTTATCGGCTTGGCGAGAAAATCGGCGGCACCGAGTTTCACGGCCTTGGCCATGGTCTCACCGTCGGTGCGGCCGGAAATAAAAACCACCGGGATCGATGCCGAACGTGCATCCGATTGCATCAGGGACATCAAGTCCAGTCCGTTCATATACGGCATGTTGATGTCGCACAGAATAAGGGCAGGCGGGCGGGCCAGCAGCACCTTGCCGCCTTCGACCGCGTCTTCAGCCACCACGGCGGCGTAGCCCACCGCCACCAGGTGCAGGCGCAGCAAGTTCGCAAACTCGATGTCGTCGTCGATGATGAGAATGCGGGTTGCGCCCTGGTCCGACATACGCTGAGTGCTTTCTTCAAGGAACCGATTACGGATACGGTAAAAATGTAGTACCGCTGCGAGATAATGTCAATGTTACGCTGAATCGTGTTACGCTGAATCGGTGGGGTGATGCCGCTCCCATCCCGCCGCGGGACTACAGAAGGGCGAAGCCCGAGAACTGACGGAGTGCAGATGCGGCGACTCGCGGTGGTTTTTGCTTGCTCAGCGGCTATAGCATCTTCAAACGGCTGCTCTGTGCTCACGGCGCCTTATCACGCAGCCAAAAATGTGGTGCAGGGAGGGGTATGGGTCGTAAAAAAAACCTATGTGGTTGCCGAAGGCACGACAAAAATAATCTACAAAATTGGCGAATATACCTATGAAGTTGTCAAGGCGCCCATCGAATGGGCATTGACCCACGAGGAAATCAAGAGCATCGATGGTCTTCCGGTCAAAGAGGCGATACGCCAGGGAAGGGTAAAAACCGCACCCTATGTGGTCGCAGGAAGGCAGTACGTACCTATGTCGCCAGAAAAAGCGAAGGATTACAGGGAGGAGGGCCTGGCATCGTGGTATGGCTATGAGAGCGGCAGGATGACCGCAAACGGAGAAGTGTTCAATCCCAACGGCCTGTCGGCGGCGCATAAATATCTGCCCATTCCCACGTTCGTGAAGGTGACAAACCTTGAAAACAAGAAAATCATAATCGTGAGGGTGAATGACCGTGGACCTTTCCCGAGCGAGCACAATGCCAGGTCAGGAGAGAGGATCATCGATCTCAGCATGGGCGCTGCAAAGAGGCTTGAATTTTACGGCAAGGGCGTCGCTCGCGTGAGGGTGGAGGCAATACAGGTGAAAGAAGAATAAGCGACCGATTTACCGGCGCCGGCGTAGGCCTGCCGCTTGATCTGACTTGTCTCTGCGCCGAACGCACACCTGTGCTTATGGCTTCCTCGCCGTCCGCTCCAATTCGTCGAGGGCGGCGCGTGCCTTATCCCAGACGGCGCGTGCCTTGGCCCGCTCGGCGCGTGCCTGGTCCCAGTCGGCGTTTGCCTTGTCTCGGGCGGCGTCTGCACCGCGCCGGTCGGCGACTGTCTTGCGCCGGTCGGGGAATGCCTTGTCCCAGATGGTGGCTGCCTTGCGCCGGTCGGCGTCTGCCTTGCGCCGGTCCGCGACGTACTTGTCCCAATCGGCCTGTGCCTTGGCCCGGGCGGCTTCTGCCTGGTCCAAGTCGTCGCCGGCCTTGCGCCAGTCAGCCTCTGCTTTGGCGAGGGCAGCTTCAACTTCTGCTCGTTTGGTCATGAATGCTTTTCCTTGTACTTACCGACATGTCGCCAACCGGGTAGAACCGTGCGATCAAGTTCGAGGCAGTAGAGCGCGTTCAGTAACGCGGCGGAATCTCGTCGCCCTGACTGGCGAATTCGTCCGGTGCGGCGTCTTGCAATTGCCGACGCAGGGCGCGAATGTCTTGCTGCAATCGGTCTATCTGCTGTTGCTGGCGAAACACTGTGGCGTTGAGCGCATCGAGAAGGTCTTCCGCGAGACTCATCTTGGCCTCAAGTTCGTTCAATTTAGCTTCCATCGCTCGTTTCCGGGAAAGGGGGAGATGGATTACATCTGCGCCTTTGATTTCCTGCCGGGAGCCGCCGGAGGCACATAGCCTGACACCCGGCAAAGCATGCCTTCGATCTTCTTGCCATCAGTGAATCGAGTCAGGCGGCACATGATTACCTCTCCTCTGGCGGACAGGTCCGACACGCTCCGACTCACTTTTGCAAGCGAGATTCCTGTCCCTGATGCGATTTCCGAGTCGAGCAGCTCACCGTGGATTTTCAGGTACTGCATGATTTCTTGCATCTTAAATACTCCTCATACTTGCCAATGGTACAGGACCGCCTGATAGAGAGTGAAACGATTTCACCGCCACGGAGGCTCGATCAAGCCTTTTTGGCTTCGAGGTCACGCCATCGGCAGCCTTTGAAGATGCGGCGGATGCAACCCCCGGCGTAACCCCAACCTGAAACTGAAAACAGCCTAATCCGGCGAAAACGGCGTGGTTATTGGCTTCCCGACCGGGTCAAAAGTGAGAACTCTTGGTTGCTAAGGGTGCCGCTGAGCTAATGGGTCCCCGACGATGCGCCTAGCTGGTTTGGGCTGCGCCTGTATGCGGCGGGATATCTTCCGACTTGGTTTTCCGATTACTGCGTTAATGGTGGCCTTCGGCTTTCGCGCGGGGCGGGGCCGTCAGCCAGGCATAGAGCAGGCTCATGACGATCGCGTAAATCATGAGCATCGCAAACATCAGCGCGGCCGGCAAGCCCCCGAGCCCCAGTTCGCGCGCGAAAACCCCGCGACCGGCCAGCGGGAGAAGACCGAGGCCCATCACCAGCCACGCGGCAAAGCCGAATGCACCGCCTTTGGCAATTGCCGTGCGGCCAGGCAAATGGATGAAAAGTTTTCCGAACACGAAACCCAGGATTAATGCTCCATTGATGTACGTAAGCAACCACGAGAAGGGGAATTCGAGAGGCCGCGCCGTCATGGACGACAGCAGCCGCTGCAGGTCCTCGTAGGGCTCGAAATCGGGCAGAATCCCGGCGCGATGCTTGATGGTCATCAGAGCGATGTGGACCGTGGTTGCGCCGAATCCCGCCAGCAGCGAGGAACTGAAATTGCGCACTTCAGATCCTTGCGCGTCAGCGTGAGGTAATGCCCAATGCATCCACGCCCCGTTTCACGATCGACTCGCCGATACGTCCACGGTGGATTTCGGAAGTGCCTTCGTAGATGCGCAGCACGCGGCTGTCGCGATAGAAGCGCTCGATCGGCAGGTCGCTGCAAACGCCCATCCCGCCGAAGATCTGCACCGCGCGGTCGGCAACGCGGTTCACCATTTCGGACGAATACAGCTTCACCATCGACACCTTATCGCGCACATCGTGCCCCTGGTCGAGCTCCCAGGCGGTATTAAGCACCATCATGCGCGTGGCAAAAATTTCGGTAGCCGTGTCAGCCAGCATGTGCTGGATCATCTGGAATTCACCAATGCGCTTGCCGAACTGCATGCGCTGCCCTGCGTAGTCCGCGCAAAGCTCCAGCAAGCGGGTGGCGGTGCCAACTGCCCGCGCTCCGATGAACCCGAGTCGCACGGCGGAGATTGAATTCATTGCGATTTGGAAGCCTTGGCCAACATCACCGAGCACTTTGTTGGCGCTCACGCGGCAGTCGTCGAGCACCAGCTCGGCGTGGCCAAGGCCGACGTGGCCCATCATGGGCTGCACGCGGCCAACCCGGAAACCTGGGACGCCCTTGTCGACCAGGAAAGCGGTGACACGGCGTTGCTTGCCCGTGCCACGCTCGGTCGCCGCGAGCACCACTGCGAAATCCGCTAGATCGCCGTCGGTGATGAAGTGTTTGGTGCCGTTGATCACATAGCCACCATCGGCGGCACGCGCCATGGTCTGCAAGTTAGCCGCGTCAGATCCCGCGCCCGGCTCACTTAGTGCGAAGCAGCCGACGCGCTCGCCGCGTACCGCCGGCAGCAGGTAGTCGTCGCGCTGCGCGTCGCGGCAATGCATGAGCGCTTGGTGGACGTGACCAAATACACGGCGCGCAATGGGCGTGGTGGTGCGGCCGATCACCTCGTCCACGAGGCATTTCTCGACTGTATTGAAACCTGGACCGCCGGCATCGGATGGCATGTTCATTGCGAACATGCCCATCTTCAGCGCTTTGGCGCGCAGTGGAGCCAGCAGCTCGGTAGCGCCGCTACCGGCTTCCTCCACTGCGCCTTCGATCGGTTGCAGTTCCTGGTCGATGAACTTGCGCAGGGTGTCGAGCACCTGACGCATCTCATGGGAAATCGAGAAATCCATATTTGCTCCTTGAGAATAATTCCAAGCTGTGCAGCGGTTCAGTCGGGACACCGCGAGGCCTCGATCGGCGGCAGCCAAAACGCTCCCTTCCGCGCGTAGCCGTCCAGGTCACCCAGCAGCGTGGTGCCGGCATGGGCCGGCGACCACGTGGATGAAATTAAGACCCTAATGCTATGGAGCAGCTTGTCGTTCATTCTGCCCAATCGCGCCATGCTTCGTCCCTTTCAGCGCAGCGGCCGTGTGGCAACGCTCATACCCGCTCCGGCCTCTTCTTGCACTACCACGTGCACGCGCCACGCCGCGTCGTCGGTCTGCGGATGGTCGCGGCGCTGGTGGGCGCCGCGGCTTTCGGTTCTGGCCAGGGCCGCGGCGGTAACCGCTTGCCCAACCCGGGCCATGCCCAGTGTCGCGAACGCTTCCGCGCGCTCAGCATCGCTCGCCACGCGCGCATCGCATTTAAAACGCTCGGTCATCGCACCCAGTTCCTGCAGCGTGGTTTGTAGGCTCGCAGCAGTGCGGTAGAGACCGACATGGCGCGACATTAGCCCCCGCACCTGCGCGCGCACGTCGTCCGCGTTGAGTGTTCCGTGCTCGCTGCCGATCGCGCCAAGCGTCCCGAGCGCCTCACGCACCGCGGTCCGCCAATCGTGCGGCGGCGGCACTGGCAATGCCGCGGCGCTGGCGCCGGCGAGGTCGCCAAACACCAGCGCATCGGTGGCGCCATTGCCTGCGATCCGGCTCGCGCCATGCAGGCCGCCGGCAGCCTCACCGGCAGCGAACAGGCCTTGCACCGGCGTGCATCCAGTGGCGTCGATCCACAGCCCTCCCATCTGGCTATGGGCGGCCGGCCGCACGGGAATGCGCAGCTTCGCCGGATCTACGCCCGCCTTACGCAAACGGCGGCAATGTCGGACATAGCCCTCCACGGTGGCGGCCGGCACACGGCTCGCGTCGTAGAGCACGCCGCCGTCCAAGCCCCGCCCTTCGTCGATTTCCTGCTGGATGCACAGCGACAGCTTCGCCTTTTCCACGCGCCGTTCGCCCCAGGAAGGGTTGTGGCGAAACATGAAGCGTTCCCCGGCACTGTTGAGCAATTGCGCACCTTCGGCGAGCATCGAGGTAGGTAATTCCAGCCCGCGCAGCGCCTCGGGCTTGAATGTCACGAACGGCTCGAACTGGACAAACTCCATATCGACCAGAGGCGCGCCGGCGTCATAGCCCAGGGCATAGGCCGACGATGTGATGTCGGCGGGATAGGTACTGTCTTCGTAAAGCTGCCCTAATCCGCCGAGCGCCATGACGACGGCTGAGGCTAGCACCGGTCGCCACTCGCCCGTACGCTGCTCGCGCAGCAAGGCACCGCAGACCCGCTCGCCGGACAAAAGGAGCTTTAACGCCCGGTGGCCAGGCAGTGCGACTACGCCGAGTTGTTTCGCATGCGTGGCTAGGGTGGACAGCGCTTCTGCTCCTAAGCCGGCGGGGTGGAAAACGGACCTCGCATACCAGTTGCCAGACAACTGCCGCTGGGCGAAGCGCTCGCCGTTGCGCGCGATGTTCACGCCTAAGGCAGCGAGTTCGCGCACGCCACGAGTTGCGCCGTCGCACAATGCCTGCACGAGCGCGGTGTCGCTGAGGCCGTAGCCGCCTGCCATCACGTCCTGCGCATACTGCATGGGCGTATCAGCGGGTTCGGCATGGCCAAAAGGCGCGTTGCAACCAATGATGAAGGGTGAAGCGCCGCGGCCGGCATAGGCCATAACCACATCGCGGCCGAGCGACTTGGCGCGTACGGCTGCGCGCAGGCCCGCCAATCCAGCGCCGAGAACTAGGACATCAGTGTGTAGCGGCCGCACGTTTTCCAGGACCGAATCTACCCATTGAATCGCCTGAGCAGTTTGCTTGTCGTCGGTCTGCATAATGGACAAGTGTCCCATCCTGCTTTAATTCCGTCCAATACCTTCAGGTCAAACTATCGATGCCGGGCAGGCATCAACGGCAAGGACAACATGGCTGCCGACATGAGCGGGCGGGTGGGCGTCGGGTGTGAGATCGCCCAAGAGATTATTCGTTGCCACCGATGCTATTGGACGTAAGGCGGTGTAAGCGGACACGCCAAACAATTCCCATGATGCGGTTTAAGCATCGGACGGACATATGAATGGTATTGGAAATATCGAACGCACTGGATTATTATATCCGACACAAGCGCAGCCTGAGGGGAGGCGGTCAAATGCCGGTTGAACTGTACAAGAACAAATTTAAATCGCGACTCCGATCCGGGCCGTGCCAGATCGGATTCTGGAGCACCTTTGGTAGTCCCGTCGCGACTGAAATCCTCGGTCATGCGGGCTTTGACTGGATTGTGCTCGACACTGAGCACGGTCCAGCCGATCCCTTCACAACGTTGCTCCAGCTCCAGGCTCTGACAGGTACCGAAACATCTGCCTGCGTGAGGATCGCGTCCAATGATCCGGTGCTCACCAAGAAGGCGTTGGATATCGGTGCGCAGACGATCATCGTTCCTCAGGTGGAATCTGCAGCGGATGCGCGACGCGCTATCGCCTCCACCGTATTTCCGCCAAAGGGCACGCGCGGCGTTTCGACTACGGCCCGCGCCAGCCGCTACGGCGCGATAGCGGATTATCACCGGCGTGCCGACGACGAGATCTGCGTGGTTGCGATGATCGAGTCGGCAAAGGGCCTACGAGCGCTCGCTGAAATCATCGAGGTTGACGGCGTGGACGCCATTCTGTTTGGCCCACAGGATCTGGCCGCCGACATGGGTTTTCTGGCGCAACCGGGTACCGGAGACGTCGTACAGGCAATGGAGAAAGCGGTTGCGTTCATTCTCTCCCACGGAAAATCCCCAGGGATCGCGGTCGGGAATGAAGCCGACGCAAAGCGCTGGATGGATCGAGGGGTAAGGTTTGTGACCTGTGGCAGCGACGTATCACTACTGGCACGCGGCGCCGAGGCTATCGCACAACGCCTTGCAAGGGCACGCGGCCCCGCTTGAGGCGTATTGAATGCATTCTGCCACAGTCAAGTTGTCCGACCGGATTCACACTGATGTGCTCGTGATCGGGGGCGGGCTTGCAGGACAAAGGGCGGCAATCGCCGCGCGCGCGAATGGCGCCCAGGTCGCGATGGTGTACCCCTCGCGCGGCGCCTCCCCGTTCATCATTGGGTGCAACGCGCCGCTCGCTCACGAGAATGAAGAGGATTCCCCCCAAGCCTATTTCGACGACACGGTTCAGGGCGGGTATCGATTGAATGATCGTCGCTTGGTCGAGGTGCTCGCACACGGAGCTGCGGATGGCATCCATGAGCTTGTCGATATTGGCATGCCTCTTGCGAGATCCGGCGAGAATTTTTCGCAGCGGCATCTATCGGGCAACCGCTATGCGCGTTCGGTCTACCATCCGAACGGCTTTGGGGCGAAAGCTGTCGCGCTTCTTGCCAAATATTGTGATTCTATCGGGGTTTCAGTACTGAGCGGTCGAAAGGCTACGTACTTGCTTCATGATAATGGAGAGGTTTGCGGGGCGCTCACCTTGCGCCGCGGCACCTGCGAGTTCACGCCCGTACTGGCAAGAGCAGTTGTACTTGCATGCGGGGGGCTGGGTCAACTCTTTTCCGATAGCACCTACCCCCCGGACGTTTCCGCGGATTCCTACGCACTTGCCCTCGAGTCGGGGGCAACCTTGATCGATATGGAGTTCGTTCAGTTCGAGCCAACGGTTGCCTGCGATCCGCCAGCGCTGCGCGGCCTGGAGATGCCGACCGCGATGCTAGGCGACGGCGCGCATCTAGTCAACGCCGGCGGCGAGCGTTTCATGCTGCGATACAACCCGCAGTTTGCCGAGAAGCGAATGGAGAAGGCGCGACTCTCCTTATGCATCCAGAAGGAGATCGATGAGGGCCGGGGATTTCCGCAAGGCGGCGTTCTATTCGACACGACCAAAGTTCCACCGGATAGACTCGAATCTTACGTTACGCATTGTCGGCGCATGCGAGCAGCCGGCATTGAACCGGCGCGGGAAGGAGTTCAGGTCCGCCCCGCTGCGCACAGCCAGATGGGCGGTATTCAGATTGACCAGAATGCGTGGACCGGCGTGCCCGGCCTGTATGCTGGAGGCGAAGCTGCGGGCGGCGTTCACGGCGCAAGCCGACTCGCAGGCAACGGCAGCTCCGACGCCATGGTGTTCGGCGCTGTCGCAGGGCGTAGCGCTGTCGCGGGCCTGTCATCGGCCAAGGCGCGCGACTGGTCTAGTACCATCGCTGCTGCGGTGACTGCTCTGCAATCACAAACGTTCGTGGCAGAAGGATCCACGGCGGACGAGATTAAGGCGGCGATTCGACGGGTGATGTCGGAATCCGCCGGGATCTATCGCAGCGAAGCCGGCCTCAGCAAAGGCATGCAGGCATTGTCCGCGCTTGGTTCGATGATCGAGAACCGAATGTGTCTTGCTACGGGTGCGGACTCGTCCGCGGCTCTCGAAGCGAAGAACATGGTACTAGCGGGAAAGTGCGTGATGGTGGCGGCACTCGCCCGCAAGGAGAGCCGCGGCGCACATCAGCGGCTCGATTACCCGCAACTCGACGACGCCAACTTTCTGGCGCACCTGGGGATCCGGCGCGGTTCGAACGGTGAACCCGTCATCTCAACCGTCCCAATAGCCTAAGCAGGAGTCTACCCCCAAAATGGCCAAAATCTCCAAACCGCTGACTGGCGTCAAAGTCTTGGATTTCACTCACCTGCTGGCCGGACCGTATTGCACGATGTTACTGGGTGACATGGGCGCCGATGTTGTGAAGGTGGAGCCGCCAGGCGGCGGCGATTCGACACGGCGCCAGGGACCACCCTTCCATAGCGGGCAGGGATTGACCTTCCTCGCGGCCAATCGGAACAAACGCTCCATCAAACTCGATCTTCACGCCGAGGCGGACGCGCTGACCGCGAGGTCCTTGGCACAGCAGGCAGATGTCATCGTCGAAAATTTTCGACCGGGGGTGATGAAGCGCCTGGGGCTCGACTACAGTTCACTCAAGGCCAAGAATCCACGTTTGGTCTTCTGCTCTTTATCGGGTTTCGGTCAGGACGGCCCCTATGCCGAGAAAGGCGCATTCGATCTTACGGTGCAGGCGATCGGCGGTTACATGAGCATCACCGGCGAGCGCAACGGCAGGCCAATCAAACTGGGCACCTCCGCTTTCGATATCGTCGCGGGGCTGCACGCATTCTCAGGCATCCTGGCCGCGCTTTATCAGCGCCAGCAAACTGGACTGGGGCGCCACGTCGAGACGAGTCTGCTTGAGGGCCAGGTCGCCTTTCTCATCAATGCCGGGCTTGAGTATCTTCTCACCGGGAAGAATCCTGAAAAGTGGGGCTCAGAGCACCCGCAGGCAGTACCTTACAAGGCCTTTAAGGCGAAGGACGGCTGGGTGGCCATCGCTGCCGCTGTGCAGCCCCTGTTCGAGCGCTTCGTAGAAGCGCTGAGGCGGCCCGACATCGCGAAGGACCCACGCTTTGCGACGCCCAATGCTCGAGTGGACAATAGGGACGCGCTTTATGCCCTTCTCGACACACTCGTCGCCGACGTATCCGCACGAGAGCTGATGCGGCTTCTCGAAAAGGCAAAGGTTCCCTGCGAACCTGTCAACCAGATGAGCGATGTCTTCAAAGATCCTCAGGTCCGTCACCGCGGGATGATTCGGGACGTCGAGCACGCGGAGTATGGCCGAGTTTCCCTGATCGGCTCGGCGATCAAGTACAACGACGTTGATCTGGCAGCCGATTGGCGGGCGCCCCCCTTGTTCGGCGAACATACCGAGCAAGTCGTGAATGAATGGTTGGGCACGTCGAATGCTGCGCGATCACCGTCCCGCAAATCGACCTCAGGTTAACCTTACGTCTACTGGAGAATCGCATGCAGAGTGCAACGGACCTGTTTCCTGGAATTACCGTGGGGGCCTCGGCGACGTTCACCAAGACGGTCTCAGAGTGCGACGTCTATGGCTATGCGGGGATAACAGGAGACTTTTCACCCAACCATATCAACGCGGAATACATGCGTGACGGGAAGTACGGAGAGCGCTTGGCCCATGGCACGCTCCTCGTCGGGTTCATGTCGGCGGCAGCTGCGTCGCTGAACCTCGGGCGCACGGTATCGCAGGGATACGACCGCGTTCGATTCCTGAAGGGTGTTCGTTTCGGGGACACGATCACAACGCGGTATGAAGTATCCAAGGTCGACCGCGAGAAGAAGCGCGTCTACGCGGAGGTGACCTGCCGCAATCAGCATGGCGAAACCGTTGCGGTTGCGACGCACATCCGCGTTCATGTTGGCTGACGCTTTCAAATGTCTCTCATCCTCATCGAGCGGCAAGTAGCAACCGCCGTACTTACGATCAATCGTCCGGACAGTCTCAACGCGATTTCGGAAGCGATGGCCAACGAAATCGAGCGCACGCTTGATATGTTGGCAAACGATGCCTCAGTGCGATGCGTCATCATAAGGGGGGCGGGCCGGCGGGCCTTCAGCGCTGGGTCCGATCTCAAGGAACGTAGAGGGCTTGACGCAGAGGGGAAGTGGAAGCAGGCGCGCTCGCTGTGGCGCGTCAACCGGAAGCTCTACGACTTCCCCAAGCCGACCATCGCTGTAATCCGAGGCTGGTGTCTCGGCGGCGGCCTAGAACTGGCTTTGTATTGTGACATGCGTATCGCCACGGATGACAGCGCGTTCGGCTGGCCGGAGATGACGCTTGGCGCTTATCCCGGTTCCGGCGGTCCGATTATTCTGCCGAAGATCATCGGTGTCGCCGCAGCGAAGCAGTTTCTGCTCTTCGAGCACCGGATATCCGCGGCGCGTGCGTTTGAGATCGGCCTCGTTCAGGAAGTTGTTGCACCGGATCATGAGATGGATCGCGCGCTTGCGCTCGCTGATCGCATCTTGAAGGTAAGCCCCGGCGGAGCCGCGGCGGTCAAACGGCTCGTCACGGAAAGTGCAGCGCTCTCCATCGATCAGGCTGATGCACTAAATGTCGCCCTGCGGCGGCCCCTCGAGGCAACCGAGGATTACGCCGAAGGTATTGAAGCACATTACGCGAAGCGAGCCCCCAACTTTGTCGGCCGGTAGTGCCGATCTAACTATCCTACGCGAGGAGATGTTCACGATGGGCATTTGTCAGAAGACCCCCGAGATTGAGGCCCTGACGCGGTCTCTGCGGCGCTTCATCGAGACCGAGCTCCATCCTGTGGAGCACAGGATCGAAACGATGCAGGAGGCAGTTGCGGAATTCATCGAGCCCCTTCGCGAGAAGGCGAAGAAACTGGGCTTCTACGCGATGAACATGCCGGCGGAGGTTGGTGGCGGCGGCCTTGGCACGCTTGAAATGTGTTTTGCCGAGGAACAGATCGGGCGCACCAGTCCAGTCCTCATACGCCAGGTCTTTGGTCAAGTCTATCTCATGCTGATGGCCTGCAAAGGCGCCCAAAGGGAGCGCTATTTGCTCCCCACCGTGCGCGGTGAGCGGAACTGCTGCATGGCGATCTCGGAGCCGAATGCAGGATCGGACGCCGCGAATATCACGACGACTGCAGAGCCAAAAGGCGACGGCTTCGTGATCAACGGTCTCAAACACTTTATCAGTGACGGCGATCGCGCCGACTACGCCATCGTCTTGGCTGTGACGGACCGAGCAAAGCGCGTCAAAGGCGGAATTACTGCATTCCTCGTGGACAAGGGTACGCCGGGATTCACCGTCGGCTCGTCACAGAAGATGATGGGGCAGAGGGGCGTCGGGCACGTCGAGCTCCACTTTACCAACTGTCAAGTTGGACCGGATCAAGTTCTGGGTGAGATCGGCCAAGGTTTTCCGATGATATTCGCATCGGTCTCGCGCGTGCGCCTAGCGCAGATCGGCGCACGCGCCGTCGGAATGAGCGGACGGCTGCTCGATTTGTGCACCGCTTATGCATCTGAGCGTCACCAATTCGGTAACAAGATCGGTGAGTTCCAGATGGTGCAGGAGATGCTCGCCGATATGGCGACCGAGATGTATGCTGCTCGCACTATGGTCTTAAGCACGGCGGCCGATGTGGATGCAGGCGTCGACTGTCGCGAGAAGGTTTCGATGGTGAAGCTCTTCGCTTCAGAAATGGTGAACCGCGTTGCCGACCGCGCGGTGCAGATCTTCGGCGGGTTTGGCGTCTGCCGCGATCTGTCCATCGGGCGCTTTTATTCCGGAAGGCTCGTGCTGCGAACCTGCTGTGGGA
>Ga0080064_1000421_pt1 | contig 113027 bp, 96 predicted proteins | sample Subgrocontami54m_FD_69260 | JGI IMG/M metagenome (GOLD analysis project Ga0080064, IMG submission 69260) | Subsurface groundwater microbial communities from S. Glens Falls, New York, USA - GMW46 contaminated, 5.4 m (SPADES assembly) (version 2) ...
TGGCCTCCGCTTGGGCCTGCCCAAGGATCACTTCTTCGAGCGCCTGGATCCCGAGGTGCGGGCCGCCGTCCTAGCGGCGGCGCGGTCGCTGGAAGGCCTGGGCGCCTCCGTCGAGGACATTCCGCTGCCGAACATCCCGCATGCCGGCCCTGCCTCCTTCGCCATCATCGCGTCGGAGGCCATGGCCTATCACGAGCCCTACCTCAAGACCCGCGCCGCCGAGTACGGTGCGGACGTCCGCGCCCGCCTCATGACCGGGCAGTTCGTCCTGGCCAGCCACTACCTCAAGGCGCAGCGGGCCCGCCGGGTCATCCGCGCCGAGGTGGATGCGGCGTTGAGGCGGGTGGACGCCCTCCTGCTCCCCACGACGCCCATCCCCGCCCCGCGCCTGGACGCGCAGGAGGTGACCGTGGACGGGGTCACGGAGGATGCGCGGTGGTGGCTCATCCGCTGCACCCGGCCGATCAACGTGACGGGGCATCCCGCCCTGTCCGTGCCATGCGGCCTCACCGCGGGTGGTCTCCCCGTCGGCCTCCAAATCGTGGGGCGACACTTCGACGAGGCCACCGTGCTGCGCATCGGCCACGCCTTCGAAGCCGTGAGCCCGATGCAGGGCCGCCGACCGCCACGTGAGGCATGACAGCCGAATCGATTCCCCAGCGCGAGGAGGAACATCCGGTCGTCATTCCCATCGAGGACTCGCTGGACCTCCATGCCTTCGCCCCCCAGGATATCCCGGCGATCGTCAATGACTACCTGGAGGAATGCGTCCGGCGCGGCATGCGCGAAGTGCGCCTGATCCACGGCCGCGGCACGGGCACCCAGCGGGCCATCGTCCGCTCGCTCCTGGCACAGCACCCGCTCGCCCTCGACTTCGGCGATGCCCCACCGGATCGCGGTGGCTGGGGCGCCACCATCGTCCACCTGCGCGAGAGCCACTCCGCACCCTGATCAGGGCCGCCCGAGAGGGAGGGCGGGATCCTCCGCCAGGAGCCCGGCCAACCGCACGATCACCTCCTGCACCTCATGCCGGAACAGCCGCGCCTGGTCGAATGCCATGAGGTCCACCGTGTGGACGGCCGGCCTCGGCAACCCGGCCAACGGTCGCCCCGGTCCGTGTTCCAGAATCCGCTCGTAGCGGACGCCGCCTCCGGCAGCCTCGACCAGACGCGCTCGGAGCCGGACGAAGACCCCGACCGTATCCGCCTCGTCCCCCACCGCCAGGCCGAACGCCTCCACCGCAAGGTCCAGCACCCCGTCGGCCCCCTGCCCGCGCGCACCCGCCAGCACATCCGTCCCCGGCGTGTCCGGCCCCCACGTGGAGTACCAGGAAAGAGAGAGCGGTGGGCGGCCCATGCGAGACGCTAGCACCCTCGCCGCTGACTCGCGCAGCAGTCGATCGGGCCGGAGCGTGGTGGCAGCCTCGAGGAGCGCCTGCCGATCCCGGGCATCCATCGCGGCGAAGGTCCCGCTGTCCACCTGCCCGCCCAGCGCACCCACCGCCGTCGTGCCTGCCACGATTCCCACGGCGGCCGGCCAGACCAAGAGGAAGACGGGCACTGACTGGACGATCGCCAGCCCGGTGACGAAGCCTGCAAGGCCGCCCGACTGACCCCCCGGTTTCGTCCGATCTCCTCCCGTCCAGGCAGCGTTCCAGGTGGGATCAAGGGCGGGGACGAGCAGCGCCGGGTGCCGGATCTCCGGGCCGGGGACGATCTGCGCAGCGGATGGGGCCACCGGCACGGCTCCCGCCTGGAAGACGGCCTGACCTTCCGGCGGGCGCACCTCTTCCGTCGAGGCGCAGCCCCCCACGAGCAGAGCGGCGAGAGCGGAGGTGAGGACGTCCCTGAACGGTCGGCCCATCCTGTGGCAGTCCTCAACCGCGGGACGTGAGCGTCAGGAAGTCTCGAATGACCTCGGAGGTGCTGGGAAAGGCGAGCTGATCCCAAGGGATCTCGGGTGGGGGAAAGACGCGGGCGTCTAATCCTTCCTCGTCAACCTGGATGGTACCGCCCGTGACCTCGCCCACGTACACGATCAGGATCACGGGATTGCCTGGGGTGGAGTACGCGCCGAGGAGGCGGGTCAGGCGGACATCCAGCCCGCATTCCTCCCTGACCTCCCGGATCGCGGCGGACTCCAGGGGCTCCCCCCGGTCCACGTAGCCCCCGGGGAAGACCCACTTGCCGTAGCTGGGCTCGATGGCGCGCTGGACCAAGAGGACGCCCCCGTTCACGGAGAAGATGGCGCCGGTCGCCACCTTGGGGTCGAGGAAGAAGATGGATCCGCACGCCTGGCAGACCAGGCGCGGCGGCTCGGTGGACCGGAGAGTCCGCTGCTCCAGCGTCCCTCCGCAGCCGGGACAGAATCGATAGGCGGGCTCGCAGCCGCGGATCATTCCTCGTCCTCCTGTCGGGCCCAGTAGCGGGCATATTCATCCATGTAGGTCAGCGTATCGAAGCTCTTCATCCGGTCCAGGAACAGGGTCCCCGTCAGGTGATCATGCTCGTGCTGGATCACTCGGGCGAAGAAATCGCCGGCCGTGAGATGCAGCGGCCTGCCTCGCCGGTCATGCGCCTGAACCTCGATCTCTTTGTAGCGGGGCACCTTCCCACGCAGGTCCGGGATGCTAAGGCAGCCTTCCCAGTCCTCCACCATCTGGTCGGTCACCGGCGTGATGCGTGGATTGATGAGCACGGTGAGGGGCCGCGACACGCTCTTGGAGGAGCGGGCGTCCGCCTCTTCCTCGATCACGGTGATCTGGAGGGACCGGTGGACCTGGGGTGCCGCCAGCCCGATGCCCCGGTACTCGCGCATCGTCTCGATCATGTCGTCAATGAGGCGCTGGATCTCGGGGGCCTGGATATTCTTCACGGGCTCGGTCGCGGCTCGCAGGACGGGGTTGCCGAGGATCGCGACCTTCAGGATAGCCACGGACGTGCGTGTTCCTTTCCGCAGATTGATGTGTTACTCTCAATTATCCGAAGTCCGGGTTTGAAAATTCGAAATTCGACATCCGAAATTCGAAATTCGTAGGAGGCTGCATGATTCACGAGGTGCTGGTCGTCGGGGCCTTGCAGTGCAACTGCTCCATCCTGGGCGACGAGGAGACCCGGGGGGCCATCGTCATTGATCCCGGCGACGAGGTGGAGCGCATCCTGGCCATCCTGAAGCGGCACAACCTGACGGCCAAGTATATCATCAACACGCATGCCCACTTCGATCACGTGGGCAACTGCCGCGAACTCAAAGAGGCGACGGGGGCCGAGATCTGGCTCCACAAGGCTGACCTCCCCATCTATGAATCCGCCCCGCGCCAGGCCGAACTCTTCGCCATGTACGGCGTCAAGCCGATCCGCATGACCGCCGTGGACCAGTTCATCCGGGACGCCGACGGCGTTCAGGTCGGCAAGATCGGCGCCCAAGTCATCCACACCCCGGGGCATACCCCCGGCAGCCTTAGCCTCCACGTCCCCGGCAGCGCCAAGGATGTCCTCTTTGCCGGCGACACCCTGTTCAATGGAAGCATCGGCCGCACCGACCTGCCCGGCGGCGACTTTCATCAGATCCTGAAGTCCATCAAAGAGCGGCTGTTCACCCTCGACGACGACACCGAGGTGTGGCCCGGGCACGGGCCCAAGACCACGATCGGCTGGGAGCGCCGGACGAACCCGTTCCTTCAGGATCTGTGATGGGAACGGGTTCAAATCGTCGGGACTCTAGCACAATAGCGTCTTGACTGACAAGGTGCGGTTGACACCGTTCCGGAGGCACGACTAGAATCCGGCGTCATCATCAATAATCGGGGGCCCTCCGTGAGAAGGGAGTCTTCCCATGCGAAACCTTAAAGCGAACCTCTTGGAGCTGGTCCGGCACACCTCGGCCGAACTGCCCAACGACGTGGTGACCGCCATCACCAGCGCGGGCACGCAGGAACAGGAAGGCAGCAATGCTCAGTACGCCATGAACATCATCACGAGCAACATTGACATGGCCAAGCTGAAGTCCGCGCCGCTCTGCCAGGATACCGGCAGCATCCTGTTCTTCGTCAAGGCCCCCAAGGGGTTCGATCAGCTCGCCTTCGAGAAGGCCGCCAGAGATGCCGTGGCCGAGGCGACGGCCAGGGGCTACCTGCGCCAGAACTCCGTGGATTCTCTCACCGGGAAGAACACCGGGAACAACTTGGGTCCCGGGAGCCCCGCCATCCACTTCCACCAGCACCGGGGCACCCGGGCGGATGTCCGCCTGATCCTGAAGGGGGGCGGATGCGAGAACGTGGGGGCCCAGTATTCACTCCCGGACGTCCGCCTGAACGCCAACCGCGATCTGGACGGCGTCCGGAAGGCTATCCTGGATGCCGTGTTCCAGGCTCAGGGCAAGGGGTGCGGTCCGGGCATCCTGGGCGTCTGCATCGGCGGCGACCGGGCCACGGGCTACGTCCATTCCAAGGAACAGCTCCTTCGCACGATGGACCATCTGAATCCGGAGCCGGCGCTGGCCACCCTGGAGAAGGACATCGTGGTCAGTGCCAACAAGCTGGGCATCGGCCCCATGGGATTCGGCGGGGCCACAACCCTGCTGGGGTGCAAGATCGGCGCCCTGAACCGGCTGCCCGCCAGTTACTTCGTGTCCATTTCCTACATGTGCTGGGCCTACCGGCGACAGGGTTTCATCCTGAACGATAGCGGCAAGATCGTGGAGTGGCTCTACTAGGGGAATTTACGATTGGTGATTGAGGATTTTCGATTGATCCGGTCAATCGGCAATCCGCAATCCAAAATCGAAAATCCAAACGAGGGCGATCATGATCCAGCTCATCGAGCCGTATGCCGAGGACAAGATCCGCGCGTTGAAGATGGGGGACATGGTCCATCTGTCCGGCCTGGTCTACACCGGCCGTGACGCGGTCCACAAGTTCCTCCACGAGGGGGGCAAGCCCCCCGTGGACCTGCAGAACCAGATCCTCTACCACTGCGGCCCCGTGGTGATCAAAGAGAAGGGCAGGTGGGTGGTGAAGGCCGCCGGCCCCACGACCTCGGCGCGCGAGGAGCCGTACCAGGGCCACATCATCGAGAAATTCACCATCCGAGCCGTGATCGGCAAGGGCGGGATGGGCCCCAAGACGCTCGAGGCCTGCAAGAAGGTCGGCTGCGTCTACCTGCACGCCATCGGCGGAGCCGCCCAGGTCCTGGCGGAGTGCGTGACCGACGTCCTGGGCGTCTCCCTGGAAGAGTTCGGCAGCCCCGAGGCCATCTGGGCCTTCCGCGTGAAGAACTTTCCCGCGGTGGTCACCATGGATGCCCACGGCAACAGCTTGCACGCCGCGGTGCTGGAGCAGTCCAAGGAACAGTTGAAGCAGCTCGTGTAAATGGGATGATCGCCGCAGCTCTCCTTCGGGGGGCGACACCTTCGCCCCCTGTGTTCATTTCCGGGGTTACCCGGTTCAATGGGCGATGTTCAACGTTGAACCTCGAACCTTGAACGTCGAGTATGGGTCGCTTCTTCCTCTTCGCCCTGCTCACCTGGATCACCGGCAACCCGCTTCTGGCGGTGCTGGTGCTGATCGCCCTATCATTGCCGGGCTGGTGGGCCGGCTCACGCTACGCCTGGAAGATGGGCCGGTGGATGCGCGCCTGGGGCGAGGCAGGACGCCTGCGCCGTGCCCTGGCCGTCAATCCCCACGACGTGAAGGCCCGCACGGATCTCGGGGCCAGCCTGGTGCGCCAGGGCCGCTTCCGCGAGGCGCGCGCCGAGCTGGAACAGGCCATGCCCAGGGCCGACGATCTGCCTGAGGCGAATTACGCCCTCGGCTTATGCCTGTTGCACGACGGCGATGGGGAGAAGGGCCGAGAATTGGTGGAGCGGGCCCTGGCCCTGAATCCGAAGTTCGGCTACGGGGAGCCCTACCTGCGGCTGGGAGATTTTCGGGCGGGTCGCAGCGAGTGGGAGCGAGCGGCAGAGCGCTATCGCCAGGCCACGGGGATCCACAGCTCCAGCGTGGAAGGTTGGTTCAAGCTCGGCCAGGCCCTGGACCACCTCGACCAGCGGGACGACGCGCGAACAGCCCTCCGGGAAGCCATCTCCTCCTACCGCACCGCCCCCTGGTACCAGCGGTCCGAGGGCCGTCCCTGGTACCGCCGCGCCCGCCGCCTCCTCCGCTCTCTCCGCTGAATTTTCTTCGGTCCCCGGCCACCGACCCCTGGCCCCCAACCCCCAGGCTTGACCTGTCCCGCCGCACCCGGCGCCTCTTCCGCTCTCTTCGCCGCTCCCCCCACGAACTGCGCCACTCCTGCCTGATTGTGGGCCGGGATCCATCAGTACTTCAATGGAACGCCCCTCCCACGCCCCCCCAATGGGACTTGACCCTGGGGCCGTGGTATGACATAAGTAACACATGACCCCGATGGGGACAATGCCTTGGGGCGACGATCCCCTTGTCGAGTGGGATGAGGAGAACGAAGAACATGTCTCCAGACACGGCATCGCCTCCTGGGAGGTCGAAGAAATGATCACCCAGGGCGAATGTGAGTGCGTTCGTCACCCGAGGTGGAGGAAGGGCGGCAAATATGCAAACCGATTCCTCCTGCGGGGCCGCACCCTGGGTGGCCGTCCGCTTCTTGTGGTGGTGGACCGTATCGGGCTGGAGCGGCTTCGGCCCGTGACAGCATGGGAGGACCGATAGGAGGTGATATACGCATGGCAAAGCGGATTGAAGACATGACGCGCGAGGAGATCCTGAAGGAGTTTGAGGGGGGAGCGGTCCTCTTCAGGGTCCCGCGGCGGCCCAGGAGGCTTGTCCCCCTGACGCTTCGGGTCCATCCAGACCTCATCCGGCAACTCGGCGCGGAAGCCAAGCGTCGTGGCGTCCCAGGCCATACGACGATGGCCCGGTTGCTCCTTGAGGCGGCGGTGGCCAAGCCCCAAAAGGTGTTGGCCGAAGAGATCGCCGAGGCGGTTGTTGCAAGGCTCGGACGGCGCCCGCTGAAGGAGGTCCTCAAGTGAGGGGGAAGACGAATCACATCGATGGAGACGTGCTGGCACATCTGGCACGCCTCCGGCGAAGGATGTCTCCGGAGGAGCGGGCCGCCTATGATGAGCGGATTCTCGCGATCCGCACGGTTCTGGAACTGGCCGAACACCGGCGGAAGCGCCGCATTTCGCAGAACACGATTGCCGAGCGCATGGGGGTTACACAGCCCGTCATCGCCCGCCTGGAAAAGCCTTTTGATGCCGCCTGGCGGCAACCTTCTCTCAGCGTGCTTTCCCGCTACGCCGCCGCTCTGGGCCTTGTCCTGGAGGTACGCCTCCGCCGGGCAGCCTGATTCGGTCCTCCAGTTGGTACCGGCGGGCCGAGGGCCGCCCCTGGTACCGCCGCGCCCGCCGCCTGCTCCGCTGCCTGCGTTGATCCCTCCCCGAATCGGAACGCTGACGCAACTGCGTGTTTGGGTTTATCAATACTTCAATGGAACGTCCCTAATCGCGCCAGCCAGGAGACGATCGAGCCGCCACCATCTGCGATGAATGGCAGCCCCCTCGATCACGGCTTTGACGTGCTCCATTACCTCAGAAATACGCGGGGGAGGACCAGGGTGAACCAGGGCACGTAGGTGACCACCAGGAGGCCCAGGGCGAGGATGACGAGGTAGGGGGCCATGTATTTGGCCGACTCCACGATGTTCAGGCGGGCGATGGCGCAGGCGATGAACAGGCCCACACCGATCGGGGGCAGGAAGACGCCGATGCCGATCGAGGCGGAGATCCGTCCGCAAGCCTGGCCCCAGTAGCGTCAGGCGCGGCCGTAGATGGGGATGGCGGCGCCGGAGATCTCGCGGGAGGTCTCGGAGCAGAGGAAGAGCAGGACGCGGGCGATCTCCTCTGGTTTGACCCAGATGGAGGTGTCGGCGCCCGGCATGGCCTTCCGGTTGGCGGGCGTGTCGATCACGCTGGGGAGGATCGCGTTGACCGTGATGTTGTCCTTCAGGACCTCGCTGGCCAACGTCTCGGTGAAGGCGAGTAGGCCTGCCTTCGCAGTCGCGTAGGCGGAGATCCCGGGAAAGACCTTGAGGGCGGCCCGTGACGATACGGTGACGATGCGCCCGCCGCCGCCCCGCTGCATGACCGGGACCGCGTGCTTGCAGCAGAGGAAGGCCGACTTCAGGTTGATATTCACCATGTGATCCCACGTCGCCTCGGGCAGTTCCTTCACGGGCAGATCGCCCACATACCCGCCCACGAGGTTCAGCAGGATATCAACCCGGCCCAGCCGCTCGACCACGGTCTGGACCAGCTTCTTGACCTCGGCCTCCACGGTGACGTCGGCCTTCAGGAAGAGGGGCGCATCCGCCCGAGGACCAAGACACACCTTGCACTCCGGAACCTCTGGGTCAACGACGTAGGTGACGGCCACGGCCGCTCCGGCCTCGACAAAGGCCGCGGTCACCGCCCGTCCCAGGGCGCCGGTCCCGCCGGTGATGAGTGCGACTTTACCCGTGAGGCGCATTCCTTCGCCCCTCCTCATCCCAGAACCTCACCTACTCTGCCGGGGCACTATGACACACAGCGGTCGCAGGGGTTGGGGGTCAGGGGTTGGGGGTCAGGGCCATCCCCGATATTCTGAAAGCCTTTCAGTCCCGAACATCTGCGTAGTCTGCGAAATCTGTGGTTAAAGGGATCCCTTCTTCTCGCTGCCGAGAGCGATCACGCGCTCTCGCAGGCGCATGGCGATCGTCTCGAAATCGTCTGCTCCCCGTGGACCTTCTCCAGAAAGCAACGCCTCCGGGGTCGCCACCGGGCCGAATCGTACGCCGATCCGGTGGATTCTGGGCAGCGACTGGCCGCGGGGCCAGGTCTCGAAGGATCCGGAGATATAGGCGGGCAGCACGGGGACTTTCAACTCCTTGACCAGGATGCCGACCCCCTTCCGGAATGGCCGGACCCGGCCGTCCACCGACCGCTCCCCCTCGGGGAACACGCAGAGGATCCTCCCCTGTTGCAGGACGACGGCCGACGCCTGCAGCGCCCGGACCAGGTAGGTATCCATATCCACCGGGATCACGCGGACACCGCGCCCCCATCTGGCCAGGAGCGGATGGCGGAAAAACCACTCGAATCCCAGGTAGAAGACCTGCTGGGAGGTGCGGTACGGCAGCGCTACGGCCAAAATGAACGCGTCGAAGAAGCTGCAGTGGTTGGCCACGAGAATCAGCGGGCCATGACTTGGAACGTGCTGGAGCCCCTCCACCCGCAGGCGGTAGACGCTCCGGAACAGCGCGGCGCACATCCCGAGCGAGATGGCGGTGATGACGCTGGCCGACGGCCGGCTGCTGGCCTCGACCATGGCCTGCGCCTCGGCCGGCGTCGATCCCGTCAGAATCTCTCCCCAGCCCCGCCGCCGGGATGGGCCCGACGGGCCCACCGGCACGCCCCGGAGCGTCTGCAGGCGCTCGATCACTTCTCGCACCGTGAAACATTCCGCCGCCGCCTCGTCGGGGATCTTCACGTCGAACATCCCTTCAAGCGCGACCAGCATCTCCACGCGCGCCAGGGAGTCCATGCCCAGATCCAGCTCGAGGTTGTCGTCCAGTCGCACGGCCGGCTTCTGCGTTGCCTCCCGGAGATACTCCAGGACTCGGCGACCCGCCTCGTCCCCCAAGAGGGCGGCCTCCGCCTCCGGCGGCGGCGCCTCCGTCGGTCCCGCCTCTCTCGCCCGCTCTGCCTGGAACTGCTGCTGCACCAGGTGCCGCTGGATCTTGCCCAGGCGCGTCCGCGGGAATCCCTCCTTGACGATCACGAGGCCCGTGGGTCGCTTGTACGGGGGGAGGTCCCGCCCCACGTTCTCCATGTCCCAGCGGATGGTCTCGAAGACGTTGGTCATGCCCTGGGCCCGGAAATAGTCGAGGTCCGGCAGCACCAGGGCCAGGAGCCCTTCCACGGCCGCTCCGGCCCGGTCGCTGACCTGGGGGATGAGGCAGATTTCCCCGATGTAGGGACTTTTCAGGTACGGCTCTTCTACCTCTTCCGGGTAGATGTTCTTGCCGGAGCTGAGGACGATGACCTCTTTGGCGCGCCCGGTGATGGTGAGGTAGCCGTCGGCGCTGAGGACCCCCAGATCGCCCGACAGGAACCACCCGTCCCGCATCACCTCGGCCGTGGCCGCGGGGTTCTGATAGTAGCCCTGCATGACGTTCGGTCCCCGGATGGCGATCTCTCCCACGCCCTCGGCATCCGGGGTGACGATCTTCACCTCGACGCCGGGCAGCGGGACCCCGACGGAACCGGGGCGCACCCGGCCCAGCGGGTTGAAGCACACCACCGGCGCGGTCTCGGTGAGGCCGTAGCCCTCGGTCATCGTGAACCCCAGGGCCAGAAAATCCCGGGCGATGACTGGGTCCAGGCGGGCGCCGCCGCTGGCCATGAAGTGGATGCGCCCCCCGAACTTTCGATGGACCGGCGCGAAGACGATCCGGCCCAGGTTGATCCCCAGGGGGCGAAGGGCCCCCGAAAGCCGGAGCAGCCGCTGCATCAGGAACCGAAGGGGAAGCGGCCGCCGGCCGATCTCGTCGAAGATGCCCTTGTGCAGCATGTAGAAGAGCTGCGGCACGCCCACCAGGAGGGTCACGCCCGTCTCTTGCATGCAGGCCAAAAGGTCCGGCGCTTTCAGCGACGCGAGGAACGTCAGGTGGGCCCCCGAGTAGAGGAGGATGAGCTGTACCATGAATGGGAAGGCGTGGTGCAGCGGAAGCAGGGCCAAGAGGTTGTCCTCGGCATTCACCAAGCCGAAGTCCAGGATGCTCCTGGCATTGGCCAGGAAGTTGCTGTGGCTGAGCATCACTCCTTTCGGCGTGCCGGTGGTGCCCGAGGTGTAGAGGATTGATGCCAGGACATCGTCCTTCACGTCCGGGAGAGACGGCGCCGCAAGCTCACCGCTCTCCCGCACGATCGCCTGAAACGAGAGGGTCCGCCCCCCCGACGCCTCGGTATCCAGGTCCACCACGCGGAGTGGCACTGGCCCTCCGGCATCCACGCCGAGCAGGCGAGGCGCCTGCTTCCCCGAGGCGATAGCCATCCGGCATCCCGCGTGCCTGAGGACATTGGCGACCTCGGCATCGCTGAGCTGCACGTCCAGGGGCACAGCGGTGGCACCCGCGGCCGTCACGGCGAAGTAGGCCACCGTCCACTCCGGACGGTTCTCGCTGACCAGGGCGATGCGATCCCCCGGTACCACCCCGGCCCGAAGGAGCGCCGCGGCCAGCGTCCGGGCCTGCCGCGCCGCCACGCCGTAGGTCAGGCGGCGATAGCCCGTGGCCTCCTTGATCTGGAGGGCCAGCCGATCCGGCTGGCGTGCTGCTACCGCCTCGAATGCGGTGAAGACACTCATCGTCGTCCCCTCGGCTCTGTCTGGAGCGGGATCACAGTCACCGCGAATAGTGCGAAGGGTAGCATCGGATCACGGCAGCTCTCAGCCGTTCGCCATCAGCTACTGATGAGGAGGTTGGGGTTGGGGAGGATCGAACCCCGGCCTCCGGCCCCTCACCCCTGACCCCCGCTTTTTCACAGATACCGCCCGATCCAGTTCAGGCTCAGCCGGACCGCCTCGCCCCGGTGGGCCGCGTCCGTGAGCTGGTGGTTCCCCCCGGGAATGATCTCCAGTTGCCTGGGGTTCAGGGCTGCCTCGTACAGGTGCCGGGCGTGTTCCAGGGGAACCAGTTCATCTTGATCCCCGTGGATGATCAGGCAGTACCGCGTCCCCACCGGGGCCCGGAGGTACCGCCCCACTTTCAGTTCGGCGATGAAGGTGTCGCCCAGCCCCTGCGCGCGCACCGCATCCGGCCGCTCGGCCAGATCGTCCAGGTTTGCCGGTGTCGCCCAGGCGGCCACCGCCTTGACCTTGAAATCCTGGTTGGCCACGAAGAGCGCCACGTACCCACCCAGGCTGCTCCCCACGAGGGCCACCCGCCCGCTCAGGGCGGGGTGCGCGCGCATCCGCTCCACCACCGCCCGGAGGTCGGCGACGCGCTGGGCCACTGTCGTCTCCGCCAGGTTTCCCTCGCTCTCCCCGCTGCCCCGGAAGTCGAAGCGACAGACGGCGAATCCCGCCTGGCTGAACTCCTCGCCGATCTGGACGTACTTGTCGCTGTCCTTGGAACTCAAGAGGCCGTGCGCCGCGACCACGCAGGGCCAGGAGCGCCGGCCCCCCTCCGGAAGATGGAGGACCGCCGCGAGGTTCAGCCCACCCACCCGGATCGTCAAGCGCTCCTGTGGCATCCTCCCCTCCCTTCGGATTCTTGACTGCGCCTTCCTCGAAACTCAGAATCCCTCACCCGCCCCCTCTCCCCCACACAGAGGGTACCCAGGCGAGGGTCCGGAAGGCGCCTCCCTCTCCCTGGCGGGAGGGAGAGGGCAGGGGTGAGGGTCACCCGACGACGGCGACGTTGACGAGATTCTCGTGCAAGGTGCTGCACTCGCCCAGGTCGGTCAAGCGCTGCGAGGTGAGCTGGTTGATCCCCTTGCCGCCCGGATGGTGCTTCGCCCACCAGATGGATTCGGCGACCAGGACGCCGGGCGGCACATCTTCTGTCACCTCGGCATAGAGGAGGCAGTCGCCCCGTCTGTTAGAGACCCGCACCAACGCGTCGTGCGCGATCCCCCGCGGCTTCGCATCGGCCGGATTGATCTTGAGCCGCGGCTTTCCCTCGGACCGCACCATCCGCTCCACCGATCCGAAGCTGGTGTTGAGGAAATCCTTGGACGGCGGCGTCATGAGCTGGAGCGGGAACTCCGGTGTCTTCCGCTCGTGCCCCTCGACGGCCGGGACGTAGCTCGGCACGGCGGGCAGACCGCGGGCCACCAGGCGCTGGGAGACGAACTCCAGCTTTCCCGACGGGGTGCCGAATCCGGCGGCGAAGGGATCGCCGACCCGGGGGAAGTTCACCCGGATCGGATCGCCCGAGACCACTCGGTCATAGGTGATGCCGGCGAGATAGGGGTGATCCACCGCCAGGAGGTCCCGGACCAGCTCCTCGGTCGTCCTCTTGAAGATCGGCTCGGTGAATCCCATGCGCTCGGCCAGCGCCTGGAAGAGCTGGAGGTTGGACCGGGCCTCGCCCAGGGGCGGGATGGTGGGATGGGCGAACTGCAGGTGATAGTGGCCGTAGCTCCGGTACAGGTCCGCGTGCTCGAAGCTGGTCGTCGCCGGCAGGACGATATCGGCGTAATCCACCGTGTCCGTGTGGATCTGCTCGTGCACGACGGTGAAGAGATCTTCCCGGTGCAGCCCGGCCACGACCTTGCTCTGGTCCGGCACGTTGGCCGCGGGGTTGGCCTGGTACACGAAGAGGGCCTTGACGGGTGGCCGGTCCAGCGTGAGGAGCGCGTCCCCCAACTGCACCATGTTGACCTCGCGCGTCGGGTGCGGTTGCAGGTCCTCCCCCTCGATGGCCGCGAAGTTCACGGGGAACGCGCCGAAGGTCTCCCAGAGGGCGCCGCCCCCTGGCCGCGCGAAGGCGCCAACCAGACCGGGCAGGCAGATAATGGCGCGAATGGCCTGGCCGCCGTTCGTGTGCCGCTGGAGGCCGTTTCCCACTCGGATGAAGGCCGCCCGGGCCCGGCCGTACTCGCGGGCTAGCGCCCGGATGGCCTCGGGGGGGACGCCGGTGATCTCCCCGGCCCGCTCCGGCGGGTACTGCAGGGCCTCCCGCTTGTAGGCGTCGAATCCGACCGTGTTCGCTTCGATGTAGGACCGGTCGATTCGCTCCTCTTGGATCAGGACGCAGGCGATGCCCAGGGCCAGGGCGGCGTCGGTGCTGGGTCGGGGCATCAGGTGGACGTCCGCCATCCTGGCGGTTCGGTTCCTGTAGGGATCAATGACGACCAGCCGGGCGCCGTTGTGCCGTGCCCGTTTCACGAAGTGCATTCCGTGGATGTTGGTGTGGACGGCGTTGATGCCCCAGAGGATCACGAGGTCGGAGTGCTCGATGCCCTCCATGTCGGTGCCGACGTTCAGCCCATAGGTCGCCAGCCAGGCTTCCTCGGCCGCCGTGTCGCAGATGTTCCGCTTCAGCCGGGAGGCGCCCAGGCGATGGAAGAAGGCGTGGCCGGCCTTCCGCTGGATGAGCCCCAGCGTCCCCCCGTAGGAGAAGGGCAGGACGGACTCGCCCCCGTATTCGGCGGCGATCGCCTGCAGGCGGTCCGCGACCTCCCCCAGGGCCTCGTCCCAGGAGATGCGGGCGAACCGGCCCTCGCCCTTGCCTCCCACTCGCCGCATGGGATGGAGCACCCGCAGTGGCGAGTAGATCCGCTCCGCGTACCGATGCACCTTGTGGCACAGGCCGCCCTGGGTAAAGGAGTGGTCGGGATCCCCGTCACAGATGGTGACCCGCCCGTCCTCGACCGTGGCGAGGATGCTGCACGTGTCGGGGCAATCGTGCGGGCACACGGTCTTGCGGATTTCACGGGTCATCCGGTCTGCCCCTGAACTGACGCCTCAGTTGGAATGCCTTGTGGTTCACGCAAGCGTTCAGCCATCAGCGGTCAGGAACCAGGGACCGGGGTTCGATCCTCCCCAACCCCTAGCCCGCGCTAATTACGAACGAACCCGTGAATTCTCCGGATCAAATGACCAATGATGGTGGGGCACCCATCGCACCTCGCCCGCCCCGGGCGGTGCGATGGGTCCCGCAGCGCGCCGTCAAGGGGCTTCACGAAAATACCATCCGCAATTGGTCATTGGTCATTGGGATTTGGTCATTCTGCAAGCGTGACTCGGAGGTACAGATCGCCCGGCTCGCCCGTCTTGCCGATGATGCCCTTCCCTCGCAGGCGGAGCTGGGTTCCCGGCCGGACGCCCGGAGGGACGGTAACGACAACCTCTTCGATCTCGGTGCCCCGGGTGAAGCGAAACCGCTTCTTGATTCCCTGCCGAGCTTCCTCCGGCGTGATGGGCAGGTCATGGCGAATATCCTCACCCCACTCGCCCGCCCCCAGGGCGAAGCGGGCCACCCGCCCGAGGCCGCTGATCACGCCCTGCAAGGCGCGGCCGAGTCGCGTGAAGAGTCCAGGCCGTTCGCCTTCGCCGGTGCGCCGGAGCCACGGTCCCCAGGGCTCGATCCGCCGGCCGAACCCGGGATACTCGCGGTCCGCCCTGCGGGCCCAGGTAAAGGGTCCGCCGAAGAAGATCCCGCCGAACACGATCCCCCCACCCCTGAAGAAGACGTGGCGGACGAACCCGTCGTCGAAGCGGAAGCCCATGCGCTGGAATTCGCGCGTGAGCTCTTCGAAGATCGCGGCGGCGTCCCGGTTGTGGAGGAGATCCCGGAGGATATCTTCCTGGCTGGAATACACCCTCGGCTCGGCTCGACCCCCCGCTGCGGCCCCCACGCCGCCGCGGCGAGACAGGTCGTACATCCGGCGCTTCTCCGGGTCAATCAGGACGGCGTAGGCCTCGCTGATGGCCTTGAAGCGTTCCTCTGCGCCGGCGTCGCCGCGGTTCCGGTCAGGGTGGTAGTGCAGGGCCAGCTTCCGATAGGCCTTCCTGATCTCCTCGGGCGAGGCGTCTTCCTTCAGGCCGAGGATAGCATAGTATTCCTTGGAGGGATCGGCTCGAAACGGCATGGTGCGACCTCGGTGCGCCAGGGAGTAATTTTAGTCTACTGCCCTGGCCCGGGGGCGGCAAGGGCTTTCGGGCAGACTCCGTAGCTAGCGGCGCCGCGCCCTGGAGCCCTTCCTCGGTCGCAGGATGTCCTCCACCCAGGTGAGGACGGCCATGGTCGTCGGGAACCCAAGGGTCGTCACCGCCAGGAGCACCGCGTGCCGGATCTCGTCGGGCGTGGCCCCCATCTCCAGCGCCCGGCGCGTGTGGGCATGCACGGCGCCCTCCATCCTCGCCCCTACGGCCATGCCCAGCTTGACCAGTTCACGGACCTTGGGAGCAAGCGGACCGCTCCGGTGACACGCCGCCCCCAGTTCGTCGTAGGCTTTCCAGACCGCCTTGTGCTTCCTGGCGAACTCCTGGTACGGCGTCGGCAGCTTGCTCATGCGTTCCCCCTTTCACAGGTGGCTCTGTCCGGTGGGCTGACCCCTCGGGCGTGCATCCTATCCTGGGCCGGCCCCGGGAGCAATTGAAATGCCGCTGGTGCGAGAGCCGTCTCGCTTTCCTTGACAAACGGCGTCGCCCTGCGAAATGATATGCGCGGAGCAGCAGACAGGTCGGCCCGAATCCTGACGATCCACTATTCTGCATGGAAACGGGGCGCGCGCGAGTCGTCGTACCACCACATGGGGGGAGGAGGTCAAGCCATGATGCCACGCAGTGTGTTGGGGGCCGCTCTCGCAATCCTGGTGATCGCAGGCTTGGCCTGGGCGCCGACGAGCCTCGCGGCCGGCAGGGTGGTGATCTACAACGCCGACACCGTAGAGTTCGGAGAGGCCTTCGCCAAAGCCTTCAACAGCCAGCACCCGGACATCAAGGTCGAGATCATCTCTGCCGGGGTGGGGCAGCTCTTCACGCGGGTGAAGGCCGAGGCTGCCAGGCCTCAGGGCGACATCATGCTCGCCGCCAGCAAGGAGTCCTTCCTCCAGATGGCCGATCTCTTTCAGCCCTACGTCTCGAAGCTTGATGCGGACTTCCCCGAGCGGATGAAGGACAAGGAGCGACGTTCCTACGGCTTCAGCATGCCGCTGCAAGTACTCATCATTAACACCACGCTCATTCCCGCCGCAGAGGCCCCCCGAGCGTGGAAGGATCTCGGCGATGCCAAATGGAAGGGGAAGATCATCATGGCCAATCCTGCCTTGTCGGGGTCGGCCTACGCCCAACTGGCCCAGATGCTCCAGCTTCACGGCTGGCCCCTGGTCCAGCAGGTGGTGAAGAACGCGACCATCACCTCGTCGTCAAAGCTGGCCTACCAGGGGGTGGGCACGGGCGAGTTCGCCATCGGATTGACGGGCGAAGAGAACGTGTTCAGGCTGAAGAGCGAGGGGCGACCGGTGGAAGCGGTGCATCCCGCCGAGGGGACGGGCCTGCGCTACGACGCCGTGGGCATCATCAGGGGTGGGCCCAACCCGGAGAACGCGAAGCTGTTCCTGGACTTCCTCAACTCGAAAGAGGCGCATACCATCGCCGCGGGCAATCCGTTCTTCCGACGGTCAGCGCGCAAGGACGTGGCGCCGCCCCCGGGACTGAAGCCTACGGGCGAGATCAAGTTCTTCGACTACGACGTCGAGAAGGCCGCGCGAGACAAGGCCGCCAACCTCAAGAAATTCGAAGAGGTGATGGCCTCCAAGTGACCCGGAGCCTCAAGGCTGCCTCGGCTCCTGGCTCCCCTCACCCTGGCCCTCTCCCCCTCAGGGGGCGAGGGGCTCGAAAAAATTTCCCCCTCCCTTCTGAGGGAGGGGGTGCGGGTGAGGGTGCCATGCGAGTACACGAAAAGCGCGGGTTTGGCTCCTGCCCATGCCGGCCAGCCTGATCCTCGAGGGAATCTGCAAGGAGTTCGGCACCGGCCAAGAGCGCGTGGCCGCGGTGCGCGACATCTCCCTTCAGGTGCAGGAGGGGGAACTCTTCACGCTCCTCGGCCCCAGCGGCTGCGGCAAGACCACGACATTACGCCTGATCGCCGGCCTCGAGACCCCCTCGGCCGGGATGATCGTCTTCGACGGCCAGGACTTCACCAGCCTCCCGCCCTTCCGGCGCAACCTGGGCATGGTCTTCCAGAGCTACGCCCTGTATCCCCACATGAGTATCTTCGAGAACGTGGCCTACGGCCTTCGCGTCCGCCGCCTCCCCAAGGAGGAGATCGGGCGCCGGGTCCACGAGGCGCTGGACCTCGTCGGACTGGCGGGCCTGGACGCGCGCCGGCCGGCCCAGCTCTCCGGGGGGCAGCAGCAGCGCATTGCCCTGGCCCGGGCCCTGGTGTACGGGCCGCGCCTGCTCCTCCTGGATGAGCCGCTGTCCAACCTGGACGCCAAGCTTCGCGTCTACATGCGCGAGGAAATCCGGAAAATTCAGCAGCGGGCTCGGATCACCACGATCTACGTCACCCACGACCAAGAGGAGGCGCTCTGCATCTCCGATCGGCTGGCGGTGATGTACGGCGGCCGCGTGGTGCAGGTGGGGACGCCGACCGAGGTGTACGAGGCGCCCGCGTCGGTGGGCGTCGCCGACTTCCTGGGGAAGGCGAACTTCCTGCAGGCCGAGGTGGTCGGTCGCGCGCACGACCGGATCCGTGTGCGCCTGGCCTCGGGGGCGGTCTTCGACGTGGTCCAGGGTGATCCGGCGTGGGATCCGGCGGAGGGGGACGCGGCCACCCTCTTCATCCGGCCCGAGCGCGTGAGGATGGGGGACGATCGCGGGCGCTTCGCCGTGCGGCTGCAGGGGGCGGTGACTCGCCTCGCCTTCCTGGGAGGGATCGTCCGCTACACGCTGGACGTCGGCCAGGACCGGCCGGTCCTGGCCGACGAGCAACGTCTCCTCCCCGGTCTCGAGGCCGGGACGCCGGTAACCCTGCACTTCGATCTCGCAGATCTTCGGGTGTACCCGGGAACGCAGCGACCCTGGGGTGAGGCGCCGTGAGGATGCCCGGGGCCTCCTGGTGGCGACGCGCCGATCTCGTGGCGGCCGTCGTCCTCGGCCTGGCGGCGCTGATCCTGCTGGTCTTCCTCGTCTATCCCATCTCGCGCATCATCCTGAACAGCTTCTTCCGCCTCGACGAGCCGCTGCGCCTGGCCAACCTCACCCTGGAGCATTTCTCCCGGTTCGCCTCGTCCTCGCTGTATCGAAAGGCCTTGCTCCATTCCTTGACGGTGAGCCTGGTCGCCAGCGTGCTGGCGCTGCTCATCGGGCTGCCCATGGCCTTCTTCGTGGCCCGCGTCAAGGTTCCGGGCAAGACGCTCCTTCTGTCGCTGGGCACCCTGCCCCTCGTGGTTCCGCCGTTTCTCGGGGCCTATTCCTGGATCCTGCTCCTCGGAAGAAACGGCATCCTCACCAACCTGCTGAAGCGCACGCTCGGCCTCCAGCTCCCCTCCATCTACGGGGCGCCGGGGATCATCCTGGCCTTCACGCTCGGATATTTCCCGTACGTCTTCCTGCTGGTCTACGGCGCCCTGGCCTCGGCCGACCCCTCGCTGGAGGAGAGCGCGCAAATCATGGGGGCCGGACGCTTCCGCATCACCCGGACGATCACCCTGCCCCTGGTGACGCCGGCGATCGCCGCCGGGATGGTCATCATCTTCATGCAGTCCCTGGGAAGCTTCGGCGTGCCCGCAGTACTGGGCGGGGAGTACTACGTCCTGACGACGCTGATCTACTTCCAGATCGTCGGGTACTTCGACCTGAATGCCGCCGGGGCCATCGCCCTGGTGAGCGTCGCGTTCACGGCGGTCTCCCTCTTCCTCCTGCACCACCTCAGCCAGCGGCGCGGCTACATCACCGTGACGGGCGCCACGCGGGCGGCGCGCGAGCTTCAGGGGCGCGGCATCCGGGTCGTGGCCATGGCCTACTGCGTCCTGATCCTGGCGGTGGCCCTGATCCCGCACCTGGTGATCCTGATGACGTCCTTTGCGGAGACGTGGGGGAGGGGGGCGCTGCCGACGGCGTTTTCCCTCGGGAACTACCGGCGGGTCTTCGCGAATGCCTGGAGCCCGATGCAGAACAGCCTCTTCCTGGCGACGATCGCCACGCTGACCGCGGGGGTCCTCGGAACCCTCATGGCCTACGTGGCGGTCCGCAAGGCCCTGCGCGGCCGGTGGGTCCTGGATCTGACGATCACATTGCCCTTCATCTTCCCGGGCATCGCCGTGGGGGTAGCGATCCTGAGTGGATTCTCCTCGGGCCCGCTGATCCTCAGCGGGACCTGGCTCATCCTGGCGGTGGCCTACGTCATCCGACGCATCCCGTATATCTTCCGCTCGGCCAGCGCGGCCCTGACGCAGATTGACCCGGCCATGGAAGAGGCCTCGGCGACCTGCGGCGCCTCCTGGCTCCGAACCTCGCTCCGGATCACCTTTCCCCTCATGCTTCCTGGCGTCCTGGCCGGGGCCAGCATCACTTTCTCGACGCTCCTGGGCGAGCTGTCCACCACCATCATCCTCTACTCGGCCCAGTGGAAGACGATGACGGTGGCGATCTACGAGTATCTTCTGGCCGACCTCCTCGGCCCGGCCTCCGCCCTGGGGACCCTGCTCACCCTCGCTGTCCTGGCCACCATGCTCCTGGCCAATAAGCTCCTGGGCCGCACCCTCGGCTCGCTGTTTAAGATGGTCTAAGCTATACGGCCGCGGAGTTCCCGCGGGTGACCGCCTCGGGAATTGACGCTTGGATAGAAGAAAGGATAGAGTTATAAGAAAGGTGAGTTATGCAATCAGAACAGCTACGAGAATTGCGGCGGCAGATTTTGGAAGACGCCCGAGCGATCGCCAGGGACTTCCACCAGTATTGGCGTCCCGAAGATGAGCCTATGTGGATGGCGGCAGAAAATGAGGCGCTGAGGCTTGTGGAAGAGAGAGGGTTCGAATACGCTCCGCGTTCGACTGGTCGGCCTTCCGCTGGAGCGACCCGATCCCGTGGTGTGAAGGGGACCCGCCGGGGTATAGGCCGACCTAGTGGTCCAAAGTGACCTCACCAACCGCAACTTCTGGACAATTCCGCCGATATCGGCGCCAGGCTTGCGTAATTGCGTAACCTCTGCCCGACCTTATCTCGGCTCTCGGCGCTCGGCTCTCCGCTCTACACCCGGTATTCCCGCAGTTCCTCCGGAATTTCCACCGGCCCCCCGAAAGAGCGCATCGCCTCCTGGCGCAGCTCGTCCTCGCGCCCGTGCAGGTCAGCGCTGAAGTGGCACAGGAATAGGCGCTTCACCCCGGCCTGCCTCGCGACTTCCCCTGCCTGATAGCCCGTCGTGTGGCCGTCCGCAGCCGCCCGCGCCGCGTCCGAGTGGAGAAACGTCGCCTCGTGGATCAGAACGTCGGCGCCCCGGGCCAGGGCGATCAGGGACGGACAGGGGCTGGTGTCGCTGCTGTAAACGACCACACCCTGCTCGCCTGGCAAGTCGAACTCCACCCGAAGGCCGATGTTCGGCGCGCCGTGCTTGACCGGCGTGGAGAGGATTCTGAGTTCTCTGGCCCGGAGGACCTCGTGTCCCTCCTTTGCCGGGACATCGTGCAGCTCGATCCGGTATGGCATCTTCTCCTCCAGCGGGAACAGGTCCATGAACCCACGGAGGATCTTCATGGTCTCGGCCAGGGCGTACACGTGAAGTGTCGTCCGCCGCCCGGCCAGCCCCATGTTGTGAGCCAGCGAGGGGATGCCGTACACGTGATCCACGTGGCGGTGCGTGACGATCAGCGAGGAGACCCGCATGGGGTCCAGCCCTGCCTTCAGGATCTTCTGGTACGGACTCCCCGAGCAGTCCACGAGCACCACCTCGTCCTTCGAGTAGAAGGCCAGGGCTGTGTTGTCCCGCCCGGGCGATGGGACGGCCCCGGATGTTCCGAAAAATTGGAAGGGCACGGCAGTCTCCTTGTGCTGGAACTCAGGACAGCCTGGCGTCAGCCGGACGGTGACGCGGCCTGATGCTACCAGAGCCTCTTTCCTTGTGTCCATCGGAATGCCACCCGAGCCGAAAGGCGACCTCGTTCCTGAATTGGGGATTTCAGGCTAGACGGAAGGGTTGATTGCCGCTATGTTTGTGAGCATGAAACGGCGAGCGCGGGGTTCGCTGACTACTACGAAAACCGGAAGGCCGTGTGCTGCCCTGGTTTCGCTTGGAGGGGAAACCGATTTGGAGGCCTTCTGATCGCCCATAATCCACGCCTCATGTCCCTCTTGGAACGTGGGATTGCGGAACCCGGCGGCGTCCCCTTTGAGACCGTTGAGCGCGAGGTTGCAAGACGAGCATGGCGACAGCGGCCTCGCCGATAGGTTGTCGCCTCGTCTTCACCTCGTCTCCACTCTTTCAGACCGGAGAGCATCTTCGCTAGTCACCGAAGACCCCCGCCAAAATTCCCTTCGTCAGCGCAGACACTCAAGCGGCGCCGAGGCCGTGACGGACCCGTGAGGGATTTCGGCTTCACCCGCCAGGAGCTCCGCAGCTTGCGCGCGCTACGCTCGCCTGTGGGCATCCAGCGCGCGCTGGACGCGATGCCCTATCACCTTGCGTCCACAGCGTGGTCCCCCCGGCGGGTGCTGCGGGAGCGAACCGCCCACTGCCTCGAGGGCGCCATCTTCACGGCGGCCGCGCTGCGCGTGCTGGGATTCCCGCCGCTCCTCCTGGACCTGGAGGCAGTGCAGGACACGGACTACGTCATCGCCGTGTACCGCCTCAACGGGCACTGGGGGACCATCGCCAAATCCAACTTCTCGGGGCTGCGCTTCCGCGCGCCCGTCTACCGCACCCTGCGCGAACTGGTGATGAGCTACTTCGAGGACTACATCAACCTGCGCGGCGACCGGACGCTGCGCGCCTACTCCCGCCCCGTCAACCTCGCCCGTTTCGACCGGTCACACCCGGGCTGGATGACCTCCGACGAAGATCTCTGGTGGATACCGGAACACCTGGTGGGCGTCCCTCACACGCACCTCCTCGCGCCGGCCACGGAGCGGAGCCTCTCCCGGGCGGACCGACGCTCCCTGGAGGCGGGCCTGGTCGGCTACCGCGCCCCGTGAACGCGCCGGGTCCCCCATGACGTCCCCCATGACGGCTCGTCCCCCATGACGGCTGGTCAACGCCCCAGAGAGACTCCGCAGTCTCCCGCCCGAGTTCCGCGAAATCGCTTGCCAACCCGGAAACCGGACGTTAGCATCACCTCGTCTGGTTCAGGTCGCGCCTGCCGAACGGACCGACCGCGTGCTCCCGAGCCGAAAGCGGGCTCGCCCTCTGGTTGACACGGAAGATTGCGAACCAGTCACCCTCCAAGAGGCCGGACAACGTGGGGACGCACTTCACCGACGCTATCCAGAAGCTTCAGGCCAGCATCGAGCAGGCCCTGGTGGGCAAGCCCGAGGTCGTTCGCCTGGCCATCGTGGCGCTCCTCGCCCGCGGGCACCTGCTGATCGAGGATGTTCCCGGCGTGGGGAAAACCACCCTGGCCCAGGCCTTGGCCAGATCACTGGGCCTCTCCTTCCAGCGCATCCAGTTCACCAGCGACCTCCTGCCTTCCGACATCCTGGGCGTGTCGGTCTTCGACCCGCGGAAATCGGAGTTCGAGTTCAAGCCGGGTCCGATCTTCGCTCACATCATCCTGGCCGACGAGATCAACCGGACCACGCCCAAGACCCAGTCGAGCCTCCTGGAGGCGATGAACGAGACCCAGGTCTCCCTGGACCACCACACCTATCCCCTGCCCCGGCCGTTCATGGTGCTTGCCACCCAGAATCCCCTGGAGTACCAGGGCACCCATCCCCTGCCCGAGTCCCAGATGGATCGCTTCCTCCTCCGCATCCGGATCGGCTACCCCGACGAGACCGACGAGCGGCGCATTCTGCGTGGCGCGGGCGCGGCCATCCTCGATCGCCTGCACCCGGTCCTGAGCGGGGAGGCGGTGCTGGCCCTCCAGGCGCAGGTCGAAGAGGTCAAGGTCGAGGAGAGCCTGCTGGGCTACGTGATGGCTATCGTGCACGCCACGCGCACCCACGGCGCGCTGGCTCTTGGCGTGAGCCCCCGCGGATCGCTGGCCCTGGTGCGAGCCGCGCAGGCCCTGGCCCTGACCGAGAAGCGGCAGTACTGCATTCCCGACGACATCAAGCAGCTCGCCGTTTCTGCCTTCGCCCATCGCGTGATCCTGCGCGCCCGCTGGGACCCCGCCGGGGACCGGTCGGACGATCCCGACACCGTGATACAAGAGATCCTCCAGGAGATCCCGGTACCGCGGTGAGCCGAGAGTCGCGAGCCGAGAGCCGAGAAGATGTCCCGAGATTCAAAGCCTCCTGAGCCCTCTCGCCCCTCTGCGCCCCTGCCCCCCGGCACCTCTGCCCCTTTGCCCCCCCGCAGGGACTACTGGCTCCCCCGCACCATCCGCCCCACGCGCGAGGGGTGGTGGTTCATGGGCGCCTCCTTCGCCGTGGGCCTGGCCGCGACCAACACGGGGAACAACCTGCTCTACCTGATCCTGGCCATGATGCTCTCCTTCATGGCCATCTCGGGCATCCTGTCCGAGCAGACCATGCGGCACCTTCGGCTGCAGCGCGAGCTGCCCCGGCGCCTCTTCGCCGGCGTCCCGGCCTCATTCCGGGTCTGGTTGGTCAATCGAAAGCGCCGGCTGCCCTCCTATGCCCTGCACCTGACCGAGGAGGATCCCGCCGGCGGGCGCATCGCCGGCCACTTCCTGCTCAAGGTCGCGCCGCAGGGCCGCGAGGCCTGGCAATACCCCCTCACCTTTCCCCGCCGCGGCCGGCAGTATCTGCCCGGCCTGCGGATGCTCACGCGGTTCCCCTTCGGGCTCTTCGCCAAGGTGAGTCGCCCCCTCTTGCCCGACCCGGTCCTGGTCTACCCTGCGATCCGCGCCCTGGCACCCGACGAGATCCCGGCCGCCCTGGAGCCCGGCTGGAGGGAGCGGGATCGGCGTGGTCAGGGGGCCGGCCTCCGCAACCTGCGCCCATACCGTCCGGGGGATGACCCCCGACTGCTCCACTGGAAGACCTCGGCGAAGGCCGGCGACCTCATGGTCAAGGAGCTGGAGGACGAGGATTGCCCCCGCATCCGTCTCGTGGTGGAGGATCCGGCGCCGGAGACACCCTCCACCGCGCTCGAGGCGAACCTCACCTATGCCGCCTCGGTCGCCGCCCACGCCATCCGCCTGGGATGCCTGGTCGAGCTGGTGACCGCCGATGGATCAACGGAGTTCGGCCAGGGCGAATCACACCTGGACCGGATCCTGGAACGGTTGGCGCTGTACGAGGCGCCGGCGGCACCACGGCCCCTGGCGATTCCGGCGGAGGCTGGGCGGGTCGTCCACATTCGGCTGGATGCCCGGCGAGGGGCCCCCGGGCAGAAGGCGTAGCCGTGCCGTTTCCCCTCTTCTTCAAGCTGACCCTCTACCTGCTGGTCCTGGACGCCTTCGGCGCCCTCTACCTGACCGGCATCCTGAGCTGGCCGGGGCTCGCGGCCATCCTGCTGGCCATCGCGGGGAGCTGGTGGGCCGACGAGATCCGCGCGCGCATCCCGCACTATCGCCAGCTCTGGAACGTCCTGACCGGCGTCTTCCTTGCCTACGGGGTCTTGGATCTGCTGTTCCTCGCCGAGTCCTTCATGGCCGGCGTGATCCACCTGCTGTTGTTTCTGCTGCTCTACAAGCTGTACAACGCGCGGAGCCACCGCGACCTCCTGGACATCTTCATCCTAACGTTCCTGCAGCTCCTCGCTGCGTCCACCCTCACGGTCAGCTTCGGGTTCCTGCTGGTCTTTTGCCTGTACATGATCCTGGGGGTCTGGGGGCTCATCCTGTTTCACCTGAAGCGGGAGACCGACGTGGCCCTGCCCGAGCAGAGCCGGGAGCTCTTGGCCCGACCGGGCCTCCTCGCGCCCGGGTTTCTGGTCGAGAGCGTGGGTGTGGCCGTGGCCTCCCTCGTCCTCACCCTGGCCATCTTCTTCGCCATTCCCCGGGTCGGCCGGACCTACCTTCCGTTGAAGGCCCAGTTCGGGACGCTGACCACCGGCTTCACCGACCGGGTGGACCTGGGCGCCTACGGCGCGATCCAGAACGATCCCACCATCGTGATGCGCGTCAGCTTTCCCGACAGCCCGGTGAGCCCCGATCGCCTCCCGGACCTCCGCTGGCGCGGTGTGGCCTTCGACACCTTCGACGGCCAGACTTGGTCGCTCCACGATCTCACGCGAACCCCCGTCCGCCAGACCCGGGACGGCTTTTTCCCCGTGGCGCCCCACCGGTGGGGGACGCCGTTCCTCGCGTACGAAATCTTCCTGGAGGCCATCGGGACCGAGGTGATCTTCGGCCTCCCGCGGGTCGTGACGATCCAGGGCCGCTTCGGCGGCCTGGCGGTGGATGCCGGCGATGGCCTGAATCTCGCAGCCCCGCCGACCTCGCGGCTGCGCTACCTGGCGATGTCCCAGCCGGAACGGTTCCGCGAGGAGCAGCTTCGCCGACCGGTGACCCCAGGCGACTACCCGCAGGAGATCCGCGAGGTGTACCTGGAAGTGCCAGACGTGTCGCCGCGTCTCCGGGGACTGGCGCGCGAGCTGGCCGCAGGCGCCGCGACCCCCTACGAGGTGGCCCGTCGCGTGGAGGCGTCCCTCACCGAGAACCTGCGGTACAGCCTGGACCTGCGACGGGAATCCGGCCTCGACCCCCTCGACGAGTTCCTGTTTTCCCGAAAGACGGGAAACTGCGAGTACTTCGCCGCCAGCATGGCGATCCTGCTGCGGGTGGCGGGGATTCCGGCACGGGTGGTGAACGGCTTCCAGCGGGGAGAGTGGAACGAGGTGGGCCAGTACTTCGCCGTCCGCCAGCGCGATGCCCACTCCTGGGTGGAGGTCTATTTCCCGGGAGCGGGATGGGTGACGTTCGATCCCTCGCCGCGGGCGGCGTTCGAGGCGCAGGCCTTCGGCGCGAGCGGCTGGTTCGGGAAGTATTTCGACGCCCTGCGGATGCGGTGGAACCGGGACGTGATTGATTACAACGTGGGCGACCAGGCCCTCCTGGCCATGAACCTGCGCCGCCAGTCCCTGGCCTTCCGGCGGAGCATGAGCCAGGCCTGGGACGCTTGGTCCTTCCAGCTCTGGCGCACGCTGCGCCGCCTCTGGCGGCAGCACGGGTACGCTATCGGCATCCTCCTCGCCCTCCTGGCGGCGAGCCTGGTCCTCTTCCGACGGATCCCTCTGAGCGGCATCGGCAGCGCGTGGTTTCTCCGGCCGCGAGCCCGGCGGGCATCTGTGGCCTTCTACGAGCGGATGATCCGCCTCCTGGCCAGGCGCGGATGCCGGAAGCCTCCCACGGTTACCGCCCGGGAGTTCGCGGCCACACTCGCCAGCCGCCCACAGCTTCACGAGCCCGTCAGGGAGCTGACCGCCCTCTACGAGCGCGTCCGCTTTGGCGACGAGCCTCTCACCCCCTCCGATCAGCAACGCGCCGCCGCGCTACTTCACGTTCTCGCCACGGCGCCTCGCTGACGCCTCGCTTCAACCCAGACATTGCCATTCACCACCAAGTGGTCATGACCGTGTACGGTCACCACAACGCATGAACATCCGCGAGTTACACGGGCATTTTCTTCGCAGGCGCCAAGACACCAAGAAACTTTCTCTGGTGGGATTCTCCCGCGACGGACCCCAGAGTCCTCCGGAAATCTTCTCGATCGTCCCGCTGACTCAGAAATCTTGAAAGGCGGTGGGATCTTCGTGGCCTTGTCCGCCTGAGGCGGATTGGTGGTGAGACTTTCGGGGTCAATCGGGCCGGCCCTCTAGCCTGTGCTTTCTCATCTTGTAGCGTAGGACCCGCTCGCTGATGCCCAGCTCGGCCGCGGCCTGCGTCTGCACACCGCCGTGACGCTCCAGGGCCGCCCGGATGGCCTCGCGCTCGATGCTGGCCAAGAGGTCCGGCAGGCGGCTCGGTTCGGGCCCGGTCGGGCCGCGCTCGCCGGGTCGCAGCGTCACCGGCAGATCCGGAAGGTCGATCACCGGGCCGCGGGCGAGCAGGACTGCCCGCTCCACGAGGTTCTCCAGCTCGCGCACGTTGCCCGGGTAGTCGTAGCGCAAGAGCGCGTCCCGCGCCGCGGCCGTCAGGCCGGTCACTGCGCGGCGGTTCTTCTCCGCGAACTTCCGGAGGAAATGGTCCAGCAGCGGCGGGATGTCCTCCCGCCGTTCCCGCAGGGGCGGGATCTGAATGGTCACCACGTTCAGGCGGTAGTACAGGTCCTCGCGGAACGCCCCGTCCCGCATGGCCTGTTCCAGGTCGCGATGCGTCGCCGCCAGGATCCGCACGTTCACCGCCAGGGTCCGATTCCCGCCCAGCCGTTCGAACTGCCGCTCCTGCAGGACCCGGAGCAACTTCACCTGGAGCGCGGGTGAGAGATCCCCGATCTCGTCCAGGAAGATGGAGCCGCCGTCCGCCTGCTCGAACCGGCCCTTGCGCTGGGCCACGGCGCCGGTGAAGGCCCCCTTCTCGTGGCCGAAGAGCTCGCTCTCCAAAAGATGCTCGGGGAGGGCGGCGCAGTTCAGGGTCACCAGCGGCCCGGCGGCTCGCGGCGAGTTGAAGTGGAGCGCCCGCGCGATCAGCTCCTTGCCGGTGCCGCTCTCGCCCCGGATGAGGACGGTCGCATCCGACGGGGCCACCCGTTTCACCAGCGCCAGGACCTCCTGCATCCGCCCGCTCTCGCCGATGATCCCTTCCAGGCGGTGCCGCTCCACCAGGTGGGCCTGGAGCTCGCGCACCGCGCTCTGCAGGCGGACCTGCTCGCTCACGCGGCCGATCCGGAGCAGGAGTTCCTCCAGATCCAGCGGCTTGGTGAGATAGTCGGCGGCCCCCTCCTTCATGGCCTGGACGGCCGTCTCGACCGTCCCGTAGGCGGTCACCAGGATGAACGGGATCTCGGGATTCACGGCCTTCACCCCGCGCAGCAGCTCGATCCCCGACATGCCCGCCATCTTGAAGTCGCTGAGGACCAGGTCCACCCGCGTCTCCCGGACGCGGGCCAGGGCTTCGGCCCCGCTGCCGGCCAGGAGGACCTCGTGTCCCTGCTTCCGCAGGAAGCCGCCGATCAGCTCGCGCTGCGCGGCCTCGTCATCCACCACCAGGATCCGGAGAGCATCCATAGGCCAAGGATTGCAGATGTGTGATTGCCGATTTTGGATTGAACCGCAGCCGTCGAATCGAGAATTTCCACGGACGCAGGTCGCGCCCCGCCTGTCAATCGGTCATCCAGAAGTCCCCCGGCGCGGTACGCGCGACTCAAGAATGACCAATGACCAATTGGGCGCGAGAATCCGAGGACCCAACCCCCAGTTTCCAATGGCGCTCTTGGCGCACCACCGGCGATGCCGTTGGTACCGGCGGTTCATGTCGTTTCGACGATGGGGAGCGTGACCACGAAGGTCGCCCCCGCCCCCACGCCGCTCTCGACACGGATGCGGCCATGATGATCCTGGATGATCTTGTGGGCCAGGGCCAGCCCTAGGCCAGTCCCGCCCTCCTTGGTGGTGAAGTAGGGCTCGAAGATCCGGTCCAGGTGCTCTGGGGGGATGCCCGGCCCGGTGTCCTCCACCTCAATGACGATTGCGGATTGTGGATTGTGGAATCCGAAATCCGAAATTGCTTTGGCACGGACGGTGAGGGTCCCGCCGTCCGGCATGGCCTGGATCGCGTTGAGGAACACGTTCATGAAGGCGTGGGTGATCTGCTGCCGATCCATGCGGACCTTCGCCTCACCGAGAGCCAGATCCGTCACCACCTGGATCTTTTGTGCGGTGGCCTGCGATGATAGGAGCGCGAGCAGCTCCTCGAGGACGGTCGCCAACGGCTCCTCGGTCAAGGTGAAACGCGAAGGCCGCGCCAGGGCGAGAAATCGGTCTACGATCGTGTTGAGGCGCCCGACCTCTGCCCGCATGATCTCGGTGAAGCGGAGATACTCGTCGCGGGATTCGAACTCCGAGGGGGCAAACTCCTTGCGGAGCCGCTGCAGGCCGATGGAGATGGCATTGAGCGGGTTGCGGATCTCGTGCGCCACGCCCGCCGCCAGGTTGCCCACGGCGGACAGCCGCTGCTCCCGGGCCACGGCCGCCTCCAGTGCCCGGCGCTCCGCCAGATGCCTGGCCTGGATCCAGAAGATCGCCACGGCTCCCCCGATCCCGACGAATAGCAGGCCGAGGCTGTAGAAGAGGATCCCGCGCTGGGCCTGGCGGGACACACCGGTGAGACCCTCCGTGCCGAGGTCAAGACGCACCAGGCCCACCTGCTTCGCGTCCAGGGCGAAAGGCTTCACCACCTCGTACACATCGCGGCCATCGGGCAGGGTTCTTCGCCGGCCCTTCAGCGTCCTCGCCTGCCAAGCCTCGCGCAGGAATGGGTCGTCTTCCCGCCGGCCCACCGCCGCAGCGTCGCTGCTGGCCAGCACCGAGAGGTCCCGATCCAGGAGGGCCACCGCTGCCACACCGGATTGCCGCCCCAGATCCTCGATGAGGCGCTGGACGCCGATCTCCTTTCGGAAGTTCAGCAGGTACTCGGCATCGGCGTGGATCGCGATGATCCCGGTGAAACTCTGCGCGGGAATCGCGACGCCGAAGGCGCTCCCCTCCCAGAACCGTCGGATCCTGGCATGCGTGGGAAGCGAGGGGAACAGCGAAGCCGGATCGCCGCGGTCGGCACCCCACCGGTGCCCCCACATGAACGGCACCCCGGGCGTCCGCCGATCTTCCGGCGCGTGCGGCTCCGATCCCGCCCGCGGGCCCATCATCCATCCCATCATCGTCCTCGGCTGCTGTCCCGGGAAGGGGAAACCCGGCGGCTGCGCCGGCATCTCGGGAGCGCCTGGGCCACGGCGCCCCGGTCCGAGCGACGCTTCCAGGCGAGACGGGGGGATCGGGTGCCCCTCGGGGTCGAGCAGCTCCGCCTTCGCCAGCCGGTTCTCGGTCACGACCCGCCGGATCAACTCCTGTGCCCGGGGGCTCCGCGCGACGAAGAAGTCGATGAACCGCGCGTTGTCGAGCAGTCGCTGGGCCACTGCCTCTTCCAGGAGAGCATTGCTGGCGATGGCGTTCTTGCTGCTGGCCTCCAGGATGTCGATCAGGGCCACCGCCCGATCCTCCAGCTCGCGGCTCAGTTCCCGCTGGAGGCGGCGCGACTCGATCAGGGTGTAGGAGCCGAGGAGGATAATCAGCAAAAGGACGGTGGCCAGGAGGGCCGGCCAGGCGAGGGTGAATCGGGCGGGTCGGTGCTCCGAACTCGGCATACAGATCCCCGAGGAAGAATGGAACTCCTGCACTCCGGGCGTAGCCTACCACATCTCCAGGAAGGCCACCACACGGGGAAATGGGAAGGGCGCACGTCTTGCGGGTGATTTAGGAAGGGTGAAACGCCGGGCCTCCACGGAAGAAAAAACGAGGGGGGCCGGTGATGGACCGGCCCCCCTCGTTCCAACCAGCCCTAGAGGGCGCGACCCGCCCCGAAGGGCATCACAGCACCGAACGGATTGATGTGCAGGTAGCGAACTTCATCCTTCGGTCCCCGCACCTCGACCTGGTACATGGCCCCCCGCGGCCGCTCGAATTTCACGAGCTTCTCGATCGTGTAGCCGGGAAGGTTCTTGGTCACGTACTCCGTCGCGATCTCCTTGGCCTTGGCCTCGTCAATCGCAGTCGCGGTCACGCCCGTGGCCCCTTGGCTCCCGCACGGCGCGGCCCCCGGACCGAACCCTGCGCCAGGACCCATGCCAGTGCCCGGCCCCATCATCGCCCGCTGCGGGCCGAAGCCCATCCCCATTCCCGTCCCTGGGCCGCCCCAACGGGCCATCGCCGCACCGGTGACACCCAGGACCAGCACCGCCACCAACGCCATACCTAGCATCTTCTTCATGGTCGGAACCTCCTCTGTGCAGCAGATGTTGCACTGTTGAGTGATGAACGATCGCTGCCAACAGACAGGGGCAACCCGTGTGCCAAGGAGATACTTCCCGAGAGTCCAGGTCCCACGAATGGCGAAGGTCCAGAGAATCTCCGGGGTTCCGGGCTCTTCCAGAGATCCGAGCGAAAACATCCACCTTAGAAGACTCCTGCTTTCCTCGACAAAAACGCCGAACCGCTCGACGATTGTGTCGAGCGATCGCGGGTGGGGACACGGACCACGGATGGCTTCGCGGCCGGTCCATGTGCGGATGGCTCCCCACCCCTCGAGTCGCGCCTGTCCCGTGGCCCATCCTCCTTCTTCTCCCCTGGACCTCTGGACCGGCCCGCGTCCTGCCTCGGCGCCCGCGCCGCAGGCCACCCATGGAGCGGAGCAGGATGAACACCGAACCGCTCATGATCTCTAGTCCCGATAACTAGACAATCCCTGTGTCCCCAAGAGTTTCCTTTGCATCACGGGGGCCGTACAGGTATCCTTGCGGCGAGGAGGGAGCTGTCCGTGCTGCACGCAAGGGGCCGGGCCACTCGTCCTGCTTCCCACCAGCTTTTCGGGCTTCGCAAGCCACGCACGGGTGTTCTCCTGGGCACCCATATCTCCGCATGAGGTTCGTGACCCACGCAGAAGGAGGGCAGTCATGGCCACCGACAGCCTGACCATCACCGACAACCGTACCGGCAAGACGTACGAGATTCCGATCCTGTACGGGACCTTCCCCACGTACGGGGCGGCCATCCGGAGCGCCGACCTCCGACAGATCAAGGTGTCGGACGACGACTTCGGCCTGATGGGCTATGACCCCGCGTTCATGAACACGGCCTCGTGCAAGAGCGCCATCACCCACATTGACGGAGAGCGCGGGATCCTCCGCTACCGGGGCTATCCCATCGAGCAGCTCGCCGAGCAGAGCAATTACCTGGAGGTGGCATACCTGCTCATCCACGGCGAGCTGCCCAACAAGGCCCAGCACGATGAGTGGGTGCACAACATCACCCACCACACCATGGTCCACGAGAACCTGAAGAAGTTCACGGACGGCTTCCACTACGACGCCCATCCCATGGGCATGATAGTGAGCACCCTGGCCGCCCTGTCCACCTTCTACCCCGCCTCCAAGAAGGTCACGGAGGCGGACAACCGGAAGCTGGAGATCTACCGCCTCATCGGCAAGGCCATCACCCTGGGGGCCATGACGTACCGCCACACCAAGGGGCTCCCCTACGTGTCGCCGGACAACGACCTCAGCTACACCGGCAACTTCATGAACATGCTCTGGAAGATGGCCGAGGTCAAGTACCGGCCGAACCCCATCCTGGAGAAGGCGTTGGACGTCCTGTTCATCCTTCACGCCGACCACGAGCAGAACTGTAGCACCAACGCGATGCGGAGCGTGGGGAGCTCCCAGTCCGATCCCTACTGCGCGGCGGCCGGGGGCACGGCTGCCCTCTACGGCCCGCTGCACGGCGGGGCCAACGAGCAGGTCCTGCGGATGCTGCGGACGATCGGGTCGAAGGACAAGATCCCGCAGTTCATCCAGGACGTGAAGGACCGCAAGGCCCTCCTGATGGGCTTCGGGCACCGAGTGTACAAGAACTACGATCCCCGGGCCCGGATCATCAAGCGGCTGGCCGAGCAGGTCTTCGAGGTCACGGGCAAGAACCCGCTCCTCGAAATGGCGCTGGAGATGGAGCGGATCGCCCTGGAGGACGAGTTCTTCGTCAAGCGGAAGCTGTACCCCAACGTTGACTTCTACTCCGGGATCATCTACGAGGCCATGGGCTTCCCCACCGACTACTTCACGGTGCTGTTCATGATCCCGCGGATGTCCGGGTGGCTGGCCCAGTGGCAGGAGATGATCACGGACGCGGAGCAGAAGATCGCGCGGCCGCGGCAGGTCTACACGGGCGTGGCTATCCGCGACTTCGAGCCCATCGAGAAGCGCAACAAGAAGTAGGGGCAGCCGGGCCGGCCGGTTCCGCACACCCACACGGGGTGAGGGGTTTTCCCCTCGCCCCGTGTTTTTTTCAGGCTCGAGCTGGACCTGCAGGATTACTGGACGAGGGCCTGCGCGGAAGAAGAGGGGCGGGGGGCCGCGCCCGGGGACACGCGCGCCTGGCGAGGGACCGCGTGCTCCAGGAGCTCCGAGACCGTCACCAGGCGGTAGCCCTGGCTCTGGAGGGTCTTCAGGACGGGGGGCAGGCTCTCGTGGGGCCGATCGGTCCGGCGCTGCGTGGACAGATGCATGAGGACGATCCCCCCGTTCAATCCGGCGGGACGGTCCCGCCCGAACTCCAGGATGCGGGCCGCGATCTCCTCGCGGCTGCGGTAGATCCGGGACGAGGTATCGGCCACCCAGTCGCGGGTATCCAGGTCCTCGGCCGTGCCCGCCCCTCGCGTCCAGCCGACGTGGCGGTAGTCGGCCTCCGCCGCCCAGGCGCGCAGCTCGGCGTTGTGCTCGCCATATGGCGCGCGCCAGTACGGCGCCATCGGCCGGCCGGTCAGGGCGCGGAAGCTGGCCTCGACCCGGCGAAGTTCACCGAATAGAAACGCCTGGGTCACCCCGGGAAGCGTCTCGTGGCGGTGATTCCGGGCATAGGTCGTCAGATGAGGATGGGTGTCCAGGTGGCTCCCTATCTCGTGCCCGTCCGCGACCATGCGTCGCACCAGGTCCGGGAAATGGCGGATGAATTGCCCGCCGAGGAACATGGTCGCGTGGACGCCCCGGGCCTGGAGCATGTCCAGGATTTCCTCGGTGACGTTGGACGCGTCGTGGCCGTCGAAGGTGAAGGCGATCTCACGGATTGCCGCGTTCCCGCGGCTGAAATCTTCCGCCACGAGCGGGACGGCGGGCCCCGGGCGCGGCACGGGAATCGCGGCGGAGCGTTCGGCGGGGGGCAGGGACACAAGGGTAGGTGCCACCTCCCGCGGTTCAGGCGGTGGCGCCGGGGGAATCACCCCTATTGACGCAGAGGGCTCCCGGGGCGGGGCGAGAGCGTTCGGGCTGTCGAGCCCGGCCCGGGCGATGGCGGGGAACGGGATCGTGGCCCCCGTCTCGGGAGCCAGCCCACCTGTGGCCCCCCAGACCCCCAGGACGAGGATCAGCCCCGCGAGGACGCGGGGCGGGGACCCAACGATGGCACTGGGGGCCCAGATCCAGGGCTGGAGGTCGGCCCCCGGACCGGCGTCCAGGCGCCGATCCAGTCGCCGCTGGGCCTGCGTGGCGCGCCAGCCGGCCAGCGCCAGGCGAACCCGCCGCCGCAGATCGCGGGGCCCACGAGCCATTTCCAGAGCGGCCCGGTTCCACGCGGTCCGCGAGGTCTCGTCCGCCAGGGCAATGATCGCGCAGGCCTCGCTGCAATAGGCCCGCGCGCCCACCAGGCGGGCGGCCCCCCAGTGAATCGGGTCGCCGCATCGGCGGCACTGTCGGCCGGAGTGTTTCACCCGCATCTCGCCTCGCCGAGTGGCTTTCCCTTTGTTCCCGCCGCAAATGCCCTGATGCATACGGGTAGCAGTTCACCCCGGAATAGTCAAGCCGGGACCGCGCCCCGGCGCGGGCCTTGCCTGGGCCGGAACTCAGGCGTCCCCGGGGCTTTCCACGATGTAGCCGCGGCGAAGCATCCAGGCCGCCTCGGCCACGGAGATCTGCTCGACCACGTCCAAGGAGATGCCGGCCGCCTCCGCAACCCCCTCCACTTCTTGGGATGGATCCAGCCGTGCCGTCGGCGCCTCCGGCGAAGCCCGCTGCCGGTGCTGGTACACCTCGCCCATCACGCGATCCACCGTCGCCCGATCCAGCTCGGTGGCGATGCAGATCTCGTGGTGGAGCTTGTCGATCAGGATGTACAGGTCCGCGATGGAGTGGTGCCGCTCCGCCGCGCAGGCCTGGCAGTACCAGAGGACGGGGTGTCCCACCTCGGGGAGGCCGACCGGGGGAACCGCGTCCGTGTCCCAGACGGCCTCGCTTCCGCAGACCGTGCACTCGAGAAGGAAATCGGGAGACATGGGTCCCGCTCAGGGCGAACTCGCGTGAACCTTGAGCAGTCTATGCAGGTGGTCCATGCGGAGTCAAGGACGCCCGCCGGAACCGCGCAGCAGGATCCACAGGAGGGCCGCCGCAGTCCCCGCCAGGGCCGCCCCCACGCCGAAGGCGACGCCCGGGCCGAAGGCCTGCCAGAGCCATCCCGTCAGCAGGCTGGCGGGCAGCGCCGTGATGCCGATGGCGGTGTGGTAGACGCCGTAGGCGCTGGCGCGCGCCTGCGCGGGGACGAGGTCGGCGACCAGCGCCTTCTCCACGCCCTCGGTGAGGCCGAAGTAGAGGCCATACACGAGGAAGAGCACCCAGGCCTGCCAGGCGCTTGCCGCCACGGCGAACCCGGCGTACACGGCCGCGTACACCATCCACCCGGCAACGATCGCGCCGCGCCGCCCGATGCGATCGGACAGGATGCCGCCGGCCAGCGAGCTCGCCGACTTCACGACGTGGAGGGCCGCCCACAGGAGCGGGAGGGCCACCTCAGTCACGCCCGCCTCGCGTGCCCGCAGGAGCAGGAAGGCGTCGCTGCTGTTCCCGAGGGTGAAGAGCGTCACGATGACGAGCAATCCCTTGAACCGCGCGTCATACGGGCGGAGGGTGAGGAGCGGCAGGCGCTCGGGCGGCCCCTGGGCAGGGACCTCCCGCACGGCGGCCATCAGGACCAGCACGCAGAGCGCTGCGGGGATGCCGGCCAGCCAGAAGATCGCCCGGTAACTCCCGCCCACCAGGGGCAAGAGGAGGAACGCCAGGAGCGGTCCCACCACGGCGCCGAGGTGGTCCATGGCGCGATGAAACCCGAAGGCGGCCCCCCGGACATCCACCGGGGTGGAATCGGCGATAAGCGCATCCCGGGGCGAGGTCCGGACCCCCTTCCCGATCCGATCGAGGAACCGGATCAGGAGGACGTGACCCGGGGTGAGCGCCATGGCCATCAGCGGCCGGGTGAGGGTGGACAGCGTGTACCCACAGGCCACGAGCGCCTTGCGCCGCCGGAGCCGATCCGAGAGCCAGCCCGAGACCAGCTTCAGCAGGCTGGCGGTCGTCTCCGCCACCCCTTCCACGAGACCCACGAAGACGGCACCGGCACCCAGGCTCCGGGTGAGGAACAGTGGGAGGAGCGGGTACACCATCTCCGTGCTGGCATCCGTCAGAAAGGACACGACCCCCAGTGCCCGGACGTTGGGGGTGATGGCCCGCCCGAGTGGGCGCCACCCGATCGCGGCCACCGGCCTCGCCGGATCAGTCATGACATGCCCTCTCGGCTCTCGGCTCTCGGCTCTCGGCTCTGAGTGGGAGTCTACTCGACTCCGGGGTTGGGTCAAGCCCTTTCGGCCCGTCCCCTGCAAGCCTGGATCGCGGACCGGGCCGCCGCGAAGGGAGGGGGGAGGCGGATTCGGGGCCTGCGATCTCCGGAATTTCCATTGCAAAGGCGAAGAAAAGTCGTTAGGCTTACGCCGCAGGTCGCTGGTAGACTGGAGGCAGAGCGATGGTGAACGCCGCGCGGGGCATCCCGGCACCCCGCCGATGATCCAGTTCTTCCACGTCTACAAGACCTACGCCAGGGACGTCGAAGCCCTCGTTGACATCAACCTGCACATCCAGAAGGGGGAGTTCATCTTCATCGCCGGTCCTAGCGGGGCCGGGAAGACGACGCTGCTCCGCCTGATCTTCCGCGACGAGCTGCCGACGTCTGGACAGATCCTGGTGAACGGCCGGAACGTCGTGAAGCTGCCGGACCGGGCCATCCCGCAACTGCGGCGGAGCATCGGCGTGATCTTCCAGGACTTCAAGCTCCTGCGGGATCGCTCGATCTTTGACAACCTGGCCTTGGTGTACCGGGTCCTGGGAATCCCCTCGGCCACCGGCAAGCGCAAGGTGGCCAACCTGCTGAAGCTGGTCGGCCTGAGCCACAAGGTGCAGATGACGTCGTACAAGCTGTCGGGGGGCGAGCAGCAACGGGTCGCCATCGCCCGGGCGCTGATGAACGATCCGCTGCTCCTCCTGGCAGACGAGCCCACGGGCGACCTGGATGCGGATCTGTCCATGGACGTGATGCGCCTCCTGGGCGACATCAATGCCCGGGGAACCACAGTCGTAGTAGCCACCCACGACATGGACATGGTGCGAGAGCTGGGTCGGCGCACCATCATCCTGAAGGCCGGGCGCGTCGTCGAAGAGCACCCCTAGCAGGCTGCGGGACGGGCCCGGCTGCGGAGCACCGGACACGATGGAACGCCTCCAATACATTCTCCAGGATGCCCTGGTGAACATCCGGCGGAGCGGGTGGGGAGGCTTGGCCTCCATCGGAACCATCGCCGTCTCCTTCGTCATCGTCGGGATCTTCCTGATCATCACCCGCAACCTGGGGGCCCTGGTGGCCGAGTGGAAGGAACAGTTCCAGGTCACCGTCTTCCTGGAGGACGGGACCACCGCGGAGCAGCTCGCCCTCATCAAGAAGCGCATCCAGAGCGAGCGCGCGGTGAAGGCCATGACCTACACCTCCAAGGAGGAGGCCCTGCAGAGCTTCAAGCGGGAACTCAAGGGCAGGGAGTCGCTCCTGGAGGGCCTGGGGGAGAACCCCATCCCGGCTTCGCTCCAGCTCCGCATCCACGAGGCATACCAGACGCCCGAGGCGCTGCGGCAGTTCGCCGCCTTCCTGACCCGCCTGGAGGGCGTGGAGGACGTCCTGTACGGCCAGGAATGGGTGGACCGCCTGGCATCCGCCGTCCGGATCCTCCGCCTGCTGGGCCTGAGCGTGGGCCTGGCCCTGAGCATGGCCTCGCTCCTGATCGTGAGTAACACGATCCGCCTGGCGGTGTACTCCCGGGCCGAGGAGATCGAGATCATGCGACTGGTGGGCGCCACCAAGATGCACATCCGGGCCCCCTTCCTGCTGGAGGGGATGATCCAGGGAGGCCTGGGCGCGGGCTTGGCCCTCCTGCTCCTGTTCGGCGCCTACCGGGCGACCCTCTGGCAGCTCCAGCTCACGCCGGGACAGGTCTTCGGGGTGGGCGTGGGGAGCTTCCTGGATCCCCGCTGGGCCACCGCCATGCTGCTGGCCGGGGCCAGCGTGGGCGCATTCGGAAGCTTGATCTCAGTGGGCCGCTTCCTGCGCGCCTGAATCGTCGGGGGGATGATCTTGCTGAAAGCAGGCGTTCGGTGGTTCGGTCGTTCGGTGGTTCGGTGGTTCCGCGGGTGAGGTCCGAGACCTTGAGCCTGGTCGTCGTCCTGCTGATGTCCGTCTCGGCGGCCGTCGGACTCGTGGTGGCTGGCCCGGCCCTCGGAGCGAGCGAGGCGAAACCCCCCAAGGCGCAGGAGAGCCGGGAACGACTCAAAGAGGTCCAGCGCGAGCTGGGTCGCGAGCGCGAGAAGGTCCGGGAGTCGGGAAAGAAGGAAGCCTCCCTCGCCCGGGAGTTGGCGCGGCTCGAGCAGGACCTCAAGGAGAAGACCAGGACCCTTCAGGATCTGGAGGCGAAGCTCCGCGGCAGCCAGCAGCGGATCGTCAAGCTCTCGCAGGAGATCGCCTCCACCGAGACGCGCCTGAGTCGCAGCCGCAGCCTGCTCAAGCGGCGGCTCCGCGCCATCTACAAGCAGGGGCGCTTCGGCTACGTGCGCGTGCTCCTGTCGGCCGAGGATTTCTCGGCGGCGGCCCGCCGCCTCAAGTACCTATCGGCCGTGGCCGGACAGGACCAGCGGTTGATGCGGGCCTACAGCGTGACGCTGGCGGACCTCTCCCAGAAACGGACGGAGCTGGAACGGTACAAGGCCGAGGTGGCCGACGCCAAGGAGAAGGCCGCCGCCACCCGAGCCCAGATCGCCGAGGAGCAGCGCAAGCGGCGGGTCCTGCTGGCCAGCGTCCGGGAAGAGAAGGCGGGCCATCTGGCCGCGGTCAAGGAGTTGGAGGCGTCGGCCAAAGATCTGCAGGCCCTCATCGCGCGGCTGCAGAGCGAGGAGGAACGCCAACGGCGCGCGAGTCGCGCCCCGGCGCGACGCGAGGGGTCGCGAGGGGAGGCCCCAGGCGGAAAGGAAGAGGTTCCAGATCTCCGCGATGACGGCCGGTTCGCGCAGCTAAAAGGGAAGCTCCCCTGGCCGACGGCCGGGTCGCTCGCCTCCACCTTCGGACGGCAGGAGCACCCCCGGTTCCGCACCGTGACCTTCAACCGGGGGATCGAGATCACGGCGCGCGAGGGCCGGGACATCGTGGCGGTGGCGGATGGAACGGCCATCTACGCCGACTGGTTCAAGGGGTACGGTCGCCTGATCATCCTGGACCACGGGGGAGGGTACTTCACGCTCTACGCCCATGCCTCCGAGTTCCTGGTTCGGGCGGGAGACAGCGTCTCGCGGGGCCAGGTGATCGCCCGGGTCGGAGATACCGGGTCGCTGGAGGGCCCGCAACTGTACTTCGAATTGCGCCACAAGGGAAAGCCGCAGGACCCGGTGGCCTGGCTGCAACCCCGGTAGAGCCCGGTCCGCTGTCCACGGGTCCCCGCGGGGTCCCTGGGAACGCGACCGGCACGGCATCCACGGATGGCTACGGGGCGATCCCGTCCCGAGAATGGGACGGGCGATTCGCCCCCGGCCCCGGTGGTCTTTAAGGGAGTTAGAGGGAGGGATTTCCCATGCGCCCCGTCCGGCACAGCACGTGGTGGAAGGGTCTCATCTTCGCCGGCACCCTGGTGCTCCTCGTCTTCACCGGCGGGGTGCAGCACGGCACCACGGCGATCGAGGACACCTACGAGAAGCTGAAGGTCTTCACCGAGATCCTCTCGCTGGTCCAGTCCAGCTACGTGGACGAGGTGAAGTCCAAGGAGTTGATCTATGGCGCGGTCAAGGGGTTGCTGGAGACGCTGGATCCCCACAGCGCCTTCATGCCGCCCGAGACCTTCCGGGAGATGCAGGTCGAGACCCAGGGGAGCTTCGGCGGCTTGGGCATCGAGATCACGGTGAAGGATCGGGCGCTCACCGTGGTCTCCCCCATCGAGGGGACCCCGGCTGACCACGCCGGCATCCAGCCCGGCGACCGGATCATCAAGATCGAGGGCCAGCCCACCAAGGACCTGACCCTGATGGACGCGGTGCGGAAGCTCCGCGGGCCCAAGGGGTCGAAGGTGACCATCACCATCCTCCGTGAGGGGTCGCTGGAGCCCCTGGATGTCACCCTGGTCCGCGAGGTCATCGAGGTCAAGAGCGTCCGCAGCAAGGACCTGGGGGATGGGATCTACTATGTCCGTCTCAGCTCCTTCCAGGAGCGGACGACCAAGGACCTGGAGCGGGCGCTGGAGCAGGCGCAGAAGGCCGGCAGCACCGCCCTGATCCTGGACCTGCGGAACGACCCGGGCGGCCTGCTGAACCAGGCGGTGGCGGTGAGCGACATGTTCCTGGACAAGGGCCAGCTCATCGTCTACACGCAGGGCCGCGTCAAGAACCAGGACCTGCGGTTCACCGCGGAGCACAGCAACGGGTTCCCCCGGTGGCCAATGGTGGTGCTGGTCAACGGCGGTTCGGCCAGCGCCTCGGAGATCGTGGCCGGCGCCCTGCAGGATTGGAAGCGGGCCGTGATCCTGGGGACCAAGACCTTCGGGAAGGGATCGGTGCAGACGGTGATCCCGCTCTCCGACGGCTCGGGCCTGCGCCTGACCACGGCCAAGTACTTCACACCGCGGGGTCGCTCCATCCACGGGACCGGCATCATGCCGGACATCATCGTCGAGCCGCCCAAGCCCGAGGTCTCGGCGCAGCGCCAGCGGGAGGAGGAGGCGCGCCGCCTCGCCCCCGCTGAGCGCCCGCGCGATCAGCGGATCGGCGACCAGGAGGGCGAGGGGGTGGAGATCGGGCGCCGGGACGTGGTGGATCTCCAGAAGGACGTCCAGCTCCAGCGGGCCATGGAGATCCTGAAGGCCACGCGGATCCTGGAACGCAACGGTGCCGCCCCCCAGGGCGAGGCGAAGCCGGCCGGCTAGCTCAGCAAGCGCAGGCGCACCCAAAGGGTACCCGGCAACTTGGCAATCAGGGATTCCGGGTTGCCGGGTACCCTTTGGGTGCGCCCAGTTGCCCGATTGCCACGTGATTTAGATGACCCTGGTTCTCGGCATCGAGACCTCCTGCGACGAAACGGCGGCGGCAGTTCTCGAGGACGGCCGCCGCATCCGGAGCAACGTGGTCGCCTCGCAGGTGGAGGTGCATGCCCCCTACGGCGGGATCGTCCCGGAGCTCGCCTCCCGCCGCCACCTGGAGGTGATCCACCCGGTCCTGGATCGTGCCCTGGCGGATGCCGGCGTAGGCCTCGAGGAGCTGGCGGCGCTGGCCGTGACGGTGGGGCCGGGGCTGGTGGGCTCGCTCCTGGTCGGCGTGTCGGTGGCGAAGGCGATCGCCTTCGCCCGCCATCTCCCCCTGGTCGGCGTGAACCATCTCGAGGGGCACATCGCCGCCGCCTTCCTGGAATTCCCGGCCCTGACCTTTCCCCTTGCCGCCCTGGTCGTCTCGGGAGGCCACACGCACCTGTACCACGTGCCGGCCGAGTGCGAGTACCGCCTCTTGGGCCGGACCCGCGACGATGCGGCCGGCGAGGCCTTCGACAAGGTCGCCAGGCTGCTGGGGCTCGGCTATCCCGGCGGGCCGGTCATCGAGCGGGAGGCGCAGGGCGGCGACCCGCGGGCGATTCCCTTCCCCCGGGCCGCCTTCAGCGACGGCAGCCTGGACTTCAGCTTCAGCGGCCTCAAGACGGCGGTGGTGCACTCCCTCCGGGATCTCGGGCGCGCGGCGCCTTCCGGCGCGCCCCCTCTGAGCCCGCAGCAGGTGCGGGACGTCTGTGCCAGCTTCCAGCAGGCGGCCGTGGACATGCTGGTCGAGCGGGTGATGCGCGCCGCGCGGGACCTGTCGCTCCGCCGCGTCGTGATCGCGGGCGGCGTCGCGTGTAACGGGGTGCTGCGGCAGGTCCTCAAGGCCGAGGCGGAGGCGGAGGGCATCCAGCTCGTCGTGCCCTCCCCCGCGCTCTGCACGGACAACGCGGCCATGATCGCCGCGGCCGGCGCCGTCCGCCTCCGGCGCGGCGAGCGTGCCGGCTGGGACTTGAATGCCGCGGCGAGCCTGCCGCTATGCTGACCGGTCCCCCCATGACCCGCCCCATCCTCACCTACGCTCACCCGATCCTCCGGCAGAGGGCACGGGCCGTGTCCAACATCACCGGGGAGCTGCAGCGCCTCATTGACGACATGGTCGAGACCATGCACGAGGCGCCGGGCGTGGGGCTGGCGGCCAACCAGGTCGGCAGCCTCCGCCGGGTCTTCGTGGCCAACCCGTCTGAGGACCGCGACCCGTCGAAGCTCCTGGTCCTGATCAATCCCGAGCTGGTCGAGGCCGAGGGCGAGAGCGTCGCCGAGGAGGGCTGCCTCTCCATTCCGGATTTCCGGGAGGAGGTCCGGCGCGCTCGCCGCGTCCTGCTTCGCGGCCTGGACCGCCACGAGCGTCCCGTGGAGATCGAGGGCGAGGACCTGTTGGCCCGCGTCCTCCAGCACGAGCTGGATCACCTCAACGGCATCCTCTTCGTGGACCGGCTGAGCCCGGCCAGGCGCGACATCCTCCTCCGGAAACTCAAGAAGGCCTTCCGCATCAAGAGGGCCTGACCCCCCTTTTTGGACCAGTCTGCATTGCCAGATACGTAACTACGCACGCCTGGCCCCGCGTCCCTATTCGGTCAGAAGCCCCGCCGCTTTGAGGCGCTGGAGCAGTGTCGGCTTGCGCATGTGCTCCTGCCGCAGTCGCGCCAGGCGGTCGCGCACTTCGGCCTGTCGCCCGCGCTTCTGTCCAAGATCCGTAAGGTCTTTGAGAAGGCGGACTGCCGCCTCGTAATCGCGGGGGCGTTTCGTCGCAATCAGCGCATCCACTTGCCGCCACGCCTCCGCCTCTCGCTTCGCCAGGCTCGCGAGGTGCCTCTCGCGCGCCGCCTCCGCCGCCTGCTCGCGACGCGTGCGCTCGCGGGCCTCTCGCTCGGCCTCCCTTCGCGTGCGTGCCTCCGCCTGTTGCTGGGTCGCCTCCATGATTTCGGCCACGCTTCGCGACTTGCCGGGCGGCACGCCACCCTGGCCCCGGGACGCTCGGAACGTCTTCAGTAGCTCCGCCCGAACATGGGGCTCCTGTCCGCTAGCCAGCCGGAGGAGCCATGCCGTTTTCTCGGACTCCGGCAGTGCGGCCACCCACCGGGCGACATTCGCATCCGACAGCGCCTCCGCCTGTGCCGGACTGCCGGCGGCCGCCGCTACAATGAGGTCCTGATCGAGACGCAGGAACTCCGCGAACGCCTTGAGCGGCGCCGAGAGCGCGCCGAGTCCAGGCGGCACGGGTGGTTCCGGCGTCTCATCGTCCAGTTCCCCAGCCTGCACACAGAGAAGCCATGCCAAGTAGAGCATGCGGTAGTCGCCGCCCGCCAAGTCGGCACGAAGCGGAATGAGCGAGGAAAGCCATCCGCTCCCATCGTCATCCCCATCGCCACCTTCTTCGTCATCGGACGAGAACTCCAGGATAACGAAGTCTCCCTTGGCGCGCGCTGTTGCCGCTTCTCCGCGGCAATACTGCTTGGCCGCGGCGAGGTCGAGCACCCGGCGGGGCAACCGGAACATCAGTTCGTGCGTGCCCCAGTTGGCGAGGTACAGGAAGGCATCGAAGTACTTCTCCATCCAGACCGCCGGGTTCCCCTTGAAGTTCCCCCACTCGTAGTGGTTCACGAAGCGCGTCGGCGTGATGGTGGCCCGGGTTGAGTATGCCCGCAGCTTGCGCATCTCCTGTTCTGTGAGCGGCCGGTCGATGGTCTGGAACTCGTAGTACTGGTACTCGCTCATCAGTCATTCTCTCCCATGGCGCCTCGCGCCCATCGCCGGTAGGCCTGGATCCACTCCGCGCCCGGGGGCGGCGGATCCGGGAGGGGGAGCGCGAGGATCGGAATCGCCTGCCGCAGCCGCCCACGAGCGCACACGGCGACGATCTGGTCGTCATCCGTGAGGTCAAGACGCTGGACCGTGACCTCCACGCCGAGGAGGTCCGTCTTGAACGGCATCGCGAGGTGATCCTCCAGCATCGTGTAGAACGCTGTCCGCTGTTCCTCCTCGCCGTAGGCATCCACGAGCGCTTCTTCGATGAGTCGGTCAAGCTTCGCCGCTGAAAGACGGCGGTGCCTTGACCCCGCATCTGACCCCTTCCTCTTCTTCCCTTCACTCGCTGTCGGCATCAGACGCCTCACATCGAATCGCGCGAACCGCCGGGTCGCCGGATGGCGAGCCGGCTCATCTCCGCGAACACCGAGGTCCCGAAGCCCGCCACCCGACTTGCCTGTCGTTTGGTCAGCGCCTCCCCCTCTGAACCGCCCATAAGACCCCACCGCCAGACCACACAACCGGCAACGGCGTGGCTGACAGAATACCCAGGCTTGCCCCGCGCAGCCGCTCGGCGAGGAATGGCTGTGCCAACTTCTGGCACCGGGAAGAGAAGCGGCTGATGGGACCTGCGGGCACCATCACCGGCCTCCCCGAATTCTCGCCTCGATCTGTTCGCGGTCGCGCTCGATGAACTCCTGCAACTGCTTCGCCGACGGCAACGCCACCAAGTAGCGCGAGACGAACAGCTTGTTGTCCATGCCGGCCGTGGCGAACTCGACCTTGGTGCGGTCCCGGTCGGTGCAGAGCAGAATGCCGACGGGCAACTGGTCGCCCTTCTCCATGCCGTGCTTCTTCCACCAGTTCAAATAGAAGTTCATCTGGCCGGCGTCCCCATGGGTGAACGGGCGCGTCTTCATCTCAACGAGGACGTGGCAGCGCAGCCGACGGTGGTAAAAGACCAGGTCAATGTAGTCGTGTTCGTTCCCGACGGTGATGCGCTTCTGGCGGGCCTCGAAGCAGAAGCCGGTGCCGAGTTCCAGGAGGAATTGCTGGAGGTGATCGAGCAGCGCTCTCTCCAGGTCGCTCTCGGCGTATTCCGCGCGCTCGGCCAAACCCGTGAATTCGAGCACGGTCGGATCCCGGATGAGGGCAACGACCGGAGCCGGCGATTCTTGTCGGTTCGCCCGGCGGATCACGGCGGCTTTGTCTTTCGACAATCCAGTCCGTTCGAAGAGGAGCGAACCGATTTGCCGCTGAAGCTGCCGTTTGGACCAGTTGCCCTTGAGGCACTCGTTCTCGTAAAACGCGCGCTTGATCGGATCTCCGATGCGGATGAGTTCAAGAAGCTGGGACCACGAGAACCGCAGAATCAGGCCGGGCGAGGCGACCAAGACAGCGGGGGATTTCGACCGAACCGGCTTCGATGTCTTGCCAGCGCTGATTCTGTCACCAGCGGTGGCAGAATCTCCGATGAGGTGAAACGACAAGGGGGGTACGAATTCCGTAGCCAGTGGTTGCGGAATTGGGGAGCCGGTACTTTTCCTCATCGCTGGTGAGGATTTCTTAACGTCACCGGCGGCGGTCAGACGCTTACCGAAGATGATCGGCGCGAACTTCTGCAATTCCGCAACCACTGGTTGCGGAATCCCCGACCCGAACTGGGGATAGGCTCGGTAGAAGTGCCCCATTGGCTGAAGCATCCGTTCGCCGCAACCTTGCGCGCCACGCGCGTGCAGGCCTATGGCAAGCCTCGCGTACAGCCGTTGGCCGTATCTGGCCCGGTCCTCGCCGTGCTGCTCGAACTCCACGATGCAGGCGCCGATCAGCCAGTTCCGGATGACGAGCGCCTGGTTCACCGCAGCGGCCGCGCGGCCCACCAGGTGCTGGCTGGTCGCGTCGATTACCTTGAGGAGCTGCGTGTACTTCATGGCTACACGTTGTCCTGCCGGTTCCGCAGGGCGCCGGCCAGAATCTCGGCCGCCTGGGCATCCTGATGCCAGTGGGGCATGGACCCGTTACGACGCAGGCTGGACATGAATTCGAGGAGCTCGAGGATGCGCGAGCGGTTCGAGGCGTACTCCTTCACCTCGGTCGTGAGCCAGGTGAGGCCGTCCCGGGGGCTCTCTGTCTCCACCGTCTTGCAAGCGGCGAAGAGGGCATCGAGAGGTGACCTCCGGCATCGTGTGGAACCCCATCCGCTGTTCTTCATCGCCATAGGCATCCACGAGCGCTTCTGCGATGAGCCGGTCGAGCTCCGCCTCCCTGCTGAGGTTGGGCTCAGAATACCCAGCAAAGCCCCCGAGAGGCAAGCATTACATGGCGTTCCAGGAGGGTTTAACGGTTGCGTCGGCAGGATCACTCATGATATGAAACGGGAGGCTTGAGCTGGGTGCCCCTGGATTTTCATAGGCAAGTGGCAGGATGGTCTGCGGAGGGCCCGGAATGGACGAAGCGCCGATTCTCACCCGAGAGTCGGCGTTTTCTCTTACAGGCCGCACTAAAGACAGGCTCGACGCTGTCACGGATACCTGTTACGGATAATTGGTTGGTCGGATAGCGAAACCCATTTCTATTACGCTGAGAGGGACTCAATGGGCTATGCCTCCTTCCTCCACCCCCGGCCCGAGACACTTGCGGGCGAGATCGAGGGCATCATTGACCTGGCCAACCGCGACGATCCGGCCACTGACTGAATGGCTCCGCGGCGAGCGATCGCGGGCGCTCTCATCTGGGGAGCAACCGCCCGACCACGCCGACCTCGCCGTCATCCCGCATCGCCGGGTGGCCATGATCCGGGGGCGGGTCCAGACCCACCCGCCCGGCCCGGCCAGCAGCCGCCTGTACAAACACGGGGGTCTCTCACTCATGGAGATGCTGACCCCGTGGATCGTGCTGGATCCAACGCCCACATAGCGCTTTGATCCGGAGGGACGGTGGAGTACAAGGAGATCCGTCAATGCCTGGCCGAGTGCCGCTTCACCGATCATGCCCGGCGGGAAATGGAGCGTGAATCCTTTGGGGTGATCCGGGTCGATGAGGTCTTGCAAGCCTTGGATACGGGTGAGATTATCGAGGAGTACCCCGAGGACAGGCCGTACCCGAGCTGCCTGGTTCTGGGACGGACGGTCGCGGGAAGTCCCATCCATGTGGTGTGCGCTCCCGTTTCAATCCAACGCAGACTTATCATCATCACGACCTATCAGCCAAATCCTACGCGATGGGATCCGGAATTCCGGCGGAGGAGAGAGCTATGAAGTGCGTCATTTGTAAGACCGGCGAGGTTCAGCCTGCCACGGTCCAGGCGGAGATCAAGGCGGGGCTGGATCGCCTCCTCGTTCCGGTCGAAGGCGAAATTTGCCAGGAGTGCGGTGAGGCCTATTACTCCGCCGAGGTGCTGCGTTATTTGGAGCGCGTTCGGGATGAGTTCATCCACAAGGCGATTGCTCCCACCTCCGTCGGAAAGGTCTATCAGGTCTCCTGAGCGCGTGAGGCCATGAAGCGCGCCATCGAGGAAGGGTTCCCCATCGTCGAGATCAACCGGCTGGCCGTGCCGGAGCGGTTGCGTTGGCAGGATCACACATGATATGAAACGGGAGGGGTTGAACAGAGTGCTCTAGCTTCGCAGAGGCAGGTGGCAGGATGATCTGTGGGGAGCCTGGCACGGACGAAGCGCCGATCCTCGGCAATGGGTCGGCGCTTTCTTGTGTTTAGGGGCGCCAGGCGCTGTCCCCACACTTGTTGAGGATCCTGCAGGACTGGGGATGAGTCAACCGGCAGGAAGAGCTGCGCACTTGCGAAGTCAGGTGACCGGCCACCGGTCCCGCCTTCGGGAGCGGTTCCGGAAGGCCGGTCTGTCCGCTCGACAATTCGGCCTAGAGGCGGGCCTTCCCAGCTCGAGGCCGGTCTTGACACTGCCTCCGGGAATGGTATTGTCTGGCCACTTCAAAGGCTTCGCTGGCCCCGGGAGGAGTTCGGGAGACCATGGAAGCCGGTGGACGAAGCAGAGGCTTGCTATCGGGCGGAGTTTGCGGCACAGACCCGGACCGGCCCCATGGGAGTCGCCCGCTCCATGGGGCCGCGTCGTTTCGTGCGGTCAAGGCCGTTCAGGGGCAGGACTGGAAGAGCCAAATGACCTTCCTAGGCCTCCCCGCGTGAGTGCCGAGGAGATGCAATGAAAAGTCTGCAGCAGCTCTGTGCCCCCCGCGAAAGCCTGTTCGATGTCTCCAAGCGGGATACCGTCTTGAGCTTGACGCATCTTGCAGCAGACAAGATCGACGGGGCCGATTTCCTCGAAGAGAACCATGTCACCGATGGCATGCGCACGCTGCTGCTCGAAGCCTTCCGAAGGCTCCAGGGGAAATCCGAACAGGCGGTCTTCAAGCTCACGCAAGCGATGGGCGGTGGCAAGACCCACAACCTCATCACCCTTGGCATGCTCGCGAAGCAACCGAATCTCCGCCCTCAGGCGCTGCCCGGCCTGCCGTCGGCCAAAGAACTCCCGTCAGTTCGCGTCGTGGCCTTCTCGGGAAGAGAAACCGATGTTCCGCACGGCATCTGGGGTGAAATTGCTCGCCAGATTGACAAGTTCGATACGTTCAAGGACTACTACTCTCCCCTCAAGGCGCCGGGGCGCACCGCCTGGATCAACCTCCTGAAGGGTGGACCGACCCTCATCCTGCTCGACGAGCTTCCACCCTATCTCGACAATGCCAAGTCCATCGCCATTGGGAACTCCGATCTCTCGAAAGTCACGGCGACCGCCCTGACGAATCTGTTTGAGGCCGTCGCCGAGAAAGAGCTCGGCCAAGTCTGCGTCGTGATCACCGACCTCGTCGGAACCTACGCCGAAGCCAGCGCCCAGATCCAGGCGGTTCTCCAGCAGCTCCAACAGGAAGCCCAGCGCCATGCGATGAACCTCACACCGGTACAAATCAACACCGACGAGTTCTACCACATCCTCCGGAAGCGCCTTTTCACGTCGCTGCCCAAGGAGAGCGAGATCGACGAGGTGGCCCAAGCCTATGCCAAGGCGGTGCGCGAAGCCAAACAGATGGACATCACGGCGCAGTCGCCGGAGCAGTTCGCCCAACTCGTCAAATCGAGCTACCCTTTCCATCCGGCGATACGCGACCTCTATGCCCGGTTCCGAGAGAACCCGGGATTCCAGCAAACGCGCGCCCTCATCCGCATCATGCGCATCGTCGCGTCGGGCCTGTGGAATTCCGGGGAGGCCAAGACACGATTTCTGATTTCGGTGCACGACATCGACCTGAATGACGCCGAGGCACTCTCCGAGATCCGCCAGATCAACGCCACCCTAGAGAACGCGATTGCCCACGACATCGCCGCGCAGGGCGCCGCGGTCGCCGAAGTGATGGATAACAACCTCGGCGGGTCCGATGCGCGGGATGTCTGCCGCCTGCTCTTCGTCGCGTCGCTGGCGAACGTCCCGAACGCAATTCTCGGCCTGTCCATCCCGGAACTCATCGCTTACCTGTGCGCGCCCGGCCGCAATCTGGCCCGCCTCAAGGGCGATGTCCTGGAAAAGGTCGCAACCGCGGCGTGGTACCTGCATTCGAATCGGGATGGGAAGCTCTTCTTCAAGAACGTCGAGAACCTCAACGCCAAGCTGGAGTCTTTGGCGCGGACCTACGTCAGGGAGCAGTCCCTCAAGGAACTGCGTCAGCGCCTCGCCGAGCTGTTCAAACCGTTGAACAACTGGTGTTACCATGAGGCGCTACCGCTCCCTGCCCTGGATGAGATCACCCTGTCCGCGGATCGGACGTCCCTGGTGATCACCGAGCCTATGTGGCCCAGGGATTGAACCCGCAGCTTCGCCAATTCTGGGAGCAAACCACATTCAAGAACCGGGTGGGGTTCCTCACCGGAGCGCGCAACACCTTCGACAGCCTCATCGAAAGCGCCAAGCGACTCAAGGCTATCCAGCACATCCTGGACGAGATGGAGGCCGACAAGGTCCCGGAAAACGACCCCCAGTCCAAACAGGCAGATGAGCTTCGGGATCGGATCCTTGGCCAGTTCCTCTCGGCGGTGAAGGAGACTTTCACCACGCTCTACTACCCCACCCGGCAGGGGAACCAGGATGTCCTGAGCCCTGCCGACTTCCTCATGACCTTCGAGGGTAACAACTATCGGGGCGAGGACCAAATTCTCCAGGTCCTCAAAGAGAAGCAGAAGTTCACCGACGACGTGTCAAGCGATATCTTCCGCAAGAAGATCGAAGCCCGCCTCTTCACCGTCCCGGTCATGCTCTGGTCAGAGGTGAGAAAGCGCGCGGCGATCAACCCGCAGTGGCAATGGCACCGGCGCGATGCCCTTGACGCCCTCAAAGAGGACCTCGTCCACAAGGAAGTTTGGCGTGAGGACGAATCGGGCTATGTGGACCGCTCCCCCCCGGCACCCAAGACGACCACCGTGCAGACCCAGGAGCGAACTCGGAACGAAGATTCCGGTGTGGTCGAGCTGAGGATCACCCCGGTCTATGGCGACACCGTCTATGCGGAGATCGGCGGCGAGGCAACCACTGCCTCCAAGAAGGTGGACGGCGGGATCTTTGCCACCGATGAGATCGAGGTCTCCTTCCTCGCCGTTGACTCGACCGGCGCCCATGCCAGGGGTCCGGCCGTCCCGTGGAAGAACCGGGTCACGCTGAAGTATCGCCTCTACACGGGCGCCGGCGGCGAGAGGCTGTGCGAGCTGAAGGCGGCACCGAACAAGCACGGACGAACCGTGATCCGTTACACAACGGACGGCTCCGACCCCAAGGTCTCCGGCGGCACATACGAGGGGCCTGTTCGCTTGCAGAGGGGCACGCCGATTGTCCTGGCAGTCGCCGAGTGCGACGGCGTCCAGTCCGAGGTGCTCCAGATCCCTCTGGACTGGAATCGTCCCGATACGGGCCAAGCGATCGACCCTCTCAAGCCGGCCGTGTGGAAGCGCCGCCACGACTACCACACGACCCTTGAGTCCTATGAGTTCATGGAGCGCGTGAAGCGCCACGAGGCCCGGGTGAGCGGGGTGCGAATCAGCGTGACCGGCGACCGCTGGGCCGAGTTGAACATCCATGAATTGGTCGAATTGGACGCGACCCAACTCCGGGAGGCCACCGAGGCCCTTCGCAGGCTCCCCGTAACCGCGAGCGGCCAGGTGGAAGTGACCGTCGCCGCCCTCCACTTTCCTACCGGCCAGCGCCTGCTCGACTGGCTGAACGAGACGAAGGCCGAAGTCAAGCCCGGCGAGGTGAAGCAGTCATGACCTCGCCGGGTGGTAGCCAAGCGCGTGACCTCCTGGCAAACGCCTTCGGCTTCGACCCGGACGGCTCGGCCGCCCATTTTTTTGTCCACATCCCGGCCGGTGCGACCGTGCCCGTGGACATCAGCGAACATCTCACCTGGAACCCGGAGCGCGTGGCGGATTCCGTCCATCTGGGCCTCGAGCAGCAGGATGGCCAGGTTCGCTGTCGGCTCCCGCGGGCTAAGTGGAACGAGATTGCCGAGGTGCTTCGCGCAGAGTTCAACGCCAGGCTCAAGAAGGAGGGCCGGCGCCCCGGCAAGTGGCAAGCCGGCTACAACGCGACATCTCGGTCCCTCGGGAAAGAGCTCACCCTGCTCGCCTGGGCCGTCGAGGATGCCGATCCTGCCCTCATACCCACGGCCATCGCCAACTGGCAGGGGCTTCAGCCCGAGGAGCGGTGGTGGCTCTACACCATGACGGCCGCCGCTACCGGCCACTGCCAGGCGGGGCGCGGGCGCGGCTGGCGCAAGGCCGTCCGTTTCGCCCTCACCGAAAATCCCGTGACGAGCCGGCCGACCACCGAGCCCATTGTGCCCGAGTTCTTCCGGCTCGTCGTGCAAGCGGCCGAAAGGCCGCCCTACTCGGTGGCCGAACAACCCGCACGCGAGCGGGCCTCCGAGACCTTGCGACCCCGAAGGCGCAAGGCCAGCCAGCAATGAATACCACGGGGCTCGAAACATCTCCCCAGATCAAGACCACTGTTGCTGCCCGGCCAATCGGCGACCTCTGCTTCATCGAGACGCAGTTCCCCGTCTCGAAGATGTCCATGGAGAGTTACAAGGAGCGGAAGGCAAACTACAGCCAGACGCTCACCGGCCTCGGAAAATGGTGGGGGCGCAAACCGCTCGTCCTCTGCCGCGCCACCATCCTCGGCTTGCTCCTCCCCTCCACCGACAACCCGCAGATGGACCGCGAGGTTTTCCTGCGACTCATGACCATGGACGAGGAGGGCCTGCTCCGTCGCAAGTCGAAGAACATCTCCGTCACGGAACTCTTCAAGCGCCTGCCACCCGCCGACCGCGCCCGTTATTTTGCGCCGGGCTCGGACGAAGACCGGGCACGATTCAAGAAGGGTCTCTCCAAGGAGGACAAAGAGGAACTCCAGCAGCGTGTCTTCCTGAGTCTCTCCTACGACGAACGCCTCGAATACTGCGACCGGCCAGAGCAAATTGACGGCCCTTGCACCGAATCCTGGCAGGTCATCAACGGCCACCTGGGCACCCAAGCCTCCTCTCTTTCCGATCTGGTGGCCGAGTTGGGCAAACGCCGCTTCGGCCATGTGCCCCGCGTGGGCGACGCCTTTTGCGGCGGAGGCTCCATCCCGTTCGAGGCCGCCCGGCTCGGCTGCGGGGCCTACGGCAGCGACCTCAACCCCGTGGCGGCCCTCCTCACCTGGGCCGCGTTCAATATCGTGGGCGGAGGCCCGCAGGTGGCCGAGGAAGTCCGGCGCGCCCAGCGTGAGATTTACGACGCCGTGGATCGCCAGGTCACCGTCTGGGGCATCGAGCATCGGACCGAGGACGTTGCCGCCGCTGAGTGGAAGAAGATGGTCAAGGCGCTCGAGGACGGCAAACTCACGCCCACCGATGTCTCCCGACGGGTCCCGCGCGCCGACGCCTATCTCTACTGCGTCGAAGCCGTCTGCCCGGAAACCGGCTGGGCGGTGCCGCTGGCACCTTCCTGGGTCATCGGCGAGAAATCTCGCTGCATCGCCCGGCTGGTGCCCGACCGCAAGCGGAAGCGCTACGACATCGAAATCCACTCCGGCGTGAGCGACGAGGAGATGAAGGCTGCCAAGCAAGGCACCGTGCGCGACGGGTATGTGGTGCACCCCATCCTAGAGGAACAGGGCAAGAACCCGGCCGGCATCCAACAAATCCGCATGGCTGGGCGCGGCAAAGACCCCAAAGCTCAATACCACGAAAGCGGCCTCCGCCTCTGGGAGAACGACGACGTTGTGCCCCGTCCCAACGACGTCTTCCAGGAGCGGCTTTACTGCGTCCGGTGGGTGACTGCCTTCCAGCACCCGAACGCCAAGGGCGAACTCGTCTGGGACGAGGAAAAAGAATACCGCTCCCCGACCGCGCATGACCTCCGGCGCGAGGAGATGGCGCTGCGCCTGCTCGGCGAACGCTTCCACGACTGGCAGGCTAAGGGGCACCTCCCCACCATGCGCATCGAGCCAGGCTACAACACGGATCAGCCGATCCGCGAACGCGGCTGGACGCACTGGCATCACCTCTTCAATCCGAGGCAGTTGCTAGGTCACGGCCTTATCGCCCAGAGGCTAAGTGCCTTGTCTGCCCGGCCACGGGTAGCCATCACCCTTTGGCTCGGAATTCTCGCGAATAGAGACAGCCGTATTGTGCGCTGGGTTCCGTCCTATGGCGTAGAAACAACTGCGGACGTGTTCTCGAATCAAGCACTCAACACCATGCTAAACTGGGCGGCTCGGGGTATCACAGGGTATTTGTCAACATTCGCCCTCGGCGTAGGATCTATCCTGCCGTCTGAACGTTGCGTAGCCGAGCCTCACGACGCACGCTCCGTTAGTGCTTCTTGTGATTCCTGGATCACCGATCCTCCTTACGCGGATGCAGTAAATTACCATGAACTGGGAGATTTCTTCCTGAGTTGGTACGAGGGATCGATTAGGAGTTTATTCCCGGAGTGGTACGCTGACTCACGGCCTGCTCTCGCTGTAGTGGGTTCGGACGATGCATTCCGCCGGAGCATGGTCGATTGTTACCGCAACCTTGCTGCTCAAATGCCGGACAATGGCCTGCAGATCGTCATGTTCACTCACCAAAACGTGGGCGTATGGGCGGACCTTTCGCTCATCCTCTGGGCCGCGGGCTTGCGAGTGACGGCCGCCTGGTGCATAGCGACGGAAACCGATTCAGCGCTGAAAGAAGGCAACTACGTCCAGGGAACGGTCTTGTTGGTGCTCCGCAAGCAGACGAGCCAAGAGACTGCGTTTCTCGACGAGGTGTACCAGGAGGTGGAAGCGGAGGTCCGCCGGCAGCTCGACACCATGCGCGATATGGACAACGCGAAAGACCCGAATTTCGGCGACACGGATTACCAGCTCGCCGCCTACGCCGCCGCCTTGCGTGTGCTCACCTCACAGAAGATCGAGGAGATTGATGTTGCTTACGAACTGACCAAGACGCGCACGAGGGGTGAGAAGTCGCCCGTGGAAGAACTGATCGAGCGGGCGGTAAAGATCGCCTGCGACCACCTCGTCCCGCGCGGCGTTGACACGCATCTCTGGAAGTCGCTTTCAGCCCTTGAGCGCTTCTATTTGAAGGGGTTGGAATTGGAGAGCCACGGCGAACATCGCGTCGGCGTGTATCAAGAGCTGGCACGGGGGTTCGGGGTGGACGAGTATAAGCCGTTGCTCGCCAGTATCAAGGCGAACGAGACCCGCCTGAAGACTGCCAGCGAGTTCGGAAACAAGGAACTGGGCGACTCCGGCTTTGGGGCCACTTTAGTCCGCCACGCCCTCTTTGCCACGTATAAGACGGTAGAGACCGACGGCCCCCGCGACGGCCTCACTTGGCTTACGACGGAGGTGAAGGGCTACGCGTCGAACCGCGCACGTATCCTGGAGATTCTCGAATTCCTGGCCGCCCTCCGTCACCACGCCTCCTTGCCGCACTGGCACAAGGACGCCCAGGCGGCGGCCATCCTTGCCGGCGCCCTGCGGAACCGAATGGATAACGTGTAGCCATGAAGTACGCGCAGCTCCTTACGGCGATCTACTCGACCAGCCAGGACCTGCTGGGCCGCGCGGCCGCCGCCGTGAATCAGGCGCTGGTCATCCGCAACTGGCTCGTTGGGGCCTACATCGTCGAGTTCGAGCAGCACGGAGCAGACAGGGCAATGTACGGAGCGCGCTTGCTGGAAACCCTCGCCGACGACCTCGGGGCCAGAGCCGTGAGGGGATGCAGTGCGGACATGCTGGAGCGTATGCGCCAGCTTTATCAGGAATACCCCCAGCTCAAGTCCTGCATTTCCGCACCGGCGGTACGGAAATTCTTTTCAAAGTCCATTCTCCCCGGTGGGTCCCGGATTTCCGCACCACCGGTGCGGAAATCCCATCGAAGTCCCCCCATCTTGCCAGCCGCGGCCCTGCTCCGCTTCAGCTGGACTCACCTCATTGAGTTTCTCAAGATTTGCGATCCCTGGAAGCGCGCGTTCTACGAGAACGAGTGCCTGGAGGGCAACTGGTCCAAGCGGCAGCTCCAGCGACAGATCGGCTCACTCCTCTTCGAGCGCACGGGCCTATCCAAGGACAAAGCCGCCGTGGTCCGCCGGGCTCACCGGCAGGAATCGTCAGCCGGCGTCGCCGATCTCCTCCGCGATCCCTACGTGCTCGAATTCACCGGCCTGGGCGAGCGGGCGGAATACACCGAGAGCGACCTGGAAAAGGCTCTGCTCGATCACCTCCAGCAATTTCTCCTCGAACTTGGCACCGGCTTTTGCTTCGAGGCCCGCCAGAAGCGCATCACCGTCGGCAACAAGCACGACTACATCGACCTCGTGTTCTATCAGCGCCGCCTGCGCTGCCACGTCTTGATTGACCTGAAGACGCGCCCGTTCAGCCACGGCGACGCCGGCCAGATGAACTTCTACCTGAACTGGTGGAAGAAGAACGGCATGGAGCGAGGCGACAACCCGCCCGTGGGCATCATCCTGTGCAGCGACCGTGAGAAGACCGAAGTCGAATTCGCCACCGCGGGCATGGACAACAAACTCTTCGTCTCCCGGTACCTCGTGGCCCTGCCGTCGGCAGAGCAACTGCGCGAATTCATCGAACGCGACAGGGAGCGGATCGAGACGCAGACGCGAAGGGGCCGGTGATGGAGCCCGCAAGCCCCATCCGACGCTTCTCCTCCAGACGCCAGAAGCTGGCGCAGTCGTTTCTTGCCGAGCGGCTGCGCGGAGCGAAGGCGTACGACCGGATCGCGGGGTACTTTTGCGCCTCCATCCTCGAAACCGCAGGCGAGGCGCTACAGAGCGTCGAAGGACCCATTCGCGTTGTCTGCAACTCCGGCCTGCAAGCTCAGGACGTGGCCACCGCCCGCGCTGCGGCCGCAGCGCTCCGGCAGGAATGGTGCGGCTTCAAGCCCGAGGATCTGGTCGAGGCCGGCGGAGATGCGGCCAGGCGGCGACTCAGCCAGCTCCACTCCTTTCTCTCGGCCGGCAAGCTGCAAGTCCGCGTGCTGCCGGATCAGCACTTCGGGCTGATTCACGGCAAGGCGGGCGTCATCACGCTCGCCGACGGATCGAAGACCGCCTTCCTCGGCAGCGTCAACGAATCGCGCGCCGCCTGGACTCTCAACTACGAGCTGATGTGGGAGGATTCCTCACCGGACGCTGTGCAGTGGGTGCAGGAAGAGTTCGACGCGCTGTGGACCCATCATGCCGCGGTCCCACTTGCCGAGTTCATTGTTCAGGACATCGCTCGCCTGAGTCGGCGGACGGTCATCCCGGCCGTCTCGGACTGGTATGAGGAGGGACGGACAAGGGGTGAAGATCCCAAGCCGGCGGCGGTCTTCGTCGAGGCCCCGGTGTACCGGAAGCAGGCCGGCCTCTGGGAGCACCAGAAGTACTTTGTGAAGCTGGCCTTCGACGCGCACCTTCACACGCCCGGAAGCGCGCGCTTCGTCCTCGCGGACCAAGTGGGCCTCGGCAAGACCGTGCAGCTTGCCATGGCTGCCCAGCTCATGGCCCTGGTGGGCGAGAAGCCCGTGCTCGTCCTGGCGCCCAAGACCCTGATCTGGCAATGGCAGGACGAGCTTCTCGAATTACTCGACATGCCTTCCGCCGTCTGGACGGGAAAACAATGGGTTGACGAGAACGAGGTCGAGTATCCCGTCGCCGGGCCGGAAGGCATCCGGAAATGCCCTCGCCGGGTCGGGATCGTCCCGACATCACGGGCCATCTTCGGCTGTCCGGATGCAGAACTGCTCAAGACGCTCTCGTTCGAGTGCGTCATCGTGGATGAGGCGCACCATGCCCGCCGGCAGAACCTCGGGGAAGGTCGGGATGGGGAGAAGCCGGACGCGAACAACCTGCTCCGCTTCCTGTACGAGCTGTCCCCCCGGACGACGAGCCTGCTCTTGGCGACCGCAACCCCGGCTCAGCTCCGACCGGTTGAAGCATGGGACCTGTTGGATGTCCTCAGCCGAAGCAGCGAGGCGGTGCTTGGCGGGCCGTGGAGTCTCTGGCGTCGACCGGAGAAGGCGCTGAGCCTCGTCATGGGCGAGATCGCTCGGCCTGACGACGAGCTGGAGATGTGGGACTGGGTTCGCACGCCATTCCCTCCCAGGACCGAACATGTGGAATTCGAGATCTTGCGGCGCCTGCTCGACATGGCCGACGATTCCGTCTCCGCGGCAGGGAGCGATTGGGAAAAGCTTGGCCCGGCCGGTACGTCGCGCGTCCGCCAGATGTTTCCGCGCTTTCTCGAACAGCACAACCCGTTCATACGACACATCGTCCGACGCAGCCGGAAATATCTCGAAGAGACCCGCGACCCCGAGACGGGCGAGCCTTTCCTCGCCCCTATCACCGTCGAGCTTCACGGCGAGCGGGATGACGACGCCATCCGGCTCCCTCCGTACCTGCGGGAGGCTTACGCCCTGGCCGAGGAGTTCTGCCAAAAGCTTGGCGAGCGGATGCGCGGCTCAGGATTCCTGAAAACGCTGCTGCTGCGTCGCGTCGGGAGCAGCATCGCGGCAGGCCACAAGACAGCGGAGCAGATGCTCGGATCGTGGCAAGAGATTGAAACCGGCGCAACCATCCTTGAAGACGACGACGAGGAGCGGGATACCGGGCGCGCCGACGCTGTGTCACGCACGTTGACCGGCGAGGAGCGAGCGCTGCTGAAGCGTTTCGTTGAAGCCCTCCAAGGGAATCAGGAACGTGATCCGAAGTATGCGGTTGTGCTTGACTGCCTGACGACGCGCCACTGGCTGGAGAAGGGCTGCATCATCTTCAGCCAGTACCATGACTCTGTGCGGTGGCTGGCGGAACACTTGATGGGGGATTTGCCAGGAGAGCCCATCGGCGTCTACGCCGGTTCGGGCAAGTCGGGCATCTGGAACGGGGGGCGCTTCATGTCAGTAGCGCGGGAGGATATCAAGGGGCGGATTCACCGCGGCCAGATCCGACTCCTGCTGGGAACCGACGCGGCCTCGGAGGGGCTCAACCTGCAACGCCTGGGGACGCTCATCAACCTCGACCTGCCCTGGAATCCTACTCGCCTGGAACAGCGCAAGGGTCGCATCCAGCGGATCGGTCAACTCAACAACACCGTCCACATCTTCAACCTGCGTTACCTGGGCTCGGTAGAGGATCGAGTCCATCAACTGCTCTCCTCCAGATTGCAGGACATCTACACGATGTTTGGACAGATTCCGGATGTGCTGGAGGACGTCTGGATCGATGTTGCCATGGGTGAGACCGAGCGCGCGAAGCAGATCATCGCGGCCGTCCCGCGGCAGCATCCGTTCGACGTGAAGTATCGGCACGTCTCCAAGATCGACTGGGAGAGCTGCGAGCGCGTGCTGGCTTCCAATGCTGTACGCGCGGTGCTAACTCGTGGTTGGTAGTGGCTTCCCAGCGGTCGTGGCCAGGACCGCGAAAGAGGTAACGGGCCCCAATTAGGGCCCCTAATCCATTGATTTTGCTGAGAGACACGCTCAAATTCCTCTCCTGAAGGAATCAGCCGTTTCTTGCCTGTCAGGAGGGATCGCTCCTCTTGATTTCATCGCGCCTCAAAGACCGGAAATCGCTGGCCGGTAATTACGAAGCCCAACCGGGCGGTGGCCCGGGCGAGCAGCCTCAGCCCGGACGACCTTGAGTACGCTCTGAACGCCTTCCCCCTCTTCTCCCGAAAACACCCCGACTTCTTTGCCTACCTCCACCAATGCCTGGAGGAGTTGTCTCAGCCGGAGGGCGTTGACGGGCTACCCGTGCGAACCAATGGGTGGTACAACGCGCCTGCGGATGCGGACGTTATCGGCGAATTACTTATCTTGAGCTGTACCTGCCTGGACTCAAAGAGGGGGGGCACGGTGGGAGATTCGCCAGGAAGAAAAAGTGGTGCTGCGACTGATGCGACTTCTGAGGAGGCGGGGTCTTGTCATCCTTCACGACCGGGGTCGTGGGGCCTACTATGCGCCGGGCTCGAACCTGGCCGCCCAGAAGAAGGTGATCTCGGGGGGACGGAAATGAATCGTGGAAAATGCGCCAACCGAAACATTTCCCGGGCAGGGGGCCGGCGGGAACGCAGACTGGCGCCCTCATGACAGGAACGTGAAGTGAAGCCGAATATCCCTCAAGCAGTTCTACCCGATCGAAGAGTACCGCCGCTTCCTGCGCACGTCCTATCGGTTCCTCGACCCCCATCTTCGCTCTCAGTTTGAAGCGCACCTCGCCCAGGCCGACGTGGTTTGCGACCAGGCTTGCGTAATTGCGGAACCCGAATTCGGGAGGGTTCAGTGAGAGGGGGTGCCGACGAACAGCCCCCGGTAGATGAAGAAGAGGGCCATGCCGGCGAGCAGGCAGCGGAGGAGGCGCGTGAAGGTCTCCTGGCGGACGCGATCCTAAGTCTTCAGGCCGACCCAGAAGGCCGCCAGGGCAACTCGCCGCGCGCGAGCTGCAGCGCATCCATCAGCAGGATGGGAGCGCGTGCCGCTCGATAGGCGGTCGAAGTTGAACGCGGGAATGCGTGGCAATCGGCAGCGAATTGACAGGGGGCGCGGGACGCGCGGAGGGGGGACCCGGAGGGGGCCGGGAGCGATCCGCATGGATCGGGATCGCGGGAGCTAGCCGAGGCGGGCTACGTCGCGGATCCCTAGGGTTTCTTGGCTTCGACCCCCAGGTCCTCTGGCTGCACCAGCACCTGGATGAAGGCCCGGGCCCGCAGGCTCGCCAGCCAGTCTTTCCGTTTCGCCTCGAACTTCTCCTGGAACAGCTGATCGCGGATGGAATCCCTTACCTCGGCATAGGAAGCCACCGGCTCTGTCTGGACGCGTTCCACCTTGATGATGTGCCACCCCGACTCCGTCCGGACGAGCGGGCTCACCCCCCCTGCGGGCTGGCCGAAGGCCGCGGCCTCGATCTCGGGGGCCAGCTCTCCGCGGTGGACGGTCATCGGCTCACCGCTCGACGTCGCCGAGGCGCTGTCGGCGTACTGCCTGGCCACCTCGGCGAAATCCGCCCCGGCCTGGATCTTGGCCCGCGCCTCTTCCGCCCGGGCGCGAGTCGCCGCGTCGTCCGTCCCCGGCGGGACGGGGATCAGGATGTGGCGGATCTCCGCCAGGGGCTCGCGCTTGTACTTTTCCTGGTGCGACTGGTAGGACTGCACCAGCTCGTCTTCATTCAGGATGATCGTCGAGCGGATCTGCCGGGCCAGGAGGCGACCGATGGCCAAGCGCTCCTCGACGGTCCGGCGGACCTGCTCCAGGGTGAGGCCCTCGGCCTTCAGCAGAGCCCGGAACTGGGCATCGTCGGTCGCATTGTTGTTTCGTTTCAGTTCCTCGATGGCGCCGGCGATCTCGGCCGCCGACGGCAACATCCCCTCGCGTTTCGCCACCTGGGACATCAACCGGCGGTCGATTAAATCATCCAGCAGCCGCTTCTGGGCATCCTCCAGGCGCCGCTCTCGCTCCTCACCGAGGAAATCCTGGAAGATCCTGCGGACCACCGGCTGGCCTTCCTCCTGGATCTCGCTGAGCGTGACGGCCTCGTCATTGACCACGGCCACCACGCGATCCAGGACCATTCCCCCGGCGGGTGGCCCCGCGGACTGGCTGGCGCCGGAGGCCGCCTGGGCCGGGAGCGTGCCCGTCAGGAGGGCCGCGGCCAGGGTGAGGCCAGCGCCCCGCCATACCCCTCGCACGGTCCGTCTCACGTCTTGCCCCCACCCTTCCCGTCCCCGGCCGGCGCGCCGGACGGGTCCGGGGTGGGCAGCATCGGCTTGCCCACGGGGAGCAGGGATTCGTCCCGGGTGATCTGCGCCGCGGCCTCCAGGCCCTTGATCCAATCCTGGAACCGCTGGTTCTGCCGCTCGTCCATGAGGCGTCGGCGGAGCTGGTCCTTGACCTGCTCGTAGGTGATGGGCTGGCCCTTCTTCCGATCCACCAGCTTGATGATGTGATAGCCGAAGGGGGTCTTCACCACCCCGCTCACCTCGCCCGGCTTCAGGGCGAAGGCGGCCTTGCCGAATTCCGGGAGCATCTCTTCCCGCCGGAAGTACTCCAGGTCACCCCCCTTGCTCGCCGTGCCGCTATCCTTGGAGAGCGTCCTGGCCAATTCCTCGAACGGCTCCTTCTTGGTCAGGCGTTCCAGGATCTGCTTGGCCTCCTCCTCGGTCTTGACCAGGATGTGCCGGGCCCGGACCGATTCGCCCGAGAACTCCTCCGGGTGTGTCCGGAAATATTCCTGGGCATCCTTATCCTCCACCGCGATCTTGGCGCTGACCTCCTCCTGGAGGATGGCGCGGAGCATCAGGTCCCGCCGCAGAGCCGCCACCTGGTCCGCCACCTCGGGTCGCTCTCCGATCTTCCGCTTCTCCGCCTCCTGCAGCAGGAGTTCCCGGCGCACCAGCCGGTCCAGGAACTGCTTCTGGCCATCCTTGCTGGTCAGGAGCTGTTGCATCTCCCTCGGCGCGCGCCGGAGTTCCTGGGTGATCTCCCGCTCCAGGTCGGCCGCCGTGTACGACCGCTCGTTGACCTTCAATACCACCGGACCCTGGGCCTGGCCGCCCTCTTTTCCGCACGCGGCCAGCGCCAGGGCGCATCCCGCGGCCGCGATCAACCGCTCCCATGCCATGCGATGCACGCGTGACTCCTTCATCCGGACTGTCGTGAATGAAAATTCCCGTGGCCAGAGAGTCAGCGGACCGTAACACCCGCCCGGAGTCTTTGCAAGAGGTTTCTGGCCGCTTCCACTCGCGCCTCGGGGGTGTTGGCGCCGGTCCGATACTCCAGCGTGTCCTCGGGGAGATATTTGAGGCGGCCGCGTTCCGCCCGCAGCAGGGCGAGGATGGTCTCGGGCGGCACCGGAGGCTCCGGCGCGAAGATCACGCGGATGGCCTCGCGGCGGGCGTCGATCTCTCGCACCCGCAGGGCCCGGGCCTGGATCTTGAGATCCATCACCGTGAGCAACCAGCGTGCCTCCGGCGGGACCGGCCCGAAGCGGTCAGCCAGCTCCTCGGCGAAGTCCCGGAGGCGTTCGGCATCCGGGACGGCCAGGAGGCGCTTGTACAGATTCAGCCGGAGGGTGGGGTCGGGGACGTAGCTCTCCGGGAGGAACCCCTCGGCGCGCAGGCGAATGACGGGGTCCACCGTGACCTCGGGCGGCTCCCCCTTCAGCTCGCGAATCGTGTCCTGGATGAGCTGGGTGTACAGGTCGAAACCCACGGCCGCAATGTGGCCCGACTGCTCCGCTCCCAGGAGGTTTCCCGCCCCCCGGATCTCCAGGTCCCGGGTGGCGATCTTGAAGCCGGAGCCCAGCTCGGTCAGCTCCGCGATCACCTGCAGGCGCCGGCGCGCCACCTCGGTCATGCCGCCCTCGGCCGGGACCAGGAGGTACGCATGGGCCCGGTACTTGTCCCGGCCCACCCGCCCGCGGAGCTGGTACAGCTGCGCCAGCCCCAGGGTGTCCGCTCGGTCGATGATGATGGTGTTGGCCGAGGGCACATCCAGTCCGGACTCGATGATGGTGGTGCAGAGGAGGACGTCCACCTTCTTCAGGTAGAAGTCCACCATGATCCGCTCCAGCGTCGCCTCCTTCATCTGGCCGTGGGCCACGGCCAGCCGCGCCTCGGGCACCAGCCGCTTCAGGTGCCGGGCCGCGGCCTGGATGGTCTCCACGCGGTTGTGCACGTAGAAGACCTGCCCGCCCCGCTGGAGCTCGCGCTGAATCGCCTCGGTGATGACCTGGGCGTCGTGGGGGGTCACGTAGGTCCGGATGGCCAGGCGCTCCTCCGGCGGCGTCTCGATCGTGCTGGCGTCCCGCACCCCCAGCATGGCCATGTGCAGGGTCCGCGGGATGGGCGTGGCCGTCAGCGTGAGCACGTCCACCTCGCGCCGCAACTTTTTGAGCGCCTCCTTGGCGGCCACGCCGAAGCGCTGCTCCTCGTCCACCACGAGCAGGCCGAGCGCGTGGAACGTGACGTCCTTCTGGAGCAGGCGGTGCGTGCCGATCACGATGTCCACGCTGCCATCGGCAAGCCCTCGGATCACCTGCGACTGCTCCGCGACCGGGCGGAACCGCGACAAGGGCTCCACCCGGACGGGGAAGTTGGCGAAGCGGGCGCTGAAGGTCTGGTAGTGCTGCAGGGCCAGGACCGTCGTGGGGACCAGGACGGCGACCTGTTTGCCGTCCATGACGGCCTTGAAGGCGGCGCGCAGCGCCACCTCGGTTTTGCCGTAGCCCACGTCCCCGCACACCAGCCGGTCCATGGACCGGGGCGACTCCATGTCCCGCTTCACGTCCCGGATGGTCTGGAGCTGGTCGGGCGTCTCCTCGTAGGGGAAGGCCGCCTCGAACTCCTTCTGCCAGGGCCCGTCGAGGGCGAAGGCGTGGCCGGGCACGACCTGGCGCGCGGCATACAGCCGCAGGAGCTCTCCCGCCATCTCCCGCACGCTGGCCCGCACCCGCTCCTTGGCCTTCGCCCACGAGGTGCCGCCCAGTCGGTCCAGCGGGGGGCCGGCCCCGCTGGACTCTCCGCCGACATACCGCTGCACCAGGTGGAGCTTGGAGACGGGGACGTAGAGCCGGTCGGTGCCGGCGTACCGCAGGTGGAGAAAGTCTCCCTCCTCGCCGCCCACCGCGAGCTGCCGCAGGCCCAGATACTGGGCGATGCCGTGGTCCACGTGCACGACGTAGTCGCTCTCCTTCAGGTCCTCGAAGGAGGTGAAGGGCAGCGCCTCCTTGGGCCGCGCGCGCCGGCGCGGCAGCAAGCGTGCCCCGAAGATCTCCGCCTCCGTGACGACGGTGAGGCCCAGCGACTCGATGCGGAAGCCCGCGCTCAGGCCACCGACCCAGAGCGTGATCCCGCCCGGCTCGGGCACCTCCCGCGAAAGGCGCGCCCCCAGGTCGTGATCCCGCAGGATCTCTTGCAGGCGCTTCGCCTGGGCCTCGCTTCGTGCCACCAGCGTGATCCGCTCCCCACGGCGTCGCCACGCGTCCAGGTCCTGGAGGAAGCCCGCGATGCGCCCTTGGTATCCCTCGACGCTCGTGGCTGGGATGTGCTGGGCGGGCCCGGCCTCGGCCCGCGCCCCGGGCGGGGGCGCGAACGCCTCCAGGACGATCCCTGGCCTGGCCCGCGCCGTGTCGCAAAATTCCGCCCAGGAGACCCATCGGTCCTCACGCGGCGGGAACAGGGGGGCCAGATTCGGTTCCCACCCGCCGGCCGGGCACCCGCCAAGCGGGTCCCCGGCCACGGCACCCGCGCGCTCCGCCAGGGCCGACGGCTCGTCCCAGACGATCAGGCCCGCGGGGGGAAGGTAGGCCAGGATGGTGGTGAGGTCCGGCAGGAAGTAGGGCAGGAAGGCGTCCCATTCCGGGATCGGGCGGCGCTGCTCCAGCGCCTCCAGGAGCACCGGCGGAATCGCAACCGCCTTCCGCCGCGCCACCGCCCGCAGGCGCTCCTCCGCGGCGGACACCGCCATCTCGGTCATCGGGATCTCGGCGAGCGGCAGGATCGTCACGGCCGATTCCGGCCCGAGGGACCGCTGGGTCTCGGGATCGAACCGCCGGAGGGAGTGGACCTCGTCCCCGAAGAACTCGATCCGCACCGGGTGGGGGATCTGCGGCGGGAAGCAGTCCAGGATGCCGCCCCGGACGGCGAACTCTCCCGGCTCCGTCACCTGGCTGACGGCACGGTAACCCGCCGCCGTGAGGACCCGCAGCGCTTCGTCCCGAGGGACGATCCGCTGCGGGTACAGCGACAGCGCCGCGGCAGCCAGCGCCGAGGGCCCGATCGTCCGGGGAAGAGCGGCGGCGACCGACGCCACCAGGATGGTTGCCTGTCCCGCGCTCAGCCGATGCAGGGCCTGGACCCGCCCGGCCCGCGCGTCGGGGTCAGTCTCTCGCTCCGGCAACAGGGCCACCCCGTCGCCCAGGAAGCATTGCAGGTCGGCCGCCAGCGCCGAGGCCACCTCGTCGGTCCGACAGAGGACCAGAAACGGCCGGCCCGTCCCGGCGTGGCACGCCGCCACGGCCAGCGCACGGGCCGTCCCGTGCAGCTCGTGGAGGCGGACCTCGCCCCCCGGGGGGAGATCTTCGAGGAGGTCCGCCAGTTTGGATTCGCGCCAGAGGAATTGCGGCAGCATGATCGGAGAAGAAGCGGCTGGCGTTCAGCCGTCAGCGCTCAGCCTCGGGGAGGAGGACCGCGCGGGGTGTCCTTTGGCGACCGGAAGGCTTGCGTCGTTCATTGCGAAGCTGACGGCTGATGGCGTCCCCCAAAGGCCAGGCGACGGATCAGCGCCGAGGTGGAGGTCCCCTTGACGTACGGGAGGCTCCGCACCCTCCCGCCGATGCTCCGGACGAAGTCCGCGCCGACGATCCGGTCCACGGACCAGTCGCCCCCCTTGACCAGGACGTCCGGCCGCACGGATCGGATGACCCGGCCCGGATCCAGGTCGTCGAAAATCAGGGCCAGATCCACCGCCGCCAGGGCTGCCAACACCTCGGCGCGCTGGTCCGCGGGGACCACCGGACGGCCGGCCCCCTTGAGCTGCCGGACGGACGCATCACTATTCACCGCCACCACCAGGAAGTCCCCCAAGGCCCGCGCCTGCTCCAGGTAGCGGATGTGCCCCCGGTGAATCAGGTCGAAGCAGCCATTCGTGAAGACGACCCGCAGCCCGGCCGCCTGCGCCGTGCGCACGGCCCGGACCACGGCCGCCAGCGACTTGACTTTTCGGACTGCACGCATCGGCATCACCGTCAGTCATTCACTGGCAACTTGGCAATCGGGCCACCGGGCAATTCGGTCCGACCCAGTTGCCAGGTTGCCTGATCGCCGGATTGCCACCCACGTCGCGGCTCTCGACTCTAGGCTCTCGGCTCTTCCGCCCCTTCGATCAGCGCGGCCGCCAGCAGGGGGACCAGGAGCTCGTGGTGGCCGGTCAGGGCATACCCCTTGCCCCCCTGGGCCACCGGGCGGCGCACCACGTTTTCCGTGGGTCGGTAGTGCTGGATGAAGTCGAGGTTGACCGTGACGAAGTCCCGGACCCGGTGCCCAAGATTCCGGGCCAGCGTCAGCGCCTTGAGAAACACCTCGGGCAGGAGCACGGCCGATCCGACATTGAGGTAGACCCCACCATTGTCCAGATCGGCGACCACGGCCGCCAGGAGGCGGAAATCCCGCTGCGTGGCCTCGCCCACCACCGCCCCGTCGCAGCTCGGGTGCATGTGGAAGATGTCGGTGCCCAGGGCCACGTGAACCGTGCAGGGGCGGTCCAGCCGCGCGCACGCCGCGAAGATGCTCTGGGCAAGGTGGGGCGGCCGCATGGCCAGGAGCCGCTCCCCCAGAGCCCGGCCGAAGCCCCACCCGCGCCGCACCCCTTCCGCCACCGCCTCGTTGATGACCCGGCCCGTCTCCTCGGCCATGCCGAACTCGCCCTCCACCAGTTGGGCTTCGACGTCCTCCGAGGTGAAGCCAGCATAGGCCAGCTCAAAGTCGTGGACCGCCCCCGCCCCGTTCATGGCCACGGCCGTCACGAGCCCCCGCTCCAGCAGGTCCACCAGGATGGGCGAGAGCCCCACCTTGATGACGTGGGCCCCCATCCCCAGGATCACGGGCTTGCCGCGCCGCTGCGCCTCCAGGACGGCCGCCACGATCTGCCGGAAGCTCTGCACCGCCAGTTGGTTCGGCAACGATTCGAGGTAGCGCCGAAGGCTTCCGCCTGCCTGCCAGGCGCGCGCCGCATCCGCCACCGAGACCTTGCTCGGCCGCGCGGAGAGGGGATACGTCTTCACCCCCCGCAAGTCGAGTGGTTTGTACCTGTCGCTCATCAGGCCTTTCCCGTCGCGGCTCGCGGCTCGCGGCTCGCGGCTCTGTCTTCTGGCATCAAGGCGCTCCCCGGCGAAGCCGCTCCAGTTGATCCGAGAGGGCCCGGAGCTGGACCTCCACTTTGAGTTCCTCCTCCAGGCGACCCCGCGAATTGCACTCCACATCCCCCAGCGGCCGGTTGCCCCACAGGGGCGCATCCGAATACCGCTGGGTGCGGAAGAAGGCTTCGATGCGCAATCCGGACTCGCCGCGCCGGATCGGCCGGAGCGCCAAGGCCAGCCGCGCCTCCTTAGCGCGGAAGGCCTGGCCCAGCCCCGGCTTGCCGCAGGCGGAATAGCGATCCTCCCGCTCGGTCACCAGGACCGTCGCGGCGTAGTCGGGATTGGTCGTCAACCATCCGGTCTCGATGATCCCGGCGGGGCGATCAATCGTCCGGATGTCGTAGCCTCGTTCCGTCAGAGTCCGGACCGCCGCTTCCCAGGCCTGGTCGAAGTCCGCCTCCACGCGCCGGAACTCCTGGGGCATGTGCCTGCGGGCCCCCAGCCCCCCGCACGCCGCCAGCAGTCCCAGGCAGACCGTGGCCAGTATGAGGTGTCGCATCCTTCCATCGCGTCAGCCTGGGCAGCCGGCCCCGACCGTCTCGCGGGCGCGAGCCGCAACCCACCGCCACAGGCGGCGATTCTAGCACAGCGTGGGGGCCCCGTCAAAAGACCCTGCGTCGTGGCGCAGGGATTTCAGATTGAAAATCGCAAATTGCAGATTGAGCAAAGCCGAAGGGGACAAGGAAGGCTGCTGCGCCTGGCTGGCGCAATCTACAATTTTCAATCTGCAATCATCAATCGCTCTTGATGGAACGGGTGATGATCACGCGATGTGGATAGGGGATCTGAATGCCTTCGCGATCGAAGCGCGCCTTGATCCGGCGGCGAAGCTCGCGGGCGACCTCCCACTGCTTCAGGGGAAGCGTCTTGGCCAGCATGCGGATGGTGACCTGGGAGTCCGCCAGGGCCTCGACCCCCAGGACCTGGGGCGGTTCCAGTACCAGCTTGCCGAAGGTCTCGTCATCGGCCAGGGAGTGGCCGACCTCGGTCAGCACCGCCATCACGCGGTCCACGTCTTCCTCGTAGCCGACGCCGATCTCCAGGACCGCCCGGGACCACTCCTTGGTGAGATTGCTCGCCACCTTGATTTCCCCGTTGGGGATGAAGTGGACCGTCCCCTGGAGGTCCCGGACGATGGTCATCCGCAGCGTCATCCGCTCCACCTGGCCGCTCACGCCGCCCGCCTGGATCACGTCGCCCACGTGGAATTGGTCCTCCAGCAGGATGAAGAACCCCGCAACGATGTCCTTGATCAGGCTCTGGGCGCCGAAGCCGATGGCCAGGCCCGCCACGCCCGCGCCGGCGATGAGAGGCGTGATGTCCAGCCCGATCTCGCGCAGCGCCATCATGACCGCGACGATGAGGACCAGGGTCGTCCCCACGGTCCGGAGGAGGCTGGCCAGCGTGCGAGCCCGCTTCTCCCGTTCCGTGACCGCGGGCCCTCCGCCGTTGGCCATGAGGCGCAGGATCCGGTCCGCCACCACGCGGAGCAGGCGGACCAGCAGGATGCTCCCGATCCCGATCACCACGAGCCGGAGCCCGCTGGTCTTGAGCCAGAACATGATCTCGCCGAGGTCGTTGCGCATGGTCGCTCGCCCCTGCTGCCGCTCTCCAGCGTTCGAACAGTAATCGCCATGGACGGGGCTTGTCAAGGCGTGAGGGCGGCGCCCCCCGCGATGCGCGTGTCTTGGGAGCCTGTCGGACCCGCGGTGGGGTTCCACGGCCTTCCGGACGGGCTTTGTCCTCTTCTCCGGACGGGGGGATTTTGCCCTTGACGAGGGGCGGCAGATCGAATATGGTTTAACTCGATCACCCAGCCCAAAGGATATGGCAATCGCCCTCCCTCTCATCCGGGGCCGACTCGGCCTTGGTTTCGCCCCTGTCCGATTCGATTCCCTTAGCCTATCCAAGCCAGCTCAATTGTCGCCCTGCGTCCCGTGGGCGCGGAGCGGACCAATCCGTCCGGAAGGAGGTCAAAGATGAGCGATACGGAAGCGCAGCTGTTCGCTCGGCTGAAGGAGGCGAACCCCGAGTTCCGTCGCCTGGCCGAGAAACACCGAGAGTTCGATATCAAGATCGGCGAGTACGACCGCATCTACTACCTGACCAGCGAGCAGGAACGGAAACGCAAGGAACTGCAGAAGCTGAAATTGAAGCTCAAAGACGAGATGTACGCCATCATGCGGCAGCACCGAAATGAACAACACCAGGTTGTCTCATCTTGACGCCCGCGGCCAGGCCCGCATGGTGGACGTCGGGGCCAAGGACGAGACGGCCCGCGAGGCCGTCGCCCGCGGGTTCGTCACGCTCCGGCCCGACACCTTGCGTCTGATCCGGAATCAGGCCCTCTCCAAGGGCGACGTGTACGCCGCGGCCCGTCTGGCCGGGATCCTGGCAGCCAAGCGAGTCCACGAATTGGTCCCCCTGTGTCACCCCCTCCTGATCACGGCGGCCGAGGTCGCCTTCCGGGCAACCCGCCGCCCCTCCGGCATCGAGATCGAATCGCGGGTGAAGACCACTGGACGAACCGGGGCCGAGATGGAGGCCCTGACGGCGGTTTCGGTGGCCGCCCTGACGATTTACGATATGTGCAAGGCCGTGGACAAGGGCATGGTCATCGGCGATGTCCGCTTGGTGTACAAAGCCGGCGGCCGCAGCGGGACGTACCGGCGGGTGGGCGAGGCGCCGCCGACCGTCGGGGCGTGAGAGGCCCATGGCCTTCCGGACTTGGCGGGTCCGACGCCATGCGGCCCCCGGGACCACGATCCCCCATATCTGGTCAGGCGTGTTCAGCGTTGACCCTCCGACAGGCTCAGGGCTGACATGGGATGACGACAGCCCCCGAAACGGCCTTCATCTATTCCGAACGGTACCAGCAGTTCGATTATGGGCCGGACCATCCCCTCCGCAACACGCGCCTGGCCCTCACCTATGAGCTGTGCCAGACCTGCGGTCTCCTCAGCCTCCCCGGCACCCGCCTCGTCGAGGCCCGGGATGCCACGGAAGAGGAGGTTATCGCCTTCCACCGGCCGGATTACGTCGAGGTTTTCCGCGCCGCGGACCGCGGCCAAGCGCCCCCCAACCTGTGGGACTACGGCCTGGGGACCAGCGACAATCCGATCTTCCCCGGCGTGTACGCCTGGTCGCTTCTCTCCACCGGGGCGTCGCTCCTGGCCATGGAGTTGGTGGACTCTGGCCAAGTGGCCTGCGCCTTCAACATCGCCGGCGGATTGCACCACGCGGCGGCGGCGCGGGCGGCCGGTTTCTGCTACTTCAACGATGCCGCCGTCATCATCAAGCACCTGGTTCGCCGGGGACGGCGCGTGGCCTACGTGGACATTGACGCGCACCACGGCGACGGAGTGCAGTTCGGGTTCTACGACACGGACCAGGTCCTTACCCTGTCGATTCACGAGAGCGGCGAGAGCCTGTTCCCCGGCACCGGTTTTGTGGAGGAGATCGGCCGGGGCCGCGGGATCGGCTACGCGGTGAACGTCCCCCTCCTCGCGGGCAGCGACGACGAGATCTTCCTGTGGGCCCTCGACCAGGTGGTGCCGCCCCTCCTCACGGCGTTCAACCCGGACGTGGTGGTGACCCAACTCGGGGCGGATACTCACCGGACCGACCCCCTGACCAACCTGGCCCTGACCACGAACGGATTTGCCGAGGCGGTGCGGCGCCTGCGGTCCCTCTGCCGGAAGTGGATCGCCCTGGGGGGTGGGGGGTACAACCTGGAAAACGTCCCCCGCAGTTGGACGCTGGCCTGGGCCATCATGAATCAGCGCGAGGTCCAGGACGAATTGCCGGAGTCGCTCCGCGCGACCTTTCAGCGGCTGGGGTTCCGCCCGTCGCGGATCCGGGACGATCCCTACATCGCCGAGGCATCGACCCGGGAGCAGGCCTGGCGCTTCGTTCGAGAGCAGGTCCATCGCCTCCAGAAGTTGGTATTTCCGATCCACGGGATGTGACGACTTCCCGGTCCCCATATCACAGGAGGGTAGCCAGCCAAACACTCAGGGCGCGGGTCACGTGGTAAAGTCAGGGATCGTCTGCCGAGGGAGGAAAGCGTATGTCGTTCCAAGACAAGACCTTGACCTGTATCGATTGCGGGCAGACCTTTGTGTTCACCGCCGGGGAACAGGAATTCTTCGCGCAGAAGGGCTTCCAGAACGAGCCCAAGCGCTGCAAGGGCTGCAAGGCCTCGAAGCGGGGCGGTGAGCGGTCGGGATCCGGGGGGCTGGGTGCCGGATCGGGCGCAGGCGGCACCCGGGAACTGCACGAGGTGACCTGTTCGTCCTGTGGCCAGAAGACCACGGTCCCGTTCAAGCCGACGCTGGATCGCCCCGTCTACTGCCGCACCTGTTTCCAGGCGCGGCGCGGGGCCGGGATGCGGTCCATCTAGGCCGTCTCACCGATTCTACCTCCGGGCCAGGCGTGCTTCCGCCGATCCACGCGGGAGGCCTGGCCCGCTTTGTTTTCTGTCCCGCCCCGGCGACCCGCGGTCGGGCGAAAGACGTTGAAGGTCCTGCGGGTCGTGTGCTACAAGTGTAGCCATTCGGGGGTTCGCGATCAGGTGACGGGTGCGATGGCAGGGGCCGGGTGACGGGGGTCGGGGGTCGGCCCCAACCCCCAGCCCCTGATCCCTGACCCCCAACTGCCGAGGCAGGGATGAGCGAGGCGACCCAGCCCGAGATGGGGACGATCCTGCGGAAGATCCCGGCGGTGGATGCGCTGCTGGCCACCCCCCGGATCCAGGACCTATTGGCCGTGCATCCGCGCTGGGCCATCCTGGAGGCCGTGCGCGAGGTCCTGGCGGAGCGGCGCCGGCAGGTCCTCCGCGGCGAGGTGCCGCCGGAGGCCGCCGAGCGGCTCTTGAGTCCGGCCGCCCTCTCTGCCGCCGTGGCCGACGTGGCGGGAGAGAAGGCCGGACCCTCCCTGGTTCCCGTCATCAACGCCACCGGCGTCGTCCTTCACACCAATCTCGGACGGGCGCCGCTGGCCCCCGCCGCCCTCCGGGCCATCGAGGCCGCCGCCCGAGGGTACGTCAACCTGGAATTCGATCTGGCCGCCGGCAGGCGCGGCTCCCGCCAGGCGCACGTCGAGGCGCTCCTGTGCGCCCTCACCGAGGCTGAGGCCGCCCTGGTCGTCAACAACAATGCCGCCGCCGTCCTGCTGGCCATCAACACGATCGCCGACGGGAAGGAGATCGTGGTCTCCCGCGGACAACTGGTCGAGATCGGCGATTCCTTCCGCATTCCGGACGTCATGGTCCGTGCGGGGGGTCGCCTCCGGGAGGTGGGGACGACCAACCGGACCCACCTCCACGATTACGCGGAGGCGATCGGGCCGGAGACCGCCCTGATTCTCCGGGTGCACCGGAGCAACTTCCAGATCCTGGGCTTCACCGCCGACGTCGAAACCGCGGACCTGGTCGCCCTGGCGAAGCGTCGCGGCCTCCTGGTGATGGAGGATCTGGGGAGCGGCGCCCTCCTGGACCTCTCGCTCCTCGGCCTCCGGCGCGAACCCCTGGCATCCGACGCCATCCGCGCCGGGGTGGACTTGGTGACCTTCAGCGGGGACAAGCTGCTGGGGGGACCGCAGGCAGGCATGCTGGTGGGCCGGCGTGACCTGCTGGAGTGCGCCCGGCGCAACCCGCTGGCGCGGACCGTCCGGATCGACAAGCTCAGCCTCGCCGCCCTGGAGGCTACGCTGCGCCTGTACCGCGAACCCGAGCGGGCGCTGGAGGAGATCCCCATTCTCCGGATGCTCCGCCTGACCTCGGACGCCATCGGGGCGCGGGCGCTGGCACTGGCCGGCGCCCTCCGGTCCACGGTCCCGGATGTGGCCATCACCATCGAGGACGAGACCTCCGAGGTTGGCGGCGGCGCCCTGCCCCTGCAGGCCATCCCCACCCGCGTCCTGGCCCTCCGCCCGGGCCGGGAGCGGGCCACGGACGTCGAGGCGCGCCTGCGGCGGGGATCGCCGCCCGTCCTGGTTCGCATCAAGGAGGATCGGATCCTCCTGGACCTCCGCACGGTGGCGGCCCCGGAAGAGGTGGCGCTCCTCCAGGCGCTTCGCGCGGCGCTGGCCCCGGGGACCGGAGGAAGCGCATGACCCAGGACGCGGCGGCGCCGGCGGATCGGGCGAGCCCGTCGGCAGCCGACCTGCTCCCCATCGCGCAGAACCAGCGGACGCCCCCCGAGGTGCTGGAGCAGATCCTGGAGCATCCCGCCCTCTCGGCCGACGTGGTCGTGGCCCTTCTCCGCCACCCGCAGGTGCCGGGCGCCGCCATGGCCCAACTGGCCGAGCGGGCCGACGGGCCGATCCTGGAAGTCCTCCTGGGCTCGCTGGACCGCATCGGGCGATGGGTGGAGGTGCTGGAGGCGCTGCTCCGCAATCCGGCCGTCCCGGAGGTGAAGCATCCCACCCTCCAGCGACAGATCGAGGTCGCCAAGAAGCGGGGCGCGGAGGGGTCGAAGAAGAGCCTGCTGCTCCAGATCAAGGAACTGCCCGTGGGGCAGAAGCTGTCCCTGGCCAAGAAGGGGAACAAGGACGTCCGGATGATCCTGATCAGGGACAGCAACGAGATGATCGCCCTCGAGGTGGCGGGGTCCCCGCGCATCACCGATGGCGAGATCCTGGCCATCGCCCAGATGCGGGACGTCTCGGACAAGATCCTCCGGTACATCGCCTCCAACCGGAAGTACCGGCAGAATCACCAGATCGTGTTGTCGTTGCTGCACAACCCCAGAACCCCCGTCGGCGTGTCCCTGGGCCTGGGCATCAGCGGCCTCTCGGATCGGGAGCTGACCGATCTGGTCAAGAACCGGAACATCCCGGGGGCGGTCTCCCGCGCCGCCAAGCAGATCCAGGACCGGCGCAGGGCACCGCAGACGCCGGGCGGCGGGCATTAGAATGCGACACGGACAACTGACAACGGAAAACCGACCACTGACAATTGTCCGGGTGTCAGTGGTCCGTTGTCAGTTTTGCCTTGTGTGAGGCCATGCCGGGCCTCTTCGTCACCTTCGAGGGGGGTGAGGGAACGGGGAAGACCACCCAGCTCAAGGCGCTCTTGGCCCACCTCCGGGCTGCGGGCTGGGATGCCATCGAGACCCGGGATCCCGGCGGCACGCCCATCGGAAAGCAGATCCGCGGGCTCCTCCTGGACCCGGAGAACACCCGGATGGCGGCCGCGTCGGAGCTGTTCCTGTACGAGGCCAGCCGGGCCCAGCTCGTGCACGAGGTGATCCGGCCGGCGCTGGATGCGGGGCGCATCGTCCTGTGCGATCGGTTCACCGATTCGACGGTGGCCTACCAGGGCTACGGGCGCGAGCTGGACCTGGACCTGATCGCGCGGCTGAACGCCATGGCGACGGACGGCGTGCGCCCGGACCTCACGTTCCTTTTGGACCTGGACTCGGAGGCGGGACTGGCGCGCGCCACCCAGCGGGTGACCCAGCGCCAGGAGCGACACGACCGGATCGAGGAAGAGGTGCTGGCCTTCCACCAGCGGGTTCGCGCCGGGTACCGCGCCATTGCCGCGGCCGAACCCGGGCGGGTCGCCGTGCTGGATGCCGCCCGGGGCATGGCGGAGATCGAGGGCGACATTCGCCGCCGCGTGGACGAGCTGCTCCGGCGATCCGGGGGGGGGCCGGGCTCTCGCGTCCCGGCCTCCGGGTGAGACGATGCCCTTCGCCGAGATTCTAGGACAGGATCGGGCGGTCTCCTTCCTGCGGTCCGCCTGGCGGACCGGCCGGTTGTCGCACGCCTACTGCTTCGCCGGGCCAGCGGGGGTCGGAAAGCGGACGACGGCGCTGGCGTTGGCCCAGGCGATCAACTGCCTCGCGTCCGGCGGCGCTGCATCCGAGATGGCGGACGCGTGCGGGCAGTGCGTGGCCTGCCGAAAGATCACGGCGGGCAATCATCCCGACGTGAGCGAGCTGCGGCCCGAGGAAAAGACGGTCATCACCATCGACCAGATCCGGGAGATGGCGGCGCGGGCCAGCCTGCGGGCGTACGAGGGCCGGGCCAAGGTGTGGATCCTGGATCCCGCCGACCAGATGCAAGAGCCGGCGGCCAATGCCTTCCTGAAGACGCTGGAGGAGCCGGCCGGCGTATCGCTCTTTGTCCTGGTGACGGCGGCGCCCAGGGCGCTTCTGCCGACCATCCTGTCCCGCTGCCAGGAGGTGCGATTCGATCCGCTGGCCGAAGGCCACCTCCGGGAGATCCTGGCTCGCCATGGCCGGCCGCCCGAGGAGGCGGCCGCGGTCGCGGCCCTGGCGGAAGGCAGCGCGGCACGAGCCCTGGCCCTGGATGTGGCGGAGGCGCGCGCCAGGCGCGACCGGATCGTGCAAGAGGTGTGGGGCGCGCTGGGCTCGCTACCCGCCGTGCTGGAACGCGCCGACGACCTGGGCTCGGATCGGCCGGCATTCGAGGCCGCGCTGGAGATCCTGGCCAGCTTCACCCGGGATCTGGTCGTGTCCAAGGTCAGCGGGGGGGCCGTCCCCCTCGTGCACGGGGATCGCGGGGCGGACGTCGCCCGGCTGGCCGCGCGCTACCCGGTGGGGGCGATCCTGAACGTCTTCGAGGCCCAGGTGGAGGCGCAGCGCGCCCTGGCGCGCCGCGCCAACCCTCGCTTCACTGCAGAGCGCATGCTCCTCAGGATGCGCGACGCGATCGGGAGAGGGCAGGAGGGCGGCCATGGCTCGCATGGTTCGGGTTGAATTCGATGGCCCGGCGCGGCATCAGTACTCCCCCGTGCCCGGATACCCCCTCCGGGCCGGCGACATCGTGGTGGTGGAGACCGACTGGGGGGTCGGCATGGGCGGCGTGGGGGCCATCCTGGGGGAATTTCCCCCGGAGGTGCTGAAGGCCCCCGTCTCCCGGATCCTGCGCAAGGCGACGCCCACCGACCTGTCGCGCCGCACGGCCTTGGCCCAGCGCGAGCGGGAGGCCCGCACGTTTTGCCGCGAGCAGATCCAGACCCGCGGCCTGCCCATGAAACTGACCGAGGTGCGCATCGGCCTGGACAGCAGCAAGGCCTTGTTCTACTTCACGGCCGACGGCCGGGTGGACTTCCGCGAGCTGGTGAAAGACCTCACCCAGCACCTGCGGACGCGGGTCGAGTTGCGGCAGATCGGCGTGCGGGACGAGGCCGGGGTGCTGGGCAGCGCGGGCGCGTGCGGACGCCCCCTCTGCTGCCGCACCTTTCTGCAGGCCTTCACCCCGGTGAGCATCCGGATGGCCAAGGACCAGAACCTGGCCTTGAATCCCGGCAAGCTGTCCGGGATGTGCGGGCGGCTCAAGTGTTGCCTGGCCTTCGAGCACCCCCTCTACGCCGAGCTGAAGCGGACCTTGCCCAGGCTCGGTTGCTGCGTCGCCACGTGCCGGGGCCCGGGGCTGATCCGGGCCCAGAACGTCCTGGAGCAGACCGTCCTGGTCGCCCTCGAGACGGGAGGGCAGGTCATCCTGACGGCCAAGGAGGTGACGGTGCGACCCCGGCCCACCCCTCCTTCGCGAGGCACGCACGCCGGCGAGGGCCCAGCCGGGACGCCCGCGGCCGAATCCGCTCCGGGTGGACCCCCCGGCGCGGCGGCGGGGAGAGACACCCGACGGCCGGCCCGGCCGGAAGCGCCGCCACCGGCCGAGGACGTCCCCGACGATCTCGCCGCCCTGGAGGATTCCTGACCCACCCGGCCCCCGGCGCGCTACCTGACCCCATTCCTGGGAGCGACACCACCATGTCGGCTGATCCCTTCTACATCACCACGCCCATCTATTACGTGAACGCCCCGCCCCACTCGGGCCATGCCTACACGACCATCGTCGCGGATACCGTGGCCCGCTACCATCGCCTGGCCGGCCGCCAGGTCTATTTCCTCACCGGCACCGACGAGCACGGGGACAAGATCGCCCAGGCGGCCGCCCGGGCCACGGAGACCCCCCAGGCCTACGCCGACCGCATCAGCGCCGCCTTCCGCGAGACCTGGCAGCGCATGGATCTCCGGTTCGATCAGTTCATCCGCACCACCGAGGCGCGCCACACGCGGGTCGTCCAGGCCATCCTCCAGAAGATTCACGACGCCGGGGACATCTACTTCGGCGAGTACGGGGGCCACTACTGTGTCGGGTGCGAACGGTTCTACACCGAGAAGGAGATGGTGGACGGCAGGTGCCCCGACCACCAGACGCGGCTCGAATTCGTCAAGGAGCAGAACTACTTCTTCCGGATGAGCAAGTACCAGGACTGGCTGATCCGCCACCTGCACGAGCACCCCAACTTCATCCGGCCGGAGCGGTACCGGAACGAGGTGCTGGGCTTCCTGCGCGAGCCCCTGGAGGATCTGTGCATCTCCCGGCCCCGCACCCGCCTCACGTGGGGCATCCCGCTTCCCTTCGACGACCGGTACGTGACCTACGTCTGGTTCGATGCGCTGATCAACTACGTGAGCGCCCTGGACTATCCGGACGGGGAGCTGTTCGGAACCTTCTGGCCGGTGGCCCAACATCTGATCGGCAAGGATATCCTGAAGCCCCACGGCGTCTACTGGCCCACGATGCTCCGGGCGGCCGGCATCCCGACGTACCAGCACCTGAAGGTCCACGGCTACTGGCTGGTGGACGAGGCCAAGATGTCCAAGAGCCGGGGCCGGACCCTGTCCCCGCTGGACCTGGCCGACAAATACGGCCTGGATGCCCTGCGCTACTTCCTCCTGCGCGAGATGGTCTTCGGCCTGGACGCCAACTTCGGCGAGGTGGCGCTGGTGCAGCGCCTGAATGCCGACCTGGCCAATGACCTGGGGAACCTGCTCCAGCGGACGCTCACCATGGTGGGACGGTATTGCGACGGCCGCATTCCGGCTCCGGGCGATCCGGCGACCGAGGGGGATCGGACGCTCCGCGGGGTGGCGGAGGGGCTGGCCGGCCGGGTGGCGGAGGCCTTGGAGGTTTTCGCCTTCCACCGGGCCCTGGAGGCGATCTGGGAACTGCTGAACGCGGGCAACAAGTACCTGGACGAGCAGAAGCCGTGGGAGCTGGCCAAGCGGGACCGGGAGGCCCTGGCCCGCGTCCTCGGACACACTTGCGAGGCGCTGCGACTGGCGGGCCTGTTCCTCTCCCCCTTCGTGCCGGCCACGGCCGAGAAGCTGTGGGCGCAGCTCGGCGTGACCGGGCCAGTGGCCGAGGCGCGCCTCCGCGAGGCCGGACGCTGGGGGGCCGAAGGCGCGCGGGCCATGGTCCGGGGCGAGGCGCTGTTCCCGCGGGTGGAGTTCTCGCTGGAGGACGCGGGGGCGAGCGCGGCCTCCGCCCCCACCACTGAGGCCAGGGCCGCTTCGTCCGTCGAGATCACCATCGAGGAGTTCCGGCGCCTGGAGCTTCGCGTCGCTCACGTGGTGGAGGCCCGGGCGGTCCGCGGGTCGAAGAAGCTGGTCGAGCTGAAGGTCGCCCTCGGGCCCGAGGAGCGGACCATCGTGGCGGGGATCCTCCTGGACTATCCGCCGGCCGAGCTGGTCGGCAAGCAGGTCGTGATCCTGGCCAACCTCAAGCCCTCCACGCTCATGGGCGTCGAGTCGCGGGGGATGCTGCTGGCCGCCACCGACCCGGACGGCCGCGTCGTGCTGCTGACGCCGGAGAAACCAGTCGCGCCCGGATCGCAGGTCAAGTAGCAACCGCAGAGCGAGCGAAGGCGAAGGCAGAGGCTCACGGGGATCCGCAGATTGCGCAGATTACAGATTATTCCGGCAGGTTCCCCATTGGGAAATCTGCGAAATCTGCGTAATCTGTGGATTGATCAGAGGGGTTCTTGCGGTTCCTCGGCCGAAAAGGGGAAAGTTCCATGAGTGAGGCGAGTTACACCGGGGCGGGCGTCAACACCGTGAAGGAAGAGGCGGCCCTGGCCGGGCTGCTCGGCTGGGTGGGCAAGACCCTGGCGTTCGGCGCCCACCGTTCCGCCCTGGATTTCGGCTACTTCGCCAGCGTCCTGGACCTCGGGAACGGTGTCGGCCTCGCCCTGTCCACCGACGGTGTGGGAAGCAAGCTCCTGGTCGCCCAGATGCTGGACAAGTACGACACCATCGGCATCGACTGCGTGGCCATGAACGTCAATGACGTCCTCTGCGTCGGTGCCGAACCCCTCTGCATGCTCGATTACATCGCCGTCCAGGAGGCCGACCCCGACCTGCTCGCGCAGATCGGGAAGGGGCTGTACGAAGGGGCCCGGCAGGCCAACATCTCCATCCCGGGCGGCGAGATCGCCCAGGTGCGCGAGATGATCGCGGGCCAGCGGGAGGGGCGCGGCTTCGACCTGGCCGGTGCCTGCGTCGGCCTCGTGCCCATGAACCGCATCCTCGTCGGCCAGGACATACGGGCGGGCGATGCGGTCATCGGCCTCCGGAGCAGCGGGATCCACAGCAACGGCCTGACCTTGGCGCGGGAGGTCTTCTTCAAGAGGGGCGGATACCAGCCGGACAGGCACATCGGGGACCTCGGCCGGACCCTCGGCGAGGAGTTGCTGGAGCCGACACGGATCTATGTCCGGGAGGTCCTCGATCTGCTCCGCTCGGGTCTCGACATCAAGGCCCTGATTCACATCACCAGCGATGGCTTCCTGAACCTCGCCCGGGTGCAGGCCCCCGTGGGCTACGTGCTGGATGCCCTCCCCGAGCCCCAACCGATCTTCGCCCTTCTGCAAGCGGTCGGCCGGGTCAGCGACGAGGAGATGTTCCGCGTCTACAACATGGGAACCGGCTTCTGCCTGGTTGTGGCGGCCGCCCATGCCGACCGGACCCTGGAGTCCCTCGGGCGGCTGGGCATCGAGGCGTTCCGCTTGGGCCTCGCGGTGGACGATCCGGACCGCAAGGTGCATCTCGTTCCCAGGGGGTTGGTGGGGGAGGGGAGCCGCTTCCGACGTTCCTGACGGCGTGGGGTCCACATCCTGCCAGAGGCTGGTGGCTCGGCTCGCCCCCGCCGAGCCAGAGAGGCGCCATCCTCTTTTCTGCGCGTCCCGCGTTCGACGTATTTCCGCAAGGGTCGCCGTCGAAGTGACCCGCCAGGAATTCGAGGCCGGGATGACGGAGATGCGCTCCGCGGGCCGAACGGAGGGTTGCCCGTGACAACACCGGGTTGCCGAACCCGCCATCCAATCGCCTGCGCCGTCCCGAACGGCCCCCGGCACCCGGCCGTCCCGCCTCGAAAGATGGAGAGGTGATGGGGCCCCGCCCTCGCTCGTTCCAGGCACGCCTAGCAGCCCTCCTGGAAGCGACTCAGGCCGTGGCCTCGTCGCTGGACCTGGAGGAGGTCCTGCAGACCATCGTCCGCGAGGCGGCCGGCATCGCGGGCGCCCCCTTCGTGCGTCTCTTTCTTCTGGACGAGGCGGCCCGGGTGCTTCGCTGCCGCGTGGGGGTCGGGCTCCCGCTGGAGGCGGAACGGGACATCGTGATCCCCTTGGGCGAGAGCTTCTCGGGACAGGTGGCGGCCACCGGGCAGCCCCTGGCCGTGCCCGACTGCCGGGGAGACCCCCGCCTGCGCTCCCCCCAGCACACCGCCACGTACGGCCTCGTCTCCTACCTCGGGCTGCCGGTCCAGCTCAAAGACCGCCTCTTCGGGGTGCTCGTCTTCAACACCCCTGCCCCCCGGGTCTACAAGGACGACGAGGTCGCCTTCCTCTCCGCCTTCGCCCGACAGGCGGCCAGCGCCATCGAGAACGCGCGGCTCTATGCGGAGATCCGGCAGCACGCCGGCGGACTGGAAGAGCGGGTCCGGCAGCGGACCGTGGAACTGGAGGAGGCGCTGCGGGTGAAGTCCGAGTTCCTCGCCAACATGTCGCATGAACTGCGGACCCCGCTCAACGCGATCATCGGCTTCTGCGAGTTGCTGCGAGACCCGACCTTCGGGCCCCTGACCGAGAAGCAGACCCGCTTTCTGGGCAACATCCACAGGGGCGGACAGCATCTGTTGGCCCTGTTCAACGACCTGCTGGACCTATCCTCGGTCGAGGCCGGCCGGTTGCGTCTCCATCCGGAGCCCCTGGAATTGCGGGACGTCCTCGAGTCCATCCTGCGCGACCTCCGTTCGGAGGCCGATGGCCAGGGCCTCACGCTCGATTTGCACGTGGACGCAACTGTCGGGATGCTCAACGCCGATCCCGTCCGGTTCAAGCAGATCCTCTACAATCTCCTCTCGAACGCGGTCAAATTCACGCCCGAAGGGGGGCACATCACGGTGACGGCACGACGCGTCAAATGGTCAATCGGTCAACTGGTCGATTCGGCTCGACCAACTGACGGCGACGAGTGCGCGGAGATCGCCGTGAGGGACACGGGGATCGGGATCAAGGCCGAGGACCTTCCGAAGCTCTTCCGACCGCTCACGCAGCTCGAGCCCGTCCGCACGAAGCGCTATCGGGGGACCGGCCTCGGCCTGGCCCTGACGAAGCGCCTCGTCGAGCTGCACGGAGGCCGGATCTGGGCCGAATCCGAGGGCGAGGGCCGCGGCAGCACCTTCACCTTCGTCCTGCCGCCTGCCGGTCCCAGCAAATGACGCGGGCGTCGTGGCTGCCGATGTCCGACGGAACATTGACTGCCAAGCGGTTCCCCCCGAGTGAAAATGCTCCGCCCCATCCGGGGACTGGCGAACCCGAGCGGCCGAGGGGCGGGAGGCACAGGTGGGTCGGAGGTCTTCAGCGAGGGTGGGTGTCGAGGGCGGCTCGCGCGCCAGGGAAGCGCCTCTGCGCTTGAGGTGATGCGGTGGCCCCGCGGGTCCTGGTGGTCGAGGACAACGCCGTCAATCTGGAACTCCTGATCGCCCTCCTGGAGCAAGAGGGCTGCGAGGTCCTGGTGGCGGAGACCGCCGATGCCGGGTTGCACCTCGCCAAGACGGCGCGGCCGGCCCTCATCCTCATGGACGTGCAGTTGCCCGGCATGACGGGATACGAGGCCACCCGTCGCCTCAAGGCGGATCCGGCCACGGCCGCCATTCCGATCGTTGCCCTCACGGCCCTGGCCATGCAGGGGGAGGCGGAACGGGCGAAGGCGGCAGGGTGCGCAGGCTACCTGACGAAGCCGCTGGACACGCGGGTCTTCCGGGAAGCCGTGCGGCAGTTTATCCAGCCCAAAGACGCGGGGGAACGGTTTTAGGCGATCACGGGACAGGAAGGCCAGTCATTCCTCGGCGATAGCGCTCTGCCGGGATGCTGGCTAGATCAAGTTCGGACGAGCGGATTGATCGTCGTCAGAAGAGCGAGCGCCAGCGGTACCTTCCGGTGCCCCCGGCGCTCGTTGTATCTCGTGTGGCTCCCCGGGCAGGGCTCGAATCCTCAACCCAGCCACAACAAACAGCCGCGAGAAGTTGTTAACCGAGCTTCTCGAAGCATCGGAGGTTGAACGTGCCACTTGTCCATCCGGGGGTTTCGCCAGCCGGGTGATTGCGAGCAGGGAAAGAATCGGCTTGACACAGGGCGGGCTATTCGAGATTATCGGGTAAAACGTTTTACTATACATGTCGGCACCAGACAAGGTACCCACTTAAGCCCTGGCAACGACGCAGACCATGGCCACGTCGCCCATCAAGAAGAGTGAACGCGGAAGCGGCATTCTCCAGGTCGCACGACTGGCGAGTGTATCGCCAGGGACGGTATCAAATGTCCTGAATCGGTCCAGGTACGTCAGTCCCATACTCCAGCGGCGAGTCGAAGCGGCGGTCCGGAAGCTCCGGTACCACCCCGACGGTCCTGCGAGTGCCCTCCGCACGGGGCGCACGCGAACCCTGGGCCTGTTGATCTCCGATATTACCAATCCGTTCTATACCGAGTTGTCCCGGGCGGTAGAAGACCGGGCGGCTGCTGCCGGTTTTCGCTTGATCGTGGGAAATACCGACGAGGATCCTCTCAAGCAGCAGGAGTACCTCGATGTGCTGCTCTCTCTGCGCGTCGCCGGGCTCATCATCGCGCCGGCTGGCGGACCCCCAAGAGGAATAGAGCGCCTCCACAAGAGTCACATCCCAATGGTGTTCGTGAACCGATCGGTCCCGGGGCTGCGCGTTCCGGTCGTCACCTGTGACAACACGCTGGGTGCCTACCTCGCCACGACGCATCTACTCCACCACGGGCACCGGCGAGTCGGGCTTCTCCGACCCGATCTGGACATTTCCACCGTAGCGGAGCGAACCGAGGGCTACCGACGCGCCCTCGTCCAGCGCTCAGTGCCCTATGATCCCGCCCTGATATGCTCTGGACCGGCAACGCGGGAAGGGGCCGCTCAACTCACAGAGAACCTCCTTACACGCCGCGCTGGCCCGACCGCGCTTGTCATCATCAGTAACTTGATGCTCGAAGGCGCGCTGGAAGCGGTCCGGCGGCTCGGGCTGCGGTGCCCCCGGGATGTTGCGGTGGTCACGTATAACGACCAGAGGCTGGCGGAATTCGTAGACCCGCCCCTCACGTGTGTCGCGCAGCCGACGCGGGAGATGGGGACAATCGCCGTGGAAAGAATCTTGAGTCTTGTCGAAGGCCGGAATTCCCTTCCCCCGCTCAAGCCCCTCGCCCCTCGGCTGATCATCCGAAGATCCTGTGGCTGTCGCCGAACGAGGTCAGACACCAAAGAGGTTCAAGGACAGGGTTTGCGCTCCCCAATTCCCAATGTGTGAGGAGGAGACGTCATGAAGGTGCCGTTCCGCACGATTCGCTCGCTCCTGCCAGTGCTGGGTGTGGTATTCGTCGTCACCTGCCTGATCGCGCCCCCGTTCGCGACGGCCGGACAGAAAATTGTCCTGGATTTCCCCTCGTGGCAGTGGGGCCAGCCGGGGTACGACGATTTCTTCAAGGAAGTGATGGCGGCATTCGTGAAGGCCCACCCAGACGTGGAGTTTCGGCCCATCCCGATTCCCATCGAGAAGTACGCTGATCAACTGATCGTCCGGTTCTCCTCGGGGAACCCGCCCGAGATCATGCAGTGGTCCCTCTTCGACTACCACACCTTCGCCAAAGCCGGCTGGCTGGTGCCCCTGGATGAGAAGCTCCGGGCCACAGACATCCTGAAGACGTGGAACAAGTCGTTCCTCAACTTCACCAATGTGGACGGGGTCCAGTACGGCGTGATGCTGTCCGGATCGTCGCAGATGCTCTTCACGAACCAGGCCATGTTCAAGAAGGCCGGGGTCAGTATCCCCAAGACGCCGGAGGAGCTGGTCGAGGCCGCCAAGAAGCTCACCGTCCGCGACGCGTCCGGGCGCGTGACCCAATACGGTCTCTCCATGACGAGCGTCGCGGCCCCGGAGCTGTGGAGCTACGGGTTGGCCCGCTGGGTCACCGGCCTCGGGGGCGGCATCACCAACGAGAAAGGGATCCCGACGGCAACCAGTCCCGAGGTGCGGCGGTCCGTCCAGATGATGAAGGACCTCCTGCAGGCCGGCGCGATCCCGCCGGGGCTGGGACGCATCCCGTCCCGCCAGGCCTTCTGGGAGGGTAAGGGCGCCATGCTCATCGAGGGTCCGTGGGTGATGGAGAGCATCAAGTCGCAAAACCCATCCCTGCTGCCGTCCGTGCAACTGGCGCCAGTTCCGTTCCCGCACCAGATCGCCGACGCCAGCAACGGCCTCGCGCTGGCGAAAGGGCAGAAGCATCCTGATCTCGCCTGGGAGTTCCTCGTCATGGCGACCTCCCCGCAATGGATGCAGCGGTACGGCGAACTCACGGGCGTGATCCCGGGCCGCAACGATTCCATCAGCACCAAGGCGCTGGCGGAAAAGCCCTGGCTCAAGGCCTTCGGGCAGGTGGCGGTGACCGGGCGGCCCCAGACCCCGGCGGGAATGGAGGCGGCGCAGAACCAGGTCTACAAGGCCATCGCGGATCGCCTGTCCCCGTACCTGTTCGAGAATGAGAACCTCGACACGGCCCTGGCCGCGCTCCAGAAGGATCTGGAGGGGATAGCCAAGGCGATGCCCAAGGGGAAATGACGCTCCGCCAGCGACGCCGGTTCCTCGAGGTCCTCTGTCTTGCCCCGGCCGTCTTGTTCACCCTGGCGCTGGTCGCGTTCCCGCTGGGGTGGATGATCGGCCTGTCCTTCCAGGAGTACCACCTGGCGCGCCCGTTCACGCGCGGGGCCTTCGTCGGGCTCGGCCATTACGTGCGCCTCGCGACAGACGACTACTTCTTGAATGCCCTGAGAGTCACTGTGGCCTACACCGTGGGCGTCACCGCCGTGGCATTCGGTCTCGGTCTGGTGGTGGCGCTCACGGTCAATCTCCGACTTCCGGGATTGGCCTGGGCAAAGACGCTGCTGAGCATTCCTTGGGCGCTGCCCAGCGCCATCGCCGCGATCGTGTGGCTGCTCCTCTTCCAGAGCTCCTTCGGGGTCATCAACTACCTGCTGCAGGCCGTTGGCCTGGTGAACCACCCGATCGAGTGGCTGCTTCGACGAGACACCAGCGTCCTGGCGATCATGGTCGTGGGAATCTGGAAGGTCTTCCCCTTTAATATGCTAGTCCTGCTGGCGGGGCTGCAGGCGATCCCGGCCGAACTCTACGAGGCGGTGGCGGTGGACGGAGGCGGCCGCACCTCCCAGTTTCGCTTCATCACCTGGCCGGCGCTGAAGTACGTCACGACCGTGGCCCTGCTCCTCACCGGGGTGCGCGCCTTCCGGGAGTTTGAGCAAATCTACATCTTGACCGGGGGAGGACCGGCCCGGTCGACGGAGACACTCGGCGTGCAGGCCTACGTGTACGCCTTCAAGTTCTTCGACTTCGGCTACGGCTCTGCCATCGGGGTCGTGATGCTGGTAATCTCGCTGGCATCGGCCTACCTGCTGGTGTGGGCAATGCGTGCGGGGGAGTTCTACTGAGGTGGCCGCGCCCATGTCTCGTGCCGGCGCCGTTCGGGTCGAGCGGTGGGTAGCCTGGGTGATCCTCCTGACGATCGGAGGCTTCGCCCTCTTCCCCATTTACTGGATGGCCGTGACCTCCGTCTTGCCGCAGGACAGCATCTTTCGCCATCCCCCGTCGTTCTTCCCGCTGGATGCGCAGGTCGGCGGCTACCGGAAGGTCCTGTTCGACTCCGGCCTCCTCCGATGGATCGGCAACTCGTGCCTGGTCGTCGCTATTTCCACGGCCCTCTCCGCCGTCGTGGCCGTGCTAGCGGGCTACGGGCTCTCGCGGTTCCGATCGCGCCTGGGGTACGCCGTGGGGTACCTCCTGCTGGCCTCCCGGCTGGTCCCCTCAACCCTGTGGGTCATCCCACTGTACCTCGTCTATCAGGCGCTCGGAATGCTGGATACGTTCCTCGCCGTCATCCTCGCGTATACCACCTTCGAGATCCCATTCGCCACCTGGATGATGAAGGGGTACTTCGACAGCATTCCGAGGGAGCTGGACCAAGCGGCGCAGATGGACGGCTGCTCCGAGCTTTCCGCACTCGTCCGAGTCATCCTCCCGGTGGCGCTACCGGGCATCGTGGCGAGCCTAATGGCCTCGGCGATTCTGGGGTGGAGCGACTACTTGTTCGCGCTCACCTTCCTGCGAGATCCATCGGGGTGGACCGTCACCGTGGGGATTCAGTCCCTCTTCGGCGAACACGTGACACTCTGGAACAGCATCATGGCCGGGTCGCTGCTCGCGACCCTGCCGATGGTCGTGCTGTTCCTGGCGCTGGGGCGCTACCTCGTGAGCGGACTCACGGCGGGCGCCGTGAAGCAGTAGATCGCCGCAGGGTAATCGCTTGCTGGACAACTCGAAGGAATAGCATTCACGCTGGGAGGAGCACACCTTGTCCGCATCCGGACATGTCGTCGTCGTGGGCGGGGGACCGTCGGGCTTCGCCGCCGCGCTCGCGGCCGCGCGCAACGGCGCGAGGGTCACCCTGGTGGAGCGGCACAGTTTTCTCGGCGGCAATATGACCATCGGCCTCTGCATGCACACGTTTCACAATAAGCGGGGCAAGCGGATCATCGAGGGCATCCCCTCCGAGTTCATCCGCCGCATGCAGGAGGTTCAGGCGAGTCCGGGCCCGGTCGCCATCACGAATGCCCACATGTACTCCACCACGCCCGTGGACGTTGAGGCGGTAAAGCTAGTCGCCTTCGCGATGCTGGCCGAGGCGGGCGTTGACATCAGATTTCAATGCCCGCTGAGCGGGGTCACGGTGCGGAACGAGAAGGTGGAGGTGATTCAGGTGACGACCAAGCAGGGTCCCGCCGAGATCCGTGGCGATGTCTTCATCGACGCCACGGGGGATGGGGACCTGGCCGCTGCTGCGGGGGTGCCGTTCGAGCTAGGCCGACCGGGTGACCGGAAGGTGCAGCCGGCCAGCATGGTTTTCACCGCGGAGGGTGTCGATCTGGAACCGGCTCTCCGTCGGGCCGGCAAGGGGGTCGCCGAGAGCGTAACACCCTACTCCGACGGGAAGCCGATCCCGGTGTGGTTCTCCTTGACGACCACCCCCTGGAACGCGGTGATCGAGGAGAAAAGCTACTTCCTCGGGAAGGACCGGGAGTGGTGGGGAAACTCCATCCGGCCGGGCATCTTCAACATCAACGCATCCCGCGTCGTCCTGCGCGACGCCACGGATCCCCTCCAGTACACGGCGGCGGTCCAGGAGGGGATGCGACAGGTGGAGCAGATGCTCGACTTCCTGACCCGGTATGTGGATGGGTTTGAGCAAGCCCGCCTGGTCCGGATCGCTCCGTTCCTCGGGGTCCGAGAGAGTCGCCGAATCCGCGGGGAATACCTTCTGTCTGAAGAGGACGTTCGCTCCGCGACCATCTTTCCCGATGCGGTGGCGCTTGCGGGATACCCCATCGACATCCATGATGTGAACGGGGGGACGGGGATCACGTTCGGCGGAATCGACGGCAGCGGAACCTACAGCATCCCGTACCGGTGCCTCCTGGCGCAGGGCCGCCCGAACCTGCTCCTGGCCGGGCGCTGCATGTCGACCACCCATGGGGCCCACGCGGGCACCCGGGTCATGATCACCAGCATGGCAGTCGGAGAAGCGGCGGGGACGGCAGCCGGAATGGCCGCCGCCCGGGGGGTGGTGCCGCGACTTCTGTCGCTCCCCCTGTTACAGGGCTGTCTCCGCGAGCAGGGCGCCAAGCTCGACCCCTGAGCTGCCTATCCGATCCGGGGTCGCGGCTCTCCTCCGGCTGGGCCTCACCGGGATGCCTGCGGACCAGCCGCGCGCCGCTTCAGTGAGTGATGGAGGAAGTAGAGTGGAGACGATCTCGCTACCGCGAGTCAAGGCGAAGGGGTCACGGTACGCGCTGGGCCACCAACACGGCGGCGCGTTCGGGCCGCAAGTCCGGGCGCTCCGCGATGCCTGCCTGGCACACATCGAACGGTTCGGGGGGATTACCGTTGATCGGGCACTCCAGCGGGCGGAGAGCTACCTCCATTACGTTCGGGAGCACATCCCGTCCCTCGCCGAAGAGGTGCGAGGGATCGCGGACGGGGCGGGGATCCGGATCAACGAGGCTGCGCTCCTCCAGGTGCGATACGAGGTCGTCAATCTGCCGACCGAGGCCGACGGCTGTACCATTCTCGGCGTTGAGCGCGAGCGTTCTGCGGTGGCGTCACCTCTCTTGGCCCAGAACATTGATATCCCCGCGAGCAACGTTCCGCTTCTCGTGCTGCTCCACCTGTGCCCAGACGATGGGCCCGAGGTGCTGACCTGCACCGTGGCGGGCATTCTCGCCCAAACCGGGATCAACAGCGAGGGGCTGGGCCTCTGCGGGAGCTTCGTCGTCTCCGCGAACTGGGGCTTCGGCATCCCCAGCCGCAATTTCATCCGCAGGCATATTCTGGAGCAGCCCACAATCGACGACGCGATCGGCGTCATGAAGCGGTTTCCCCGCCGGGCCTCCGGTCACAACGTCGTGCTCACAGATTGCTCGGGTCGTGTGGCAGACATCGAGAGCACGCCGGATGACTTCCGCGTGCTCACGCCTACCCGCGGCCTCCTCGCGCACACGAACCACTACCGCCATCCGGACTTCATCCCCCTGGACGCCCTCGCCACCAGCCCACTTCGCGACTTCGCAGAGAGCTCGCACCAACGGATAGCCAGAGTCGAGTCGCTCCTGTCCAGCCTGAACGAGCGGGTCGAGATTGCTGACCTCCAGACGATCTTGCGCGATCATCAGTACTACCCGAAGTCGGTGTGCAGGCACCCAGATGGAGACCCGTCGCAGACCCAGTCAGCGTGCTCTGTCGCCATGGCTCCTGCTCTCCGGCACATGAGCGTGGCCGTCGGTACGCCCTGCGAGCATGCGCCGGTCGAGTACTACCTCTAAAAGCTCCGCCGGGGCACAAAGCGGCCCCGTATCCGGATGCCGGCGGTCTCGCGGCTTACAATCGTTTGCCCATCTTATGGTCCCTCTTGATTCAATCTCCTTCCGGAGGCGCGTCTCCGTAGGTGGTAGTTCTGGTGGCGGTTGAGAAAGGTACAAAATCAAGGAGGGGCGAAGTCAGTCAAACAGGGCCAAGGACACGACAGCCCGTGGAACCAAAGGCCCCACGGGCTGTCTCGTTGTTTCTCTTGTGGCTCAAGTGGCCGAAATAGTGGTAGTCGGCAATGCGTTCGCCAAAGGTTTATGCTCAGCGTTTCTCGACTGGTCTGCAGAACGTCTTGGAAAGCCAGCTAAACTCTTCGATCTTTCCCACGAACAGGAGGAATCCTGCGTCGAAATCAGGGCTGAATGGCTTTTTAGCGAAACCCGAGTGCAATTCATTTGCGGTGGAGCCACGGTCTATGGAAAATTCATGCCCATGGCTGCCACTATCGCGTACCGCCAGAAGGACTCCTTGAGGGTCCCCATAGACCTCGCATACCTCGAATGCTCCTCTTCAACAAAAACCGTCGGCCTCGATCCCCCCAAACCAGCAGAGCAAGAAGCTCCCATAACACTCATCATTGACCCCTTTAAGAAAGCACTGCTCAACCGGAACAAGGTCTATTTTGGGAAAATAACCAAATACTCTGAGGAAGAAATAACCTCTTCCATGGACAATGATAAGTCTTCTGGTGTTTTTCGGCTTGATCGCATAACGGGTAACTACTTATGGACAGCGAGATCGAAAGTGGATAGTCGCTTGGGTTTCGACAGGTGGGGCAAGTGTTCCACCATAAGTCCCGAGAAGAAATTCTAGAACCGCCTCGCCCCCGCCCCAGGGTACTGTGAGCCGTACCGCCAAGGCCGTGCCTTCCTCCGGCTTTACGCCTTCCATGCGGCTCTCGTTACAATGGCCTACCACAAGGCCGCACTCGGTCACATATCGTCAACGGGCAAGTTTCGACTTGTCCGCCTCACCCACCGCAAGTCCCTTGCCGCCAGCCCCCGCTTGCGTCCGACCACGGCGCAAACACGCATCCCAGCGTTTCCCCTCTTCACCGCGTCCGGCGAATCCGGGCGCGAGGTGCCCACTCAACCAAACCGGTCGGCGCCTCTGGCAGTCACTCGATAGGATTACTTGCGGTCCCGCGCGGGAACGCCGCGCGGTTATACCCTCGGCCCATTCGCCCGTTCCCGGTCCCGGTTCGCCCCCTGCGCCGCGCCGCCCCACGCCCCCCGGGCCGTCCCCCCCTCCCGTTGCGCTCGCCTCTATGGCGGGTCCCTGGCCCGCCTCGTCTCGCGCCGATGTGGTAGGCTACCTTGTGGGGGGCACTCTCCGGGGGGACACCTCCTGCGCGGGTCCCCCTCATCGCCCCCCGCTTGACCGGCTCTGTCGGCTCGGACCTTCGCTCCTCGCCAACCCGGTGGCCCTACTTTCAACCGATCCCGATCCGCCCGCCAGGCTCCGCGCCACATCGGCGCTCGAACCGTTTCCATGGAAACCGTTCGGCCTCCGGCCCGCGCCTTCCTGTCGCGCTTCGCCTGCCCCCGCCCGCCATCCCGCCAAAGAGCCAGGAGGGAGATGGTATGCCCGAACACCCCCAGCATCGGGGCAGACCGCCTCCCCCGTTTGTGCAGTCCCCCTTGACTTCGCCTGCCGCTTCTGATAGGGCTGCCTCGCCGTGGGCAGGATTTGGGCAGCGCCGGCCCTGGAGAGGCCCTCCACCGGTCTCCCGGCCCCCATCAGGGTGGCTCGCCTCCCCCGCCCACCCACCGCCCGTTTCCAAGTTCCTATGCCATAGAGGGGGAAGAGCCATGAGGTACATGGTGCCGTGGAGTGTCTGGCGACTTATTCCCATGACCGTCGTTTTGGGATCTTGGGTGCTTGTCGTTCTTGCGATCCTGGCTCCTGTACTGGAAGCCAGCAGGTCAGGCATGTCCGCACCCGTCTACGGCTTCCTCAGTTACTTCTGCCACCAACGACCGTCGCGGTCCTGGTTTCTTCTCGGGAGTAATCTGGGCTTGTGTGTGCGTGACTTTTGCCTCTACGCAACCCTGGCGGTGCTCGGGACTCCCTTGGCTTATTCCAGCAAGGGGAGGAGTTGGATTACCGGGTTGCGACCTTTTTGGGGCGTCCTGCTAATCACCCCGCTGCTGTTTGACGGCAGCGGCCAGCTTGCTGGGTTGTGGACAAGCACCAATATTCTTAGGGCAGCCACGGGGGTTCTGGCTGGGATTGGTGTACTTCGGCTTGGTCTTCTCCCGACCGAGGCATCCGCTGGATGGCAGTGGCGTGTGGCCTTACCACGGAGGCTGTCGCAACGGGCAGTTAGTTGCCTGATCATTTTCACCATCCTGCTCTCGACCTCCACGCTGGCACAGGGACCCCCAGCCAAAGATAAGGTCACTCTGAAGGCCGGCACACCTGTCTTCATCGTTTTTCCGGACGGAGTCAGCGGCGACAAGACCAACCCAGGGCAGAGTGTATCCGCGAGGGTACTGCGAGACGTGAAGGTGGAAGATGTCGCGGTGATTGCAGCTGGCGCAAGGGTGACCGCCCAGGTTGTAGACGCGAAGAAGGCGAGCGGCTGGGGACAGTCAGGGACTGTCTCTATTCGTGTTGATGGTGTGGAAGCGGTAGATGGCCAGTACATCCCTTTGAGTGCCAGCCAGAGAGGTGAGGGGGACACCGCAACGGGCACGGCGGTCGCCACCGGGGTAATCACCGGGGTGATCTGCTTGCCATTGGCTCTGACGGGGTTTCTGATTAAAGGCGACGAAGGGGTCATACGGCCCGGAACGGAAGCCAAGGCGTTCACTGATGCTGAGGCCAAGATTCAGCCGAAGTGACTGAGGAGATCGAGCGGGTGAGGGCAGCCAGCGTTCCAAACAGGAGGGGCCAATGGGGGAGATCAATTCACTGCGGAAGATGGGGGCGGCAATTCTCGTCATGACCTGCTGATGATCCAAGCGTGCAGCATGTCGACGGCAGGCAGTAAGTTCGACGCATTCTGGTACGGTGCCGCCTCGTGAGCAGGGTTTGGGCAGTGTCGCCCTTGGAGAGACCCTCGCCGGGTCTCGCCGCCCCTGTTCCGGGCTGGTCTCCTCGCCCAGCCACTGACCGGCGTTTTCCAGCTTGCCTTTTCATTTTTCTCGCTCGCCCGCCGGCCCGTTTCCAAGTTCCTATTCGGTTAAAAAGGGCTAAAAATATTCGGACCCTGCCCGGGAAAAGGGGCAGACAAAATGAAGAGTAGAACGATTGTGGCAGTGCTTTCGGCATTACTGATGTCCGGCGTTCTCGCCGAAGCCGGCGCCCAGAATGCTATCACCTACACCGGCAGCGTCGGGATCGAAGCCCACCGCCAGATGTATCGCGAGCCGTCGATCGACGTGACCGAGAACGGCTGGTTCGGCGGGCTCACGCTTGATGGGCAGGCCGAGTACCAGCGGTGGCAGCTGCGCGCCGACGCCCTGTTCGTCTATGGGCGGATGGACTACTCCGGCAGCGGTACGGTGGATGGCATCGACGACGTCGAGCTCGAGGGGCGCATCGCGATCGGCCGCGCCATTCCGGTCGGCGCGGAGGGCAGAAACCGAATCACGCCCTACTTCGGCTACGGCTACCGCCGGCTGCTCGACTACCTCGGCGGCAAGGTGAGCTCGACCGGCGCGCACGGCTACGATCGGCTATCGCAGTACCATTACGTGCCGATCGGCATCGAAGGCCAATTCCGCCTGGGCGACGCGTGGTCGATCAAGCCGACGATTGAATACGATCAGCTCATCCGGGGCACGCAGGACAGCTATCTATCGCAAGCGGTGGCGGGGCTTGGCGATGTGCACAACACGCAGCACTCGGGCTACGGCGTGCGCGGCTCGCTGATGGCGGGCACCACCGCCTGGTCGTGGCCGATCGAGTTCGGCCCGTTCGTCCGCTACTGGAACATCAAGCAATCCGACACGCGGCCCGTCACCTTCCGCGGGGTGACGGTGATCGGCGGGTTCGAGCCGGCGAATCACAGCATAGAGGTCGGCCTCGCGCTCAAGGTGCGGTTCTAGCCGAGCACACGCCCGGTCACTCTGACCCCGAATGTCCTTCGCCGCTTCCTCAGCGAAGCGGTTCCGCTCACCGATCCAATGCTCGACCAGCGAGCGCTTGAGCGCGCCCGCATCGTTCCACTCCGGGCCCATTTTTAGGTTTGCGATGAACGCCGAGGGCGTCCGAATCTCGGATTAGACGAGGTTAGGGGTCGCGTTTTTCTTTCCCCCGGTGGCCTCTTCCCCGAAATCTGCCCGCTGCTCTCTTCGCGGTCCTTGTACCCTTGTACCTGAACTTTGTACCCTTGTGAACTGGTGGCGGTTCTGGTGGCGGTTCGATAAGGTTCGGGGTCGGATCCCATTGCAGCCCCTTAGAGACACGAAAGCCCGCGTAACTGTGCGTCACGCGGGCTATCTCGTTGATTTCGTGTTGGCTCCCCGGGTAGGGCTCTCTTCGCTGCGCTCAGGGCAAGCCCGAAGGGGGCTCAATCGTGCTCCCGAGATCTCGCGAGTCTCCGGAGCGTGGGTGTGTCCCCGGACACCAAGGCTTCTTTCTTGGCTCGGGACCAGCGCTTCACTTGTGCCTCCCGGCGCCGAGCTTCCACGAAGGTCTCGAATTCTTCTGCATAGACTAGCGCGATGGGGGGATCCTGCCGGGTGGTCCTGCATGCTCGCCCGGAAGCGTGCTCTTCGTAACGTTTCTTCAGCCCAGTGGACGCCCCAGGATAAAGTGATCCGGATCGAAGTCGCAGGGTGTAGAACCATGCGGCCATGTTCCTGGCCCAGGCGTAGAAGATTGGATGGCCCCTCGACAGGCTCGGGGCCATTTCGACGCGTTTGATGCCCGTGCCCGGGGCCTTGAGCAAGAAAAGGGCGCGCATCGTTGACGATGCTGCCCTTTTCGCGTCGAAATGGCTCCCCGGGTAGGGCTCGAACCTACAACCTAGCGGTTAACAGCCGCTCGCTCCACCATTGAGCTACCGGGGAATGGGGCGCTTTCGACGGGGCGTACTATAGCAGGCGCGCAGCCGAGAGGCAAGACGCTTGGCGGGTCATGTGGGTCAGGTCTTCTTCTTCAGCTCGTTCAGCACCAACTTCGCCACGCCCTTCAACGTCTCGAAGACGCCGGTGCCCTTCTTGGCGCAGGCCTCGAACCAGGGGACGTTGTTGGGGTTGAGCAGCACCTGGAGCTCTTCCGCGGGAACGATGTTGGGCAGGTCCCGCTTGTTATACTGCAGGACGAAGGGGAGGCGGTCCAGGCTCAGGTTCTGCTCCGTCAGATTGGCCTCCAGGTTCTCCAGGCTTTCGATGTTCGCCTCCACCCGCTCGATCTGGGAGTCGGCCACCAGGATCACGCCGTCCGTCCCGCGGAGGATCAGCTTCCGGCTGGCGTCATAAAAGACCTGCCCTGGCACCGTGTACAGGTGAAAGCGGGTCTTGAATCCCCGGATGGTGCCCAGCTCCAGGGGAAGGAAATCGAAGAAGAGGGTGCGCTCCGTCTCCGTCGCCAGCGAGATGAGCTTGCCCTTGGTGTTGGGTTCCACCTTGGAGTAGATGTGCTGCAAGTTCGTGGTCTTCCCGCAGAGCCCGGGCCCGTAGTAGACCAGCTTGCAGTTGATCTCTCGCGCTGCGTAGTTGATGAAGGACACGCCGGCGCCTCAGCCCTTGAACAGGTTCTCGATGTCCTCGTCGGTAAGCTGGGCGAACTGGGCCCGGAACTCCGCTCGGCCTCGGCCGGCCTCCTGCTGCGTCCGCAGGGCCATCTCGGCAAAGGCCTGGCCGATGTCCTCGGCGGCGCGCTTGAGCCGGAGGCGCACCAGCCCCAGGGAGGAGCGGTGATCGAAGAGCACGACCAGGATCGCGCGCTGGGCCACCACCGAGATGTGCAGGTTATCTTTCTCCCCCTCGTGGAAGAGGACACTGAATTCCTTCTCCCCCAGCAGCTGCGCCAGGCCGCCGCTGGCGGCGATGTTGCCGGCCGTCAGGGAAGCCAGGGAGGTGGTGTCTACGTTGGCCGTCTCCCCCGCCGCGGCAATGAGTTGTCCGCTCTTGTCGATGAGGAAGACCGCCCGGCTCTTGGCGTCCTCGCAGAGCCTCCGCAGCACGGCCGCCAGGCGTCGCTCGTCCTCCTCGTAGAGAGTCAGGTCCGCGCCGAGCATCCCCAACGGCCCCACCCGTCACGTGATCTCGTGCCGCCCCTCCAGCGCTCGGGCCAGCGTGACCTCGTCCGCGTACTCGAGGTCCCCGCCCACGGGCAGCCCGCGGGCGATGCGCGTCACCTTCACCGGGAACGGCTTCAGGAGCCGCAGGAGGTAGAGCGCCGTGGCCTCGCCCTCGACGTTCGGGTTGGTGGCCAGGATGACCTCGCGCACCCCGCCGTCCTCCAGGCGCGCCGTCAGCTCCTTCCCCCGGATTCGATCCGGCCCCCGGCCCTCCAGCGGCGACAGCGACCCGCCCAGGACATGGTACAGGCCGCGGAACTCCCGGGTCTTCTCGATGGCCAGCAGGTCGTTGACCTCTTCCACCACGCACAGGAGCTGGCTGTCGCGACGGGGATCCCGGCAGACCCCGCACAGCTCCTCCTCGCTGATGTTGAAGCACCGGCTGCACGACCGCGTCCGGTCCTTGAGCCCGATCACCGCCTCGGCCAGGGCCACGGCCGTCTCGCGCGGGACCTTGAGCAGGTGAAAGGCCAGGCGCTGGGCCGTCTTGGGCCCGATGCCTGGCAGGCGCACCAACTCCTCGATCAGCCTTGCCAGCGCAGGGGGTGTGGCTGACACGGTCGCTTCCTCTCCTTCCGCCCTACAGCAGGCCCGGCAGGCCCAGCCCCCCCGCCAGGCGCGAGATCTCCTGGGTCAGGAGCTCCCGCGCCTTCCGCAGGGCGTCGTTCGCCGCGGCCGTGACCAGGTCCTGCAGCATCTCCAGATCTTCGCTCCGCCCGACTTCGGGGTCGATCCGCACCGAGAGGAGTTCTCCCTTCCCGTTGGCCACCGCGGTGACCATCCCGCCGCCGGCGCTGCCCTCCACGGTCCGGGTCGCCACCTCGGCTTGGATGCGATCCATCTCGGCCTTCATTTTCTGGGCCTGCTTCATGAGATCGCCGAGCCCCGTCATGGGTCCTCCTCAGGCGGACACGTCGCGTACGATCGTGCCGCCGAACAGGCTCAATGCCTCCCGCACCAGCGGGTGATCCCGGACCCGCGGCGAAGCCGCGGGCGCGCTGCGCGCCGCCGCCTCCAGGCGAGGCGGAGGGGCCGCCGCGAACCGGTACTCGATCCGCAGCCGGCGCCCGAAACTTTCGGCCGCGGCATCGGCGATCAGCCTGCGGGTCTCGGGATCTTCCAGCGTGTCCCGGACGAAGGCGTTGCCGTTTCTCACCTCCAGCGTCAGCGTGTCGGCCTCCAGGCCCACGGACTGGACCTCGGTCAACACCGACGCCAACCGTTTTCGCCCCCGGAGACGCCCGATCGTGGCCGCCCAGCCGGCCGCGACGTCCGGGGTGCTGTCCAGCACGGCGGGCTCCGGCGATGGTCGCCCGCCTGCGCTCGGAGGCGGGGTCTCGACGGCTTGCGCGGGCCGCGTCGGGCGCTCGGGTGGGGTCGGGTGGCCCCCGAAGAGGGGGAGCTCCGTCGGCGATGGCGATGGCGATGGTCCCGCCGGCAAGCGGGCCTCCATGGCGACGAGGCGACCCAGGATCTCTCCCAGGCCCTGCGCATGCCGGATCTCCGCTAGCCGAATCAGCGCCATCTCGAGGAGAAACCGCGGTTGGGTGGCGCGGCGCATCTCCCCCTCCGCCTGCTGGAGCGTCTTGATCATCAGCTCCAGCTCCGGGAGGGTCGCCCGTTCCGCCTGCCGCCGAGCCGCGTCCAAACTCACCCGCGCGCCGTCCAGCAGCGGCCCCGGCTCGGGACACAGTCGCAAGATCGCCAAGTCGCGCAGGTGCCCGGTGAGTTCCAGCGCAAACTGCCGCAGGTCCTGGCCGTGACTCGCGAGGCGATCCACCAGGCGGATCGCTCGGGCGGCGTCCCGCGTCAGGATCGCCTCGGTCGCCTCCACCAGGACGTCGGCCTGGACCAACCCCAGGAGGTCAGCCACACGCCCGGCCTCCAGGGAATTTCCGAGGCTGGCGATGGCCTGGTCCAGGAGGCTCTGGGCATCCCGCAGGCTCCCGCAGGCCGCCCGGGCCAAAAGGCTCAAGGCCCCTTCGTCGGCCGTCACGCCCTCCGCCGCGACGATCTCGCGCAGCCGGCCGATGATCTCCGCGGTCCCCAGCAAGCGGAAGTCGTGGCGCTGGCATCGCGAGTGGATCGTGGCCGGGATCCGGTGCGGTTCGGTGGTTGCCAGGATGAACACGACCCGCGGCGGCGGCTCCTCCAGCGTCTTGAGCAGCGCATTGAAGGAACTGGTGGACAGCATGTGGGCTTCGTCGATGATGTAGACCTTGTGGCGCCCCCGGGTGGGCGCGTACTGCACCGTCTCCAAGAGGTCGCGGGTCTTCTCCACCTGGGTGTTGGACGCCGCGTCCACCTCGAGGCAGTCCACCGAGCGACCCGCCGTGATCTCCTCGCAGGCTCCGCAGCGCCCGCAGGGAGCGGGGGTGGGCCCCCGGTCGCAGTTCAGCGCCTTGGCCACGATACGGGCCGTCGTCGTCTTGCCCACGCCGCGCGGCCCGGCGAAGAGCAGTGCGTGCGCCAGGCGATCGGTCGCAATGGCGTTCTTGAGCGTCTCGATGACGTTTCGCTGGCCCACGACTTCGTCGAAGACCTGCGGTCGCCAGCGGCGGGCAATGACCTGGTAGGGCATCGTTCCTCTGGGGGGGGCTCGGGGCCGGGCCTGGCGCGCCGCCTTCGCCCTCAGGTCGGACCTGGTGGCGCAGCCAGGTGCGAGCGCCGGAGGGCCCACGCGACTCCGATCGGGTGAACTCGCGGCACGGGCCGCTCGCTGCTTACCGTTGCTTCCTTCCGGACCTGGCGGAGTTCACAGGGCTACCCTGCGCGAGACCCGATCATCAACAACGTCGCGTGGACCATCCGGCGCCCACTCGACGGGCACGTCGTATGGCCCCGGGGATCGGCCGTCCCGGGGATCGTGCCCACGGTCCGGCGGAACTGGCGGAGAGGCCGGGATTCGAACCCGGGGTGGAGTTTCCCCCACACACGCTCTCCAGGCGTGCTCCTTCAACCACTCGGACACCTCTCCGCACACCCGGAGCCCATCAGTACCTGGATCGCTTCGACAACACGCCGGCGTCGGCCGGCTGCCTCCTGGTTGGTGGCGTCTTCTCCTCGACGGATCGGTCCCCGGACCACGTCGAGAGGCGATGGCGGAGAGGGTGGGATTCGAACCCACGTGGGAGTTGCCCCCCAACCCGCTTTCGAGGCGGGCCCGTTACAACCGCTTCGGTACCTCTCCTGCCCAAGACATCAATGAAAAGCCGACAACGGACAACTGACAGCCGGCCATCCGTCCCTGAACTCGGATTGGCCGGTTGTCGGTTGTCGGTTTGCCATTTGAAAGTGCCGAGCGAGCTAGCTCGCCGGAATGCCTTCCACCAGCGTGATCCGGTAGGTCGGGTGCTCGAACGGTTGCATCTCCGGGAACTTGCTGAACAGCCAGCCCCGGAAGGTTTCCTTGCTGCCCTCGGACACCGTGACCAGGACGGCCGGATTGGTCGGCTCGTTGGACACCGACGTGACCTCGCCGCCACTCACCTGGAGGGCGGGCAGGAAGTCGCCGACGCGCACGCGAAGCTTGCTTCCCGGGATGGCCAGTTGGGCGCCCAGCTTCACCGTGAAGCCCTGGGGGGGCTTTCCGCCGCTTTTCTCCTCGACTAGCAGTTTCACGGCCCCCCATTTCCCCTTCACTTCGTCAGGGACACGAACCGATCGGCCGGTGGCACCCAGCTGGGGGTGACCAGCCGGCGCGGATGCGCCGCTGCTCGTCGGCGGGCTGCCCTGCGCTCCGCCGATTGGTGGATGATCCGGCGGCAGCGTCGCCTGGCCAGGGGCGGCCTGCCCTCCCGCCGGGGCCGACGGCGCAGGCGACTGGGCTGCCCCGGGCGCCGGGGTGGCCGGCTTCGGCTGATCGAACACGGCGAAGTAGAGCGCCACCGCCGCGAGGGGAATCGCAATCGCCACGCCGAGCCGGATCAGCTTCTTCGTGGTGGGGCCTTGTTCCGACATGTCCTCGACCGCCCTCGTCCGATCATTGCGTGCGCGGCGCGCCGCGGGCATCTTCCCCGCTCGCGTGGCGCCGGGTCCGCCGGCCCTGCCTGGCCGGCAGTACGCGGGTGTGGACTGGCGGAGAGGCCGGGATTCGAACCCGGGGGCCAGTTTTACCCGACCAACCGCTTAGCAGGCGGTTGCCTTCGGCCGCTCGGCCACCTCTCCGTATTTTGATTTCAGATTGATGATTTCGGATTTCAGATTTGCAAATCTACAATCCTCAATCCAAAATTCCAATCTTGGATGGCGGAGGGGGTAGGATTCGAACCCACGGACCTTGCGGTCATCCCGTTTCAAGCGGGACGCCTTCAACCACTCGGCCACCCCTCCGTGGCGTATTTCGACAGCGGCAGCGAGTTCCGACAGCGAAAAGCCCTCGGCCGCTCTGCGTCCCGCCGGCCGTTTCACGCGGGACGCCTTCAACTCACTCGGCCACCCCTCCGTGGCGTCGCTCGCGCCGTTCCACCTCCCCGCCGGGCGCCGACCGATCGGACGTCCCGCAGGGAAGGCCCTCATGATAGAAAACCTCGCGGGCAAAGGGAAGCAGAAACGTGGGCGGCTAGGATTTGCCGATCCGCTCTCGCCCGTCCATGTACGGGCGGAGGGCGTCGGGGATGCGGACGCTGCCGTCCGGCTCCTGATAGTTCTCCAGGATTGCGAGCCAGGTCCGCCCGACGGCCAGCCCAGAGCCATTCAGCGTGTGTGCGTACTCCACGGGGGCTTGCGGGGCAGGGCGATACCGGATGTTGGCCCGGCGCGCCTGAAAGGCTTCGCAGTTGCTGATCGACGAGATCTCCCGGTATCCGGACTGGCTGGGCAGCCAGACCTCGATGTCGTAGGTCTTGGCCGCGGCGAACCCCAGGTCCCCGGTGCAGAGGGCCACCACCCGGTACGGCAGGCCGAGGCGCTGCAGCACCGCCTCGGCATCCCGGGTCATCTGCTCCAACGCCTCGTGGGACCGGTCGGCCTCGGCGAACTTCACCAACTCGACCTTGTTGAACTGGTGTTGCCGGATGAGGCCCCGCGTGTCCTTGCCGTAGGACCCCGCCTCCCGGCGGAAGCACGGCGTGAAGGCCGCGTAGGAGAGGGGGAGCGTCCCGGGTGGCAGGGTCTCCTCCCGGTGCAGGTTGGTCACGGGGACCTCCGCGGTCGGAATCATGTACAAGGATTCGTCCGCCGTCTTGAAGAGCTCGTCGGCAAACTTGGGGAGCTGGCCCGTGCCGGTCATGGCTGCCGCATTCACCAGGAGCGGCGGGTACACCTCCGTGTAGCCGTGCACCTTGGTGTGCAGGTCCAGCATGAAGTTGATCAGCGCCCGCTCCAGCCGCGCCCCCAGGCCGATCAGAACGGCGAAGCGCGCCTGGGACATCCGCGCGGCGCGCTCGAAGTCGAGGAGGCCCAGCGCCTCCCCGATCTCCCAATGCGGCTTGGCCGGGAAGTCGAATCGCCGTGGCTCGCCCCAGCGTCTCACCTCCACGTTCGCGGAGCTATCCCGGCCAACGGGGACCGACGGGTGGGGCAGGTTGGGCACGCCCAGGAGGAACGTCTCGATGCGCTCGTCGCAGCGGCGCACCTCCTCGTCCAGCTTCTTGATCCGATCTCCCCGCTCCCGCATCTCGGTGATGAGCTCGCCGGCGTCCCGCCCCTGCCGCTTGCGCTGGCCGACCTCCTCCGAGACGGTGTTGCGGCGATGCTTGAGTTGCTCGACCTCGGACAGCAGCCGGCGGCGGGCCGCGTCGGCCGCCAGGAACTCCTGCAGGTCGAGGGTCACCCCCCGGTCGCGGAGCCCCGTCTCCACGGCCCCGACGTGCTCGCGAACGAACCTGGCATCCAGCACGCTCTCGCCTCGCCCTGTCCCGCCCCTAGCCCTCGGCCCCGTCCGTCTCCGCCGGGGGCCCGCCGGTCTCGCCCTCGGGCTCGTCGGCCACCAGGCTGGTGACGGCCGCGACCCGGTCGGTGGCCTCCAGTCCCTGGAGGCGGACCCCCAGCGTGGCCCGGCCGATCAGGCTGATCTCCCGGACGTGCAGGCGGTTCACCTTCCCCTCCTGGGAGATCATCATGACCTGATCCTGCTCTTGCACCTGCAGGGCGCCGACCACGGGGCCGTTCTTGTCCGTGACGCGCACGTTGATGATGCCCCTCCCGCCGCGGCCCTGCAGGCGGTACTCCTCGAGTTCGGTGCGCTTGCCGTAGCCGCGCTCGTTCACCGTGAGGATGGTGGTGCCGGATCGGACCACCTCCGCGGCCACGACCTCGTCCCCCTCCTCCAGGGCGATGCCGATCACGCCGCGCCCCGTGCGGCCGATGGGTCGGGCCTCGCCCTCTTCGAACCGGATGGCCATCCCCTGCCGGGTGGCCAGGAACACCTCGTCCCGCCCGCTGGTCAGGCGCACGGCGATCAGCTCGTCCCCCTCGTCCAGGGTGAGGCCGATGATCCCCCCGGCCCGGGGGTTGGCGTAGGCGGATAGCTCCGTCTTCTTCACCACGCCCCGCCGCGTCGCCATCATCAGGTACTTGTCCACCTCGAACTGGCGGATGGGGATCATGGCCGTGACCGTCTCCCCCGGCTGCACTTGCAGGAAGTTCACCAGCGCTTTCCCCTTGGCCGCGCGGCCCAGCTGCGGGATCTCGTGCACCTTCAGCCAGTGGACCCGCCCCAGGTTCGTGAACAGCAAGAGGTAGCTGTGGGTGGTGGCCACGAACAGGTGCTCCACGTAGTCTTCTTCCTTGGTGGCCATCCCGGCCATGCCCTTGCCCCCGCGCCGCTGGGCCCGGTAGATCGTCAGGGGACTCCGCTTGATGTAGCCGCCGTGGGAGACGGTCACCACCATCTCCTCGTCGGCCACCATGTCCTCGAAGGAGATCTCGGCCGTCTCCTCCAGGATCTCGGTGCGGCGGGGATCGCCGTACTGCTCCTTCAGCGCCAGGAGCTCCTCGCGGATGATCTCCCGCACCAGCGCCTCGTTCCCCAGGATGGCCTGGAGCCGGGCGATGAGTTGGATGGTCTCCTGATACTCGTCCTGGATCTTCTGGCGCTCCAGCTGGGTCAGCCGCTGGAGGCGCAGGTCCAGGACCGCCTGGGCCTGGGTCCCGGTCATGCCGAACTGTTCCACGAGGCCGGCTCGGGCCTCGTCCGCGGAGCGGGACCGCCGGATGAGCTGGATCACCGCGTCCAGGTGGTCCAGGGCGATCCGGTACCCCTCCAGGATGTGGGCCCGCGCCTCGGCCTGGCGCAGCTCATAGCGGGTGCGCCGGACGACCACAGTCTTCCGGTGCTCAACGAAGCTGGCCAGCACCTGCTTGAGCGTGAGGACCTTGGGCTGCTTGTCCACCAGGGCCAGCATGATCACGCCGAAGGTGGACTGCATGGCCGTATGCTTGTAGAGGGAGTTCAGGATGGGCAGCGCCGGCTCGTCCTTCTTCAGCTCCAGGACGATCCGCATCCCTTCCCGGTCCGACTCGTCCCGCAGGTCCGCGACGCCGTCGATCTTCTTCTCGCGGATCAGCTCGGCCATCCGCTCCACCAGCTTGGCCTTGTTCACCTGGTACGGCAGCTCGGTCACGACGATATTCTCGCGGCCGCCCCGCGCCTTCTCCACCACCGCCTTGGCCCGCATCTGGATCAGGCCGCGACCCGTGCGGTAGGCGTCCAGGATGCCCTGCCGGCCGTGGATGTACCCGGCCGTGGGGAAGTCCGGGCCGGGCAGCACCGGCATCAGCTCCTCCAGCGTGACCTCCGGGTTGTCGAGCTGCAGGACGACCGCATCCACCACCTCGTTCAGGTTGTGGGGCGGGACGTTGGTGGCCATGCCCACGGCGATCCCCGAGGAGCCGTTGACCAGGAGGTTCGGCAGGGCGGCCGGCAAGAGGGCCGGCTCCTGCGTGGACTCGTCGTAGTTGGGGACGAAGTCCACCGTCTCCTTGTCGATGTCCCGCAGCAGCTCCTGCGCCACGCGGGCCAGCCGGACCTCGGTGTAGCGCATGGCCGCAGGGGCGTCCCCGTCCACGGAGCCGAAGTTCCCCTGCCCGTCGATCAGGGGGTAGCGCATGGAGAAGTCCTGGACCATCCGGACGGTAGTATCGTAGACCGCGGCATCCCCGTGGGGGTGATACTTGCCCAGGACGTCGCCCACCACGCGGGCCGCCTTGCGGTAGGGCCGGTTGAAGGCCAGCCCCATCTCATCCATGGCGTACAGCACGCGCCGGTGCACCGGCTTCAGCCCGTCGCGCACGTCCGGCAGGGCGCGGCCGATGATGACGCTCATGGCGTAGTCCAGGTAGGACCGCCGCATCTCCTCGTGGATGTCGGTGGGGCGGACCTCGCCGATGCGCTGCTGGGCGATGCTGTCGTTCTCTTCGGGCACGGGTGACCTGCTCCTCTCTCGCGGGGGGCGGCGCCTCCTAGATGTCGAGGTTGCTCACTTCCAAGGCGTGGGCCTCGATGAACTGGCGGCGCGGTTCCACCTGATCACCCATGAGGGTGGTGAAGATGCGCTCGGCCGCCAGGGCGTCCTCGATCTGGACCCGGAAGATCGTCCGCGTCTGAGGGTTCATGGTGGTTTCCCAGAGCTGCTCCGCGTTCATCTCGCCCAGGCCCTTGTACCGCTGGATGGTCAGGCCCTTCTTGGCCAGCGCCATCACCTGCTCGTACAGCCCGGTCCAGGTGTCGGCCTGGTTCGTTTCCGACTCCGTTCGGATCGTGAAGGGCGGGGTCCCCAGGGTCTTCAGGGTCGCCGCCGCCGCTTCCAGCTCGCGGTATTCAGCCGAGGTGAGAAGCGTCGGGCTGATCACGCAGCCTGCCTGCTCCGGACGCAGCGGCGGGCCGCCCAGGGAGACGACGAGCCGATAGGTCTCTTGCTCCTCATCCCACTCCACGCTCCCCTCGGGGGGGCCGAGCCGTTCGGCCTGCTCGCGCAACCCGCCCAGCAGCCGCTCCAGCAGGCGCTGGGCCTTGGCCTCGTCCTTCAGGCAGCCCCGCGGGACACCACCCAGCTGCGCCAGGGCGGCTACGACGTGCGGGTTGCGCCCCCGCTTGTCCAGCGCCCGCAGGCAGTGCTGCCACGCGACCACCTTCTTCAGAACCCCGGTGAGCCGCTGGCCCGTCCAGGCGCTCCCGTTGCCGGCGGCCTCCACGGAGAGCGACTCCGCCCCCACCTCCAGCAGGAAATCCTCCATACCCCGGCTGTCTCGCAGGTAGCGCTCGGCCTTGCCCCGCTTCACCTTGTACAGGGGCGGCTGCGCGATGTAGAGGTGCCCGCCATCCACGATCCGCCGCAGGTGGCGGAAGAAGAAGGTCAGGAGCAGCGTGCGGATGTGCTCTCCGTCCACGTCGGCGTCGGTCATGATGATGACGCGGTGGTAGCGCAATTTGGCCAGGTCGAACTCAGACTCGATGCCGCAGCCGAGAGCCGAAATGAGTACCCGGATCTCCTGCGAAGAGAGCATCTTGTCGACCCTGGCCCGCTCCGTGTTCAGGATCTTTCCCCGCAGCGGGAGGATGGCCTGGAACCGGCGGTCGCGCCCCTGTTTGGCCGAGCCGCCGGCCGAATCGCCCTCCACGATGAACATCTCGCAGAGCGCCGGATCCTTCTCGGAGCAGTCCGCCAGCTTGCCCGGCAGGTCGTCGCCGTCCAGGGCGCCCTTGCGCCGCACCAGTTCCTTGGCCTTGCGGGCGGCGTCCCGCGCGCGGGCCGCCTCGGCCGCCTTCTCCACGATCCGCCGGCCGACCCCCGGGGTCTCCTCCAGGTACTCCCCCAGCTTCTCGTTGACGACGGTCTCCACCAGGCCCTTGATGTCGGGGTTGTTCAGCCGCCCCTTGGTCTGGCCCTCGAACTGCGGGTTGGACAGCTTCACGCTGATGACGGCCGTGAGCCCCTCGCGGACGTCATCGCCGCTGAGGCTCGTCTTGAGATCCTTGAGCAGGTTTCGGCCGGCGGCGTAGTTGTTGATCGTCCGGGTCAAGGCGGACCGGAAGCCGATGACGTGCGTCCCGCCATCCTGGGTGTTGATGTTGTTGGCGAAGGAGAAGACCGTCTCGGTGTAGCCGTCGTTGTACTGCAGGGCGATCTCCACGATCGTGTCGTCCCGCTGCGCCTCGATGTAGATGGGGCGCGGGTGGAGCGTCGTCTTGTTCTCGTTGAGCAACTCGACGAACTGCTTGATGCCGCCCGTGTAGTGGAACTCCTCGGTCCGGTCCACCCGCTCGTCCGACAGGATGATGCGCAGCCCCTTGTTCAGGAAGGCCATCTCCCGCAGGCGATTGCTCAGGACGTCCAGGCTGAAGGTCCGGTCCTCGAAGATCTCGCCGTCCGGCAGGAAGGTCACGCGGGTCCCGGTGCGCCGGGCCCGGCCGATCTCCTCCACGTCCCCCGTCGGCTTCCCCCGCTCGTAGCGCTGGAGGTACTTCTTGCCGCCGACCCAGACCTCTACTTCCAACCACTCCGACAGGGCGTTCACCACCGACACGCCGACGCCGTGCAGGCCGCCGGAGACCTTGTAGGCCGATCCGCCGAATTTGCCGCCCGCGTGGAGAGTGGTCATGACCACCTCCAGGCCGGGCCGCCCGGTCTGCTCGTGGACGTCCACGGGGATGCCGCGCCCGTTGTCCACCACCGTCACGCTATTGTCCATGTGGACGGTGACCTCGATGCAGTCGCAGGCCTCGGCCAGCGCCTCGTCCACGCTGTTGTCCAGCACCTCGAACACGAGGTGGTGCAGCCCCTCGGGCCCGGTCCCCCCGATGTACATGGCGGGCCGCTTGCGAACCGCCTCCAGGCCCTCCAGGACCTTGATCTGGTCCACGCCGTAGGCGCTGGTGCCGCCCCCTTCACTGCCGTTCGTCCTGGCCATATCTCCTCGTAAGGCGCGGACGGCCGGGCGCATCCCCTCAGCCGCCGCCGCATAAGAAACCCTCCATCTCCTGCCCGCCGCCGCCGACTCGTGCGCGGATCGAAGGAGTGGAGGGCCTCAGGGGGACAGGCGCCCCCCTCACGTTCTCGTTCCTCTGCCTGTCCCGCGCTGCGGACCTCCGTGCGCCCCCAGCCATCCCGCGGCCTGCGCGTCCTGCCGGCCGTCTCGTGTCCTGACGCCGCCTCGCGCCGCGTCCCCGGCTGCGCTAGAGACGCATCGGCATGATCACGCAACCGTACGCGTCGTCGCCGGCCGCTTGAAACAGCGCCGGGCTCAGCGGGTCCGTGATGTGCAAGGCCACCTCTGCGGCATCAATGGCCGCAAGGAACTCCAAGACGTATCGCGCATTGAAGCCGACCTTGAATCCGTCGCCGTCGTATGTCGCCTCGATCTCCTCGTGCGCCTCGCCGAGGTCCATGTTGACGCAAGAGACAAGGATGCGGCCGGGCCGGAGCTCGAACTCCGTGGCCGTCGTTCGCTCCCCCATGATGGCGGACGTCCGTCGCAGTGCCCCCTGCAGGGCCTCCTTGCCGATGATGATCTTGCGCGGGCCCGGGACGGGGATCACCTGATCGTAATTCGGGAACTGCCCATCGATCAATCGAGCGACCAGGGTGCTCGCCTCTTGGTGGAGGATGAGTTGATTCTCCGCCAGCCACACCCGGACGTCCCCTCCATCGTCTCGCGTGATCTTGGCTGCCTCCACCATGGCCTTCTTCGGCACGAGCGCCTCCAGCGTGTCGCCGCCCTTTCCCGTCCGTCGCGGCGCCCGCACGAGGGCCAGCCGGTGCCCGTCCGTGGCCACCATCCGGATCTCCTCAGCCTGCACCTGCACCATCACGCCCGTCAGCGCATAGCGCGTTTGGTCCGAGGAGACGGCAAACAGCGTCTTCCGAAGCATGTCCCGGAAGGGACGTGTCTCGAGTGTGATCCTGTCGTCCCCCTTGAGATCCGGCAGGGAGGGAAACTCATCCCGTGGGAGCCCCTTCATGCGGAAGCTGGATCGCTGGCAACGAATGGCCACCTGCAGGTCCGCGTCCGCCTGCAACTCCACCGTGGCCTGGGGCAGCTCCCGCGCGATCTCGTAGAGCTTCTTTGCCGACAATGCGACCGCACCTGGGGTGATGACCTCTGCAGTGAGCCCTCTGCGGAGCCCCACGTCGAGGTCCGTTCCAAACAACCAGACGCCGTCCGGGCTGGCCTCCAGCAGTAAGTGCGAAAGAATGGGGAGCGTCTTTTTCGCCTCTACCACTCCCTGCACCGGTCCCAAGGCGTCTACGAAGGCATCCCGCTCAACACGAATGTGCATGAGCTTTCCTTTCTCTGCGTGTGGCCACGCGCGCCTTGGTTGCGGGGAATGCGCGGAGGGCGACCCCGGAACATCCTCTCATCCACATCATTCACAAACACAAAGAATCAACTAAAAGAGTTATTACATAAAAACTAGTCGGAGTAGCCGTAGGCAAGGGGATACGTGGACAATTCGGTAACGAGACGAATTTCCGGACTTTGAACGGGTTGTGTTCCTGTGGACGAGATGCCCGATCTCCCCGTCAGAGGGCCGACCTGCGCCCAAGCGGCCAATCCGTGTGGAAAAAGACGTCCAAATCCCCCGTTTGAACACTAAATACTAGCAAAGCGCACCACAGAATGTCAACGAAAGGTTCCGAAATTACGACACGAGATATCGTGTCACCGGGAGCAGCAACGAGTCAACGCCGGTCAGGAGCCCAGGACAGGGCCCAGGAGTTACACACAGGCTTTTCAACACATGTGGATAAGTGATTCTGTATAGTAATATCAAGTAGTTATGAACGACGTGTGGTGCGGCAATGGGCAGGGGGGTTGCGCTCCACCCATTCTTTATGAGGGCAGCCGAGCAGCGGAAGAAGGCTGAGGGGTTCGGCCGGACGAGATATCCTTGGCGAAACGCCGCAGGGCGGATCCTAGCGGACGCGGGCGCAGCGGGGATCGCGAGGCGCCGTCCACGGGCCCTGCCCATTAGGTTGTCGGTGCCCGCATGTAGATTTAGATGTAGACCCAGGCGGCTGTTGTGGGTCAGTGAAAATGTCCGCCTGGCGGGTCCGTGAAAGTGTCCAAGTTGCCCCGGGCCATACCGTTGGGCGCGCCGGGCGAGGGCCCATCGCCGTTTCCGAGCGGTGAACTCAAGGGTCTCCCCTGCCTGTGTGGGCGCGGTCCGGCGGCTGTCGAGTAGAGCGAGCACGCGCAATCGGCGAGACCCCCCTGGGCTCAGCCTCATCCGTCCTCCTCTCTCTGTGAGAGGACAGAATCACTGAACGGTTAGGGGAAGGACAAATTCACGGAGCAAAGACAATATGGACTCATGGACCTCAGACGGCTTGACAGGTGGAGCACAGACGAAATATTATAGGAGCCTTCTCTAACGTGGAGGGCCCATGAAGCGGACATATCAGCCGAACAAGAGCAAGCGCAAGGGAAGCCATGGCTTCCGCAAGCGGATGAGCACGGCGAGCGGGCGAAAAGTTCTCAAGCGGCGGCGTGCCAAAGGTCGGTACCGCCTGACCGTTTAGGGGGCGACGGTGCGGCGGCGGGGCAGACAGACTCTGGCCGGTCACCTGCGGCGACAGGGCGTCCGGGTCAGCGCAGGACCATGGACCATCTGTGCGAACAACGCCCCGGGCAGGGGCCGGTTGATCCTTGCCCTGGGCCGCGCCAGCGGAGGCGCGGTCACGCGCAGCCGCGTCCGGCGCATCGCCCGGGAGGTCCTGGCGGGCAAGTGCGAACGCCCCGAGGCGGCGGACCTCTTGCTTCTCGCCCGCAGCGACGTCAGCCGCCACCCGCGCCGTCAGGTGCGCGGAAGCCTGGCGGAACTCTTGAAGCGGTTATCGGTTGCCCTGGCGCGCCGTGAGGCACACGGACAGCGACATGAATAGCCCCTCCCGCGCGGCCGCGGCCGCCATCCGGGGGTATCGGCGCTGGTTGGCGCCCGCCCTGCCCCCCGGGTGCCGGTTTTTCCCGAGCTGTTCGGCGTATGCCCTGGAAGCCGTGGACCGCCACGGCCTCATCCGGGGCCTGAAGCTGGCAATCTGGCGGCTGCTGCGCTGCCATCCCTATCATCCTGGCGGCCTCGACCCCGTTCCCTAGGCCCCCACCTCGTTTCCGGAGAACGCATGGAGCGAAACGCGATCCTGGCGACAGCACTGGTCATTCTTATTCTGGTGGGGTACCAGTGGTATATCTCCCGCTTCGAGCCGCCGCCCCAGGAGCCGGTCCGGTCGGGACCGACGGGGACCGCCCGCCCCCCTGCGCCGACACCCCCCCCCGCCACCGCCACCCCGGCCCCCCCGAAGAGGGCCTCCAAGCCGAAGGGCTACACCCCGACATCCCAGCTTGGGCTCACAGCGCGAGAAGTCGTGGTGGAGACGCCGCTCCTGCGGGTGACGCTGTCCACGGCAGGGGCGCGGGTTACGAGCTGGCAACTCAAGCACTACCGTGTGGGAAACGGGTCTCCGGTGGAGCTGGTCGCCGTGAGGGAGCCGGGGGCCGCGCTTGGTCCCCTTGCGGCCTGGGTGGACGGCGAGGAGGCCCAGGCGCTCTACCAGGTGGACCGCGACCGGTTGGATCTTGCCGGCCGGGAGGAGACCGGGACGCTGACCTTTACCCAGGTGGCCGCCTCCGGGATCGAGATCCAGAAGCGCCTCACGTTCCACGCGGACCGCTATCAAGCGGAAGTCGCCCTGAGCGTCCGGAACCTTTCGGGCACAGACCTGGCGGTCGAGCCCCGGCTGGTCTGGGGGCCGGGGCTGCGGAATAGCCCGGACAAGAAGCACAGCACCCTGCAGGCCCCGACCCTGTGGCTCGACGGGAAGCGGGTGCACGAAGATCTGGCGAAGGTGAACGGAGAGAAGGCGCTGCCGGGCACCCTCTCGTGGGCCGCCCTCCAGGACACCTACTTTGCGGCCGCCCTGTTGCCCGAGGACAAAGGGCTCCACGCCTTCGTCATGAAGGCAGCCGGGGACCAGCCGGTCGTCGGGCTGGCGGGGACCAAGCAGGTGTTGCCGCCGGGGGGCCAGACGGCGACGAAGGCCCGGGTATTCGGGGGACCGAAGGATCTGGATGTCCTCCGGGCGGTCGGACAGGACCTGGACAGCCTCGTGGACCTGGGCTGGTTCGACTTCCTGGCCCGGCCCGCCCTCTGGCTCTTGAAGTTCCTCTACCGCTTCACGGGCAACTACGGCCTCGCCATCATCTTGATCACCGTGCTGCAGAAGATCGCCTTCCACCCCCTCACGCACAAGAGCCTGAAGTCCATGCAAGCCATGCAGGCCATCCAGCCCAAGATCCAGGGCCTGCAGGAGCGGTACAAGAACAATCCGCAGAAGAAGCAGGAAGAGACGATGGCGCTGTACAAGAAGCACGGGGTGAACCCCATGGGCGGCTGTCTGCCCATGCTGGTGCAGATCCCCATCTTCATCGCCCTCTACAACGCCCTGTCCAGCTCCGTCGAGATGTGGCAGGCCCGCTTCCTGTGGATCCGGGACCTGACTCAGCCCGACGCCTTGTTTACCGTGGGGGTCTGGGGGGGCTACGATTTTCACGCCAACATCCTGGCCCTGTTCATGGGGGTGAGCATGTGGGTCCAGCAAAAAATGTCGCCGCCAGCCGGCGACCCCCGGCAAGCCCAGATGATGCTGTGGATGATGCCGATCGTGTTCACCTTCATGTTTTGGAGCTTTCCGTCGGGCCTCGTCCTGTATTGGCTGGTCAACAACATCCTGCAGGTCGGCCAGCAGTGGCTGATCACCCGGACGCCCGCCCGCCCGCCCGCCGCCGAGGGCCAGGCAGCGTAGGCGGCCCTCCCACCCCCGCAACATGGGCCTGCGGCATGGTCCCCGGCCCGGCCCGGACGAACTCCTGGTCGCCGGCGCCTTGTCCCTGGGGCTCCACCTGGAGCCGGAGCAGGTCGCGGCCTTCCGCGCCTACCGCGAGGAGATCGCTCGCTGGTCGGCCCGGGTGAACCTCACCGCCCTTCGGGACCCCGAGGACATCGTTCGGACGGGATTTCTCGATTCGCTGGGGTGCCTGCCGCTCATCCCGCCCGAGGCCAGACGGGCCCTGGACATCGGGTCCGGCGCCGGCTTTCCCGCGCTCCCCCTGAAACTCCTGCGGCCAGACCTCGCCTTCACCCTGGTGGAAGCCTCGCGCAAGAAGGCCTCGTTCCTCCACCACATGGTCCGGAGCCTGCGGCTGGCGGAGGTCCGGATCATCCAGTGTCGTGCCGAAGCCCTGGCGGGCGATCCCACGGAGCAGGGCGCCTATGACCTGGCGCTCGCCCGCGCGGTGGCCCCACCCCCCGAGCAGGGGCGCCTGGTCAGGCCGTTTCTGGGGGCCGGGGGCCTCTTCCTGCTCCAGGTCGGGCCCGGCCCCCTGGACCCGGACGCCCTGGACCGGCTGGCCGACCTCGGATTCGAGCTCGCTCGAGAGCTCCCCCTCCCCGCCGCCCTCGGGCGGCCGGGGCGCCGCGTCCTCGCGATGCGGCGAGCCGAGGGGCGGGCCGGGGGGGAATGTTTCACGTGAAACAGGCGACCCCCCCTGGCCCGCCGGCCCCCGGGGTGCTGTGGGTTGCCGCGGGGTCTCCTGGCGG
>Ga0080064_1000423_pt1 | contig 112852 bp, 98 predicted proteins | sample Subgrocontami54m_FD_69260 | JGI IMG/M metagenome (GOLD analysis project Ga0080064, IMG submission 69260) | Subsurface groundwater microbial communities from S. Glens Falls, New York, USA - GMW46 contaminated, 5.4 m (SPADES assembly) (version 2) ...
GAGGGAACTTCTGAACCAAAGCCACACTAGCAACGCTATCATTGCTAGTGTCCCTTTGAATCCGAAGTTCGCAACAGTGCTCGCCGCAGGGGTGTGCGAACTTCGGATTCGGGACACTAGCCACCCGGCTAACGCTATATCCCTAAGCGCACGGAAACACACGCTAAAGTCTTATGCTTGAACGATCTTTCAGCGATCAGGCCGCCTTTACCGAGGCCGCGGCCGCGGCCGCCGCGCTTACCCGGCGGCGGGTGCTGTTTTTTACCCTGGTCGGGCTGTCGATCGCCGGTCTGTTGTGGCTGCTGACGGTTGCGCTGTCCGCCGGCGGCTTAGGCGCCGTCGATATCCTGCTGCTGTCGCTGTTTGCCGTCACCTTGCCGTGGACCGTGATCGGATTCTGGAACGCCACCATCGGCTTCGTGATCATGCGTCTGGCGCGCGATCCGGTCGCTGTTGTCACGCCGGTCGCCGCGCGGGTGCGCGGCGACGAGCCGATCACAACCTCGACCGCGATCCTGATGTGCACCCGCAACGAGCTGCCGGACCGGGTTGTCCGCCATCTCGCGCCGTTGTTGGAAGGATTGGTTGCGCGTGGCGCCGCCGGCCGCTTCCATCTCTACATTCTGAGCGACACCGACGATCCCAGCATCGCCGCCAGCGAAGACGCGCGCTTTACCGATCTGGCGGCGGCGTTCCAGCAGCGCCTCATCGTCAGTTACCGCCGCCGCACCGCCAATACCGGTTTCAAGGCCGGCAACATCCAGGACTTCTGCAAGCGCTCGGGCGGCGATCACGATTTCGCCCTGGTGCTCGACGCCGACAGCGTGATGACTGCCGACGCGGTGCTGCGGCTCACCCGCATCATGCAAGCCGACCCGCGGCTCGGCATTCTGCAAAGCCTGGTCGTCGGCATGCCGTCGGGCAGCGCATTTGCGCGCATTTTTCAATTCGGCATGCGGCTCGGCATGCGCTCCTACACCATCGGCAGCGCCTGGTGGCAGGGCGACTGCGGACCCTATTGGGGTCACAACGCGCTCATTCGGCTGGCGCCGTTCATTGCCCACTGCCAGCTGCCGAGCGGCCACCTGCTCAGCCACGATCAGGTCGAGGCCGTGCTGATGCGGCGCGCCGGCTTCGAGGTGCGGGTGGTGCCGGAGGAAGGCGAGAGCTTCGAGCAGAATCCCCCGACGCTGCTGGAGTTCGTTCGCCGGGATCTGCGCTGGTGCCAAGGCAATATGCAGTATGGGCGCTTTGTAGTGATGCCCGGCCTGCAACCTGTCAGCCGCTATCAGCTCGTTTTCGCCATGCTGATGTTTCTCGGCTCGCCCGCCTGGATGGGTCTGCTGATCGTGGGCAGCGCGGCTGTCGCTTTTTCGGGTCCGGCGGCTTTCATGCAGGCCGAGGCCGGCTTCGCATTGTTCGTGATCGTGCTGGCAATGTGGTTCGCGCCGAAAATCACCACTGTGATCGACGTGCTGACACGGCCCAAGCTGCGGCGCGCCTTCGGCGGCGGCACGCGCTTTCTCGCGAGCGTGCTGACCGAGACGATCTTTTTTCTCTTGCTGTCGCCCATCATGTGGTTCGGTCACACCGTGTTTCTGGCCGGCTTGTTGTTCGGCCGCGTCGTCGCTTGGGGCGCCCAGGCGCGCGACGACCATGCGGTGCCGATCTCGCTGGCGGCGCGCCGGCTCTGGCCGCAGACCTTGCTCGGCCTGGCGACCGTCGTCGTCTTGGCCGCCACCGTGCCGTCGGCAATTCCCTATGCCCTGTTCGTTGCCGGCGGTCTGCTGCTGGCGATTCCGCTGGCGGTGATCACCGCGGCGCCGGCTGCCGGTCGTGCGCTGACGGCGATCGGTATCGGCCGGCTGCCGGAGGAAACCGCGCCGCCGCCCGAGCTTGCCGCCCTCGCCCAGCCCGTGCTCAAGCCGGCGGCGGAATCGGCGACGCAGTCTGCCGCGTGACATGCGCCACGCCTCCATGCGCGACACCTCCATGCGCGACGCTTGGCGAGCGTTCCGCGGTGTGGTCCGGTCGCTGCGCATCTATTACGGCAACCGCGGCCGCCGCGCCGCCATGGACCGGCTGCTCGGCCAGTTCGTGCAGCCGGGCGATCTGGCATTCGATATCGGCGCCCATGTCGGCGATCGCATCGCCGCCTTTCGCCGCCTCGGCGCGCGGGTGGTGGCGGTCGAGCCGCAGCCGGCTCTCGTCAAAACATTGAAGCTGCTCTACGGCCGCGACCGCGCGGTGACGATCGAACCGCTGGCAGTGGGGCGAAGCGAAGGCTCGGTCGAATTCCGGATCAATGTCGATAATCCCACGGTATCGACCGCGTCGGCGGACTTTGTGCAGGCGGCGCGCGACGCACCCGGCTGGCAAGGCCAGGCATGGAGCCGTACGATCCAAGTACCGCTCACCACGCTCGATGCCTTGATCGCACGCCACGGCCGGCCGGCTTTTATCAAGCTCGACGTTGAAGGCTTCGAGGCCGAGGCGCTAGCCGGGCTGACGCGGCCGTCGCGTGCGTTGTCATTCGAATTCACGACCATCCAGCGTGACGTGGCGGTGGCCTGCATCGAGCGCTGCGGAGCGCTCGGCTATGACCGTTTCAACGCGGCTCTGGGCGAAAGCCAAAGCCTGGCGCATCCCGACTGGCAAACCGCCAGCGAGATCGCCGATTGGCTCGCCGCCCTGCCGTTGCAGGCCAATTCCGGCGATATCTACGCCATGTTGGCCTGACGTCGGCCTGAGGCCGCCGCGCAACGGAAACCCATATTTAATTAAATTGCCGCAACTCTGGGAGCCCAAGGATGCGGCTGCAACGCAGCCGCGAGCCCGAATGACAGCAGTTTTGCAACTCCAAAGGCGACCGGCCGAAACCGAACCGGACGGGGCGCCCGAGGTCGAAGGCTCGGCCCGGCCCGGCAGCCGCGTGCCGCTGTGCTTCGTGGTCGACGAGGAAGCGACCACCCGGCATTTCCTGTCGCTGATCCTGCAGGGCGCCGCAATCGACACCGAAGAATTTACCGACGGCCATGCGCTGCGGCAGGCGATGGCCCGGCGCCTGCCCGATCTGGTGGTGCATAATATCGGATTGGAATCCAACGACGCGATCGACTCAGTAATCGCGCTTGGCCGGTGCGACTATCAAGGTTTCGTGCAACTGATGAGCAATCGCGGCACCGCCGTGCTCGACCACGTCAAGAGCGTCGGCGATGAGCACGCTGTGCGGATGCTGCCGGGGCTGAAGAAACCGTTTGATGCACCTGCCATCATGGCGATCCTGCAGGGCCTGAAGCTCGGCCAACCGGCGGCGGCGGCGCGCATCAAGCTCGACGAGGCGTTGCGCAGCGACTGGATCGAATTCTGGTATCAGCCCAAAATCGATTTGCGGAGAAAGCAGCTGGCCGGCGTCGAGGTCTACGCGCGCGCGCGTCATCCGCAATTCGGCGTGTTGCCGCCCGGCGCATTCACGCCCGGCGCCAGCGAATCCGAACTGATCGCGCTGTCGGAATTGGCGCTGGTCAGTGTGCTGAAAGCCGGGCTGACCTTCGCCAAGCTCGGCATCAATCTGCGCTTTGCCGTCAACATTCCGGTGGCGGTGCTGGTCAAGCTCCCGATTCCCGACATCGTGCAGGCGCATCGCCCCAAACTCGAGCAATGGCCGGGGCTGATCATCGACGTGACGGAAAAGGAGATCGTGTCCGACCTGGCGCTGGCCACCGACATCACCAAGACGCTGGCGCCGGTCAATGTGAAGCTCGCGATCGACGATTTCGGACGCGGATATTCCTCGCTGGCGCGGCTGAAGGAACTGCCGTTCGTCGAGTTGAAGCTCGACCGGGCCTTCGTCACCGATTGCGGCACCGACAAGGTCAATGCCCCACTCTGCAAGACGGTGATCGATCTCGCTCACAATTTCGGCCGCGCCGCGGTCGCCATCGGCATCGAGAAGGCGTCCGATGCGCTGGCATTGACCGCCATGGGCTGCGATCTCGGGCAAGGGTTTCTGCTCGGCCAGCCGATGCCGGAAGAGCGGTTCATCGCGCTGCTGCGCCAGCGCACCACCGGCCAGACCCGCCCGATGCCGGCCGTTGCGGCGGTTTCCGGTTAAGCCCAGTCGAAAAGTCGTCCGCTCGTCCCCGCGCAAGCGGGGACCCAGAGCCACGCAAGAATCCTGGATTCCCGCTTTCGCGGGAATGAGCGGAGGGTGGGTACCGCTCTAGTGTGTCCAGGGATCGCGGCGCTTGAAGGCAAAATTGTCGGAATAGGACATGCCGCGGCGCGCCGGCGTCTTGCTATCGGACACCTGGCAGGCAATGCCGTGGCGCTTGCAATAGGCCACCGCCTCCTCCGCTGAGTCAAAGCGCATGCGCAATTGCTGGCGCATGTCGCCCGAACTGGTCCAACCCATCAGCGGCTCGATCTGCCGCGGCTGTTCCGGCTCGAAGTCGAGCACCCATTCCTTGGAATTGGCGGAGCCCGACTGCATCGCGGTCTTCGCCGGCTTGTAGATGCGTGCGCTCATGTCGATGGGTCTCACGGGGTGTCGCTCATGCGGCGGTATGGTCGGGGCAGCAGGATTCGAACCTGCGACCCTCTGCTCCCAAAGCAGATGCGCTACCGGGCTGCGCTATGCCCCGCCACCGCCTGGTCGTCCTATCTTGCGGTTCCAGCATAAGATTTGGCGATCGCGGGGAGAAACCGCAACACCTCCGCGCCGGCGCCTCGATACACGTTTCGCGATGGGCCAGCAAGCCGCGGCGGCGGTGGCCGCCGTGAGCGTAGATGCTAGCGGGCTTTGAACATCGGATGCGCGACCCGGTCGCCTGGTGCGATGCCGAGCTTGCGCGCGGTGCCCGCAATCACTTCCAGCACCCCGCGCACCGGCCCGCCGGACGGAATCAGCCGCTCGGAAAACGGTTCGGTGTTCTCCGCGATGCGCAGGATCCGGCCGTCGCCGCGGATGAAGATGATGTCGAGCGGGAGCGGGGTGTCCTTCATCCAGAAAGAGACCGGCCGGTCGGTCTTGAAGTCGAACAGCATGCCGCGGCCCTCCGGCAGCTCCTTGCGGAACATCAGTCCGCGCGCCGTCTCCTCCGGCGTCACCGCCAGCTCGACCTGGAACGGATGCACCCCGGTCTTGCTGGCAATCTCCAGCGTCTGCAATTCGGCGGCGCGCGCCGATCCGGCGATGAGGATGAGAAAAGCGCACGCCGCCAAGACTTGAGCGAACAAGACGACGCGAGCGGCCAAGACGGCGCGCGCGAACATGACGACGCGCGCGAAACTTGCGTTCGCAGTAGTTGCACGCGGAAAGGAGGTAACCACCGTTGGCTCAGTGCGAGGCAGGTCCGAGCGGCACACCTTCGGGCCGCACCTCCGCCGCCATCAGACCCTTTGGTCCGGGTCCGAAGCGCACGAGCACGAACTGGCCCGGCCGCAATTCGGTAAGTCCGAAGCGGCGCAAAGTTTCCATATGCACGAAAATATCCGGAGTGCCCTCGCCCCGGGTCAAAAAGCCAAATCCGCGCAATCGGTTAAACCATTTGACCTGGGCCCGCTCCAGCCCGCTGGTGGGTGTCACCGTGACATGGGTGCGCGGCGGCGGCATTTGCGCCGGATGCACCGCGGTGGAGTCGTCCATGGACAGAACGCGGAACGCCTGCAGTCCGCGCGGGCGTTGCAGCACCTCGCAGACCACGCGCGCGCCTTCATACGCGACCTGGAATCCGTCGCGGCGCAAACATGTCACGTGCAGAAGGATATCGGGGAGTCCATTATCCGGAACGATGAACCCATAACCCTTGGAAACGTCGAACCACTTTATGGCGCCGGTGAGCTCGATAACGCTCGCGGCCTCATCGGCGATCTCGCCGACGATTTCCATTTCGGGGCCCACGCTTGTCCCCGCCCCCTTTGGTCCCATGCCGTCCGACGCCATGACTTCGCACGCCGCCGCTTTTTTGTCGCCTCTTCCGGGCGCTTCGACGAATCCCACAACAAGCTTAGCACCCGGCAAGCGGCGGAAAAGTCCAAAATGCGTTTGTGCCGGGAAACACGTGGAAGCCTGTGAACATCTTTTGAGAGCAGGCGAATCAAGGAACAATCAGGGGAGCAAGCACCGTGCCGATATCCTCGCGTACCACCAGGTCGGCAATTCCATCGAACTCCGTCGGCTCGCGATTGAGGATGACCAGGCGTGCGCCGTTGCGTTTGGCGAGCGCGGGAAAGCCGGCCGCCGGCCACACCACCAGCGAGGAGCCGACAGCGAGGAAGAGATCGCAGGCGAGCGTCAGCTCCTCGGCGCGGCGCATGGCGGGCGCCGGCATCGCCTGGCCGAACGAAACGGTCGCGGTCTTGATAGGACCATCGCAGGCCGGGCAGTCGGGTGCGCGGTGGCCCGCGGCAAGAAATTTCTCTTTCACCCAGCTCAACTCGTAGCGGACCCCGCAATTCAGGCACAAAGCGTAGGTGTTGTTGCCATGCAGCTCGACCACGTCGGCGGCGGAAATCCCGGAATCCTGATGCAGATTGTCGATGTTCTGGGTCACCACCGCGGGCGTTTTGCCGGCCCGGTAGAGGCTCGCCAGAGCGCGATGGCCGCGCCCCGGCTGCGCCGCCGCGAAGTGTTGCTCCATGGCGAAGCGCCGGCGCCAAGCTTCGTCGCGCATCTGCTGGCTGGCCAGAAATTCGTCGAACGGAATCGGCCGGTTCTTGCTCCAGAGCCCGCCCGGGGAACGGAAATCCGGGATGCCGCATTCTGTGGAAATCCCGGCGCCGGTGAACGGCAGGACCACGGCGGCGGCCTCGACGAGGCGGCGCAGACGGTCGATAGCTGTCTCCAGGTCGGGCGCGATCATGTATGATTTTTGCCAGGCGTGTCTGTTCGGCCACAGTCTGCGAGAGGTCTCACCATGCGATATCTGCACACCATGCTGCGCGTGCGCAATCTCGACCGCGCGCTCGATTTTTTCTGCAACGCGCTCGGATTGAAGGAAGTTCGCCGCCGCGACGACGAGAAGGCACGTTTCACCCTGGTATTTCTGGCGGCGCCGCAGGATGAGACCCTGGTCGACCAAAGCAAACGCAACGGCCGCGACGCGCCGCTCGTTGAACTGACCTACAATTGGGACAGCGAGGACTACGGCGACGCCCGTTACTTCGGGCACCTCGCCTATGAAGTCGATGACATCTATGCGGCCTGCCAAAAGCTGCTGGATGCGGGCGTGACTATCAACCGGCCGCCGCGCGACGGCGTCATGGCGTTCGTGCGCTCGCCCGACAATCACTCGATCGAGCTCCTGCAGAAAGGCGCGCCGCTGCCGCCGCAGGAGCCCTGGACCTCCATGCCCAATACCGGGAAATGGTAGAAACACCCGATACTTGTTGGCGATTCTAAGGCTCCGGCGCTTTGCTTGCCGCACCCGGCAAACGTCTTTATATGTCGCCGCCTCCCGCGCCCTTCGTCTAGCGGTCTAGGACGCCGCCCTTTCACGGCGGAAACACGGGTTCGATTCCCGTAGGGCGCGCCAATTGCGTTTACTGGTTAGCGGCTTGGCACGGATAGATATGGCGGCCGCCGTTGAAATCCTCGATCTCATACGCGCTGTCGCCGCCCTTCCCCTCCACACACTCTAAATAGCTCGGCCCGACCGGCGCCTTGCCGTGGCCGCCGGGAATGTCGAGCACATAGTTCGGCTGGCAGAGACCGGACAGCCGTCCATGCAGCGCGCGCATCAGCGCCTGACCTTCGGCAATCGACGTGCGCAGATGACCGGTGCCGGGCGCCAGATCGCCGTGATGCAGGTAGTACGGCTTGATCCGGCATTCGACCAAGGCGCGCATCAATTGGCCGAGCGTCCCGGCATCGTCGTTGACGCCGCGCAGAAGCACGCTCTGGCTCAGCATGGGAATGCCGGCATCGATGATCCGCGCACAGGCCGCCCGCGCCGGCGGCGTCAGTTCACGCGCATGATTGGCGTGCAGCACGACATAGGTGGCCTTGCCGCGGACCTTCAATGCGCGGACGAGTTCGGCGCTGATCCGGCCGGGCGCGACCGCGGGGACGCGGGTGTGGATGCGGATGATCTTGACGTGCTCGATGTCGGCAAGTTCACGCATCGCCGCGCGCAGCCGGCGGGGCGACAGCACCAGCGGGTCGCCGCCGGTGAGGATCACCTCCCAGATCTGCGGGTGCGACCGGATATAGGCCAGCGCACCCTCTAAAGCCGTCAGCGACAAGGCGTGGCGCTTGCCTGGACCGACCATCGCGCGGCGGAAGCAGAAGCGGCAATAGACCGCGCAGACATGCACCAGCTTGAGCAGCACGCGGTCGGGATAACGATGCACGATGCCCTCGACCGGGCTGTGGGTATCGTCGCCGATCGGATCGGCGGATTCCTCCGGCCGCGTCACCAGCTCGGCCGCATCGGGTACGAATTGCCGTGCAATCGGATCGTGCGGATCGGCATGGTCGATCAATTCCGCCATGTCCGCCGTCAGCGCCACCGCATAGCGCGCAGCGACCTGTTCGAGCGTCGCCAGCCGCTCGGGCGGGGCGAGCCCGGCCTCGATCAGATCAGCCGCGCTGCGCAGCGTGGTGGTTGCCGATGTCATATTCGCAGATGTCATGGCCAAAGCCTCTGTTGCATGTCGCTTCCATTCAGCGTTCGGCGACCGGGGTCCATAGCACCTGCTCGATATGGCTGGCGCCCGCTGCCAGCATCACCAGGCGGTCGAAACCGAGTGCGACACCCGCCGCCGGCGGCATCGCCCCGAGCGCCTGGAGAAAATCCTCATCGATCGGATGGCGCTCGCCATAGATGCGCTGCTTCTCCGCCATTTCCAGCTCCAGCCGCCGGCGCTGCTCGGGCGCATCGTTGAGCTCGCCAAATCCATTGGCCAGCTCGACGCCGCAGACATAGAGCTCGAAACGCTCGGCCAGGCGCGGATCGGACGGTTTCGGCCGCGCCAGCGCCGATAGGATGGCCGGGTACTCATCAAGAATGGTGGCGCGGCCAAGGCCGAGATGCGGCTCGACCTTCTCCACCAGCACGCGGCTGAAAATGTCCCCCCATGTGTCGTCCGCGGCGATGCGCACGCCAGTGGCACGGGCGGCAGCCGCGAAGCCGGCGCGGTCGGGACCTGACGGCGGCAACACCGCCATGAGATCGATGCCGGCGTGACGCGCAAAAGCAGCGGCGACGGTCAGCCGCTCCGGCATAGCGAACGGATCGGCATGGCGTTCGCGATAGGACATGCGCGTGGCGTTCGCCGCCCGCGCCGCCGCCGCAAGCATCGCCGCGCAGTCGTCCATCAGGACTTCGTAAGGCTCCTGCGCGCGGTACCATTCGACCAGAGTGAATTCCGGATGGTGCAGCGCGCCGCGCTCGCGATTGCGGAAGGCGCGGGCGAATTCGACAATGCGCCGCTCGCCTGCCGCCAGCAGTTTCTTGCAGGCGAATTCCGGCGAGGTCCGCAGATAGCGGCGCGCGCGTGTGCCGGACGGCGCCACCAGTTCGGTCGCGAAGCCATGGATATGGGTCTCGTTGCCGGGCGAGACCTGCAAAACGGCTGTCTCCACCTCAAGGAATTCCCGCTCCGCAAACAAGCCCCGCAGCGCCGCTGCGATGCGCGTGCGCGCCACCAGGAAGCCGCGGCGGTCGGCATGCCTGTCAGGGGCCCAGAACGGCGAGTTCTCGGCCATCAGGACACACCCGCGGACGGGTCCCTTGGATTGCGGAAATCGCTGGCGAATGGGCGCAGGATCAGTATGGTGCGGCCCGAACGCGCGGACGGCAACGCCCCGCAGAATTCATGGCCGCCTCCACCCAACACCCGAGGAATTTTCGTGAAAGTCATCGCCAGTTCGCTCCGCAAAGGCAATATCGTCGAGCTCGACGACGGCAAGCTTTATGTCGTCCTCAATGCCGAAAGCTTCCATCCCGGCAAAGGCACGCCGACCACCCAAATCGACATGCGCCGGATCAGCGACGGCGTAAAGACCCAGCAACGCTACAAGACCACCGAGCAGGTCGAGCGCGCCCATGTCGAGGACCACGACTATACGTTCCTCTATCAGGACGGCGACGGCTTCCATTTCATGAACACCGAGAACTTCGACCAGGTCACCTTGCAGGCGGACCTGGTCGGCGACCAGGCGGCCTATCTGCAGCCCGAGATGAAGGTCATGCTGGCGGTCTATGAGGGCTTGGCGGTTTCGATCACGCTGCCGCAGAAGACGATCCTTGAAGTGGTCGAGACCGAGCCGAGCATCAAGAGCCAGACCGCCGCGTCGTCCTACAAGCCGGCAATACTCTCGAACGGGGTGCGCACCATGGTGCCGTCGTTCGTCGGCGTCGGCACGCGGATCGTGGTGATGACCGCCGACGGCACTTATGTCGAGCGCGCTAAGGACTGATTGACGCTTTTCCATTCAGCTCCCCGCGCCGGCTTGGCAAGGTCTCGCCGCCCAACGATACTGGGTCGTCCGGCCTCGTCAGGCCGGACATTAATTGTGTGGCCGGACGGTATGGCCAGGAGAGCTGCGTTGCGGATAGCCAGTCTCGCGGGACTCTTTCTTGCCCTCGGCATCGCTGCGTCCTCGGCGCAGGAGATGCAGAGCCCGCGCATCTCGCGCGCCGATGTCAACTGGGATGCGGTCGCCGCGGACCTGAAAGACATCGAGGCGCTGAAGGCCGGGCCGGATGCGTTGCAGCGCCTCAATCAAGCGACCACCGAACTGTTTTCCAACATCGCTGTCAGTCCCGTTCCAGTCCTGCTGCCGTTCGACACCGCGAGCTATCTGCGCGACCGCGCCGACAAAGTCGCCGGTAAATCGCCGGAAGATTATCTGGACGGCTTCCAGGCTTCGCCGTTCTTTTTTCCGGGTCCGTCGGGCTATGACGCCGCATTCACGCTGGGGCCAAGGGAAAAATCCGAGCTCGGCATCCGCTTTTCCGAGCGGATCGACGTGCACATCTCCGGCTCGGCGCTGCTCTACGACCTGCCCGAGCCCGCCGGCATGATCGGAACGCCGGTGAAGCATCTGGAAGAAGATTTTCCCGGAATACGCCGCCTGATTCTGGAACATCACGTACGCTACACTTTCGTGCGCTATGGCGTGCCTTATGTGGTGTCGCTGTCCTGTTTCGAGGGCGGCGCGCGTTATCGCAGAATGTCGTGCCGCGACGCCGACAAGGTTGCGGTGCATTTCCTGGAAGCATTGCGCGTCGCCGGCGGTGCGCCGCAAGCACAGGCGCCGATGGCCGCGCCCAATACCGTCGAGCGGCCGAAGGCGCAATCCACGGTGTTCACCTATCATCCGCCCGGGCAACTCATTCCCGGCACCGGCTTCAAGCGCGGCGCCGGGCGCGCCGATTACACGGTCTATTCCAAGATCCGCTTCCCGATCGCCGACGCGCCGGCCTTCGCCAATTCACAGTCGTTCATGAACTGGGGCGACTGCGACCATACCGGGCGGGTCTCGATGGGCCGGAGCAGCAAGACCGCGGCATATCGCTGCCGCGTCAGCGGCCAGCCGCTGGTGATGGACGAGTCGGCTGCCGCCAACTATTCCTATCCGTGGCGCGATAATTTCTGCGAGCATCGCTATTTCTCGGTCGGGCAATGTCCGGGCGGTGTCGGCCACCAGGGGCAGGACATCCGGCCGAGTTCCTGCCGGCAGCGGGTCGAAGGCGCCAACCGCTGCGAACCCTATCAGCACGACGTGGTCGCGGCGCGCGACGGAATGGTGCTGCGCATGCCGGGACAGATGGCGGCCTATGTGGTGGTGAACACGCCGGGCGAGCGCGTGCGCTTCCGTTATCTGCACATGTTCCCCAAGCAGCTCGATCAGGACGGGGTCTTGAGCGGCCGCGCGGTGCGCGAGGGCGAGGTGATCGGCAAGGTCGGCAGCTTCAACCGGCATGAACGTGGAACAACCTATCACCTTCATTTCGACATTCAGGTGCCCACAAAATACGGCTGGGTATTCGTCAACCCGTATATGAGCCTGGTGGCCGCCTATGAGCGGATGATCCACGGCCGCGGCCAGGAAATCCGGGATCAAGGCGGCCCGGACGTCACCCAGTCGGTGGGCGCCGGCGTCACCGTTCCGGCGGCGGCGGGCGAAAACGTTGTACAATCGCAAAGCAATGTCCGAATCGACGCAACCGCAGCAAGCGATGAAGGGACAACCCGTTAGGTTGGGCCGCGATCTTTTTGTCTCCCGGCGAAAATTCGTGCGTCTGCTGGCGAGTGCCGTTGCGGCCATGGCCGCGCCCGAGCTTGCCTTCACGCAAGGCGCCAGCCCGGCTTTCACCCAATGGGTCGAGACGTTTCGCGCGCGGGCGCGGGCGCGCGGAATTTCCGACGCCACCTATACGCGGGTGATGGTCGGACTGAAGCCGGACACCAATGTGTTCGAGCAGATCCGCAACCAGCCCGAGTTCAAGGAACAGGTCTGGCAATATCTCAATCGCCGGGTGTCCGACTGGCGTCTGATCGAAGGCAGGGACAAAGCCAAGGAGCACGCGGCGCTGCTGGCGCGCATCGAGAAGGATGTCGGCGTCGACCGCATGATCCTGCTCAGCCTGTGGGGCATCGAGTCGGCCTATGGCGACCCGATCGTGCAGAAGAACCACATGCGGCCGGTGATCCCGGCGCTGGCCGCGCTCGCTTGGGGCGAGCCGCGCCGCCGCGCTTATTGGACGCAGGAATTGCTCAATGCGCTGGTCATCATCGAGCGCGGCTGGAGCACGCCCGCTGAAATGCGCGGCTCCTGGGCCGGCGCCATGGGTCATACCCAATGGATGCCGGAAGTCTGGCTCAATGTCGGCTACGACTATGACGGCGACGGCCGCGTCTCGCCGTTCGGCCGGCCCGACGACGCGCTCGCCTCCACCGCCCGCTATCTGGTGAACCGGGGAAAATATCGCCGCGGTGAGCACTGGGGCTACGAGGTGCGCGCCGGCGGCCAGAGCGGCGGAGATGCTTCACGCAGCTACGAAGCCTGGCAGAACGCCGGCGTCACCCGCGCCACCGGGCAGGCCTTTCCTCAGCCCAAGGCTACCGCCAAGCTGTGGGTGCCGGTGAAAGGCGGACCGGGATTTCTGCTCGGGCCGAATTTCTATGCGGTACGCAGCTACAATCCGTCGATGAATTACACGCTTGCCATCGTGCTGCTCGCCGACCGCCTCGCCGGCGGCGGGCCGCTGGTGCAGAATTTTCCCGGCGGCGAACGCGCGCCGACGCTGGCCGAGGTGCAGGAGATCCAGCGCCGCCTCACCGAGCTGGGCTTCAACACCGGCGGCGCCGACGGGCGCATCGGCACCGCCACCATGCTGGCGGTGCAGAATTTCCAGCGCAAAGCCGGCATCCAGCCGGCTGACGGCTATGCGGGCGTGAGGCTGCTCGCGCAGTTGCGCGCGGCACGCTGATCCGGTTCTATGGGCGCCCGCATTTCCTAAAACCCAAGGACCGCATCGTGACCACAAAAAGAAAAACGGCGGCGCCCGCCGCCAAACGCCCCGCGACTACCGCTCATCCGTCGATCCGCGCGCTCGAACGGCCGAAGCCATCGGGCGCCAATGCGCCGGGCTATGGCAGCGACGTGGTCGCCGACACGCTGCGTGCACTGGAGATTCCTTATATCGCGCTCAACCCCGGCGCGAGCTATCGCGGCCTGCATGACTCGATCGTGAATTATCTCGGCAACGACACGCCGCAGATGCTGCTCTGCCTGCATGAGGAGAGCGCGGTGGCGATCGCCCAGGGCTATGCCAAGATCACCGGCAAGGCGATGGCGGCGGCGGTGCATTCCAATGTCGGGCTGTTCCACGCCACCATGGCGATCTTCAATGCATGGTGCGACCGCACGCCGGTGGTGGTGGTCGGCGCCACCGGGCCGGTGGACGCCGCCAACCGCCGTCCCTGGATCGACTGGATCCATACCGCGGCGGATCAAGGCGCGGTGGTGCGCAACTACACCAAGTGGGACGACCAGCCCGCCTCCCCCGCCGCCGCGCGCGAGTCTCTGCTGCGCGCCACCTGGATGGCCAACACGGCGCCGATGGGACCGGTCTATGTCAATCTCGACGCCGAGATGCAGGAGGCCAAGCTCAACGAGCCGCTGCCGCCGCTGGACGCCAAACGATTCATGCCGCCCGCCGCGTCCTCTGCATCGCCCGAGGCGATCAAAGAGGCCGCCGCGCTACTGAAGGCCGCCAAGCGCCCGGTCATCCTGATGGGACGGGTGTCGCGCAGTCTCGAAGGCTGGAACGAGCGCGTGGCGCTGGCCGAAACACTCGGCGCCAAGGTGATCACCGAATTGAAGATCGGTTGCGGCTTTCCCACCGACCATCCGCAAACCGTCGGTCCCGCCACGTCGACCGGGCTGGCGCCGGCCTCGCTCGAGGCGTTGCGCGCAGCCGACGTCGTGCTCAACCTCGACTGGGTCGATCTCGCCGGCACGCTGCGCATGGCGTTCGGGCAAGAGGCACCGAAAGGAAAGATCATCAGCGTCACCAGTGATTTCCAGATCCACAATGGCTGGAGCATGGACTATCAGGGCCTGCCGCCGGTCGATCTGCTGCTGCCGAGCACGCCCGACGACGCGGTGCCGCAACTGCTCAAGGCCATCGGCGGCGCGGGCAAGCCGCGCAAAGCCGCAGCGCCCGCCAAGGCAAAAAAGTTCGAGGCCAAGGACGAGCCACTGTCGGTCAATCATCTGGTCGGCGCGCTCAAACAGGCGGTCGGCGAGCGGCCGGTCACGCTCACGCATATCTCCCTGTCATGGGACGGCACCACCTGGCCGTTCCGCCATCCGCTCGATTACATCGGCTCGGAAGGCGGCGGCGGCATCGGCGGCGGCCCTGGCGTCTCGGTCGGCGCAGCACTGGCGCTGAAAGGATCGGGACGGTTGCCGGTCGCGGTCTGCGGCGACGGCGACTTCCTGATGGGCGTCACCGCGCTGTGGACCGCCGTGCACTACGGCATTCCCCTGCTGATGGTGGTCGCCAACAATCGCTCGTTCTTCAACGACGAGCTGCATCAGGAGCGGGTCGCGCGCATCCGCTCGCGCCCGGTGGAGAACCGCTGGATCGGCCAGCGCATTTCCGCTCCCGATATCGATCTCGCCGCCATGGGACGCGCGCAAGGCGCCGCCGGCTTCGGTCCGGTGACCAAAACGGGCGATCTCGTATCCACCTTCGAGAAGGCGATTGCCGCGGTGGAGGCCGGACAGGTGGCGGTGGTCGATGTGCGGGTCGAGCCCGGCTATTCGGCGCTGGCGACCGCGGTGATGCTGCGCGGTTCGGAAAAGAAATAACACAACCTCACCCGTCCTCCGAGCGCGCCGGGTGTTGCCGCAGCGACGCCCAGGCGGGCCCAGCCGGCGGGGAGCCCTCAGCCCCAGTAGCGCCCGCTGGCGCCGATCACGGCGACGATGAGGCCGAGCGGCAGGTTGACCGCGACAATCTGGCGGATGCGGTTGAGGTTGGCCCCGGCGGCCGGCCAGTCCTGGGCGTCGGCTGAGCGCTTGAACGCCAGCCACGGACCGTGGAACAGCCAGAGAAACAGCACGATCATCACCCAGCCGATCGCCTGCATCAGGTGCACGTGCAGGCCGGCGGCGGCAAAACCGCCGAAATTCGCAAACAGCACCCAATAGCCGCTTCCAAGCAACAACAGGATCGACACCCATACCCAGGGAAAGAATCGTCCGAAGGTGACCCGCATCAGCCGCATGCGCTGCGGCGGTTCCAGCGTGCCGAGCGCCGGGCGCAGGCAGAGATAGATCGCGAACATGCCGCCGACCCAAACCACGGCGCCGAAGACGTGCAGCGCAAGCGCGATAGCGGAGGCGGCGTTCATGCGCGGGATTCCCGATTTAGATCCTAGATGGTGAAGCTTTCATGGGTGGCCGGATGGAACAGGTCCTCCGGTGCGAGGAGCCGCGACGACAGACCCTGCGCATGATGATGGCGCAGGAACGTCTCCAGCACTTTGCGGTTCGCCGCCAGTCCATAGGACCAGAAGTCGTCGCCCATCAGTTCGCGGACGGCACGCAGCTGCTCCTCGACGAACGGCATGGTGACCTTGGTCGTGGCGGTGTCGGTCAGCTCGTCCAGGCAATGGGCCTTCGACTGCTCGAACGCCTTGAACACCGCCGCCGGCAGCCAGGGATGTTGCTCCACCAAAGTGCGGCGGATGCCTGTGACATGCATGATCGGAAAAATCCCGGTGCGCTTGAAATAATCCTTGCCGGCCGCCACCGGATCGGGAAACAGCCAGCCGATATTGGGATTCTTCGGCAGCCGCGGCGGACGCGGCGCGATGAAGGCGTCGATGTCGCCGCGCTCCAGCAGTTGCGAGATCGTCATGCCCTCGGGGGCGTTTTCCATCCGCACGCCGGCCGGCAGCTGGATCGAGATCTTTTCCGGCCGGCCCGGATCCTCGATGCCACCGCGCACCCAGGTGACGTCGCTTGGCTTGATGCCATGGTCGTCCTCCAGAATAATGCGCGCCCACACGCAGGCGGTGAGCTGATATTCCGGCAGGCCGATGCGCTTGCCGCGCAGATCGGCCGGCGTCTTGATGCGGTCGGTGCGCACATAGATCGAGTTGTGGCGGAAGGCGCGCGACACGAAGGCCGGCACCCCGATATAGGGGCACTTGCCGTCCGCGGTCTTGACCGTGAAGCTCGACATCGACAATTCGCAGATGTCAAAATCCACCGTGCGGAAGGCGCGGAAGAAGATTTCCTCCGGCGGCAAGGTCATGAAAATCGGATCGACGCCGTCGATCTGAACTGTGCCGTCCATGAGCGGGCGGGTGCGGTCGTAATTGCCCACGGCGACGGAGAGATTCAGTTTGGTCATTGTCCTCAATCTTTCTGCAAGCTTTGCCGCGGATAGATAGCCCTGCCGCGGCTATGGGAGCAACCTTGCGCATGGGCAATCAGCGCTATTTCCGGCGATTGGGCCTGATCCTGCCGGTTGTTCTCCTGCCATGGCTCGCGGGAGCGGCCCCGGCCGACGATCAGGCTGAATTCCGCGCTGCGGTGGAGCAGGCCTCAGCCCGCTACAGCGTGGCCATGCGCACGCTCGAGACCCGCGGCCGCGAGGAAACCAGCGCCGAGGTCGCGCGTTTTCGCGAGGCCTGGCAGGCGGTCATCGACCGACTGAAAGCCGACCGTCCCGACGATGAGGAACAGGCCGCTCTGCTGTTCCAGGTCGACAGCCGGCTCGTCGGCGCGATGATCGTCATCGACATCGGCAGCCGCGACGCCGCCCGCGACGCGCTCACCCCGATCGGCGAGACACTGGCACAGTTGCGAGAGCGCGCCGCCCCGCGCTGAGCTGGCCGGCTGCGCTTCAATACGGCCGTCCGGGCTGATCCGCGGTGGCAATATCGATCAGGCGCAATTGCACCCGCTCGTCGCCCTGGTAGCGGTCGATGGCAAGGCATCCCAGCGCATGGACCGTGCGTCCGCGATGCTGCAGCAATGCGTTACCAAGTTTCTGGCCGGCAGCGCGGAAGGCGATGGCATTGACGATGGCACCGTCACCGGCGCGCAGCCGCGCCCGCACATGGGCCTGGCCGACTTCCTCGACATAGGCCAGCGTGTGAGCGGGCAGCGCGATGATCGGCTCGGGATTGCCGGCGCCGAACGGCCCGGCGCGCGCGATGCTGGCCACCAGTGCGACATCGGCGGCGCCGGCGGTGAGCGCGCCGTCGACCGAGAGCACATCCGCCCGCCGCGCGGTCTCGACGGCGGGCGCCAGCGCCTCTTCCAGATAGGCGCGGAACGCCGCCAGCGCATCGCGCTTGAGCGTCACGCCTGCCGCCATCGGATGACCGCCGCCCTTGAGCAGCAGGCCGTCGCTCACCGCCTGGCGCACCGCGCGGCCGAGATCGACACCCGCGATGGAGCGGCCCGAGCCGGTGCCCACACCGCCCGGCTCGAGCGCGATGGCGAAAGCAGGCCGGCCGAATTTTTCCTTCAGCCGCGAAGCCACGAGGCCAACCACGCCGGGATGCCAGCCCTCCGCTGCGGTGACGACGACCGCGCCCTTCTCTCCCACGCCGAGCGCGGCCATGGCTTCGGCCTCGGCTTGCGCCAGCGTCGCGACCTCGATCACCTGACGCTCGCGATTGAGCCGGTCGAGCTCGCCGGCAAGGCGCGCGCATTCCGATGAATCCTGCTGCAGCAGCAGCTCGACGCCGAGGGTGGCGCGGCCGATGCGGCCGCCGGCATTGATGCGCGGGCCGAGCAGGAAGCCGAGATGCCACGGTTCCGGTGGACCGCCGAGCCGCGCGACATCCATCAGCGCGGTCAATCCGGCGTTGTCGCGCCGACGCAGCGCCAACAGACCCTTGGCGACGAAGGCGCGGTTCAATCCCTTCAGCGGCACCACGTCGGCGACGGTGCCGAGCGCCACCAAATCGAGCAGGCCGAGCAGGTCGGGCTCCGGCCGCTCCGCGGTCCAGAAACCGCGGGTGCGCAATTCACGGTTCACCGCCACCACCGTCATGAACACGAGACCGACGGCGGCGAGATGGCCAAGCTCTGACAGATCGTCGAGCCGGTTCGGATTCACCACCGCCAGCGCCGGCGGCAGCGTTTCGTCGGCCAAATGATGATCGATGACGATGACGTCGAGCCCAAGCCGGCGCGCCTCGGCCAGCGGCTCATGGCTGGTGGTGCCGCAATCGACGGTGACCAGCAGCGTCGCGCCACGCGCGGCCAGCCCGCGGATCGCCTCGGCGTTCGGGCCGTAGCCTTCGAAAATGCGGTCGGGGATATGGATGATGGGATCGAGCCCGCCATGGCGCAGGAAGCGGGCGAGGGTCGCCGAGGCGGTAGCACCATCGACATCGTAGTCGCCGAAAATGGCGATGCATTCCCCGCGCGTGACCGCATCGGCAAGCCGCGCCGCCGCCGCCGGCATGTCCACGAGCGTAGCAGGATCCGGCATCAGCGCGCGCACCGTCGGGTCGAGAAAGCCCGTGGCGTCCTCCGCCTCGACGCCGCGGCCGGCCAGGATGCGCGCCAGCAATTCCGGCAAATCGTGGCGCTGGGCGATTGCCAACGCGCGGGCCTGTCCGCGCTCGTCCAGCCGGTCACGCCAGGCGCGGCCGGTCAGCGATCGCTCGACACCGAGGAAGGGGCGGCCCCTGTCGTGGAAATTCATGGTCTTCAGCCGGCGCTCGCGTCCTGCCCGTTGCTGCCGGGCGACCCATCGCACCGCGCTACAAGCGGAGACGCCGAATGGAGCGCGGGCTCAATCCGCGCCTGACTATAGATAGAGTTTCCGCGGCGCCTTTGCGAGGGCGCTCAGTCCAAGGAAATCAATCCAGGGAGCTCAATCCAAGGATTCAATCCAAGGATTCAATCCAAGGATTCAATCCAAGGAATCAATCCAAGTGAAACTTGTCGAGCTGCCGGTGCTCGGCGCGAATCCAGCGCACCGTGCCGGTGATCGAGCGCATCACCACGGTTTCGGTCTCGATGATGTCGCGACGGAATTTCACGCCGCGCAGCATGGCGCCGTCCGTGACCCCGGTGGCAGCGAATAAGCAATCCCCCCTCACCATGTCCTCGATCTCGTAACGCGTGCGCGGATCGGTGATGCCCATCTTGGCGGCGCGCTCGCGCCGCTCCTCGGTGTCGAGCACCAGCCGGCACTGCATCTGGCCGCCGATGCAGCGCAAGGCGGCGGCGGCCAGCACGCCTTCGGGCGCCCCGCCGATGCCTAAATAGATATCGATGCCGGTGGCCTGCGCGTCGGCGGTGTGAATGACGCCGGCCACGTCCCCATCGGTGATCAGCGAGACCGCAGCGCCGGCCCTGCGCACGGCGGAGATCAGGTCGGCATGGCGCGGCCGGTCGAGCATCAGGGCGGTGATCTCGGCGACCTTGACGCCCTTGGCTTTGGCGAGATTGCGGATGTTCTCCTCGGCGGGGGCGTCGAGATCGACCACGCCCTTGGGATAGCCCGGGCCGATCGCGATCTTCTCCATATAGACGTCCGGCGCATGCAATAGCGTGCCGCCTTCGGCCATGGCGACAGTGGCGATGGCGCCCGGCATGTTCTTGGCGCACAACGTGGTGCCTTCCAGCGGATCGACCGCAATATCGACCTTGGGACCTCTTTTGGTGCCGACTGTCTCGCCGATGAACAGCATCGGCGCCTCGTCGAGCTCGCCCTCCCCGATCACCACGGTGCCTTCGATCGGTAGCTTGTTCAATTCGCGCCGCATGGCGTCGACGGCGGCCTGATCGGCGGCCTTTTCGGCGCCACGCCCGCGCAGCCGCGCAGCCGACACCGCCGCCCGCTCGGTCACCCGCACGATCTCGATCGACAGGATACGCTCCAGCACCAGATCCGGCTGGACGGTGATCGATGTCATTGCTTGCTTGTCGTTCATGGCCTCCCCAAACTCGCGGTTGTCATATCCCGCGACGGCGGGATGCCCAGTATCCACCAAGTCAAGGCGTGTTGCACCCTCTGCCTGATCGTCGCCAACAGATTGGATGGCCCGCTTTAGCGCGGGCGATGAGGTCAGCTCTTTTCGATGCGGATGACTTGCGGCTTCTCCGCCAGCACGCCGTCCCTCTCGATCGCCGCCAGCGCGCGGCGCACGGCGTCTTCTGTGGTGGCATAGGTGATCAGCGCAACCGGAGCCGGTTTCTTGGCGCTGCTCGGGTCCTCGCCGCCGTGCGGCCGCCCGTCACGCCCACGCTGCATTATGGATTCCAGCGAGATATTTTGCTCCGCCATGTGGCGGGCGATCGCCGCCGCGGTGCCCGGCCGGTCGACCGCGGCAAGACGGATGTAGTAGCCGCCCTCGTGGCGCTGCATCGGCGCGCGCTGCGGCTTGACCAGCGCCGAAGCCGGCCGCCCGAACGAGGGCACTCGGCGGCCGACCGCGAGGTCCATGAGATCGGCAACCACCGCCGACGAAGTCGCCTCGCCGCCGGCGCCGGGCCCGAGCAAAGTGAGATTCATCGTGTCGGCGTCGATGGCGACCGCATTGGTCACCCCATCAACTTCCGCGATCACCGTGCCTTGCGGCACCATGGTCGGATGCACCCGCTGCTCGATGCCGGAATCGGTACGCTGCGCCACTCCCAATAGCTTGACGCGGTAGCCCAATTCGTCGGCGGCGGCGAGGTCGGCAAGCGAGATCTGTTCGATGCCCTCCACATGCACCGCGTCGGCATCGACCTCGGTACCGAAAGCAAGGCTGGTCAGGATCGCGAGCTTATGGGCGGTGTCGAAGCCGCCGATGTCGAAGCTTGGATCGGCCTCAGCATAGCCGAGCTTCTGCGCCTCCTTAAGACATTCGGCAAAGGTCAGCCGCTCCTTGTGCATGCGCGTCAGGATATAATTGCAGGTGCCGTTGAGAATGCCGTAGACGCGGTTGATGCGGCTGCCGCCCAGGCCTTCCCGCAACGTCTTCACGATCGGAATGCCGCCGGCGACCGCCGCCTCGAAGCAGAGCGCGGCGTCGTGTTGCTCGGCAAGTCGCGCGAGCGCCACGCCATGGCGCGCCAGCAGGGCCTTGTTGGCGGTGACCACGGGGCGGCCCATGGCGAGCGCGGCCTCGACCGCGCCCTTGGCGGGATCGCCCTCGCCGCCCATCAATTCCACGAACACGTCGATACCGGGATCGCGCGCCAGCGCCAGCGGATCGGGCAGCTTGCGCGCCTTGGACAGATCGAGACTGCTGTCCTTGGGCGGATCCTTGCAAACATAGGCCACCAATTCGATCGCACGGCCGGTGCGCTCGATCATGGCCGCGCGCGAGCGCGCCAGCATGGCCGCGACGGCCGAGCCCACCGTGCCTAATCCGGCGAGGCCCACTCTCAGGGGTTCGGCCATGGCGTGATCCGGGAGAACGTCTAACCTCGCTTGGCGAGGGGAACGACGTTGTGCAACTTTTCCGGCCCGGTTTCAAGAAAGCGCCGGATATTGCGCGCGGCCTGGCGGATGCGCTGCTCGTTCTCCACCAGCGCGATGCGCACAAAGCCCTCGCCACGCTCGCCGAAGCCGGTGCCGGGCGAAACCGCGACTTCGGCCTTCTCGACCAACAGCGTCGCGAAATCCATGCTGCCCAAGGTGCGGAACGGTTCCGGCAGCGGCGCCCAGGCGAACATCGAGGCGCGCGGCGCCGGAATTTCCCAGCCGGCGCGGCCGAAGGATTCGACCAGCACGTCGCGGCGGCGCTTGTAGCATTCACGCATCTCGCGGATGCAATCGTCCGGTCCATTGAGCGCGGCGGTGGCCGCAACCTGGATCGGGGTAAAAGCACCGTAGTCGAGATAGGACTTCACCCGCGCCAGCGCGGCGATGATGCGCTCGTTGCCGACCGCAAAGCCGATGCGCCAGCCCGGCATTGAATAGGTCTTTGACATCGAGGTGAACTCGACCGCGATATCCATGGCGCCCGGCACCTGCAGCACCGAGGGCGGCGGAATGCCGTCGAAATAGACCTCGGCATAAGCGAGATCGGAAAGAATGAAGATGCCGTGCTTCTTCGCGAACAACACGAGTTCGCGATAGAAGTCGAGATCGGCGACATAGGCGGTCGGGTTCGACGGATAGCAGACCACGACCGCGAGCGGTTTCGGGATCGAGTGATCGATCGCGCGCTCCAGCGTCGAGAAGAAATCGGGCGTCGGCTCGGACGGCACAGAGCGGATCACGCCGCCCGCCATCAGGAAGCCGAAGGCATGGATCGGATAGCTCGGGTCCGGCACCAGCACCACGTCGCCGGGCGCGGTGATCGCCTGCGCCACATTGGCGAAGCCTTCCTTGGAGCCGAGGGTGGTAACCACCTGGGTGTCGGGATTGAGCTTCACCCCGAAGCGGCGCTCGTAATAGGCGGCCTGCGCGCGGCGCAGCCCGGTAATGCCGCGCGACGACGAATAGCGGTCGGTGCGCGCCTTGCCGATGGTCTCTTTCAGCTTCTCGACCACATGGGCGGGCGCTGGCAGATCGGGATTGCCCATGCCGAGGTCGATGATGTCGGCGCCGGCATTGCGCGCAACCGCCTTGGCGCGGTTGACCTGCTCGAACACATAGGGCGGCAGGCGGCGGATCCGGTGAAAGTCTTCCATGCTCTAGCTCCACGGCCCAGCAGCCGATTCTCGACCGGCGGGCCGGTGCCAGCCTTGTATCATTTCTTCTTGGCGGAGGCAGCCGTTTTGGCGGTCGAGCCAGTGGCCTTGGCTCCGTCGGTGCGGTCGCGCGCCGCGATCAGGTCGGCTTCCAGCTTTTTCTGCTCGTCATCGGTCAGCGTCACGGTTTCGCGCGCCGGCGGCATCTCATGCACGGCTGGATAGGCCGGTTGCGCGGCGGCACGGGCCGGAGCGCCCTCCGGGAGCCCGCCGGCCGCGCTCGGCAGATTATCGCCGATCATGGACGAGCAACCGGCAAGCCCCGTCACGCAGGCCAGCAGCAATGCGGGCGCCAACAGACGCAGCTTTATCGGTGGCGATGAGATCGGTAGCATGCGTCCGGTCAGTTCCTGCTGGGCCGCAGCGCGCGCCGGCCGGTATCCCCAAGCCGGCATCGTCAAGACGGCAAACCGACGTTCATTCAATGGATTGTACGCGGCGAGCCATATTTCGGTAATATGACCAAAGCAAGGTAGGTGAGCAGGGTTAACGGCGCCCCTCCGGCTGCCTTGCGGCCCCCTTTTGCCAGGTCCATGTGAGCCGGATCGGCGCACCGGGACGGAAGTCGAGGTCAATGTGAGAGCCCCGTCGGAACCGAGCAAGGACGGCTCCGTCGATATCGAGGAGTTCGCCAAGAACCTCGCGCGCGCGGTCGAGGAAGGCGGCAAGGCGATGGCCGCCTACCTCAAGCCGCGCGAGCAGGGCCGCGCCGACGGCGAATTCGTCACTGACGTGGCCGATGTCGCGCGCACGCTCGGCCAGGTCGCCGAATACTGGCTGGCCGATCCGCAGCGCGCGCTCGAACTGCAATCGCGTCTCGGCAAAGCCTATCTCGATCTGTGGGCGCATGCCGCCAAGCGGCTCGCCGGCGAGAAGCCGCCGCCGGTGGCGGAGCCCGATCCGCGCGACAAGCGCTTTGCCGATCCGGAATGGTCGAGCAACCAGTTCTTCGATTTCCTCAAACAGGCCTATCTGGTGTCGGTGCAATGGGCCGACCGCATGATCAAGGATTCCGAAGGGCTTGATCCGCTGACCGCGCAGAAGGCCGAGTTCTACATGCGGCAGATCGTCAACGCGGTAGCGCCGTCGAATTTCGTACTGACCAATCCGGAGCTGCTGCGCGCAACCTTCGCCTCGAACGCCGAGAACCTGGTGCGCGGCATGCAGATGCTGGCGGAGGACATCGCGGCCGGTGGCGGCGATCTGAAAATCCGCCAGTCCGACCTGTCGACATTCGAGGTCGGACGCAATCTCGCGTTCACGCCCGGCAAGGTGATCTTCGAAAACGACCTGATGCAGCTCATCCAGTATGCACCGGCGACCAAGAGCGTGCTCAAGCGTCCGGTGCTGATCGTGCCGCCCTGGATCAACAAATATTACGTGCTCGATCTCACTCCGGACAAATCCTTCATCAAATGGTGCGTCGACCAGGGGCTGACGGTGTTTCTGATCTCCTGGGTCAATCCGGACAAGCGTCTCGCCAATAAAGGTTTCGAGGACTACGTGCGCGAGGGTCCGCTTAAGGCGCTCGACGCGATCAAACAGGCGACCGGCGAGAGCAAGGTCCACGCCATCGGCTACTGCGTCGGCGGCACCCTGCTCGCGGTCACGCTCGCGCACATGGCGGCGCGGCGCGATCAGCGCGTGATGTCGGCGACCTTTTTCGCGGCCCAGGTCGATTTCACTTATTCCGGCGATCTCAAAGTCTTCGCCGGCGAGGAGCAGATCGCCTCGCTTGAGCGCCACATGGCCGAGCGCGGCTATCTTGAAGGCCGCAAGATGACCAACGCCTTCAACCTGCTGCGCTCCAACGACCTGATCTGGCCGTACGTCATCAACACCTACTTCAAGGGCAAGGCGCCGGTGCCGTTCGACCTGCTGTACTGGAATTCCGACGCCACCCGCATGCCGGCGGCCAACCACTCGTTCTACCTGCGCAATTGCTACCTGCAGAACAAGCTGTCGAAAGGCGAGATGGTGATCGGCGGCAAGGCGCTCGATCTGAAGAGGATCAAGCTGCCGGTCTACAATCTCGCCACCCGCGAGGATCACATCGCACCCGCCAGGTCGGTCCTGCTCGGCTCGAAATTCTTCGGCGGACCGGTCAGGTTCGTGCTGTCGGGCTCCGGACATGTCGCGGGCGTGGTCAATCCGCCGAACAAGAAGAAGTATCAGTACTGGACCGGTCCGCGGCCGGCGGGCGCCGACCTCGACAAATGGCTCGCCAAGGCCAAGCAGCATCCCGGCTCGTGGTGGAACGATTGGCTTGCTTGGCTCAAGCGCCACGACCCGGCGCAGGTGAAGGCGCGCATCCCGGGCGGCGGCAAGCTCAAGCCGATCGAGGACGCACCGGGCCGCTATGTTAAGGTCAGGGATTAGTGGCGGCTGCGAACGGTTGCCTGACGCACAGGTTCCCCATTTTCGGCTGGCGTTTTTGCGGCTCGAACGATCCGTGCTATGATCCCAGCCGTTTGGACGCGAGGGGGAACGCGGCGCCATTGCGCCCACATTTCTCGGTGGAAATTCTCAAGCGTGACAGTGTGTTGGAGTGATCAGCGCATGTCGAAGCGCAAGTTCAAAGTCGTATTGATCAAGCCGTCGCACTACGATGCCGACGGTTATGTCATTCAGTGGCTCCGCTCCACCATCCCCTCCAATAGCCTCGCCAGCGTCTATGGCCTGATCGCCGAATGCGCCGCCGCCGAGGTGCTCGGCCCTGACGTCGAGATCGAGATCGACGCTTCCGACGAGTGCAACACCGTCACCGACGTCAAGGGCACGATCAGCGAGATCCGCGCCGCCGGCGCGGGCTTTGTCGGGTTGATCGGCGTGCAGTCGAACCAGTTTCCCCGCGCCCTCGACCTCGGACGCCAGTTCCGCGCCGCCGGCCTACAGGTGGTGATCGGCGGCTTCCATGCCAGCGGCTGCATTTCTATGTTGTCGGAACTGCCGCCCGATCTCAAAGAGGCGCTCGATCTTGGCATCACGCTGTTCGCAGGCGAAGCCGAGGGCCGCATGGCGGATATCCTGCGGGACATAGACCGGGGCGAGACCAAGCCGGTCTACAACTACCTCTCGGACATGCCCGACATGGGCGCTGCCACGCTGCCGATGCTGCCACGCTGGGCGGTGACCCGCATCGCCGGGCACTATTCGAGCTTCGACGCCGGCCGCGGCTGTCCGTTCCAGTGCAGCTTCTGCACCATCATCAACGTGCAGGGCCGCAAGTCGCGCTACCGCACCGCCGACGACGTGGAAGAGATCGTGCGCGCCAATGCCGCACAGGGCATCACCCGCTTCTTCGTCACCGACGACAATTTCGCCCGCAACCGCAACTGGGAGCCGATCCTCGACCGGCTGATCGAGCTGCGCGAGCAGCACGGGTTCCGGATCAGGCTGCTGCTGCAGGTCGACACGCTCTGCCACCGTATCCCGGGCTTCATCGAGAAGGCGGCGCGCGCCGGCTGCACCGCGGTGTTCATCGGGCTGGAGAACATCAATCCGGAATCGCTGCTCAACACCAAGAAGCGCCAGAACAAGATCTGGGAATACCGGGACATGCTGCAGGCTTGGAAAGCGCAGAAAGTGCTCACCTATGCCGGCTACATCCTGGGTTTCCCGACCGACACGCCGGCATCGATCGCGCGCGACATCGAGATCATCAAGCAAGAGCTGCCGATCGACATTCTGGAATTCTTCTATCTCACGCCGCTGCCGGGCTCGGAGGACCATAAGAACCTGCACATGAATGGCGTCCCGATGGACCCCGACATGAACAAATACGACCTGGAGCATGCCTGCACCGCGCATCCGCGCATGTCCAAGCAAGAGTGGGAGCAGGTCTATCGCGACGCCTGGGCGCGCTACTACACCGACGAGCACGTGGAGACGATCTTCCGCCGCGCCGTCGCCACCGGCATCAACAAGTCGAAGATATTCGACTCGGTCACCGTCTTCTCCGGCGCGGCGCGGATCGAGGGCGTCCATCCACTGCAATTCGGCTTCTTCCGCCGCAAGATCCGCACCCAGCGCCGTTCCGGCATGCCGATCGTCAATCCGCTGATCTTCTATCCCTGGCGAGCCTGGGATTTCCTGAAAGTCGCGGTGCGCTGGCTCAGCCTGATCCGCCGCTATCGCCACATCCACGCGCGCGTATTGGCCGATCCGAAGTCGGCTGCGTATATGGACGAAGCGCTCATGCCCACGCCGGCGGGCGGCGAGGACCACTTCGTGCAGATGTACGCGGACAAGATCCCGAAGACCCACGGCGCGCCGGTGCGCGAGCCGGTCGCCGCACCGGCCGAAGACCGGCAGCGCGCGCGTGCTATGACGCCAGCTTAACCGGCAGTTTCAGATAGCGAACGCCGTTGCTGTCCGGCGGCGGCAGCTTGCCGGCCCGCATATTCACCTGAATCGACGGCAATAGCAGCTCCGGTGCCGACAGCGTCGCATCGCGTTTTTCACGCATGGCGACGAATTCGTCCTCGCTCACGCCCTCATGCACGTGGACGTTTTTCGCCCGCTGCTCGGCGACCGTCGTCTCCCAGGCATAATCGCCGCGGTTAGGCGCTTTGTAGTCGTGACACATGAACAGGCGCGTCTGCGGCGGCAGCGCCAGAATGCGCCGGATCGAGCGGTAGAGCGTGCGCGCATCGCCGCCCGGGAAGTCGGCGCGCGCTGTGCCGTAGTCCGGCATGAACAGCGTGTCGCCGACAAAGACCGCGTCGCCGATCTTGTAGGACACGCAGGCCGGAGTATGGCCGGGCGTGTAAATCACCTCGCCTTCCAGCTTGCCGATGTGGAACCGTTCGCCGTCCTTGAACAGATGGTCGAACTCGGAGCCGTCACCGGCGACATCGGTCGCATTGAACACCGGCCGGAAGATGCGCTGCACGTCGCGAATGCGCTCGCCGATACCGACCTGGGCTGCGGTCTTGAGCTTGATATAGGGCGCCCCGGACAGATGATCGGCATGGACGTGGGTTTCCAGCACCCAGCCGATGCGCAACCCGGCTTCGACACCGGCGGCGAGAATGGCGTCCGCCGATTTCACCGAGGCTTCGCCGCTCGCCCGATCGTAGTCGAGCACCGGGTCAACGACCGCGGCCTGCTTGCCCTCAGCATCCCACACCAGGTAGCTGACCGTGTTGGTCGGCTTGTCGAAAAACGCCCGGATCATCGGTTTCGTTACGGTGGACATGGGACACCTCCTCAGGCGACGACCTCCGAAGACTATCTATGCATTGGCGGCGGACGCTCAAGGGAACAGCGCCACCTGCTCGAGGCCGGCGGCTTCCGGAAAGCCCAGCATCAGGTTCATGTTCTGCACTGCCTGGCCGGATGCCCCCTTGGTGAGGTTGTCGAGGGCGGAGCCGATGATGGCGCGGCCGGCTACGCGGTCCTTCGCCACCCCGATGAAGGTCATATTGGAGCCCCGCACATGCCGGGTGTGCGGCATCCGGCCAAAGGGCAGAACATGCACGAACGGTTCTTTCATGTAGAACTTTAACAGCAGGGCATGAAGATCCTGGGCTGAGGCCTTGCCGCGCCCCCGCACATAGATGGTTGCGAGAATGCCCCGGTTCATCGGCACGAGATGCGGCGTGAAGCTGACCGTCACCGGGCGGCCGGCGGCCTTGCCGAATTCCTGGTCGAGCTCCGCCATGTGCCGGTGGTGGCCGACGCCATAGGCGTGGATGCCCTCGGACACTTCCGAGAATAGCATCTCCTCCTTGGACGCCCGGCCCGCTCCGGTCATGCCGGATTTGGCGTCGACCACGATCTCGTCGGGATCGATCGCCGTGGCGCGCAAAAGCGGAATGAGCGGCAACTGCGCCGCGGTGGTGTAGCAGCCGGGATTGGCAACGAGCCGCGCGGTTCTGATCTTGTCGCGATAGATTTCGGCGAGGCCGTAGACCGCTTCCCTCTGCAAGGCCGCCGCCTGATGGTCGTGGCCGTACCAGCGCGCATAGGCTGCGACATCGGCCAGCCTGAAATCGGCCGACAGATCGACCACTTTGGTCGTGGGCGCCTTGCTCAAAAGCTGCTTGATCACCTTTTGGGTGGTGCCATGGGGCAGCGCACAGAAAGCGAGATCGAGCTTCGCCTTTTTCCAGTCGAGGCCATCGATCGCTATAAGTTTCGGCAGATCGAACGGCGCGAATTGCGGGAAGACGTCGCGCATCTGTTGCCCGGCTCGGCGGTCGGCCGTCAGCAGGGCAAGCTCAACGCCTGGATGACGCAGCAAGAGCCGCACCAGCTCAGCGCCGGTATAGCCGGACGCGCCGAGCACGCCGATCTTCGCCTTGGTCTTGGTCGCTTTGGTCTTCGCTTCTTTGAGCATGGCTCAACCCTTCTCGCAGTCGAACGGAACCGGGCGAGGGGCAATACCGCGGAGAATTTCAGGAGCAAAGCGCCGCGGAAGCTCGTCCGGCGGCACGGTGACGATCACATGCGATCGCGCGTGCGCGCCACGTTGGCGCGGCGGCGGCGGAAAACTTGCTGTCTGATCGTCGTCATGGGCGAGCGCTATAGCGGCGCGGAGTGCCCGGGTCAAGAATAGCAATCATTGAATGTTAAATTTTGTCCATCCGATTGGCAACGGCGCCAGCCGTTCCCTAGTTTCTGGGCATGCGACCTATGCCGACCGCGGGACGGGTACTGCGCGCTGCTTTTGCCGTGGCGTTCGGATTCATGAGCCTTGCCCACGGGCCGGTGATGGCATTTGCCGGCGCCGGTATGCCGGCGCAGCAGCACGTCACATCGGTCGTTGCGCACGACCATCATTCCCGGTCACATCATCAGCCACAGGCACACCGCAACGAGCAACAGACGTCGCCGGCGCTGCCCGGCAGTCCTGCGCTGTGTTACGCGCAGGGCTGTTTCACGGCCGTCTCGCCGACAGTGATCGCAGCGCCGCCGACGCCGTCCGTCCCGCTTGGCAAGCTCGTTGCCGCACCACCGCGGGTCCTGATAGCGACGCTGCTGGATCCCGCCGACCCGCCTCCCCGACTCCAAGCCTGATCAGTGAATGAACCATTTAAACGGCGCACTGCTTCGAAGCCAGGCGCTGGCCTGAAACACTTGGAGATCAAACTATGAAGAAGATCATCATACTGGCGGTCGCCGGGCTCACGCTCGCATCCGCCGCCGCTTACGCGCACATGCATCAAGGCCAGGCCGGTTCCGGCACGGCAATGCATCAGGGCCAAGGTCACATGGGCCAAGGTCACATGGGCCAAGGTCACATGGGCCAAGGCAGCACCAGCAACGCCCACAGTAACCACGCCTCGCAGCCCAAAGGCGATACCGGGCCGTCGAGCCTGGCATTCCAGGGCAGCAACGCGAAAATGCATGCAGCGATGAACATCACCTTCACCGGCGATGCCGACGTCGATTTCGTCAAGGGCATGATCCCGCACCATCAGGGCGCGATCGACATGGCCAAGACGGCGCTCGCCTTCGGCAAGGACCCCGCCGTCAGGAAACTGGCGGAGGAAATCGTCAAGGCGCAGGAGAGCGAGATCGCTCTCATGCGCGATTGGCTGACCAAAAACAGCCGCTAACGGATGGCCGGCGGGATGGCGATCCCGTTCCGTCGGCACCGTTCTTTCCCCGTTTCAAATCGCCGCATGAAACCCCGGTGCGGCAGAGTTATTCCCGCGCGGCGCGGCGATAAAGCAAGCGCACGCCACCCGCGCGTCGTTGAGGCCGTTGGCGCGCGGCCCTATAACTCACAGCCGCGAGCAAGACCGCGCTCGGCGCAGCTCCCCGTGCCAAGGTAATGCCAGCCGAGGGGCGCCAACAATGTTTGGGAGGACGGAACGATGCGACATCCGGTTTTGACGTCATTCGTGTTGTGCGCCACGCTGTTGATTGGCGCTGCGGCGAATGCACAGCCCGCGCCGGCTGCGCCTGCGGCGCCGCTGCCACCGACCACGCCCTATGGGACGCCGATCACGCTCGAGCAGGCCAAGAAGGCGGCCGACGCCGCAGAAGCGGAGGCCCGCAAGCGCAACATGTTCACGGCGATCGCCATCGTGGAGCCGTCCGGCGAGCTGGTCTATTTCCGCAAGATGGATGGCGCCCAATATGCCTCGATCAAGGTCGCCCAGGACAAGGCGCGCTCCGCCGCGCTGTTTCGGCGCTCAAGCAAAGACTTTTTCGATCGCATGATGAAGGGCGACATGTCCGGACTGACTTTGGCCGGAGCCGTCGCGTCCGCCGGCGGCATTCCGATCGCGGTCGACGGCAAGATCATCGGCGCCATCGGCACCTCCGGCGGCGCCGACGATCCGATCTCTCAGGCCGGCGCCGACGCGCTCAAATAGCGGCTGGGCATCCGCCGCACCTCGCTCAAAAAAAGATGGCCGGGCATAGCCCGTCGAAGATGGGCGTAAACGCCCTGGTGTCGGCCATCGCTTTATTTCCGACGCGTGGGATCGGCGTGCGCCGGTCAGAGCATGGTGCTCCAGTGTGCCGGCACCAGGCGGTAACCCTGCGCGTCTTTCTCGACGTGGACCAGCGCCGGGAACGGAAAGTGGAAGCCCTGCACCGGCAGCTTGTCGGCGACAGCCATGTCGTAGAGCTTGCGTCGGGTTTGTTCGGCCTGCGGCTTGTCGGTGTCGAAGATAAGATGCCAGTTGGGATTGCGCACGAACAGCGGGGCCATTCCCGCCGTGATATCGACTTGCACCAGCAGGCGGCCGGAACCGGACGCAACCGTATACGCCATGTGACCCGGCGTGTGCCCGGGAGCGGCAATCGAGGTAATTCCCGGAACCAGCTCCTTACCGCCTTCGTAATGCGTCGGCTTCTTGCCGAGCGCGTCGAACACACGCTTCGCATTGGCAAATTGCCCCTTGAGTATGTCGGGCACGCGGCTGGCGTTGCTCTCGTCCATCCAATAGGCCCATTCGGCCGCCGGGACCATCACCTCGGCGTTGGGAAAGGCTGCTTTGTTGTCGGCGCCCAACAGGCCGTTGATGTGATCGCCATGGAAGTGGGAGATGATCACCAGATCGACCGCGTTACGGTCGATGCCGGCAGCCTGCAGGTTGCTGTGGAACTGGCCGACCGCGCCCTTGCTCTGCTGGAATACGCCATGGCCTAGGCCGGTATCGATCACCACCAGCTTGGAGCCGGTGTTGACGACGATCGGCGTATACCAATGGGTTGCCCGGTCCGCCGGCAGATAGGCGCCCGCCATTGCGGCGTCGAGCGCTTCCTTGGGCTGGTTGGTGACGTAATTGGGTGGCAATGGCGTGACGGTGGTGCCGTCGGTCACCACGGTGACTTCGAAGTCGCCGACCTTGTAGCGATAAAAGCCCGGCGCCTGCTTGCCGACCGGCGGCGCCGCGGCCATGGCCGGCAGGCTGGCGGCGAGTGGGGCTGCAGCGGTCGCCGCAACCGCGCCGGTCAAGATGGTGCGACGGGTGAGTTCGGTCATCGAATGTCCTCCCCTGGTGCGGCCGCTGCGGGCCGCTCGGCCGATGATAGCGCGAAGCGACGCCAAAAAAATCCCGGCCAATGCCCCTCGCAATCATGTGAACACTGAAAGGCCGTGCACTATTCCGGCAATGCGGCCCCCGGCCGCCGCGCCGAACCGGCGGCGACGCCGAATGCGTCGCGTGTTTTCGCCGGTTCCATCGGTTTTACGGCGCCGCTGGCAGAACCGGTCATGACGGTCAAGCCTATTGCAACTATCGTGGCGGCAACGGCATAACCTACGCCGACATGGACACCGCTACCTCCCCCGCCAGCGCCACGCCCGACCCCGCCGCCTCCCGCCACACCCTGCTGCTGGCGGCGTTCACCGCTGCGATTTTCGCCAGCGCCGCTTTGCTGTTCGCGGTGCAGCCGATGTTCGCCAAGATGGTGTTGCCGAAGCTCGGCGGCGCCCCGTCGGTCTGGTCGGTGGCGATGGTGTTTTTCCAGACCGCGCTGCTGGCCGGCTATGCCTATGCCCATCTGCTGACCCGCTTTGCTCCCGGCCGCATGTCGGTGCCTATCCACCTTGCGGTGATGGTCGTCGCCTGCTTTGCGCTGCCGCTCGCCATCGCCAGCGGCTGGGGCCGCCCACCGGCGCAGGGTGAGGCATTCTGGCTGCTCGGATTGTTCGCGGTCTCGATCGGCTTGCCGTTCTTCGCGCTGTCGGCCAACAGCTCGCTGCTGCAGGCATGGTTCGCGCGTACCGACCATCCGGCGGCGCGCGATCCGTATTTTCTCTATGCCGCCAGCAATATCGGCAGCTTCCTCGCGCTGGTCACCTATCCGGCGGCGGTCGAGCCGCTGCTGCGGCTGGGCGACCAGACCTGGCTATGGTCGCTCGGTTTTTATCTCTTGATCGCCATGATCGCGGTCTGCGGGCTGCTGCTATGGCGCACGCCCACCGGCGCGGCGACTGCCGATGCGCCCGCGGCGACCGATGCCGCCGAATCCGCGCCGCCGACCTGGCGCGACGTCGCGACCTGGGTGGCGCTCGCCGCCGTGCCGTCCGGGCTGCTGGTAGCGGTGACTGCGCATATCTCAACCGACGTCGCGGCCGTGCCGCTCCTTTGGGTGCTGCCGCTTGCGCTTTATCTCGTGACCTTCGTCATCGTGTTCCAGTCGAAGCCGCTCATCCCGCACTGGCTGGTGGTCGAGGCGCAGCCCGCCTTCATCATCGGCTTCATTGCGGTGCTGATCTTTGAGCCGATCCGGATGATCGTCTGGCAGGTCGCCATCCACCTGGTGGTGTTCTTCGTGTGCACGCTGGTGTGCCACGGCGAATTGGCGCGCCGCCGCCCGGCCGCGCGCTATCTCACCTCGTTCTATATGTGGATGTCGGCCGGCGGCATGATCGGCGGCATCGCGGCGGCATTGATCGCGCCGCGCATCTTCAACTGGATAGCGGAATATCCGATCCTGATCGTGGCGGCGGTGTTGTGCCGGCCCGGCCTATCTCTGCCGAAAGGACAGTATGCGCGTATCGGCTTGTTCGGCGGCATCCTGCTCGGCGTGCTGGCGCTGATTTGCTACAAGGCCTGGGGCCTCGACATCGACGAAACCACGTTCCACTACGTCGTCGCCGGCCTGCTGATCCTGAGCGTGTTGTTCTGGCGCCATCCGCTACCGTTCGCCGCCGTGATCGCCTTCATCCTGGCGGCGCAGCACGTCGTGGTCGAAAGCGGCTCGACCACCGTGCGCAGCTTCTTCGGGGTGCACAAGATCACGGAATCGTCCGACGGGCGCTTCCGCCTGCTCTCCCACGGCACCACCTTGCACGGCGGCCAGCGTATCCGCGACGCCGAGGGCAAGCCCCTGACCGAGCGTCCGGCGCCGACCATGTACTATTACGACGGCTCCGCGCTGGCGCAGACGCTGGACGCCGCCCGCGCGCGCGGCGCCAATCCGCTGCGCTTTGCAGTGATCGGGCTCGGCACCGGCAGTCTGGTTTGCCGCGCCGAACCCAACGACAAGGTCGATTTCTATGAAATCGACCCCGCCACCATCCGCATCGCGCGCGATCCCGAACGCTTCACCTTCATCTCGACCTGCCGGCCGGACGTGCCGATCATTCTGGGCGACGCGCGGCTCACCATGGAGGACGCGGTCGACGGCAGCTATGACGTGATCATCGTCGATGCGTTCTCATCCGACGCCATTCCGATCCACCTGATGACGCGCGAGGCGATGGCGATCTATGCCAAGAAGCTGGCGCCGCGCGGCATGGTGGTTTTTCATATCTCCAACCGGCATCTGGAACTGGCCTCGGTGGTGACCGGCATCGCAGCGGCAAACGGATTCGTCACCCGCCTGAACGAAGGCACCGACGTGGAAGAGGACGACAGCGAATACAAGTTCCTCAGCACGGTCGCGGCGGTGGCGCGCAACGACGAGGATTTCGGCACGCTCGCCAAGTCGCAGCATTGGGAGCTGCAGCAGCCCAATCCCAAACTCTGGGTCTGGACCGACGACTATTCCAATGTGGTCGGTGCGGTGATCCGCCAGTTGCGGAATTGAGGCGAACCGCTAGGACGGCCAGAGCCAGCCGAACAGTTTGGCGCCGACGTCGCCGATCGTCAGCAGCACCGCCGCCCAGACGAAGGCCGAGGAAAAATTGGCGAGCTGAAAGCGCCAGAACGGCATTTCGAAAATACCGGCCACCAGCGGCACCGAGGCGCGCAACGGCCCGAAGAAGCGGCCGATGAAAATGCCGAGCGCACCCCATTTTTTCACGAAGCGCTCGCCCTTGGGAATGAGATCGGGATGCCGCGACAGCGGCCAGATGTGCTGCACGGTGCGTTCCAGCTTCTGGCCGATCCAGTACGACAGCCAGTCGCCGAAACCGGCGCCGAGCGAGGCGGCGATCCAGATCGGCCAGAACGACAGTGCGCCCTGATTGATCAGCACACCGATGCCGAGCAGCGCCGCCCAGGCCGGCAGCAGTAGCGAGATGAAGGCGAGCGATTCCCCGAACGCCAGCACGAACACAATCGGCGGCCCCCAGGCCTGGTGCACGCGCACGAAGTCGATGATCTGGTCGGCATAGGCTTGCAGGCTGGCGAACATGCGGGGAGCGGACCCTTCTGGCGGCCCGCCGGTTTAGCCTGCCCGACCGGCGCTGGCCAGAGGCAGCCGGGCGCTTTCCCGGCTGATCACGATACGGCCATCCCCGTGGCATAGTCGGAGGCGCGATTCGTTCGGGGCTCATCAACACACGATCCAAGCATGGCCAAAACCGTCAAGAAAACCACGCCCAAAGCCGGCAAGACCCGCGACCTGTTCGAAGCGCCGGCGCAGCGCCGCACTCCCGGCAAGGCCGCCCGCGCCGCCAAGCCTGCCGGCGGCGCCGAGGGCGCCTATACCGCCCGCCACATCGAGGTGCTGGAGGGGCTCGAGCCGGTGCGCCGGCGGCCCGGCATGTATATCGGCGGCACCGACGAGAAGGCGCTGCATCATCTGTTCGCCGAGGTGATCGACAATGCAATGGACGAGGCTCTGGCCGGCCACGCTCATTTCATCGAGGTCGAGGTCAGCGCCGACGGCTTCCTCACCGTCAGCGACAACGGCCGCGGTGTCCCGGTCGACCCGCATCCGAAATTCCCGAAAAAATCCGCGCTCGAAGTGATCATGTGCACGCTGCATGCGGGCGGCAAGTTCGATTCCGAAGTCTACGGCACTTCGGGCGGGCTGCATGGCGTCGGCGTCTCGGTGGTCAATGCGCTGTCGGAGCGGCTCGAAGTCGAAGTGGCGCGCGGCGGCCAGCTCTATCGCCAGATCTATCAGCGCGGCAAGCCGAAGTCGGGACTGGAAAAACTCGGCAAGGTCGCCAACCGACGCGGAACCCGCGTGCGCTTTAAGCCCGATCCGCAGATTTTCGGCGACAAGGCCAAGTTCAATCCCGAACGCCTGTTCAAGATGGCGCGCGCCAAGGCCTATCTGTTCGCCGGCGTGGAGATCAGGTGGTGGTGCGCGCCCGAACTGCTGCACGGCATCGAAGGCGTGCCCAAGGAAGCCACCTTCCATTTCGAGAAGGGGCTGGAGGACTATCTCAAGGAGACGATCACCGGGCAGACGCTGGTGCATCCCGATATTTTCGCCGGCAAGTCGGAGAAGCCGGGCGGCCACGGCACGGTGGAATGGGCGGTGGGCTTTGCCGCCGACGCCGACGGTTTCCTGTCCTCCTATTGCAACACCATCCCGACCGCCGACGGCGGCACCCATGAATCCGGGTTGCGCAGCGCGCTCACCAAAGCGATCAAGGACCATGCGGAGCGCATGAACCAGGGCAAGCGCGCGGCCGCGGTGACCAGCGACGACGTGATGATCGGCGCCGCCTGCATGCTGTCGGTGTTCATCCGTGAGCCGGAATTCCAGGGCCAGACCAAGGACCGCCTGGCCACCGCCGAGGCCACGCGCATTGTCGAGCAGGCGATCAAGGACCCGTTCGATCACTGGCTCGCCGGCAATCCGACCCAGGCCACCAAGCTGCTCGATTTCATCATCGAACGCGCCGACGAACGCCTCCGCCGCAAGCAGGAAAAGGAAATCTCGCGCAAGAGCGCGGTGCGCAAGCTGCGGCTGCCCGGCAAGCTCGCCGACTGCACCAACACCGCGGCCGAAGGCTCCGAAATCTTCATCGTCGAGGGCGACAGCGCCGGCGGCTCGGCCAAGCAGGCGCGCGACCGCAAATCCCAGGCGATCCTGCCGCTGCGTGGAAAAATCCTCAACGTTGCATCCGCCGGCAAGGACAAGCTGGCGCAGAACCAACAGCTCTCCGATTTGATTCAGGCGCTCGGCTCCGGCACCGGCGTGCATTACCGCGACGAGGACCTGCGCTACGACCGGGTCATCATCATGACCGACGCCGACGTGGACGGCGCCCACATCGCGTCGCTCTTAATCACCTTCTTCTACCGGCAGATGCCGAAGCTGATCGAGAATGGCCACCTCTATCTCGCGGTGCCACCGCTCTACCGGCTGTCGCATGGCGGCAAGAACCTCTATGCGCGCGACGACAAGCACAAGAGCGAGCTGCTCAAGAAGGAATTCCACGCCAATGCCAAGGTCGAGGTGAGCCGCTTCAAGGGACTGGGCGAGATGATGGCGGCCCAACTCAAGGAAACCACCATGGACCCGAAGAAGCGCACGCTGCTGCGGGTGATCCTGCTCACCGACGACCGCCGCGACACCGAGAAATCGGTCGAGCGCCTGATGGGCACCAAGGCCGAAGCGCGCTTCGACTTCATCCAGGAAAAGGCGGAGTTTGCGCGGGAGGAGATGCTGGACGTATGACCGCTCTCTCGGGCGCCGGAAATTTATTCGAGTTATCTCTCAACAAAACCCCGGCCTCTTAGCCGGGGCTTTGCCCAGAAGTCCGAAGGCCGTCCTACTCCTTGAACGTCAGATTACCGGCCTTGACCACCCCGGTCCACATGACGATCTCCGCCTCGATCGCCTTGGCGAACTCCGCCGAGCTGCCGCCGACCGGATTGACTGCCATGCCCTTGAGCTTCGCGCCGGCGTCGGTGTTGAGTACCACATGGCGGAACTCGGCCTCCAGCCGCTCGACGATGCCGGACGGCGTGCCGGCCGGAACGAAAAAGCCGCTCCACAGTCCGACCACCACGTCGGGCACGCCGGCTTCCGCCATGGTCGGCACGTCGGGGAATTGCGGCGCGCGGCTCTTGGCGGTGACGGCGAGCGCCCGCAGGCGGCCGTCCTGCACCAGCGGCGTCGCCGGCGGCGGATCGGCGATGGTCATCGTCGACTGTCCAGAGATCACGCTCAACAGCGACTCGCCGCTGCTCTTGTACGGGATGGCGACGCCCTGGGCCCCGGTCTTCATCTTGAACAGTTCGGTCGGCAGCGTGAAGGCCGGCGACGAGGTAGCATAGTTGGACTTTTCCGGATTGGCCTTGGTCCAGGCCACAAGCTCCTGCACGTTCTTGGCCGGATGCGCCGCGTTGACCGCGAGCAGCAGCGGGAAATCCGCCACCATGCTGACCGGGATGAAGCTTTTGAGCGTCTGATAATTGGTCTTGTAGATCACCGGGCCGATCGCCATCGCCCCGCTGGCGCCGATCAGCACGGTGTAGCCGTCAGCTGGCTCGCGGGCGACGAATTCGGCCGCCGCGCGGCCACCGGCGCCGGGCTTATTCTCGATCACCACCGGCTGGCCGAGCCGCTCAGACAGCCGCGGCCCGATCACCCGCGCGAACAGGTCGTTGCCGCCGCCGGGCGCGAAGCCGACCACGATGCGGACCGGCCTATTGGGATAGTTGTCGGTTTGCGCCGCCGCCGACTGCGCGACCGCGAGCAGCGTCGCCCCGGCCAGCGCCGCGCGTGTGAGTGTGCGAACAAAGCCCGTTCTCATGGCGTCCTCCCCTGTAACCTGCCGGCATCGTCGTTTCCCGCGTGCCGTTTCATTCCCAGCCTAGCATGAATGAACGGCCGGAAAATCTCTGCTATGAGGTAAGCGTGCGCGATGAACCATCCCCAGCGCCTGCCGGCGCCCTGCCCCTCCCGCTTGCCGGGCGCGACTTCCTCGGCCATCCGCGCGGGCTGACCTTTCTGTTCACCACGGAAATGTGGGAGCGCTTTTCCTATTACGGGATGCGCGCGCTGCTCGTCCTCTACATGGTCAAATATCTGCTGCAGCCCGGGCGGGCGGAAAACGTCATCGGGCTCGCCACGCTGAAGGCGGTGCTGGAATCGGTGTTCGGGCCGCTCGGCAACCAGCCGTTCGCCTCGCACATCTACGGGCTTTACACCGGCTTCGTTTATCTGACGCCGCTGCTCGGCGGGCTGATCGCCGACCGCTGGCTCGGCCAGCGCCGTACCGTCATCCTTGGCGCCGCGCTGATGGCGATCGGCCATTTCATGATGGCGTTCGAAGCGCTGTTCCTGCTGGCGCTGACCACGCTGATCATGGGCAACGGCGCGTTCAAGCCCAACATTTCCACCCAGGTCGGCTCACTCTATGCGCCCGGCGATCCGCGCCGCGACCGCGCCTATTCGATCTTCTATGTCGGCATCAATCTCGGCGCGTTTCTGGCGCCACTGGTTTGCGGCACACTGGGCGAGGAATTGGGCTGGCACTACGGCTTCGGCGCCGCCGGCGTCGGCATGACCATCGGGCTCGCGGTCTATCTCTATGCCGGAAACAAACTGCCGCCCGACGAGTTGCACCGGGCCAAAGTCGCGGGCACCGAGAAAATCCCGCTCACCCGCTCGGAATGGCGCTCCATCCTGGCGATCGTGGCGTTGTTCCTGCCGGTGACCTTGTTCTGGGCCACCTACGAGCAGCAGGGCAACACCATTGCGCTGTGGGCCGACGACCACACCAACCGCTACATCGATCTGGTGCTGTGGCGCGGCGAGATTCCGGTCACCTGGTTCCAGGCGTTCAATCCGTTCATGATCTTCGCCTTCACGCCGTTCGTGATCGCGCTGTGGGCCTGGCAGGCCCAGCGCGGCAGCGAACCCACCACAGTGACCAAGATGGCGCTCGGCTGCTTTGGCTGCGCGCTGTCCTATGTGATCCTGGCGGGCGCGGCATGGTCGGCGGCGGGCGACGAGGCGAGCTGGCTGTGGCTGCTGGCCTATTTCGTCGTCATCACCATCGGCGAGCTTTATCTTTCGCCGATCGGGCTGTCCCTCGTTTCGAAAGTGTCCCCGGCCCGCTTCGTGTCTTTGATGATGGGGGTGTGGCTCGCCACCAGCTTCGTCGGCAATTTCCTCGGCGGCTGGCTCGGCAGTTTTTGGAGCGGCATGGACAAGGCGCAGTTCTTCCTGATGATCGCCGGAGTCGCTGCGCTCGCCGGGGCGATCATTTTCGCCTTCAACCGGCCCTTGAAGGCGGCGCTGAAAGATTGAAGAGCGCGACACAATGCGGGTTTTGCCCCGCGGGCCGCGCGATTACGATGGACTGATGAGGATCGGGAGGACGACAATGTTTTCAGCGCGTTGGTTTTCATCGCGTTTGCCTTGGCAAGTGCTCGGGCTGTCGGCCCTGCTGGCATTCGCCGCGACCGGGGTGTCGGCGCAGAGCGCCGACTTCAAGGGCGAAACCATCACCTTGCAGATCGGCTTCGGCCCCGGCGGCGGCTACGACACCTATGGCCGGGTCTTGGCCCGGCACTACGGCCGCCTAATCCCCGGCAACCCCAACGTGGTACCCAAGAACATGCCGGGCGCCGGCGCGCTGAGGCTCGCCAACCACATCTACAACGTGGCGCCCAAGGACGGCACCGAGATCGGCATTTTCGCCTCATCGGCGGTCATGGAGCCGCTGATGGGCAACGACCAGGCCAAGTTCGACGCCGCCAAGTATAGCTGGATCGGCAGCATGAACAGCGACATCGCCTTTTGCGGCGTGTGGCAGGGGCCAGGCGTGGTGGCGTCGTTCCAGGAGATGATGGGCAAGGAGACGATCTTCGGCAGCAGCGGGCCCGCCGCCATCACCCATCAGCATCCGCTGGTGCTGGGCAATCTGCTGGGCGCCAAGGTCAAGGTGATCAGCGGCTATGCCGGCACCAAGGAGATCAATCTCGCCATGCAGCGCGGCGAAGTGAACGGCGCCTGCGGCCAGTTCGTCTCCTCGATCAAGGCGCAGTGGCAGCGCGATGTCGACGCCGGGCGGCTCAAGCTCTTGATCCAGATGGGGCCGCGCAAGAGCGACGATTTCGGCAATATCCCGAGCGTCTACGATTTCGCCAAGACCGCCGACGATAACAAGGTGCTCGATCTGCACTTCAAGCAATTGCTGCTGGGCCGGCCGCTGGCTGCCCCGCCCGGCATGGCGAAGGATCGGCTCGCGGTGCTGCGCAAGGCCTTCCTCGACACCATGAAGGATCCGGCGTTCCTCGCCGACGCGCAGAAGACCAGTATCGACATCGATCCCGCCACCGGCGAGCAGGCCGAGCAAATGCTGTTGCAATTCGCCGACTATCCGAAGGGCGTGATCGACAAGGCCAAGGCCGCGATCGGGCGCTAGACCGCACTTTTCAGGCGCGCTTCAGTCGAGCGCCAGACCGACATAGTTTTCCGCCAGCGACTTGGACGCCGCCGCCGAGCCGGTCACATAGTCCAGTTCCGCCAGCTGGCGCTTGCGATCGAACGCATTGTCTCGCGGGTCGAGGTGCAGCATCTGCGTCATCCACCAGGAGAAGCGCTGCGCCTTCCACACCCGCCGCAGGCAGGTCGTCGAATAGGCGTCGAGCAGATCGCCGTTGCCGGATGCATAGAAGGCCTCGATGCCGCGCGCGAGCATCAGCACGTCGGCGATGGCGAGGTTCATGCCCTTGGCCCCGGTCGGCGGCACAATATGGGCGGCGTCGCCGGCGAGAAACAGCCGCCCATATTGCATCGGCTCGGCGACGAAGCTGCGCATGTCGGTGACCGCCTTGTGCAGGATCGGACCCGCGACCAGATCGCGGTTCTTCTCCGGCGCAAGCCGGCGGCGCAATTCCTGCCAGATCAGTTCGTCCGGCCACCATTCCACGTCCTCGCCCGGGGTGCATTGCAGGTAACAGCGCACCAGGGTCGGCGCGCGCATGCTGAACAGCGCAAAGCCGCGCGCATGGTAGCAGTAGATCAACTCGTCACTGACCGGCGGCGCCTCGGCAAGAATGCCGAGCCAGGCAAACGGATAATCGCGCTCGTAGGCGGTCAGCCTGCCGGCCGGGATGCTCGGCCGGCAGATGCCATGAAAGCCGTCGCAGCCGCCGATGAAATCACAGGCGAGCTCCCGCTCCTGTCCTTGGTGTTGGAAACGGATCCGCGGCTGCGCGCTGTCGACGTCGTGCAGGCTGACCTCATCGACGTCGAACAGAATGGTGCCGCCGTCGGCCAAGCGTCTGGCGATCAGGTCCTTCACCAGCTGATGCTGCCCGTAAACGGTGATGCCCTTGCCGACCAGGCTCTTGAAGTCGAAGTGATGCAGGCCCTCGCCGAAGCTGAAATGGATGCCGCCATGAACGAGGCCCTCGCGCGTCATGCGCTCGCCGACGCCGGTCGCGACCAGGAGATCGGCGGCCCAATGCTCGATCACGCCAGCGCGGATGCGCCCTTCGACATATTCGCGGCTGCGGTTTTCCAGGATGACCGACTCGATCCCCTGCAGATGCAGGAGATGCGACAGCATCAGTCCGGCGGGTCCGGCGCCGATAATTCCGACCTGGGTGCGCATGGCTGCTCCGTTCTCTCCCTATAGAGCGGACGGAGGGGGTTTGCGGGAAGGGACGGAGCCGGGATTGCCTTGGACTTTTCGGAGTGCGGCGCGTGCGCCAATTCCGCGCTTGATGTTGGCCAAGTTCAACGTCAGAGACACCGCGCCCTTGGCGCGGCGGAAACATGTCATCGGGGTGGTCACCAAAACCACGGAAAAACTTAACGATTTCGGACCTTTTGCCCCGCCGGAGCATTGACTTTCAGCCGAACGCCCCTATGTTCCCGGCAACGGTTTGATTGAACATCCGGCCGTTCTTTCCCGCGCAAGTCAGTCGCTGTTTTGTCATCTGGCGCGGGCATACTGCGAACGGCCCCGACTAGAGGTTACATGGCTTTTTCGAAACTCGGCTTGTCCGACAAAGTTCTCGCCGCTGTTGCAGCGGCCGGCTACACCACCCCTACCCCCATTCAAGAACAAGCGATCCCCCACGTGCTCGCCCGGCGCGACGTGCTTGGTATCGCGCAGACCGGCACCGGCAAGACCGCGGCCTTCACCTTGCCGATGATCACCATGCTGGAGAGCGGCCGTGCGCGTGCGCGCATGCCGCGCACACTGATCCTCGAGCCGACGCGCGAACTCGCGGCGCAGGTCGAAGAAAGTTTCACCAAATACGGCGCCAAGCAGAAGCTCAACGTCGCTCTCATCATCGGCGGCGTGTCGTTCGACGACCAGGATGCCAAGCTGACCCGCGGCGTCGACGTGCTGATCGCAACGCCCGGCCGGCTGCTCGACCATTTCGAACGCGGGCGCCTCTTGCTCACCGGCGTCGAGCTCTTGGTGATCGACGAAGCCGACCGCATGCTCGACATGGGTTTCATTCCCGACATCGAGCGCATCTGCAAGCTGGTGCCGTTCACCCGGCAAACACTGTTCTTCACGGCCACCATGCCGGCCGAGATCAGACGCATCACCGAACAGTTCCTGCACAATCCGGTGAAAGTCGAAGTGTCGCGCCCGGCCAGCACGCTGTCCACCACGACCCAGCTTCTGGTCAAGAGCGGCCGCGACCCGCAAGAAAAACGCGATACGCTGCGGCGGGTCATCCGCTCGATTGATGGCTTCAAGAACGCCATCGTGTTCTGCAACCGCAAGCGCGAGGTGGCGCAACTGCATCGTTCGCTCGTCCGCCACGGCTTCAACGCTGCGGCACTGCACGGCGATCTGGACCAGTCAGCACGCACCGCCGCGCTCGACCAGTTCCGCAAGGGCGAAGTGAAGCTGCTGGTCGCCTCCGACGTCGCCGCACGCGGGCTCGACATTCCCGCCGTCAGCCACGTGTTCAATTTCGACGTGCCGCATCATGCCGATGATTACGTTCATCGCATCGGCCGCACCGGCCGCGCCGGCCTTACCGGCACCGCCATCACCGTGGTTTCCCCGGCCGACCAGAAGGCCATCGCCATCATCGAGAAGCTGATCGGCCAGAGCATTCCCTGGATGGGCGAGCCGCCGCGCGCAGACGAAGCGCAGGCGCCTGCCGAGACGCCGCGCCGGGATTATCGCCCGCAACGCGGCCGCACGCCCTCGCCGCCACGGCGCGAACAAAACCCGGCCGCGGCCGCACGGCTTGAGCAAAGCCCAGGCCCGGTCGCGCGGATTGAGCAAAGCCCGGCACCGGTCGCGCGGCTCGACGACGCCCGCCCGCGCCGCGAACAACAGCCGGTTCCGCGCAACGAGGACAGCGACAGCGATCATTTGCCGGCCTTTCTGTTGCGGCCGTTTCGCGCCAAGGCCTGAACACCCGCCGGCCGGTCGGCAGCAATCAATTTTTGTTCTGACCCAATAAATATTGCCGTTTACCCACCCTTCACCCCTGTAGAATACCGTCGGCGAATCGGGGCACTACACCGCCCCGCGCATTATTTGCGAATTGGGGTAGCCCACCGGGCAATTGCGCCCGTGGCGGAGCAAATTCATGAGCGTGCCAGCCGACGAATACGAACGCACCATGGCGTTCGCGGAAATCGCTCTTGGACAGATCAGGGCGCTGCGCCAGCCGGCGACGCCGCGGAACTTCAAGATCTGGTACCTATACGCCACCGGCTATAACCCCTCGTTGAACCAGTTGATCAACGATACCTTGGCGCGCAGCGGTACGCTCAGCGACGCCGATGTCGATCAGATCTACGAAACCTATGTCTCGGCCAACCGCCTCACCGACCGCATCGGCGACGTCGGTTCCCAGGTCATGGGCGAGATCGACCAGGTCATGGCGATGATCGGCGCCGCCGCCGGCACCGCCACGAACTATTCCGAAAACCTTGCCGATGTCTCGCAAAAGCTCGGCGGCGTCACCGACGACGCCGGGGTGCGGGCGATCGTCGAAAGCCTCATTCAGGCGACCAGAGAGATGGAGCAGAACAACCAGGCGCTCGAGGCCCGGCTCTCCGCATCCATGAAGGAGATCACCGAGTTGCGGGCGCACCTGGAAATGGTGAGGAACGAAAGCCTCACCGATCCGCTCACCTCGCTTTCCAACCGCAAATATTTCGACCAGGCGCTGGCGCGGGCGATCGTCGAAGCCAAGGCGAAGGACGAGCCGCTGTCGCTGATGATGGCCGACATCGATCATTTCAAGAAGTTCAACGACAGCCACGGCCATCTTACCGGCGACCAGGTGCTGCGGCTGGTGGCGATCTCGGTCAAGAACAACGTCAAGGGCCAGGACATCGCGACCCGTTATGGCGGCGAGGAATTCGCCATCGTGCTGCCGCACACGCCGTTGCGCTCGGCCATCACCGTGGCCGATCACATCCGGCGCGCGGTGATGACCAAGGAACTGGTGAAACGCTCGACCGGCGAGAATCTGGGCCGGGTCACGATTTCGGCCGGCGTGGCGAGCCTGCGCCCTAACGATACCGCCCAGGCCTTGATCGAGCGCGCAGACAACTGCCTCTATTCCGCCAAGCGTGCCGGCCGCAATCGCGTGGTCAGCGAGGCCGATCCGGACATCGCCGACGCAGCGCCCAAAGTGGCGTAGCTACCGCGGTTTTTAAAACCGCCCAGTCCTTCCCGCAAGCGGTACGGTCTTGCGTTTCCGACGTCTGCGCGCGGCTGCAAGTGCATCGCCGGCCCATGCGGACAGTTCCTCCGGATCGTCATAGAGCCGGTCGGGCATGCGCCGATAGGACATGACCGAGCGTTTTCCGCTCTTGGTGGCGTAACTGAAGGGATCGAGGCGCTCGCGGTCGAATCTGGCCGCGTTTTGCTCGTCCGCCTTGAGATAGATCACGCCATCCGCCAGGAGCGCGAACATGATCCCGTCGAAATAGATGCCGGCGCCGCTGAACATGCGGCGCACCGTGACCGGTCCGAAGCCGGAAAACAATTCGCGAATGTCATCGGGAGCCACGGATCCGAGGCCCGCTAAGCGCGCTAATGCGCGTCCGCGTTCGATTCAGCGGCCGGCTTCAATTGCACGGACTCTCCGCAGCCACAAGCCGACGTCTGGTTCGGATTGTTGAATACGAATTGTGCCGCCAGCTTGTCGGCCTTGTAGTCCATCTCGGTGCCGAGCAGGAACAACACCGCCTTGGGATCGATCAGCACGCGGACGCCTTTGTCCTCGACCACCTCATCGGCCTTCTCGACGCCCTGGGCATATTCCATCGTGTAGGCCATGCCGGCGCAGCCGCCGTTCTTGACCCCGACGCGCACGCCGATAACCGGCGATGCCGCATTCGCCATCACATATTTGATGCGCTCGGCTGCGGCGTCGGTGAGCCGGATCACTTGCGGTCGCGGCCGGGGACTGGCCATCTCTGAATTCCTTTTGCTCTCTTCTATATGGGAAGCTACTGCGCCCTATGCAACTTACCACATGTTGAGCACGGCGCGGGCTTCGTCCGACATCCGGCTCGGATCCCAGGGCGGGTCCCAGACGATGTTGACCTTGACCGGTCCGACGCCGGCCACGCTGCTGACCGCGTTCTCCACCATGACCGGTAGTTCCTGCGCTGATGGGCAATTGGGCGTCGTCAGTGTCATATTCACGGTGACGCCGCGGTCGTCGGCAATGTCGATCTTGTAGATCAGCCCGATCTCGTAGATGTCGGCGGGAATTTCCGGATCGTAGACCGTCTTCAGCGCCGCGATGATGTCGTCGGTCATGCGCGCGGTCTCGGTCTCCGGCAGAGGCGATGCGGACACCGGAACGGCGGGCGCGAGCGCTGTCTCGGACGGCGCGGTGGCCGCCAAGGGCTCCGTTGTACTGACTTTTCCGTCGTCGCTCATGCGAAGAAATCCTGCGCCTTGATCAAGGCCTCCGCAAGGCGGTCGACCTCGGATTTGGTGTTGTAGAGGGCAAACGACGCCCGGCAGGTCGCCGATACGCCGAAACGGGCAAGCAGCGGCATCACGCAATGGGTGCCGGCGCGGACCGCGATGCCCGAGCGATCGATAATGGTGGCGACGTCGTGCGGGTGCGCGCCTTTGATCTCGAAGGAGACGATCGCGCCCTTGGCTTTCGCGGCACCGATGATGCGCAGCGAGTTGATCTCGCGCAGGCGCTCATGGGCATATTTGACCAGGCTGTCCTCGTGGGCGCGGATGCGCGCCTTGCCGATCGAACCGATATAGTCGATGGCGGCGCCGAGCCCGATCGCCTGCACGATCGGCGGTGTCCCCGCCTCGAACCTGTGCGGCGGCTCGCCATAGGTCACGCGATCCTCGAACACCTCCCGGATCATCTCGCCGCCGCCATTGAACGGCGGCATGGTGAAGAGATGCTCGTGCTTGCCGTAAAGTACGCCGATGCCGGACGGCCCGTAAAGCTTGTGGCCGGTGCAGACGTAAAAATCGCAGCCGATATCGGCGACGTCGATGTCGAGATGCACGGCCGCCTGGCTGCCGTCGACCAGCACCGGAATACCGCGGGCGTGCGCCCGGGCGACCACGTCCTTCACCGGGACGACGGTGCCGAGCGCATTCGACATGTGGGTGATTGCCACCATCTTGGTGCGCGGCCCGAGCAGCTTCTCGAATTCCTCGATCAGGAAATTGCCGTCGTCGTCGACCGGCGCCCATTTGATCACGGCGCCATGCCGCTCGCGCAGGAAGTGCCATGGCACGATGTTGGAATGGTGCTCCATGATCGAGAGCACGATCTCGTCGCCGGCCTTGATCCGCTCGCGCCCGAACGTATAGGCCACCAGATTGATCGCCTCGGTGGCGTTGCGGGCGAAGATGATCTCCTCCTTGCGCGACGCGTTGAGGAAACCCTGCACTTTCTCGCGGGCGCCCTCATAGGCCTCGGTCGCGGCATTGGCGAGATAATGCAGCCCGCGATGCACATTGGCATATTCGGCGGTATAGGCATGCTGCAGGCGGTCGAGCACTGCTTTCGGCTTCTGCGCCGAGGCGGCATTGTCGAGATAGATGAGCGGTTTGCCATAGACCTGCATGCCGAGGATCGGGAAATCCTCGCGAATGCGGGCCACGTCATAGGCGCCGTTGGTCACAGCCGGGTGCATCTCAGTCTCGCTTCAATCTCGCTTGGCGAGCCAGGCCGTCACCGCGTCCATCAGGGTGTCGCGCAGGCCGGCATGCTCGATCCCTTCCACCGCCTCGCCCACAAAGGCCTGGATCAGCAGCGCCTCGGCCTCTTTCGGTGACAGGCCGCGCGCCTTCAGATAGAACAGCAGGTCCTGGTTAAGCGCGCCGGCCGTCGCCCCGTGGCCGCATTGCACGTCGTCGGCAAAGATTTCCAACTCCGGCTTGTTATCGGCCTCGGCGGTGTCCGAGAGGAGCAGCGCATGGGTCGCCATGCGCGCGTCGGTGCGTTGCGCGTGCGGGCGCACGACGATCTTGCCTTGAAACACGCCATGGCTGTCGTCGTCGAGCACGGTCTTGAACACCTCACGGCTGGTGCAGCCGCTGACCGCATGGTCGGCGATCAATGTCGTGTCGACGTGCTGACTGTCCCTGAGCAGGGTGGCGCCGCGGATGCCGGCGACGGTTCCCTCGCCATCGAAGCGCACGAACAATTGGTTGCGCACCACCGTTCCGCCGGTGGTGAAGAGGAATTCATTGAACCGCGCATGGGCGCCGATCGCCGCCATCAGGCTCGACACATGCACGGCGCCGGCGCCCCCGCCGGTGATCTTGACATGATCGACATGGGCGCCGTCGCCGACCTTGATCTCGAGCGCGGTGTTGACCTGATAGGCGCAGGCGGCGGGGCCTTCGTGGCTTTCCACCAGCATCGCGCGGGCGCCGTTGTCGATCACCGCGAGCGAGCGGGAGAACACCGACGCCGCAGCTGCGCCGGAATTGGCGAAAACCAGATGGATGGGGCGGCCGAGCGCGGCACCCTCGGCCACCCGGATCACTGCGCCGTCGCCCATGAAGGCCATGTTGAGCGCCACCGCGACATCGTCGGTCGGCACCAGCTGGCCCAGATGCTCGATCACCAGCGGATCGCCGGCCGCCAGCGCCTGCGCCATGGAGCGGATGCTGAGCCCGGTCTCCAACCCTGCCAGGTCGGAAAGCTCCGGAACGAAGGCGCCATCGACGAACACGATGCGGCGGCCCTCGATCGCGGCCAGCATCGCGCCGGCATTCCTGGCGCCCGCCTTTGCCGCGGCGTCGGGCACGCCCGCCAGCGGCGCGGCGTCGCGCAGGAGCGCCCGCAGGTCGGTGTATTTCCACTCCTCGACCCGCCGGTGCGGCAGGCCCTGGCTTTCGAAATGCTTGAACGCCTGCTCGCGCAGCGGCGCGAGTTTGCTGCCGCCGGGCAGCACGCCGCGCACCGCCGCGAAGCTGTCGGCCAGCGCGACCTCGGCCGCGGTCTTCATCTGGCGAACTTCGGCGTTCATCGCGACAGTTCCAGGGCCGCCTCGTCCTGATAGGGCGCGTAACCCTTGGCCTCCAGTTCGAGCGCCAGCTCCTTGCCGCCGGTCCGCACGATGCGGCCGCGCGACAGCACGTGCACCACGTCGGGCACGATGTAATCGAGCAGACGCTGATAATGGGTAATGACGATGAACGACCGCTCCGGCGAGCGCAGCCGGTTGACGCCGTCGGCCACGACCTTCAGGGCGTCGATGTCGAGGCCGGAATCGGTTTCGTCGAGCACACAAAGCCGCGGCTCCAGCAGGGTCATTTGCAGGATTTCGTTGCGCTTCTTCTCGCCACCGGAAAAGCCGACATTGACGCCGCGGCGCAGCATGTCCCGGTCGATGTCAAGCTTCCCCGCAGCCTCGTTCACGCGCTTGACGAATTCCGGAACCAAAAGTTCGGGCTCGCCGCGCTTCTTGCGCTGCGCATTCAGCGCCGTGCGCAGGAAGGTCATGGTGGCGACGCCTGGAATTTCCAGGGGATATTGGAACGCCAGAAACACGCCCTTGGCGGCGCGTTCGTCGGGCGGCAGCGCCAGCAAATCCCCGCCGTCGAACAGCACCTGGCCTTCGGTGACGGTGTAGCCGTCCTTGCCGGCGAGCACATGTGCGAGCGTCGACTTGCCGGACCCGTTCGGGCCCATGATGGCGTGCACTTCGCCTTTGTTCACGGTCAGATCGAGGCCGTTCAGGATCTTCTTGCCCTCGACCTCGACGTGCAGATTTTTGATTTCAAGCAACATGTTTTCCAACCATATTCCACACAAACGTCGTCGCGACTACCGTTGCGAAAGATTGGGATCAGAGCCAAACAGGAAGTAACCGCAATACGACGCGTAAAACTCTCCCGGAGCCGTTCTCGCTGTCGTGAGGTCTTCCGTACGGAGTTCGAGGGATATGTCGCTCCCACCTTCCGCAGCCCCCAATAAACGCTCACCCATTCCGCACATCGCACTGCTGGCATTCGTTACGATCGTTACGTCGCCGGCCGGCACATCGCCTTTCAAGACCGCTTGGACCCGCATCGTGAACAGAACAACGTTCCGACCGTAGCGAACCACGCCATCGCCCGCACGAACGTTGATGATCTTTCCTCGAACCACGTTGGTCGCGCGCGCAAATTCCCAGGCCTTTTGTTGTTCAAAGCCTCTGATGTTCGCAGGAGCCCGCTCGCATGAGCAGGCAGATGCCGCATCGAGCCCAATCCCAAACCAGAGCGCGAGTGACAGGAACAACGCTGCGGCGCGCGCGATCATCCGACGCTGCCTTCCAGGCTGACCGAGATTAGCTTCTGCGCCTCGACCGCGAACTCCATCGGGAGTTGCTGCAGCACGTCCTTGACGAAGCCGTTGACCACCAGCGCGGTCGCCTCTTCCGCCGTCATGCCGCGCTGGCGGCAGTAGAACAGCATGTCCTCGGAGATTTTCGAGGTGGTGGCCTCGTGCTCGAATACCGCTGCGGAATTCTTCGCCTCGATATAGGGCACGGTGTGGGCGCCGCACTGGTCGCCGATCAGAAGCGAGTCGCAATTGGTGAAGTTGCGGGCGCCGGTCGCCCGGCGGTGCGCGGTGACGAGGCCGCGATAGGTGTTGTTGGAATGGCCGGCGGCGATACCCTTGGAGATGATGCGGCTGGTCGTGTTCTTGCCGAGATGCAGCATCTTGGTGCCGGAATCGACCTGCTGGTAGCCGTTGGAGATGGCGATCGAATAGAACTCACCACGAGAATTATCGCCGCGCAGGATGCAGCTCGGATATTTCCAGGTGATGGCGGAGCCGGTTTCCAGTTGGGTCCAGGAAATCTTCGCGTTCCTGCCGCGGCAGTCGCCGCGCTTGGTGACGAAGTTGTAGATGCCGCCCTTGCCGCTGGCGTCGCCCGGATACCAGTTCTGGATGGTCGAATACTTGATCTCGGCGTCGTCGAGGGCGACCAGCTCGACCACGGCGGCGTGCAGCTGGTTCTCGTCGCGCATCGGCGCGGTGCAGCCTTCCAGGTAGCTCACATAGGAGCCCTTGTCGGCGATGATCAGCGTGCGCTCGAACTGGCCGGTGTTCTTCTCGTTGATGCGGAAATAGGTCGACAGCTCCATCGGGCAGCGCACGCCGGGCGGCACGTAGACGAAAGAGCCGTCGGAGAACACCGCCGCATTGAGCGTGGCGAAAAAGTTGTCACTGACCGGCACCACGGTGCCGAGATATTTCTTCACCAGGTCGGGGTGCTTCTGCAGCGCCTCGGAGATCGGCATGAAGATGACGCCGGCCTTGGCCAATTCTTCCTGAAAGGTGGTGGCGACGGAAACCGAGTCGAAGACAGCGTCGACGGCGACCTTGGAATAGCCGCCCTCGCCCTCCGGTCGCTCGATCCCGAGCAGCGCGTCGCGCTCGCGCAGCGGAATGCCGAGCTTCTCGTAGGTCTTGAGGATTTCCGGATCTATCTCGTCGATCGATTTCGGGCCACCCTTGGGCGCCGAATAGTAATAGAGGTCCTGGTAGTCGATCGGATTGTATTTGACGCGCGCCCATTTCGGTTCGCGCATGGTCAGCCAGCGGCGATAGGCATCGAGCCGCCAGTTCAGCATCCATTCCGGCTCGTTTTTCTTGGCCGAGATGAAGCGGACGGTATCTTCGGACAGGCCTTTGGGGGCCTTGTCGGATTCGATGTCCGTGACGAATCCATACTTGTACTGATCAACGTCGATCCGGCGGACCTGGTCCACCGTTTCTTGTACTGCCGGCATTCTTCCCTCCGCTGCGGTTTCAAGGACCGCAGGTTGGATTGTCGGTTATGGTGGGCTCAAACGGTTCTGGCGCGTGACGTCCTTGCTATGCCGCCTCAGGCGGCCATACCCTTCGTATCCTTAAGTAATACGCGGGACACCTTAATCCAAGCGCTGAGAAAGCGCTTAATGTCCGAATCGGCCGTGTCGGGGCCAAGACTCACGCGGATGGCGGCGCGCGCCAATTCAGCCGAAACCCCCATGGCGGCAAGCACATGGGAGGGCTGGACCTTGCCGGATGAGCAGGCAGCGCCAGACGAGACGGCGATTCCCTTGAGATCGAAGGCAATGACTGCGGTCTCAGCCTTCATGCCCGTCCGGGCTACCAGGGTCGTATTGGGCACGCGCTGAACGCCGGCCCCGAAGATGATGGCATCGGGGGTGGCGGCCTTGATCTCGGCCTCCAGTCGGTCGCGCAGCAAGGCCACCCGGGCGCCTTCCGCTGCCAAAGCCGAATAGGCCGCGGCGGCCGCAGCGCCGAAGCCGGCGATCGCCGCAACGTTCTCGGTGCCGGCGCGGGCCCCGCGTTCCTGCCCGCCGCCCTTCAGCAATGAATCGAGATGCAGCCCCTCGTCACGCTTGACCAGCGCGCCGGCGCCCTTCGGACCGCCTATCTTGTGTGCCGACAAGGTCAGAAGATCGGCGCCGAGCATGTTGATATCGCACGCAATACGCCCGGCAGCCTGGACCGCATCGACATGCAGAAGCCCGCCCGCGTCATGCACCAGAGCGGCAACTTCGGAAATCGGTTGAACGACGCCGGTCTCGTTATTGGCCAGCATGACCGACACCAGCACCCCGCCGGCCGAAGGATTGGAAAGGCGTTCCCGCAGAGCGGCAAGATCCACGATCCCGTCGGATGCCACCGGCAGCTTCTCAACCGCCCCGGCCGGGAACCGGCCGCCCGTCAAAACCGACGGGTGCTCGATCGCCGACACCATCAGCCGCTCGCGCGGCTGGGCGTTTCCATGCAATGCCGTCGCGGGCGAGAGCGCGAGCATATTGGCTTCGGTGCCGCCCGAAGTGAACACCACATTGCGCGCCTGCCCGCCGACCAAAGCGGCCACATGCTCGCGCGCCTGTTCGATCAGGCCACGGGCGGCGCGGCCCTCGGCGTGGACAGAGGATGGATTGCCGCACAGGCCGAGCGCTTCGGCCATGGCGGCGCGCGCCTGCACCCGCATCGGCGCGGTGGCATTCCAGTCGAGATAGACCCGTTCAGACATAGACCCGTTCAGACATAGACCCGTTCAGACATAGACCCGTTCAGACATAGACCCGTTCAGACATGGCAACACCGTACCGGTCGTGTTTTACGCCAATCAGGCGGGCTGGCCCAATCCCGTTTGAAACACTTGCTTTTCGTCCCCGCAGCCGTGGTAGAAAGCGCCCGGCCGCGACCGCCTGGCGCTCTCTGCACCGCGGCCCCGGCGGCCCGCCTTGCGAAAATCTGGAGTAGATCTAAGTAGTTACGTGCGACCGGTCGAACCGTCAAGCGCGCCTTGGATCGCTTCATCCACCGCCGGCGACTGCCTGCCCATCGAGTTGAGGTTTAACCATGCCTGAAGTCATTTTCACGGGTCCGGCTGGACGGATCGAAGGCCGCTACCACCCGGCCCGCCAGAAGAACGCGCCGATTGCGATCGTGCTGCATCCGCATCCGCAATTCGGCGGCACGATGAATCACCAGATCATCTACCAGCTCTACTATGCCTTCGTGCACCGGAACTTCTCGGTGCTGCGTTTCAACTTCCGCGGCGTCGGACGCAGCCAGGGCGCGTTCGATCACGGCCAGGGTGAGTTGTCGGATTCGGCATCGGCACTCGATTGGGCGCAGTCGTTCAATCCGGAAGCGCGCAGCTGCTGGATCGCGGGCTTCTCCTTCGGCGCCTGGATCGGAATGCAGCTTCTGATGCGGCGGCCAGAGATCGAGGGTTTCATCTCGATTGCGCCGCCCGCCAATCTCTATGATTTCTCGTTTCTCGCCCCCTGCCCGTCGTCAGGCCTGATCATTCACGGCGACAAGGATGCCGTGGTTCCGCACAAGGACGTCACCGGCCTGGTCGACAAGCTGAAAACCCAAAAGGGAATCGTGATCGACCAGAAAGTCGTGCAGGGCGCCAACCATTTCTTCGACGGCAAGATCGAAGCGCTGATGACCTCCGTCAGCGCTTATCTCGACAAGCGGCTGAAAGTCGAGCGCAAGCCGAGCGCGGCCTAGCTGGCGTCAGCGCGCGCCAGCACGCCTCCCGGAAGGGGACGCGGCACGCCGGTGGTAGCCGGGAACGTCAGCGGCAATCCGCGCAAGCTGCGCACCGCCAGATAGGCAAAGGCCTGCGCCTCCAGTGCGTCCGCCGACCAGCCGACAGCGTCGGCGGTTTCGAGCGTGGCCGGCGACAGCGCCTCCCGCAGCATCCGCATCAGGGTGGGATTGCGGGTGCCGCCGCCGGCGGCGATCCAGCTCACCGGCGGCCGTGGCAGCAGCGTCACCGCGCGCGCGATGGCCGCGGCGGTGATCGCCGTCAATGTCGCCGCGCCGTCCTGCGTGTTCTTATCCGCGAGCTTGCCTTGCTCCGCCACCCAGATGCGGAAGGCATTGCGGTCGAGCGATTTTGGCGGGCACCGCGCGAAAAATGGATGCGCCAGCACGCGCGCGACCGCGGCCTCGTCGACCCGGCCTGCCGCGGCGGCCTCGCCGTCCATGTCATGCGAACTGCCGGTGCGCAGACGGAGGAAATCGTCGATCAGCGCATTGCCCGGGCCGGTGTCGCAGGCAATCAAGTCGCTGTCCCCGTCGATATAGCTCAGGTTGGCAACGCCGCCGAGATTGAGCACGCCCACCGGATGCGGCCGGTCGAGCATACGCACCATGGCGCGGTGAAAGACCGGCACCATCGGCGCGCCCTCGCCGCCGGTCGCCACGTCGGCGGCGCGGAAGTCGTAGGCGACTGGGATGCCGAGCCGTGCGGCAAGCGCCTTGCCGTCGCCGAGCTGCACGGTCAGTCCGCGCTCGGGCTGGTGCAACACGGTCTGGCCGTGAAAGCCGATGACCGCGACGTCGCGCGCCGGCATGCCGTTGGCCGCCAGAAAGGCCTCGACCGCCTCGGCGTGAACTTGCGTGACCAATGCTTCCGCTTCGGCAAGGAACGCCGGCCGGTCGTCGCGGGCCCCGAGATTGGCGGCGGCGGCGATCGCCCGCCGCAGCACCGCGCGCTCGTCCTCGCTATAGGACCGGTAGCCGGTGGGACCGACGCGCCCGATCTCCTCCCCATCGGTATTAAGCAGCGCCACATCCACGCCGTCATAGGAGGTGCCGCTCATCAGGCCGATGGCGCTTTGCCACGACATTGCATTGCCTCGTTTTGGCGTTGCCTCGTTTGAATCCTGCGCCGGACCTGTTACACCACGGCCCGAACGCAGGCGATAGACTCGATGAGCACCTACAAATCCGACTTCCTGCAGGTTCTGGCGAGCCGGGGATTCATTCATCAGATCTCCGAACCCGACGCGTTCGACGCCCGCGCCCGCACGTCAACGATCACCGGCTATATTGGTTTCGATTGCACCGCGCCCTCGCTGCATGTCGGCTCGCTGCTGCCGATCATGATGCTCTATTGGATGCAGCAGACCGGCCACCGGCCGATCGCGCTGATGGGCGGCGGGACGACGCGCGTCGGCGACCCGTCCGGCAAGGACGAGAGCCGCAAAATACTCACCGACGACACCATCAACGAAAACCTCCAGAGCATCCGCAAGACTTTTTCCCGGTTTCTGACTTTCGGAGAAGCGCCAGGCAGTGCGCTGATGGCCAACAACGCCGACTGGCTGAACGGGCTCAACTACGTCGAGTTCCTGCGCGATGTCGGCCGGCATTTCTCCGTCAACCGCATGCTGTCGTTCGACTCGGTCAAGCTGCGGCTCGAGCGCCAGCAGGAACTGTCGTTTCTCGAATTCAATTACATGATCCTGCAGGCCTACGACTTCGTCGAGCTGCACAAGCGCTACGGCTGCGAATTGCAGATGGGCGGCTCCGACCAGTGGGGCAATATCGTCAACGGCATCGATCTGGGCCGGCGTATGCGCAACGCGCAATTGTTTGCGCTGACCTCGCCGCTGATCACCACCTCGTCGGGCGCCAAGATGGGCAAGACCGCGGCGGGAGCGGTATGGCTGAATGCAGACCTGGTCAGCCCCTATGACTATTGGCAGTACTGGCGCAACACCGAGGACGGTGACGTCGCGCGTTTTCTCAAGCTGTTCACCGTGCTTCCGCTTGAGGAGATCGGACGGCTGGCCTTGCTCAAAGGCCAGGATATCAACGAAGCCAAGAAGGTGCTCGCCACCGAGGCGACGGCCTTGCTGCACGGGCGCGCGACCGCCGATGAAGCCGCCGGAACCGCACGCCGCACCTTCGAGGAAGGCGCGCTGGCAGAGACGCTGCCCACCGTCGAAATCCCACGCAAAGATATCGACGACGGACTTGGTATTCTCACCGCGTTTGTGCGGGCCGGCCTGGTTTCCTCGAACGGCGAAGCGCGCCGCCAGATTAAGGGCGGCGGGCTGCGGGTGAACGATTCCCCCGTCATCGACGAGAAAGCCGCGCTAACTCCGCGCGATCTGACGCCGGAGGGTGTGATCAAGCTCTCGCTCGGCAGGAAGCGCCACGTTCTATTGAAGCCAGTGTGACTTTATTTGTTGAGCATGATCTTAACCGAAAACCGGTTCCCACTTTTCGGGATCATGCTCCAGCGGCTGGTGTGATTAGCGGCTGGGGTCGGCGTAGCTCTGCGGCGTGCTGCCGGTGGGGAATTCGAAGAACTTGCGCAACAGGCCGGGTGCGATCGCCGAGATCGGATTGACCCGCAGGATCGGCGCGTTGGTCGGTCCAACCACCTCGTAGGTGACACCCACCAAACCCTCATTGCTGCCGCCACCCAGGAAAATGCCGAATAGCGGTATCTGCCCGAACATATTGTTGAGGCCGAAGAGCGGAACGAAGGTGCCGCGCATGCGCACGTCGTTGCGACTATAGTCGATATGGCCCTCGACCGTGGCGCCGACCACCGGGCCGCGCACCACACCTTCACGAATGCCGAAGCGGCCGAGTGTGCGGGTAAATTCCACGCGCATGCCCGTGAACTCGACGCCGGGGCGTGGCGCGCCGGGCGCGTTGGCGCTGGCGACCACGCGGTCGAGCGCGGCCTCCCCCCGCACCATGAAATCCCGGATGTTGAGAAGGCCTTCTTTGGGCGTGGTGTCCGCGGTCGGCGGATCCATTGCCACCCACATCTCGCCGCCGACGATCTTGGGATAGATGTCGCTGAAGCGGAATAAGGCGCCGGCATCCTTGGCCTCGACATAGACCACCTGGCGCGCGCCATTATTCCCGCGCAGATCGCGCAGATCGCCAAGCAGCGCACTGTCGCGGCCGAGCTTGGCGTTCAACGAAAAGCTTTTGAGCACACCGCTGCGGCGCGACAGCTTGAGGTCGAGACCGCGCAGCGTTTCGCCATGATGGCCGGCCACGGTTCCCAGCCTGATATCGAGATCGATGTCCTTGATCTGCTGCTTGGCCTTGTCCGCCGACGGGCCCCCCATCGCTGACTTGACGAAGTTGCGTCCGTCATAGACGTCGCCCCGCATCACCACGCGTAGCGCTCCATCGGGACCGCGATCCGCGCGCAGCACGGTCTTGTCGCCTTCCGAAGGGCTGAACACCGGAAAATGTGCCTGTAGCACCTCGCCCGCCTCGTCGAGCTCGAGCGAGCCCTTGACCGACGAGCGCGGCCCCTCGATCACCACATCGTCGAAGCGTGTGAGCTGCGCTTTCCTCACCACCGTGAAAGTCGCGCGCGCAGGCTCGCCAGCCGATTTGGCCCAGCCCGGCAGCAGGTTGTCGACCCGCGCCTGCGCCAGATCGACATCGACCGAGTAACGTCCTTCGCTTTCGTCGGCAGGCACCTTGCCGTGCACCTTGATCGGCAGCGGGCCGCTGACATAGCCGTTGAGATCCCATCCGAAGCGCTTGCGTGCGGCGTCGTCGAGCGTGGCGCTCACCCGCACTTCGGCATCGCCGGTCCCGCGCGGCCTGCGATAGTCGAGCACAGCCGGGACGCCGTTGATCTTGACGTCCCCCCTTATGCCGTAACCCTGGTTGCCGGCACTGACACGCAGGTTCGCCGCCTCTACTTTCTGCCCCATCACCAGGCGTTCGGCGGAAAAGTTCGCGACGTCCATCGTGATGGTATATTGCGAAGATCCAGGCGGCAGATCGCGCTGGAGTGGCAGCGTGAGCGCGACTTGTGCAGTGACCGAACCGCGGCTGGTCGCGGGATCGAGCGGCGCGCCGGAATATTCCCGCAGCCGTTGGGTCGCGAGCAATTCGGCGACCGCCGGCACCGCGCCATCGACCCGGAAGCGGATGCGTACGGGCGGCGCCTCCAGATAGGTGTCGGGCACCTCGAACACGCCGCTCGCGATCGACAGTTTGCGCCCGGGCGAGAGTTCAACATTGCCGCGTCCGATATTCACCGTCGCGGTGCGGCCGGTGATGCGCACATGGAAGTCGGCATCCTTGATCGGCGGCAATCCGTCGACCGCGCGGATCTCGGCGCCGCTGCCAAGAATCTCGATCGCAATTCCGTCGTCGGCGATCGGCGGACCGACCAATTTGAAAATTCCGAGGGGGGCGTTGGTCGCGATCGCGAGCCGCTCCACCGTTCCACCGGCCACGTGTTCCTCGACCCAGGCGCGCACGCTCGGATTGACGAAGATCGGCCACAGCCGCTTCATGGCGGAGACCGACATGCGATTGCCGGCGATCCCCAGCACCAAGCGCGGCTCGCTGGCGGCATAATCGAGATGGCCGGAAAGCGCGAAGCCAAGCTCCATATTGCCGAACTCGCCCTGCTCAACGTCGACCCGCTGCTTGTCGGGATCGACCCGCAGGCGCACCAGAAAACGGTTGAGGATAACCGGCTTTTCCTTGGGCGCCGCCGCCGACGAAAGCACCACGGTGCCGCCCGTCACCTTGACACCCCAAGGCGCCCCCGCCTCGCGCGGCGCGTCGAGCTGGGCCAGCAGCGTGATCCGGTTGCCTCCGGACACGATCTGGAACGGCATCACCAAAGCGTGGCGAAGCACATCCCAATCGAGACTGAACTCGGCACGGTCGATCTCAATGCGCGCCAGCGTTTCCTCGGCATCGATGATGAAGCCCTTCTCCGCCACGATGCGTCCGTCGACCATCCGCGGAATGCCGTCGGGTCCGACCTCGGCGCGTATTCTGGCGGACAGCGGAATGTGGGCTTCGTATTGCCCCTCGCCCAACCGCAATGCCAGCATCAGGTCCTTGGCGGAAACCTTTTCGGTCTCGATATCGATGATGCGGTGACCGTGCGTGCCCGGCGTTATGGTCGCGCGCAGCATCCACGGTTTCTCGCCGCTTTCGGAGCTGACGGTGAGCGTGACGCCGCCGCCTTTCGAGCGGGTCAGGCTGAGATTGATATCCTGGAATGACCATTTCTTTCGGCTGCGCTGGTCGTCGACCACCAGATTGCCGTTCTTGAAGCCGAGTTCGCCCAGGTCATGGCCGTCGAGCCCAGCGACACTCAGGCCATCGATCCAGGCCAGCACAGCGGCAAGATCCGGCACGCCGGCGGGAGCCGCGGGCGTGACCGGTACAGGAGCGGGAGCGGCCGCACGGTCCGCCTGCGGCGACGGCGCAACCATGCCAGCTGCGACCGCCGGCGACTGGGTGGCGGAGGCAGTGACGAACGGGCGCTTGTCGCTGCCGGCGAACACCGTGACCTTGGCATCCGGCTCGATCCGGATCGTCATCTCGGCGCCAACCAAGCTCAAGCGCTGGGCGCGCACCCGGCCGCTGAACAGCGCTGCGCCGGCCAGGCCAACCTCTGCCTTGGGCGCGCTCGCCACCACTGCGCCATCGCTGTCGACCACCACGATGTCGCGGATGCGCAAAGCGGTGTGTCCATTGGCGTCGCGTTCGATCTGGGCGCCGCCGACCTGCACCTGATGGTTACCGCCGAAATTCTCGTTGATGGCTGCGATCAGCCACGGCGTGGCAATATCGAAGTCGATCGGACCGCTTGCCAGCCGCCCCCACAGCGCCAGCATCCCGATCAATACGATTCCGCCAAACGCGGCCGCGACATAAGTGACTTTTCGCAAGCGCAACCACCAGCGCGACAGAGCGAAACGCCAATAGGTTGGGCTCAGCCGCAATCGCCAGGACGCCGGCGCGTGTCCGCGGCCGGGCGTCCAAGTGTCGCCATCCTGCATGTGGACATGGAGGCTCGCCTCCAGCTTACGGAGCGCCGCAATGGTTGGATTCGTATGCTGATCCGCCATACCCCGACTGGGCGTCCCCTCGACCTGCCGAATCCGGCCGCCTTTGCAGCGAGCGGTCGCTTGCCCGCGCCGTCAGTGACGGACGAAATCCGTCGACCTGCCAGCACTCTCCCGCGTATCCTTTAACCTTTCATTGACCGCGGGAAAGCGTCGAAAGGAAGGCACATGGAGACAGTATTGGCGGCCGGTTCCAAGGCCCCGGACTTTGCCCTGCCGCGCGACGGCGGCAGCCAGGTATCCCTGGCCGATTTCGAGGGTCGCAAGCTGGTGCTGTTTTTCTATCCCAAGGCCGACACCCCCGGCTGCACCCGTGAGGCCATCGCTTTTTCCGGTTTGCGCGAGCGCTTTAGGCGGGCCGGGACGGACGTACTTGGGGTCTCCGCCGACCCTGTGAATGCCCAGGACGCCTTCAAAAGGAAGCACGGCCTGACGGTCGGGCTGGCGTCCGATGACACCCACCGGATGCTGAAGGCCTATGGAATCTGGCGCGAGAAATCCATGTATGGCCGCACTTTCATGGGGATCGTGCGCTCGACCGTCCTGGTCGGGCCGGACGGCCGGATCGCCCGCATCTGGAGCCCGGTCAAGGTCGAAGGTCATGCCGAGGAGGTATTGGAAGCTGCCAAGGCCCTGTAGCGCGCGGCCATCCGGGCACCCCCCCGGGGCCGCCACGGGTCTTGGGGGAAAATTAACCATGATCGGCTCGAATTGATGCAAATTTACGCCGGTGTAGCGAACGACCGGCGAAGGACATTTGCATGCCTCACCGGTCAACTTCCCAATCCCCTCACGCTCAAAGCGGCCGCCCCCGCCCTGGCCCCGATTCCCGGGGATATCAGGCCGCCGCGGTCGCCGTCCGGGCGCCGCGCGGCGCCGACTACACCCTCTTCCATGCCGGCCGCCAGCTGCGCATCGGGCCGATCGCGTTCTGGATCGTGGTCGGAACGCTGGTGATCATGGGCATCTGGACCATCACCACTGCCACCTATTTCGCCTTCCGCGACGACGTGCTGACGCGGCTGATCGCACGGCAGACCGAGATGCAATTCGGCTACGAAGACCGCATTGCAGAGTTGCGCGCCCAGGTCGACCGTATATCCAGCCGCCAATTGCTGGATCAGGAACAATACGAGCAAAAACTCGAGCAGGTTCTCCGCCGCCAGGCTGCGCTCGAGCAGCGCGGCACGGCGCTCAACACCCTGCCCGATCCGGCCGTCACCGGTTCGATCCGGCCGGCCGGGCGCACCGCCCCGCACAAGCCGTCGCAGATCAACGACTCGGGCGTCTTGACGGCGCCGCCCGACCGGGATGCACGGCTGCCGCTGTCGAAGACGCCGGGCGGGGTCGACGCCGTGCTGGCGCGCCTGCATGCGTCGCTCGACCGGGTCGAGGCCCGGCAGACCACCACCATGCATTCGCTCGAAGAAAGCTATGAGGCTAAGGCGCGGCGCATCCGCGGCGTGCTGGCCGAACTCGGGATCGAGACGGCGAAAAACCTGCCCGCCGCAGGGGCGATCGGTGGGCCGCTGGTTCCGCTGCGGCCGCAAAACGAGACGGTTGCCTTCGAACGCCGTTTGCAACGCATTCAGCTGGCGCGCGCCCAATTCGAACGGTTGAGCAAGACGCTGGTTACGGTGCCGGTGCGCAGGCCGCTTGCCGATCTCGATATGTCGTCGGGCTTTGGTATGCGCGTCGATCCGTTCGTGCGGGCGCCGGCGATGCATACCGGCCTCGATTTCCGCGGCGAGCCGGGCGATCCGGTGCGCGCGACCGCCAATGGCACGGTCACCATCGCCGGCTCCAATGGCGGATACGGCCGCATGGTCGAGATCGACCACGGCCACGAACTATCAACCCGCTACGGCCACCTGTCGGTGATCGCCGTGCAGGTCGGGCAGTCGGTAAAAATCGGCCAGATCATCGGCAAGGTCGGTTCGACCGGCCGCTCGACCGGCCCACATCTGCACTATGAGACGCGCGTGGACGGCGAAGCGGTCGATCCGCAGAAATTCCTGCGGGCAGGCGCAAAGCTCGCCGGCATCCATTGACGATCGCCGCGTGCTGCGGTGGCGCGGCTAGCAGAGCGTGATGGCTTCAGATTGAATCGCCATCACGCTCTAGCTTCTTGTTTGAGCATGATCTTTTCCGAAAACCGGTGTCCACTTTTCGGGATCATGCTTTAGAACCGGCTCTCCAGCCTCAGCTTGAACCGGTGCCACGACGCACCCACAAAATCGACGTCGTGCTGATAATCGGCCGCGAGCTTGAGCGTATTGCCGACCAGAAAATCGGTGCCAAGACCGACCGTCATACGGTCGCGCTACCGGTTCTAGTCCACGTCCTCCACTTTTTCCGGCCCTCCGCCGAACGCCCTCTGCGCCAGCGCCGCCTCCATGAAACGGTCGAGGTCGCCGTCAAGCACTCCGCCGGTGTTGGACGTCTGCGTGCCGGTGCGCAGATCCTTCACCATCTGGTAGGGCTGCAGCACGTAGCTGCGGATTTGATGACCCCAGCCAATGTCGGTCTTGGCCGCCTGGTCGGCCATCGCCTTCTCCTCGCGCCGCTTCAGCTCCGCCTGGTAGAGCTTGGCCTTGAGCATGTTCCAGGCCTGCGCGCGGTTGCGGTGCTGCGAACGGTCGTTCTGGCACATCACCACGATATTGGTGGGAATGTGCGTGAGCCGCACCGCCGATTCCGTCTTATTGACGTGCTGGCCGCCGGCGCCGCCCGCGCGCAACGTGTCGGTCCGCACGTCGGATTCCTTGATGTCGATTTTGATGCTGTCGTCCACCACCGGATAGACGTTGACGCTGGCGAACGAGGTATGCCGCCGGGCATTTGAGTCGAACGGCGAGATGCGCACCAAGCGATGCACGCCATTCTCGGTTTTCAGCCAGCCATAGGCATTGCGGCCGTTGACCTGGATGGTCGCCGACTTAATACCGGCTTCTTCGCCTTGCGTTTCCTCGACATATTCGACCTTGTAACCGTGCTGTTCGGCCCAGCGCGTATACATGCGCATCAGCATGTTGGCCCAGTCCTGGCTCTCGGTGCCGCCGGCGCCGGCATGGACTTCGAGATAGCTGTCGTTGGAATCGGCCTCGCCCGAGAGCAGCGCCTCCATCTCCCGGCGGGCAGCCTCGGCGCGCAGTTTCCGCAGCGCCGCCTCCGCCTCGGCAATGACCTGCTGATCCTTCTCAGCTTCGCCCAGCCCGATCATGGTGATCTGGTCGTCGAGCTCCTGCTCGATCCGCCCGATGGAGCCGAGCTGGTCCTCGAGCGCCGTGCGCTCCTGCATCACGCGTTGCGCGCGCTGCTGCTCGTTCCAGAGGTTGGGATCTTCGGCCTGCTTGTCGAGCTCGGCTAATCGCGCGCGCGCCTTGTCGAAGTCAAAGATGCCTCCTCAGCAGCCCGACCGACTGCTTGATCTCTTCGATAAGGGTTTGGATTTCCGCGCGCATGGATGTCAGCCGCAAAGGATGATGGTGCCCGGATTTAGCGGCTGGTCACGATCCACGCAACTACCGCAGCGTGCCGGAGGCATGCGAGATCAGTAAAGCCCGCCCGTGCCGGAACGGATGGCGCGGTCGGCGTCGGGCGAAACGGTGTACGGCCGCCCTTCCGCATCGGTGACGCCGATGGTCGAGGCATAGTCCGGCGGCGCGGTGCCCGGCTTGAAAGCTTCCAGGATGACGCCGGAATCGCTGGTGCCGGCGCGCAAACCGGTGCGCGGGTCGACGCGGATCAGCTTGATGCCGGCCGGCACGCGGAACGGCACCGGCGCCTTATCGGCCAGCGCCACCTTCAAGAAATCCTTCACCACCGGCGCAGCGAGCTGGCCGCCGGTCGCGCCGCGGCCGAGATGCCGCGGCTTGTCGAAGCCCATATAGACGCCGACCACGAGATCGGGCGAGAAACCGATGAACCAGGCATCCTTCTCGTCGTTGGTGGTGCCGGTCTTGCCCGCGACCGGGCGGCCCACTTCGCGCACCACCGTGGCGGTGCCGCGCTGCACTACACCTTCCATCATCGAGGTTATCTGATAGGCGGTCATCGGATCGATCACCCGCTCGCGGCGGTCGACCAGGGTCGGTTCGTTCTGATTGGCCCACTTGTCGGCGGCGCAGCCGCGGCATTCGCGCTGGTCGTGCTTGTAGACGGTGCGGCCGTATCGGTCCTGGATGCGGTCGATCAAAGTCGGCTGAATTTTCTTGCCCCCATTGTCCAACATCGCGTAACCGGCGACCATCTTGAGCAGCGTGGTTTCGCCCGCGCCGAGTGCGAACGACAGATAGGGCGGCAGCGTGTCATAGATGCCGAAGCGCTTGGCATAATCGCCGATCAGCGGCATGCCGACGTCCTGCGCCAACCGCACCGTCATCACGTTGCGAGAGCGCTCGATGCCGAAGCGCAAGGTGGAAGGTCCGTAGAACTTGCCTTCGTAGTTTTCCGGCTTCCACACGCCGGCGGCGCCGGTATCGATCTCGATCGGCGCGTCCAGCACGACGGTGGACGGCGTGTAGCCGTTGTCCAACGCCGCGGCATAGACGAACGGCTTGAAGGCGGAGCCGGGCTGGCGCAGCGCCTGGGTGGCGCGGTTGAACTGGCTCTGGTCGAAAGAGAAGCCGCCGACCATCGCCAGGACGCGGCCGGTGAGCGGGTCCATGGCGACGATGCCGCCGGACACCTCCGGCACCTGACGCAGCCGGAATTGACCATCCTTGCCGCCGATCGGCTCGACATAAATCACATCGCCAGCCTCGAGCACTTGCGAGACCCGGGTCGGGTTGCGGCCGCGTTGCGGACCGCTCGCGGCCTTGGCCCAGCGCACGCCTTCGAGCGCAACGGTGCCGGTGTCGCGCTCTTTGACCACGGCGCCTCCGGGTTCACGGCTTGGCTGAAAACCGATGCGCGCCGACTGGTCACCCGACTCCAACACCACCGCCATGCGCCACGGCGCGATATCGGACAGCGCCCGCACCTCCGCGAGCTTGCTGCCCCAGTCACCGGCCACTTCGATCTTGGTCACGGCGCCGCGATAGCCCTGGTTCTCGTCGTAGCGCACGAGGCCGTCGACCAGCGACTTGCGCGCCAGCAGCTGCATCTTGGGATCGAGCGTGGTGCGCACCGAAAGGCCGCCCTCGTAGAGCTTCTTCTCGGTGTAATTGTCGTTGATGTAGCGGCGGACCTCTTCGGCAAAATATTCCGCGGCCGGCGTGAGCGAGCCGGTCGGCCGCTGGGTGACCTTGAGGGGATCCTTCTTCGCCTGCTCCGCTTGCGCAGCGGTGATGAAGCGATCCTCGACCATCCGGTCCATGACGTAATTGCGGCGGGCGATCGCGTCGTCCCGGCGACGGAAGGGGTGATAATTGTTCGGCCCTTTGGGCAGCGCGGCGAGATAGGCGGCCTCTGCGATCGTCAATTCATGCACGGATTTGTCGAAATAGAGCAGCGATGCCGCCGCCACGCCGTAGGCGCCCAGCCCGAGATATATTTCGTTGAGATAGAGTTCGAGGATCTTCTCCTTGGAGAAGGCGCGCTCGATCTTCATCGCCAGCAGCGCTTCGGTAATCTTGCGCGACCACGACAGCTCATTCGACAACAGGAAGTTCTTGGCCACCTGCTGGGTGATGGTCGAGGCGCCCTGCGGCCGGCGGCCGCTGCCATAGTTCTGGATATAGACGATCAGCGCGCGCGCGATGCCGCCGAAGTCGAGCCCGCCATGCTCGTAGAAATTCTTGTCCTCGGCCGCGATGAACGCATTGATGACCAGCTTGGGCACCGCCTGCATCGGGATATAGAGCCGCCGCTCGCGTGCATATTCGGCCAGCAGCGATCCGTCGGTCGCGTGCACCCGCGTCATTACCGCCGGCTCGTAGTCCTGCAACTGCGAATAGTCGGGCAGGTCCTTGGAGAAGTGCCACAGTAGGCCGGCGGCGGCGGTGATGCCGACAAGGAAAAGAATGGTTCCTCCGGCAAACAACAAGCCTATGAAGCGCAGCAATAATTTCATCGACTCTGCCCCGCCCCGCGACCCAATCTCAAAGCACTAATTCGCGCTGTTTTATGTTGAAACTGAGGCCGGTTCAGCACGGTTTTATCCTCAATTTTCGCCAGCCTGACGGCCGCCGGCAAGGCGGGTCTTGAAGAAGGTCTCGACGGCCTGAACGATCGCGTCGGCGGTGCGGCCGCGCCAGGCTTCCGAGGTCAACGATTTAAGGTCCTGTCGGTTCGATACATAGCCCAGTTCGACCAGGACCGAGGGCACGTCCGGCGCCTTCAGCACGCGGAAGCCGGCCGATTTCAACGGATGCTTATGCAGCCGCACCGCGGTGCGCAGTTCGCCGATCAGGCCCCTGGCGAATTGCACGGAAAATGTCTTGGTTTCCCGCTTGGCAAGATCGATCAGGATATCGGCAACGTCATTGGGTTCGCTGGAGAGATCGAGACCGGCGATCACATCGGCTTTGTTTTCGGCCTCGGCCAGGCGCGCCGCCTCGGCGTCGGAGGCGGTTTCCGACAGGGTATAGATGGTGGCACCCTGGGCATCGCCCTCTCCGCGCGGCAGCGCATCGGCGTGGATCGAGACGAACAGCGAAGCGTGGCGCTGGCGCGCGACCTGGACACGGTCGGCCAGCGCCACGAATGTGTCGTCGGTGCGGGTCATGGCGACGCGGTACTTCCCGGTCTTTTCGAGCCGGTCGCGCAGCAACAGGCCGAAGTCGAGCACCAGCGTTTTCTCGAGCTCGCCGCTCGCAGCCCGCGTGCCGTTGTCGATGCCGCCGTGACCGGGATCGATCACGATCAGCGGACGCGGGTCGCTGCTGGAACCGGGGATTTGCTCGTATTGCGGCCGCCGCCGCGGCGGCCCTTCCGCGATCCGGCTCTCCAGCGCGATCGCGCGCAAGAAAGCGTCGCGGTCGACCGCGGCAATATCGAGCACCAAGCGGGCCGGCTGGTCGTTGCCGGCTTCAAGCACGAACGCCTTCTCGATCCGCGCCGGGCGGGAAAGATCGATGACCATGCGCGAACCGCCCTGCATGACCAGACCGAATCGGAACGCCTTGATCAATCCACGTCCCTTCTCGCCGGCCTTGGCGGGAAGCTGGAACGTGACCTGCGGCATGTCGATCACCACCCGATAGGGATTGGCGAGCGTGAAAGCGCGGATGTCGATCTTCTGGCTGATATCGACCACCAACCGCGTCTGGCTGTCGTCGCCGCCGAGCCGTACCTCGCTGGCAATGGGAAAGTCGCCGGCCGCGCGCGTCTGCGGCGCCGCACCCAGCGGCCCGGCCGGCCACAGGACGCCGCTTAGAGTAGCGCTAAAGATGACAGCCCAAATCGCGCGGACAGACATCGAATCCCGAGCCCCTCCGAGCACGTCTTACTCCAATAGGCGGCCATGGTTAATTGGAACTTAACCTACGAAGGACCTTGAAAAGAGGGTGTTACCGGCTTGCGACAGTCGCTTGCCATCCCGGCCGGGCAGCCGTAAGAAGGATCGCTGACGGTTTCGAGTTCCGGTTGTGCCGCGTTCGGGCATCCGGCAGGTCCGCCAGGAACCGCTCCCCGACGATCGACGGGAGGGGACTTGGCGGCCGCAAGCGGTTCGGCGCGCGCTCGCGAATGGTGCGACGGCGGCGGGCTGCTGAAGGCCAATGCCCTTGTAGAGGACATCCGGTGTCGTGCGAGGCTCGTGCCTCCTGCGGCGGCGTGGCGGGAAAGACCGCCCCGAGCTGAGTACCGTCAGCGAAGAGAAACCGCGGCAGCGCGATATGCTGCCGCCCGTCACGGGCCGAAGGCCATGCTACGACTGCGCATCAAGGACACATCACAGCGCCATCGCAGCTCCATCGCGTCGCAATACGACGCTCACGGGCAAGCTCACGCGACCTGCGTCAGCTTGGCTGCGGGTGTCGCCTCCGCTTCGCGTGATTGGCAGGCTCATCCGTTCCACCACAGTCAGGCTGGTTTCTGGTCGCGCCGTCTTGCGATGCCCCCGTGGCATCGAAAGGCGGCGGCGCGCCGGCCCGCCATCATGAGAATATTCAATGCCCAACAAAATGCTGATCGATGCGACCCACCCCGAGGAGACCCGGGTGGTTGTTCTGCGCGGCAATCGGGTCGAGGAATTCGACTTCGAGTCGGCCAACCGTAAACAGCTCAGAGGCAATATCTATCTCGCCAAGGTGACGCGCGTGGAGCCGTCGCTGCAGGCGGCCTTCGTCGAATACGGCGGCAACCGTCACGGCTTTCTCGCCTTCAGCGAAATTCATCCCGACTATTATCAGATCCCGGTCGCCGACCGGCAGGCGCTGATTGACGAAGATGAGCGCGCACAGCGCGCCGCCGATGACGAGGCCGATCATCGCGCTGGCGGACGCCGCGGTGGCCGGCGCGAACGGCATGCCGGCCGCCCGCGCGACGAGATCAAGAGCGAAGTCATCGGCGCGCAGTCCGATGACGGCACATCGGGCGCCGGGTCGGAGATGGCCCAAGACGTGGCCCAAGATGTGGCCCAGGACGCCGCCTTCGAGGACACTGCGCCGGACCAGATCACGCCGTCCGAGCTGACACCGGGGGAGCCGCCGCCCGCCGCGGAGGCCCCGATGGAACTTGCGCAATTGGAATCGAGCAGCGCCGCAGAGACGGTGCCGGTGGCACACGACGAGGCGCGCACCGCCGACACTTCGATGGCCGGCGAATCGGTTTCGTCTCCCGCATCCGAAGGCGGCAACCAGCTGACCGAGATCAACGGCGCCGGCACCGGCGAGGAAATCGAATCGGTCGGCGGCGCCGACGCGATGGAAGAAGTGCCGGAGCGGATGCCGCGGCAGCGGCGGCAATACAAGATTCAAGAGGTGATCAAGCGCCGGCAGGTCATGTTGGTGCAGGTCGTCAAAGAGGAACGCGGCACCAAGGGAGCGGCGCTCACCACCTATCTGTCGCTCGCCGGCCGCTATTCGGTGCTGATGCCGAACACTGCGCGCGGCGGCGGCATCAGCCGCAAGATCACCGACGCCCAGGATCGGCGGCGGCTGAAAGACCTGGCCCAGGACCTCGAAGTGCCGGAAGGCATGGGCGTCATCCTGCGTACCGCCGGCGCCAGCCGCACCAAGACCGAGATCAAGCGCGACTTCGAATATCTGCTGCGCATGTGGGAGACGGTGCGCGACCTCACGCTCAAGTCCACTGCGCCGACGTTAGTTTATGAAGAAGGCTCGCTGGTCAAGCGATCGATCCGCGATCTTTATAACAAGGACATCGACGAAATTCTGGTCGCCGGCGATGAGAGCTACAAGGACGCCAGAGAGTTCATGCGCATGCTCATGCCGAGCCATGCCAAGAACGTAAAGCCGTTCCGCGACACGCTGCCGATCTTCACCCGCTTCGGCATCGAGAGTCAGCTGGACGCGATGTTCCAGCCCGTGGTGCAGCTCCGCTCCGGCGGATACATCGTGATCAACCAGGCCGAAGCGCTGGTCGCGATCGACGTCAATTCAGGCCGCGCGACGCGCGAACATCATATCGAGGATACCGCGCTCAAGACCAATCTGGAGGCAGCCGAAGAAGTCGCACGCCAGCTGCGCCTGCGCGACCTTGCCGGGCTGATCGTCATCGACTTCATCGACATGGACGAGAAGCGCAACAATCGCACGGTCGAGCGCCGCATGAAAGAAGCGCTGAGGCACGACCGCGCGCGCATTCAGGTCGGCCACATCTCGCACTTCGGCCTTTTGGAAATGTCGCGCCAGCGTATCCGATCGAGCGTGCTGGAAAGCTCGACCGAGAAATGCCCGCATTGCGGCGGCACCGGTCACGTGCGGTCGGTGTCTTCGGTCACGCTGCAGCTGCTGCGCGCGATCGAAGAGGTGTTGCAGAAGGGCGCAACGCACAATCTCGTGGTCCGCACGCGCTCCGAGATCGCGCTCTATTTGCTCAATCAGAAACGCGCCCATCTGCGTGTCCTGGAAGAGCGCTTCCAGATCGTAATTCTAGTCACCGCCGACGCCACTATCGGCGGCCAGCAATCCTACGTAGTCGAGAAGGGCGAGTTGGTGCGCACCGCCGAACAGGCGAAGGCACTGGCGGCGCAGCCGATCACGACGGCGCCGCTGCCGCTGGAAGAGGACGACGACTACGTCGCGGACGAGGACGTCGAAGACGAGGAAGCGGAAAAAGAGGAAAGAGACGAGGCGGAAGCAGAAACCAAAGCCGCTGCGCCGGAAGCGGCAGACGAAGATGCAGCCGTCTCTGAGCAGCCGCGCGCCGATGGCGAGCGTGGACGCCGTCGCCGTCGCCGTCGCGGACGTGGCGGCGAAGGCCGCGAGCCGCGCGGGGTCGCAGAGGGTCATGGTGCGGATCAGGCCGCTCATGCCGGCGCCCAGGCAAAGACCTTCGAAGGCGAGCCGCCAGACGAAGCGGGATCTCCCGACTTCGCCCCCCCGACTGGCGAAGGCCGCGGCGACGCGGAGCCGCGCAAGCGACGGCGTGGCCGGCGTGGCGGACGCCGCAACCGGCGCGGCCGCGAAAACGAGGGTCAGCCCGCGCCATCCGATGTCGTTGCCGGCGTTGAAGCGGAATTGAGCATGCCCGAGGCGGATTCGCGGCCTTATGCCGAACCGCTGCTCGAGCAGCGCGAGGCGGAAGCGCTGCGACAGCGCGATGAGGAGCGCGCGCCGCAACAGCCTCCGAAACAGCCGGACAGCTATGTCCCGCCGGCGCCGCCGGTGAGCGAGCGCGAATTGCGCCGACGGTCCACCGTACGCGAGCCGGCGCCGACTTTCGGTTCGGAGTCGACCCCGCCGCCGGCGGCCGTGGCGCCGCGGCCAGAGCGGCCGACGCCGATCGTTTCCGGCGCCGACGAAGAGCCCGGCCAGCCGCGCCGTGCGGGCTGGTGGAGCAAGCGCATACTCGGCAAGGGTTAGCGGTTACCGCGGCCCCCGCCGAGCGCGCCTTCATCCAAAAAATCCGCTATCCTTGTCGCGGTTGAGGGGGAGCCCGTGCATGAAAAGCGCCTGGGTCGAAAAGGACGCGCAGGCGGCCGTCGATCGCTATGCCCGGCAGGGCATCGGGCGCGATCTTGCGCTGCGGATCTACACGACGCGGCTGCTTGGCGCGGATCCGCGGCTGGTGCTGCATGGCGGCGGCAACACATCGGTCAAGACCGTAATGCCGGATCTGCTCGGCGACGAGGTCCAGGTGCTTTGCGTGAAAGGCTCGGGCGGCGACATGGCGGCAATCGAGCCAGCCGGATTTCCGGCCGTGCGACTCAGCCGCCTGCGCAAGCTGCGCACGCGCGATGCGCTGAGCGACGAGGAGATGGTCAAGCTCCAGCGCGAGAACCTGCTCGATCCGGCGGCGCCTATTCCCTCGGTCGAAATGTTTCTGCACGTTTTCCTGCCACACAAATTCGTCGACCACACGCACTCCACCGCCGTGCTCAGCCTGATCGACCAGCCGGATGGCGAGGCTCTGGCAGCCGATGTCTTTGACGGGCGCGTCGGGATCGTTCCCTATTTGATGCCCGGCTTTGCGCTGGCAAAAAAAGCCGCGGCAGTGAGCGAAGCAACGCCGAAGCTGGAAGGCCTCATCCTGCACAAGCACGGCATCGTCACCTTCGGCGGCGAAGCGCGCGACACCTACGAGCGGATGATCGAATTCGTGACGCTGGCGGAAGAACGGCTGGCCCGCGACCGCAAGAGCGTCTTTAAGACCGCGCAATTGCCGCAGCAGATCGCGCGCCTTTCCGAGGTCGCGCCGATCCTGCGCGGGGCTTGCAGCCTGAAAGACGACAGAGCGGAAGGCGCATGGCGCCGGCTGGTGCTGGAATTCCGCGGCAACCAGGCAGTCCTCGATTTCGTCAATGGCGCCGAGCTCGCGCGCTACAGCCAGGCCGGGGTGGCGACGCCGGACCACACCATCCGCACCAAGAACTGGCCGCTGATCGTTGCCGCGCCGGAGGCCGGCAAGAGCGCCGACTTCAAGCGGTCGACGCGCGCGGCGGCGAAGGCGTTCGTGGATAACTACAAAGCCTATTTCGAGCGCCACAATACGCGTTCCGGCGGCGGCAAGACCATGCTCGACCCGCTGCCGCGGGTCGTGCTGGCGCCAGGGCTCGGTCTGTTCGGGCTAGGCCGCAGCAAGAGCGACGCGCAGGTCGCGGCCGACATCGCCGAGAGCGCGATCGAAACCATTACCGGCGCGGAAGCGATCGGGCGTTTTGAGTCGATCTCCGAAGCCGACATGTTCGACATGGAATACTGGTCGCTGGAACAGGCCAAGCTCGGCGCCGTGGAGGAACTGCCGCTGGCCGGCCAGATCGCCGCTATCACGGGCGCCGCCGGGGCGATTGGTTCCGCGACCGCCAAGGCATTCGCGGCCGCCGGCGCCGAGGTCGCGCTGCTCGATCTCGACGAGAACGCCGCCAAGACCAAGGCGCAGGCGATCGGGCGCAACGCGCTGGCGGTCAAATGCGACGTGACCGACCCCGCCTCCGTGCGCGCCGCTTTTGAAACGGTGGTTGTGACCTTCGGCGGCGTAGACATCGCCGTGTCGAATGCCGGCGCCGCCTGGCAGGGCCGCATCGGCGAGGTCGAGGAAGAAGTGCTGCACAAGAGCTTCGAGCTGAATTTCTACGGTCACCAGCGTGTGGCGCAGGCGGCGGTGAAAGTGATGCTGGCGCAGAGCACCGGCGGCTGTCTGTTGTTCAACGTATCGAAGCAGGCGGTGAATCCCGGACCAAATTTTGGTCCCTACGGCCTGCCGAAGGCGGCCACTTTGTTCCTGGTGCGACAATATGCGCTCGATTACGGCGCCGACGGCATTCGCGCCAATGCGGTCAATGCCGATCGCATCCGCTCCGGCCTGCTCACCGAGGAGTTCATCAAGGAGCGCGCGCAATCGCGCGGCTTGAGCGAGAAGGACTATATGAGCGGCAATCTGCTCGGCCGCGAGGTCACCGCCGAGGACGTGGCGCAGGCGTTCCTCGCCCAGGCGCTCGCACTAAAGACAACCGCCGACGTCACCACGGTCGACGGCGGCAACATCGCGGCGGCGCTGCGATAAGCGCCCACACTCATCGATCACAAGTCTGACAGTAACGAGGAGATCATGCCGGAAGCCGACATCGAAGGGGCGCGTTATCACGCCAATGAGCCGCAGACCGCGCCGGGCTTTTTTCTGAAAGGCTCGCACCAGCTCGACTGGGGCATGAAGAACCGCCTCGCCCGCGTGTTCAATCCCGCCTCCGGCCGCACGGTGATGTTGGCGATCGACCACGGCTATTTCCAGGGACCGACCACCGGCCTGGAGCGCATCGACCTCAACATCGTGCCGCTGTTGCCGTCCTGCGACGCGCTGTTCTGCACGCGCGGGATTTTGCGCTCGGTCATTCCGGCCGAGTCGCAAAAGCCGATGGTGCTGCGCGCCAGCGGCGGCCCAAGCATCCTCAAGGAACTGTCCGACGAGCAGATCGCCATGGACATGGAGGACGCCATCCGCCTCAACGCCGCCGGCGTCGGCATCCAGGTGTTCATCGGCGGCGAGCACGAGACCCGCTCCATTCACAACATGACCAAGCTGGTGGACGCCGGCTTGCGCTACGGCATTCCGGTCATGGGCGTCACCGCCGTCGGCAAGGACATGGTGCGCGACGCCAAATATTTCCGCTTGGCCTGCCGGATGATCGCCGAACTCGGCGCGCAATATGTCAAAACCTATTACGTGGAGGACGGATTCGAGACGATTACCGCGTCGTGTCCGGTGCCGATCGTGATGGCCGGCGGCAAGAAGCTGCCCGAGCTCGACGCCCTCACCATGGCCTACTACGCCGTGCAGCAAGGCGCCGCCGGCGTCGATATGGGCCGCAATATTTTCCAGTCCGACGCGCCCAAGGCGATGATCGCCGCGGTCAACGCCGTCGTGCATAAGGACATGAAACCGGCCGAGGCGCTCGACCTCTACAAGTCGCTCAAGGGAAAAGGCTAGAGCGCGATTGCTTCAGGTTGAATCGCAATCACGCTCTAGCTTATTGTTTGAGCATGATCTTTTCCGAAAACCGGTTCCCACTTTTCGGGATCATGCTCTAGGCAGCGCGAATTGCTGCGCTAAAAATTTCCCGCCCGCAGCCACGCCCCGATCCGCTCCACCGCCTCGTGCATCTCGGCGGCCGAGCCGGCATAGCAGAAGCGGATGAAGTGCTTGCCGTGGCGCGGGTCGAAGTCGACGCCGGGCGTCGCCGCCACATGCGTCTCCTCCAGCATGCGCTTGGCGAATGCGAAGCTGTCGCCGGAGAAGCGCGACACGTCGGCATAGAGATAGAATGCGCCGTCGACCGGCAGGATCTTGTCGAACCCGGCGCGCGGCAGCCCGTCCAGCAGAACCCGGCGGTTCTCCTCATAGCCATGCTTGACCGCCTCCATTTCGGCGCGGCCATCGAACGCCGCCTCCGCCGCAATCTGCGACAGCGTCGGCACCGAGATAGTGAGATTGCCCTGCAGCCGGTCGATCGCGCGCACCAGCGGCTCCGGCACCACCATCCAGCCGACGCGCCAGCCGGTCATGCAAAAATATTTCGAGAACGAATTGATGACGACGGCATTGGCCAAAAGCCGCGCCGCGGTCTCGGCGGCAAAGGCATAGTCGAGGCCGTGATAAATTTCATCGGAGATGAAGCGGATGCCGGCGTCGTCCGCAGCGCTCGCCAGGGCCGCGAACGCCTCGCCTGGCATCATAGTGCCGGTCGGATTGGCCGGGCTCGCCACCAGCACGCCGCGTAGCGGAGTGTCGCGATGAGCGGCCAGCAGCAAGTCCGGCGTGATCGCCCACCGCGTCTCCTTCGTCGTTTCGATCAGCACCGGCTCGCAGCCGAGCGCCTTGAGAATGTGGCGATAGGGCGGATAGCCCGGAATGGCGACGGCAACACGATCGCCCGGCTCAAACAGTGCAAGGAAGGCGAGGATGAATCCGGCCGAGGATCCCGTGGTGACAACGACGCGCGCGGGATCCATCGCGACGCCGTATGTCTCCTGGTAATGGCGAGCAATGCGCGCGCGCAGCGACGGAATGCCGAGCGCCTCGGTATAGCCCAGCCGTCCGGACGACAGCGCCGTGCGCGCCGCCGCGGTCGCGCTGGACGGCGCCGACGCCGCCGGTTGACCGACCTCCAGATGCACCACCTTGCCGCCGGCCGCCTCGATCCGGGCGGCGGCGGCCATGACATCCATCACCATGAACGGCGGTACGTCGCTGCGCGCCGAAGGCGTGACCAGGCGTTTTGCCGCTTCCAGCATGTCAGGCCTTTGTGATCCGCCGGCGAGGCGCCCTGCCCCGCTGTTGCCGTATTCGGCGGCTTCCGTTCTCATGAGCTTCCGTGCCCATGAGCTTCGGTGCCATGAGGTTCCGTGCCCATGCGTGGCGCCGCACAGGGGCCCGGTACCAACTCGGCGGGTCGAGTGCAATGGGGACGGGATTTTCTTCGGGGTGCGCACAGTGCCTTAAAATGATATCGATGGCGCCGATGGCCCGATCCCAGCTCGACATCGTCGGCGCGAGATTCCAAACGCAATGATTGAAGCTCCAGTCACCGTCAGAGTGCGCCGCCCGGCGCTCCCGGCACGCGCCTTGGCGCTGCTGACCGCCGCGGCCGTGATCGCCGGAAGCTGGCCCGCGCAGGCGCAGAGCCCCCGGCAAGGGCATGGTCCGCCGGTCATCCGCGATGCCGAGATCGAGGATCTGCTGCGCGAATATATCCAGCCGCTGCTGCGCACCGCCGGCCTGGCGCGGCAGAATATCCGCATCGTCCTCATCAACGACCGTTCGTTCAACGCTTTCGTCGCCGACGGGCGCCGCATTTTCGTCAACGCGGGCGCGCTGATGGAATCGGAGACTCCGAATCAGATCATCGGCGTGCTCGCCCATGAAACCGCACACATCGCCGGCGGCCATTTGGCGCGGTTGCGCGAACAGCTTGCCGCCGCGACCACCACGGCGATCATCGCGGCGATCCTTGGAGCCGGTGCGATGGTCGCCGGCGCGCGCTCCGGAACGCCCGGCGCCGGCGAGCTCGGCAGTGTCGCCATCATGGCGCCGCAGGCAGCCATTCAGAGCTCACTGCTCTCCTACCTGCGCGCGCAGGAGGACCAGGCCGACCGCGCCGGGGTCAAGTTCCTTACCGCCACCGGTCAGTCGTCCAAAGGCATGGCACTGACTTTCAAGCGGATGGCCGATCAGTCGCTTTATTCGTCGCGCTACATCAATCCCTACATGCAATCGCATCCGATGCCGGCCGAGCGCGTCCGCGCGCTGGAGGAAATGGCCAAGACAAGCCCGTATTGGGACAAAAGCGATCCGCCGGCGTTGCAGCTGCGCCACGACCTGATGCGCGCCAAGCTTTACGGTTTCATGGAACGCCCGGACAGCGTCGCGCGGCGCTATCCGCTGAGCGACAACAGCGTGGCGGCGCGCTATGCGCGCGCCATTGCCGCCTATCGCTTCTCCAATCCGCGCGGAGCATTGGCGCAGATCGACGCGCTGCTGCAGGCGCAGCCGCAGAATCCGTATTTCCACGAACTCAAAGGCCAGGCCCTGCTGGAAGCGGGCAATGCCGCCGAAGCGGTCGCTCCGCTGCGCCGTGCGGCGCAGCTGGCACCGTATCCAGCGCTCATTCAGGTCATGCTCGCGCAGGCCTTGATTGCCACCAACGACAAGGCGCGCACCGATGAAGCGGTGACGATCCTGGAAGCGGCTTTGGGCCGCGAACCGGAATCGGCGGAGGCGCACAGCCAATTGGCGATGGCCTATGGCCGCAAGGGCGACCTCGCGCGCGCCGACCTCGCCTCCGCACAAGCCGCCTTCATGCGCGGCGACCTGCCGGCGGCGCGCACCATCGCCGCGCGCGCCAAATCCCGTTTCCCGACCGGCTCGCCCGGTTGGGTCAAGGCCGACGATATAGCCAGCTACAAAGCACCCGCGGCATTGCGGGGACGTTGACACTTATAGAGGTTCAAATTGATGACATTCCACCTCCGGATGTTTGCCGCCGGCCTGCTTGCGCTCATGCTGGCGTTGCCCTTAAGCGGCGTCGTGCGCGCGCAATCGGTCTCGCCCGACCAGCGGGGTGAGATCGAGCGCATCATCCGGGAATATCTGCTGTCCCACCCAGAAGTCCTGCAAGAGGCGATGGCGGCGCTCGAAAAGCGCCAGCAGCTGGCCGAGACGGAGAAACATCGCGCCGCCGTCAAGCAGCACGCCGCCACCATTTTCAACTCCCCGCGCCAGGTGACGCTCGGCAATCCGCAGGGCGATGTCACGATGGTTGAGTTCTTCGATTACCGTTGCGTCTATTGCAAGCGCGCGATGACTGACATGATGGAATTGATGGCAGCGGACCCAAAGCTCAAGATTGTGCTCAAGGAATTCCCGGTTCTCGGTGAGCCGTCAACCCATGCCGCACAGGTGGCGGTCGCCGTGCGGATGCAGGACAAGACCGGGAAGAAATATCTCGATTTCCATCAGAAGCTGCTGGGTGGCCGCGCCGACGTCGATCGCGCCCGTGCCATCGCAGTCGCCCGGGAAATTGGTCTCGACATGGCACGACTTGAGAAGGACTTAGCGAGCGACGAAGTGCGCCTGACGCTGGAGGAGAGTTTCAAGCTCGCCGAGGCGCTTGGTCTTAACGGCACCCCCAGCTATGTCGTGGGCAACGACGTGGTGGTCGGCGCCGTGGGCATTGCCGCTTTGCGCGAAAAGATCAACCAAGCCCGCTGCGGCAAGGCAACCTGCTGAGCGCGTTCCGTTCGCATCATCCGCGCCCTGATCGAACCGATCATGGTTAACCGGGGCCGCTAGAGCGTGATGGCTTCAGATTGAATCGCCATCACGCTCTAGCTTCTTGTTTGAGCATGATCTTTTCCGAAAACCGGTGTCCACTTTTCGGGATCATGCTTTAGCCATCCGGCTTCCCCTTTGCGCATGAGGTCCCTATAAAGCGGGACACTCTCTGTGCGGCGGCCCTTCATGGCGAAAACGGTCTACGTCCTCAACGGTCCAAACCTCAATCTGCTTGGCACGCGCGAACCCAAAACATATGGGCGCGCTACCTTGCGGGATGTGGAGCGGCTGTGCCGCGAGGCGGCCGAGCGTCACAAGCTCGCGGTCGACTGCCGGCAATCCAATCACGAGGGCGAGTTGATCGACTGGATCCACGAAGCGGGCGCCAAGAAAGCTGCCGGGATCGTGTTGAATGCCGGCGGCTACACCCATAGCTCGGTGGCGATCCGCGACGCGGTCGCAGCCGTCAAGGTGCCGGTGGTGGAGGTTCATATCAGCAACATCTTTGCGCGCGACGACTTCCGTCATCATTCCCATATTGCGCCTGTGGCCAAGGCGACGCTGTCCGGCTTTGGCGTTGCCGGCTATGCGCTGGCGATCAGCGGGCTGGCGGCGCTGCTCGGCGCCAAACGAAAGGCCTAACTTGTGGCGCGTGATCCGAAGAAATCCGATATGCCGAAGCCGAAGTCCGCGATCGATCACGATCTGATCCGCGAACTGACCAAGCTGCTCGACGAAACCGGTCTCACCGAGATCGAATTCGAGCGTGACGGCCAGCGTGTGCGGGTGGCCCGCCAGAGTACGACGGTCGCCGTCGCAGCGCCCGTTCGCCAGGTGGGGAAAGAGAACCCTGCGGGGATTGCTGCCACCGATATCCCGGCAATCGATCCGGCCAAGCATCCCGGCGTGGTGACCTCTCCCATGGTGGGGACCGCCTATATGGGGTCGGCGCCCGGCGCGCGGCCGTTCGTCGAAGTCGGCAGCCGGGTGGGCGCCGGCGACACGCTACTGATCGTCGAGGCGATGAAGACCATGAACCAGATTCCTGCGCCGAATGCCGGAACGGTGATCCAAATTCTGATCGAGGATGGCCACCCGGTCGAGTTCGGCCAGCCGCTGATGGTCATCGAGTGACGTCGGCGCGCGCGAAACGGACGGCTTGAATGTTCGAGAAGATCCTGATCGCCAACCGCGGCGAGATCGCATTGCGCGTGCTGCGGGCGTGCAAGGAGCTCGGTATTGCAACCGTCGCGGTGCACTCCACCGCCGACGCGGACGCCATGCATGTGCGGCTCGCCGACGAAAGCGTGTGCATCGGTCCGCCGGCGGCACGCGACAGTTATCTCAATGTCCCTGCGCTGCTCGCCGCCTGCGAGATCACCGGCGCGGATGCCGTGCATCCCGGCTATGGTTTCCTGTCGGAGAACGCCCGCTTCGCCGAGATTCTGGAAGAGCACAACGTGCACTTCATCGGTCCGAAGCCTGCACATATCCGCCTGATGGGCGACAAGATCGAGGCCAAGCGCACCGCCAAGCGGCTTGGCATTCCGGTGGTGCCGGGGTCGGAGGGCGGGATCGGCAGCGACCGCGAAGCGCTCGCGGCCGCGCAGGCGATCGGCTTTCCGGTCCTGGTCAAGGCTGCGGCTGGCGGCGGCGGGCGCGGCATGAAGCTCGCCTATTCCGCCGATGAACTGCCGTCATCACTGGCCACCGCACGCGCGGAGGCGAAGGCCGCCTTCGGCGATGACGCCGTCTATCTGGAAAAGTATCTTGAGCGCCCGCGGCACATCGAAATCCAGGTGCTGGGCGATGGCCGCGGCCATGTCATCCATCTCGGCGAACGGGATTGTTCGCTGCAGCGCCGGCACCAGAAGGTCTGGGAGGAAGGGCACTCGCCCGCGCTCAACGCGGTGGCGCGCAACACCATCGGCGAGACAGTGGCGACGGCCATGCGCGAGCTGGACTATCTCGGCGTCGGGACGGTCGAGTTCCTGTACGAGGACGGCAACTTCTACTTCATCGAGATGAACACCCGTATCCAGGTCGAGCATCCGGTGACCGAGATGATCACCGACATTGATCTCGTGCTCGAACAGATCCGCGTCGCTGCCGGCGGCGATCTCGAACTCCAGCAGAGCGACGTGAAATTCCACGGCCACGCTATCGAGTGCCGGATCAATGCCGAGAACCCGGTCACGTTCCGGCCCTCGCCCGGCCGCATCGTGCATTACCACCCGCCCGGCGGGCTCGGCATCCGGGTGGATTCCGCCGTCTATCACGGCTATTCGATCCCGCCGTTTTACGACTCGCTGGTCGGAAAGCTGATCGTCCACGGCAAGACCCGCGGCGAATGCCTGATGCGGCTCAAACGCGCGCTCGACGAGTTCGTGGTCGACGGCATCGAGACCACGCTGCCGCTGTTCCGCGCTTTGGTGCGTGAGAAGGATATTATCGACGGCGAATATCACATCCACTGGCTGGAAGATTTTCTCGCCCGTAGCGCGCAAGGCCAGTGATCTCTCCGGCAATGCCGGGGCGTCCGCCGATCAGCCTGGCTTGTGTGCGTTCCGGCTTGTGCGCCGCCCGATCCGCTTGGCGGAGATGATATAGTCGAGCAACTGTCCGATATTGAACGGATCATAGGGCTTCGGCACGAACATCGAGCCTTCGACCGGATTCAGGTGCTCGATCCTGGACTGCCGGCCGGACGTATAGACGACAGGCAGGTCGGGGCGCAGCTCGCGCGCGCGCGCGGCGAGCGCCGCGCCGTCCATTCCGCCCGGCAGATTGACGTCGGTGAACAGCACATCGATCGTCGAGCCTGACATCAGCCGGCGCAACGCGTCGGCTGCGTTCGACACCGTGCTCACCTCGAAACCCTGTTCCAGCAGCGCCTCGGCGGCGATATCGCTGATCATCGGCTCATCCTCGACCAGCAAGACGCTGGCCCGCTTTTCGAGGGAAGGAAGGTTGCCCATGGCCCCGGTCTCCAAACTTGGGCCGCACTTTCGGCCCGCCCACGCCATCAACGCACAGGCGCGAAGCCAGTTTGCAATCTGGCGAAAATTGCACAGATCGTACCTAGGAATCGGTTAACGTCGTGGGTGTCGGCAGGCACGCTTGCATTCGGATGGTCGGCTGAGCCCCGGCCAAATCTGCCATCGCGATACCATTGACTGCGACGGCGCAACGAGGCGAACTTCCCAAAGTCAGATTCATACATTGGACACCATGGCCAATCGCGAATCCGCTTTCATCGAGATCACGCCGGAGGTCCTGCTCAAGGCGTATTCCTGCGGAATCTTTCCCATGGCGGAAAGCGCCGAAGACCCGGCGCTGTATTGGATCGAGCCGGACCAGCGCGGCGTGATCCCGCTCGATCGCTTCCACGTTTCGGCGCGGCTGGCCCGCACCGTGCGCTCCGACCGATTCACGGTCGCCATCAATCGTGATTTCGACGCCGTGATGGACGGCTGCGCGGAGCCGCGGCCGGGCCGCCAGCGCACCTGGATCAATGCGCGCATCCGCGCGCTCTATCGCAAGCTCCATGAGCGCCGTCATTGCCATAGTGTGGAGGTCTATCAGGGAGCCGACCTGGTCGGCGGGCTCTACGGGGTCACGCTCGGGCGCGCCTTCTTCGGCGAAAGCATGTTTCACCGCACCCGCGACGCCTCCAAGGTCGCGCTTGTCCACCTGGTCGGGCGCCTGAAGGCCGGCGGGTTCAAGCTGCTCGACACCCAATTCGTGACCGACCACCTGAAGATTTTCGGCGCGGTCGAGGTGCCGCGGCGGCAATATCACAAGCTGCTGGAAGCGGCGCTCATCGGCGAAGGCGACTTCGCCGCACTCGGCACCAAGCGCCCGGTCCCGGGCGCCAAAGTGCTCGCGCAAATCACGACACCAGGCTAGCGCATGATCCCGAAAAGTGGACACCGGTTTTCGGAAAAGATCGTGCTCAAACGAGAAGCTAGAGCGTGATGGCGATTCAATCTGAAGCCATCACGCTCTAGCGCCGCGGCGCTTGGCCGGCCGGCGGCTGTTGCGCCGGGCGTTTCGCGGGCGGTGTCTGTCGTGGAGGTTGCGCACCGGACGGCTGCGGGTCCGCCGGCGCCTGCACGGCGGCCACCGCTTCCCGCTTACAATCGGTCAGCCAGACGTCGTAGATCGGATGCTCCACCGCATTGAGGCCCGGGCTCGATGCGAACATCCAGCCGGTGAAGATGCGCCGCACGTCGCCCTGCAGCGTGACCTCATCCACTTCGATAAATGCATCGGTGTTCTGGGTCTCGGTCACCGGGCGCGTGTAGCAGGCGCGCGGGGTCACTTGCAGTGCGCCGAACTGCACGGTCTCGCCGATCGCAACGTCGAAATTGATGATGCGCCCGGTGATCTTGTCGAGACCGGAGAACAGCGCACCCGGATTGGCTAGTTTCTGCGCCGGCGGCTCGGTGACGACTTCGTCGCCCTGCTGTAGCGTGGCGTCGGCCGGCTGCGCGGCACCGCGTGGCTGACGTTGGCCGGGCGGCAATCCCGGCAGCGGAGGCTGGCCGGCGGGCGAGCGGCTGGCTTGGCCGGGCTGATCCGGCGCCGCCTGCGGGATGCCGGGCGGCGCCGGCAGCGGCTGCGACTGGATCGGCCCCGGCCCGCGCTGCTGTGGCGGCGGAAAGTTGCCGTAATCGGGAGGTTGCTGCGGCTGTTGCTGCTGTTGTTGCGGGGCAGGCCCGCGCCCCGGCACGGGCTGCGGCGGGCGCGGCGGCGGGGCGCCGAAAATCGAGCCGAATTGCGCCGCCGCCGGGACGGCCGAAACCGACAGCGCGGCGGCAGCCACAAGGCCTAGAAGACAATAGGTGAATCGAGCCATGTCGCGGTTCTGCCACCCCCAACGATCCATAGTCCAGCGCGCTGCCTGATAGGAAAGCCCGATTACGGCGCGGTCACGGCACCGTTTTGGCCGGGTTCAATCGGTGGCTAACGTCCCGGCGTCCAAGGTTTGTAGTCGCCGGTCGCGCGCTGCCGCCGGCCCTGCGCCAAGGTCGAGCCGGTCGGGCGGTAGGCCGCGGGCGTGCCGGTGAGATTTGGCCGGTGCGGCTTCCACCAGGGACGCGGCTGCACCCGCTCGAGCGTGGGAGGCACGTCGACGGTGTGATGCAGCCAGCCGTGCCATGAGGGGGGCACCATCGAGGCTTCCGCGAGGCCGTTGTAGACCACCCAGCGCCGCTCGAAGCCAAGCGCCGGATCGATCTTGCCGCCCTTGGTCCGGTAATAACAGTTGCCAAATTCGTCCTCCCCCACCCGTTCACCATACAGCCAAGTCCACAGCTGCGTGCCGAAGGTCTGGCCATTCCACCAAGTGAAGAAGCGCAGCAGAAATTTTTTCATGTCGGATACGGTCCGCCGTTCGGTTCACATAGACAGTAATAGACGCCACGAAGGCCTGTAACGGGAAACGTTTCAGAGCGCCACGTGTTTGACGCCACAGCGCATCTCCGAACGAGCGTGGGTGATTCTGCCGGACGAATGGACAAACCCTGGAAAACCCAGCTTCCGGCCGGTCGCGGGCGCCTGCGGAACCCGCGGCTAGCCGGCCGGGCTTCCCCGGGGAGCCGGCAGAGCCTCCGGAGTGGCCCGCGCCCTTGGGTAAGCAGCTACCTTTTTTGTCCTCTTGACAGCGCCGAAAAACACCCTGCGCCGAGGCCCATTACCACTTCGCTCTTTTGAATCTTCCTCGAATCTCCGATACTTGCCGCGGCGCACTCCCACTATCCCCGCATTTCACAGATTCGCCCCCATATTTAGGGGTTGATTCAGACTCTCGCACTAGTTCTTGACGGCAACGGCAGAGTCGTCTTAGCCTCTGTCCGTTCGGCGCGAGTGGTTCAGTAGTCCCGCCGGGCGCTCTCCTGACAGGGTTTGCGTAACCGCTCCGCAGCCGCAACGGCGCCGGAGAACAGGCTTTGTTTGCCTGCAGGACGAGTGTGCCGGACGCGTTGCAACGATCCGGGCCGGAGGCCGGCCTGGACAGCGAAACAGGGCGTTAAACGGAACTGAGCCGGTCAAACGGTGGCGTTCGCGGATGGACGGATCCGCGGGCAGAACAACCATCGGCTGCTTATATTAGGGGTGCTCCGGAACGGCGGGGTTTCCCGAAAGCGGCCGCAACTTTAGAGGGGCAAACGATGCGGATCGAGCGGCGCTATACCAAGGCAGGGCAGTCGGCTTACGCGGACATCGAGTTCCGGCTGACCACGAGCGAGATTCGCAATCCCGACGGCTCGACCGTTTTCAAGTGTGACAATGTCGAGGTCCCTGCGCTCTGGAGCCAGGTGGCGGCCGACGTCCTCGCGCAGAAATATTTCCGCAAAGCCGGCATTCCCGCGCGCCTGAAGAAGGTCGAGGAGCACACGGTCCCTTCCTGGCTGTGGCGTTCGGCTGAGGACCAGGCCGCGCTTGCGCAACTGCCCGAGAAGGAGCGCGATGTCGGCGAGCAATCCGCCAAGCATGTGTTCGATCGGCTGGCCGGCACCTGGACCTATTGGGGCTGGAAGGGCGGCTACTTCGATTCGGAAGACGACGCGCGCAGCTTCTTCGACGAAATCCGTTACATGCTGGCCATGCAGATGGCGGCGCCGAATTCGCCGCAATGGTTCAACACCGGCCTGCACTGGGCCTATGGCATCGATGGCCCCAGCCAGGGCCACTTCTACGTCGACTTCGTCACCGGCAAGCTGACCAAGTCGAAATCGGCCTACGAGCACCCGCAGCCGCACGCCTGTTTCATCCAGGGCATCAGGGACGACCTCGTCAACGAGGGCGGCATCATGGACCTATGGGTGCGCGAGGCGCGGCTGTTCAAATATGGCTCCGGCACCGGCTCGAATTTCTCCAAGCTGCGCGGTGAAGGCGAACGGCTGGCGGGCGGCGGCAAGTCCTCCGGCCTGATGAGCTTCCTCAAGATCGGTGACCGCGCCGCGGGCGCCATCAAGTCGGGCGGCACCACGCGGCGCGCCGCCAAGATGGTGATCGTTGACACCGACCATCCCGACATCGAGCAGTTCATCGACTGGAAGGTGATGGAGGAGCAGAAGGTCGCCAATCTCGTCACCGGCTCCAAGATCAACCAAAAACACCTGCGCGCGATCCTCAAAGCCTGCGTGAATTGCGAAGGCTCGGGCGACGACTGCTTCGACCCGGAGAAGAACCCGGTATTGCGGCGCGAGATCAAGGCCGCGCGCAAGCTGCACGTGCCGGACAATTACATCCGCCGCGTGATCCAGTTCGCCAAGCAGGGCTATAGCGACATCCATTTCCCGGCCTACGACACCGACTGGGATTCGGAGGCCTATCTCACGGTCTCCGGACAGAATTCCAACAATTCGGTGCGCGTCACCGACGAATTCCTCAAAGCGGTCGAGTCGGACGCCGACTGGGATCTGTTCTGGCGCACCAAGCCCGGCAAGATCGCCAAGACGCTGAAGGCGCGCGATCTGTGGGAGAAGATCGGCCACGCCGCCTGGGCCTGCGCCGATCCCGGCCTGCAATATCACACCACGGTCAACGACTGGCACACCTGCCCGGCCTCAGGTCCCATCCGCGGCTCCAATCCGTGCTCGGAATACATGTTCCTGGACGACACGGCGTGCAATCTCGCCTCCATGAACCTGCTCGCGTTCCGCGATGCCAAGACGCGGCGGTTCGATCTGCAAGGCTACGAGCACGCCACCCGGCTGTGGACCGTGGTGCTGGAAGTCTCGGTGCTGATGGCGCAATTCCCCTCCAAGGAAATCGCCCAGCTGTCCTATGAATTCCGCACGCTGGGCTTAGGCTACGCCAATATCGGCGGGCTGTTGATGTCGTCGGGCATTTCCTACGATTCCGACGCCGGGCGCGCGCTCGGCGGCGCGCTCACCGCCATCATGACCGGCGTCAGCTATGCCACGTCGGCAGAGATGGCCGCCGCGCTGGGTACCTTCCCCGGCTACAAGAAGAACCGCGACCACATGTTGCGGGTGATCAAGAACCACCGGCGCGCCGCCCATGGCGAGCGCACCGGCTACGAGAAGGTCGCAACGCCGCCGGTGCCGCTCGATCTCAAGGCCTGCGAGGCGGTGAGCGAGACTTTCCCGGGCCTGGTGGAACATGCCAAGCGCGCCTGGGACCGCGCGCTGGCGCTCGGCAGCGAGCATGGCTATCGCAATGCGCAAGTAAGCGTGATCGCGCCCACCGGCACGATCGGACTGGTGATGGATTGCGACACCACCGGCATCGAGCCCGACTTCGCGCTGGTGAAGTTCAAGAAGCTGGCCGGCGGCGGCTATTTCAAGATCATCAACCGCGCGGTGCCGGAGGCGCTGCGCGTGCTCGGCTACAGCGAGGCGCAGATCGCGGAGATCGAATGCTATGCGGTCGGCCACGGCAGCCTGGGCCAGGCGCCCGGCATCAACCACACCACGCTGACCGCCAAGGGTTTTACGCCGGAAGCGATCGAGAAGATCGAGAAGGCGCTGCCGACCGCCTTCGACATCAAGTTCGTGTTCAACAAGTGGACGCTGGGCGAAGAATTCTGCCGTGATGTCTTGGGCGTCGCGGCCGAGGACTTCGCCTCCCCCACTTTCGACCTGCTCGCCCACCTCGGCTTCACCAAGCGCGAGATCGAGGCCGCCAATATCCATGTCTGCGGCGCCATGACGGTCGAGGGCGCGCCGCACCTGAAGTCCGAGCATTATTCGGTGTTCGACTGCGCCAATCCGTGCGGGCGCACCGGCAAGCGCTACCTGTCGGTGGAAAGCCACATCCGCATGATGGCGGCGGCGCAGCCGTTCATCTCCGGCGCCATCTCCAAGACCATCAACATGCCGAACGACGCCACGGTCGAGGACTGCAAGGCGGCCTATCTGCTGTCCTGGAAGCTGGCGCTGAAGGCCAATGCGCTCTACCGCGACGGCTCCAAGCTCTCGCAGCCGCTGCAATCGCAACTGATTGCCGACGAAGAGGAGGATGACGACGTCATCGAGGCCTTCATCGACAAGCCGCAAACGGCGCGGGTCTCGGCGCTGGCCGAGCGCGTGGTGGAGAAGGTGGTCGAGCGCATCGTGGTGATGCGCGACCGTGAGAAGATGCCGGACCGCCGAAAGGGCTATACCCAGAAGGCGGTGGTCGGCGGCCACAAAGTGTATCTCCGCACCGGCGAATATGACGACGGCCGGCTCGGCGAGATCTTCATCGACATGCACAAGGAAGGCGCGGCGCTGCGCTCGATCATCAACAATTTCGCGATCGCGGTGTCGCTCGGCCTGCAATACGGCGTGCCGCTCGAGGAATATGTCGATGCCTTCACCTTCACCCGCTTCGAGCCGTCTGGCCCGGTGCAGGGCAACGACTCGATCAAATACGCCACATCGATGCTCGACTACATCTTCCGCGAGCTGGCGGTGAGCTATCTGGAGCGCTTCGACTTGGCCCACGTCGATCCGAGCGAAACCGGCTTCGACGCACTCGGCAAGGGCGTCGCGGAAGGCCGGCCGGCGCCGGGCGCTTCGCATTACGTGTCGAAGGGCCTGACCCGCAGCCGCACCGACAAGCTCTCGGTGGTGAGCGGCGGCAGCTCCGGCAATGTCACGGCAATCGGCAGCGGCACGGCGCGCGGCGAAGTCTCGGGCGCGGTGGCGCTCAAGGCCGAGCCCGAGCAGCGGCTGTCACCCGCGCAGGCGCTGGAAACCCAGCATTGGACCAATGCCGACGCCCGCGCAGTGGCCGCCGACAAGCGCGCCGAAGCCAAGGCCAAGGGCTATGAAGGCGAAGCCTGCGGCGAGTGCGGGAATTTCACTCTGGTGCGCAACGGCACCTGCCTGAAATGCGACACCTGCGGCGGCACGACGGGGTGTTCGTGACGTCTTAGGACGAAGCTCGTGACGACATTGGAGGGCGGCCAAACGGCCGATCTTCTCGTATTTCGCGGACACGTCTTCCTCAATGCGTCGGCACGCGCGCCTTGACTGAATAGAACGACGGGCTGCCGATGGCGATGATGTTCGCGTCGACCAACTGCGGCGGCGCGTTGGCCGCCAGCCCGAAAAAGAAGGTCGTGTTCTTGATGTCCGGCGGGCCGGAGAGACACAGCGGCGTACTCAAGGTGAACTCGATGACATTGCCGCTCTTCTCCGCCGACTTCAGCCCGATGGTGCCAAGCCCACCGGTGGTGATGACGAAAATGTCGGCCGGTTGGTTGTTCTTATACGGCAGCTTCACCACCGGCCCGAAATTGAGCACCATGCCAGTAATGCAGTCGGCGGAGCCCTGCGCCTGGGTCAAGCTGATGCGATAGACGTAGCCGGTATTGGGAAAGGCCGGCGTGCCCGCCGCGCTGTTGTAGATGCGCGATTGCAGCCAGGCGGTGCCTGGCGTCTCGATGAACGGCAGGCCGATCACGCCGGTGCTGTCGCTGACCGTGATCGTGCAGCTCGGCTGGAACACGCAATTGACCGCCGGCGCATTGACTTCGACGATGGTCAGCGGCTGGGCGGCCAGCGGCGTCGCCATCATCACGCACGCAACAGTCGTTCCAAACATCCTGGACATGCGGCCCTCCCCTGAGGTCGCGGCCATCGCCGCTACCTGAGACTAACCGCCCCTCAAGGCAACGCAAGGTTGTCGCGGTCTAATTTCTCTTGTCATCCCACTTGAGCAGACCTTCGGGGCAGGCATAATGCGGCGGCACCTTTGGCCCCGAACAGAAAGCGCCGACATGACCCGCAACAACATCGTCTATCTCATCGTCGGCGCGCTCGTCGTGGTGGTCGCCGTGCTCGGCTATCAGCTCTATCAGGACCGCAAGGAGCCGAAGGGCGTGCAGCTCAATGTCGGCCCCGGCGGCATATCGATCGAGAAGAAATAATACGCGCTGGGGAAAACACGCGGATGAACGCCACCGCTGCGGCTTCGGCCGTTGTGGGCCGCGCATATGGCGCTGCATTGCACGCTGAAACCCGGGCAAAACGCCGTCCGCGAAACTATTAACCCCTGCGCGAGCTGTACGCCCGTTCATGGAACGGATGCGCCGATTGACCGTTAGATTACAGGGCGATTCCCTCGTCCAGGAGGAACCACGATGTCCAGACTTGCCTTGTTGATGGCTATCGCCGCGGCCTCGGCCGTCGGACTGATGGCGAACCGCGCCGAGGCGACGGTGTTGAGCGATCCGGCTGCGCTGCGCGCTGCGGCCGCCGACACGCAACTTACCGAGCCGGTGCACTGCCGCCCGGGCCGGTGGCACCACCGGGCGCGGCCGAACGACGGCTGCTATCGCCGGGTGATCCGGCCGCGGGCCTATTATTACGGACCCGAGCCTTACTATGGCGGCCCGGGCTACTACTACGGCGGCCCGGGCTACTACTACGGCGGCCCGCGCTTCTACGGCCCCGGCATCTCGTTCGGCTTCGGACCGCGCCGCGGCTGGGGCTGGTAGCCCACGGTAGCGACTGAAGTAGTGACTGAACATGACGAAGCCCCGGCCCAACGCCGGGGCTTCTTGCTTTTTGCATTGCAAATTTTGGTTCGACCCTGCCGCGCGCGGCCACGCGGAACTTTCCGTGTCATCGCCGGTTTCTCGCACACCCCGCCGATGAGGCGGCGCGACAGCATGGAGGCTGCAATGCACAGTTTGATTTATCTCATTGGTCTCATCGTTGTGATCATGGCCGTTCTCTCCCTGTTCGGCTTGCGCTGATTGCTCCGGCCGACGCCGGGAAAGGAAATGCCATGTCACTCACCGACACGCGCGCCGCGCCGCTCGCGGACGAGAGGATTCATTATGTGCAATGGGGCCCGATTTTCGCGGGCGCGCTGGCGGCCGCAGCGCTGGCCTTTGTGCTGCACAGTTTCGCGGCCGCCATCGGCATCGCCGTCAGCTCCACTGCGCCGACTTGGCGCGACGCCTCGGTGGCCTTGTGGATCCTCACCGGCCTCTACCTCGTCCTGGTGGCGCTGGCATCGTTCGGACTGGGCGGCTACGTAGCCGGCCGCACCCGTGCGCGGCTTAGCCTCAGCAATCCTGACGAGATCGAATTCCGCGACGGCACCCATGGCCTGCTGGTTTGGGCGCTCGCCATCGTCATCACCGCATTCCTGGCCTGGGCGACGGTGCAGTCGGTGACGCGGCTGGCGGCGCCAGCAGGCGGAGGCGCCGGAACCTCAGCCTCGGTCGCTGGCGAGAATATCATCGCCTACGATCTCGACCGGCTGTTTCGCTCCGAGCGGCGTCCGGCCAATGTGGACCTGACTTATGCGCGCTCGGAAGCCGCGCGCATTCTGCTCACCGCCGCCGGCCATAGCGGCACGACCGCCGAAGACCGCGCCTATCTCGCACGCCTGACCGCAAGTACCACCGGTATAGCTCCGCCCGAGGCCGAGAAACGGGTCGAAACCGTCATCGCCAGCGCCCGCAACAATATCGCTCGCGCCCGCCGCAGCGCCGTAATCCTGGCCTTCATGGCCGGCGCCGCCGCCCTGCTCGGCGCCGCTGTCGCCTGGTTCGCCGCTGGCGAGGGCGGACGTCACCGCGATCAGGGCGTCGCTCCATCCATGCAATGGAGCTGGCGGCGACTTGCACGGTGAGATTTGACGTCAGCAACTAGCGCAAAACATGGGACCGGGTGGCGCCGGCATAGCGCCACCCGGTCCTGTCTCAACCAGCATCATCAGTCAAACCGGAAGAAGCCGAACGGCGAGCGGCGTACGACCGGCGGCGCTTCCTCTTCGACCACAATGCGGACCGCCCCGCGCCCTTGCCGCGGCGCAGCCTCGTCCTCGTCGTCATCCTCTGCCACGCGCGAGCGCGCGGCTTTCTTCTTACCCTTTGGCGGCGCCGCCTCTTCTTGCGTCACAGCCCGCGAACGTTGCGTTGCCGGAGCGGCGCGCTCGGGGAGCGGCTCGCGCACAATCACTTGCTCACGCCGCTCGCCACCGAACACCAAGCCGAAGAACCCGCGCCGTTCCTCCGCGGGCTCCGTCACCGTCGCCTCGATGGTGCGACCCTCACGCGGCGGAAGCAGCGTGGCCGCCGGCGGAGCGGAACCGTTGGTGCTTGCCGGCGCCGGCTGGTCATTGCCCGGCCGTTTGGCTGGCTTTTTCTTCTTGCCGGCATCTCCCGCCTTCACAGCCGGCTCGATGGGCGACGCACCAGCCGTGTTCATGGGAGGCTGTGCGGGCTGTATGGCCTGTGCCGGCTGGGACGGATCAATCCGCGCCGGTTCCACCTTCTGCACGTATGGCTTCGCCGGATCGGGCGGTGCTTGCACCGTCGTGCTCGTAACCGGAGCGGGAGCCTGCGCAGGCGCCGCTGCCGGCGCTGAAGGCGCTGCCGGCGCGGGCGTAATGCGGGTCACCACCGGCGCCTGCGCTGGAGGCTCAATGGGCGCGGGCGAAGCGGCCGGCGGCGCCGCCGCGGTTGACGTGTCGCGCTGCGGCTCCGGCGCATTCCGGTTGGGGCATTTCTGGTCGAGCCAATCCTGATAGCTGCAAGGCTGGATGCGGCCGACCGGCGATTCGGCGAGCGGCGACGATGCCTCCGAACGTCCCGCCGACTGGACGACCGCCGGCTGCTCGCTCTTGGCAGCGATCCGATTGCGGGACGCCGGGTCGTCACGCAGCGCGGCCACGATGGCGAACACGCTCACCCCGCCGATCAGCGCGCCGAGGCCGGCTGCACCGGCGCCCAGATAGAGTCCCCAGCGGGTGCGTTCGGCGCGGTGCTCACCGGAGAACTCCTGCCACGCGACGTCTTTGCTATCGTCGATTTTGCTTGTGCTGTCGTGGATAGGAGGGGTGTCGATGCGATTGATGTCGTCGGCTGGCGACATGGTGCGACCTCTTGGTTGCCGGCCCCCTGCAGCCGGATGCTCATATCGAGAACGCGGGAATTGGAGGGGTGTTCCGTGTTTCCATCGCGCGGGCAAGCGTCGCGGGCTGAGAGCAGGCAAGCGTCGCGGGCTGAGAGCAGGCAAGCGTCGCGTGCTGAGAATTTCGCGAATCGCTCGACCTGGAGAATTTCGCCGCCCGAACTGCCGCCGGTGGAGCCCGACCGAACACCGGGCGCATGAGTGGATAGCAGCAGTGGATAGCAGCGTGTCAGCCACATCCACGTTGGCAGTTACCAAGTGGAATGCCACTCGCGCCGCTGCGGCTGAACGCGTCTGCCTTGATATGGCGCGGCATAGGCACGTTCCGGAATATCCTCGAGGTCGCGGTTGCGTTGGCGCGCGCGGTTCTCCTGCGGCCGCTGTTTCTCGGAGGTCGCCGTAGAGTGGCCGCGTTTGATCTTCGCGGCATTGGCAGCGCTTGCGCCGTGGGTCGCAACCAGTTCGGTCTGTCGCGGAGCGTCATGGGGAAGCAGGCGCACGGTTTGATTGCCGGGGCGGGAGAGACATTTGCTTTCGATATAGGGCCAAGTCTGCTCCTGGCATTTCACCGTGCGGACCGCAGGGGCGGTGCCGGTGGACGATGAAATCGATGACGTCAAATTGGACGACGATCTATTCGATTCTTGGGTGACGGCGGCATCCGCCGAGCCGACGAGAGATATTTCCATGTCCTTTGCCGGCCCCGCGGTGAGCGCAACCAGGGCGACGGCCGCCAGCGCAGCGCCGATCCCGGCGCCGATCAGACCGAGACGGGCGTGGCGGTGCACGCTTGCCGAAGGCCGGAAATACCCGAATTCCGGGTGCAACTCCTGCAAGGAACGCATGTCGACCTCCTTAACGGCCGGCGCACGCCGGATTGGATATCACGTTGGAAACGCTCCAACGGGCGCGATGTTCCTGTCGCTGTGGAGCAGCCGCTCTAGCTCGTGTATCGTGGCAGAATCACCGATCAGCAGGCCAACGTTCATTCCATGTTGAGCAGGATTTTGAAGGACCTCGGCATCACCTCGGTGCTCTGCCTGGGTGAGCGGTTGCTCGAGCGCTTGTTGCTTCCCGGGCTGCACCGTTTGCCGAGTCGCATGGCCGCCGCCGATCCTACGCGCGTGGACGATGCGACAACATTAATTGCCGAGTGGCTCGGCCTGCTGGCAATGGTCTGGGTCTTCGTCGGCGCACTTTATGCCATCGGATGGCTCACCCGCCGCCCGCTCAAGCCGCAAGCAACCATGCTGGTGACGAGCGTGCTGCTGGCGATCGTGTTCGGCGGCGCTTTTGCGCAGTGGACCACGATGCCGGTGCTGCCGCCGCGGTGACGCCCGGCCGGATCGCCAACCAGGCCCTTAGCGACGTGCCTTGATCGAACGACACAAGCGAAGACCCCCGGGGAAGGCCCGGGGGGGTCTCGCACGTTACGCAACTGTGTCGGCTACTGCTGCGCCGGCGCCGGGTTGGCCGGAGCCGGAGCCTGCGGGCGCGCGGCCGGCGGCATATTCGACTGGCCGGTCGTCGACGGAGGCGTCGCGGTACTCGTTGTCCGCGGCGTGTCCGGCCCGCTGCTGAAGATGAAAAGCATTACTAGTACGACCACAGCGATACCTGCGATCCAGCCCCAGGTCGCGCTTGACCAGGATCCGCCGTCGGCGACCAAGTCGGGAGCGCCCAAGTCGGGAGCGCGCGATTTCGGGAGATTGGGGTCCCGATAGGTGGGGTCACGATAGTCGGTCATGGCTTTCTCCTCGGTTGAGCTGCCATGGGACGATAATTCCCGCCTGCCGCCGAAGGTTCCGCCGCTAACTGTTGCAACGGCCCGAACCGTCGCCCGAGTCAGGCGTTTTATATGGGAGATAAGCGCACGCAGCTCTGCCATGCCGTCCAGCGTCATTCGGACGTTTCGTTACGATCCTACGCGACGGGAACTCGCGATCACGTTCGTGAGCGGAAAGGTCTATGTCTATCGAGATGTGCCGCCGATGATCTCTAAGGCGCTGGCGCGCGCAACCTCGAGGGGCGCGTTCTTCAATGCGTTCATCCGCGACTGTTACGCCTTTGAACGCCGCACGCCCGCGTCGGCAGCCTGATTGCGGCGGCGGACCGCGCTTTAATGCGAGCGCCGGTGTGGGCGGAATTCCACGTCTTGCGGGCTGGCGGGATCGAACGCCTGGTCCACGTCGCGCACCAACTGCTCGAAGCGCTCGGCTTCATCGGCGAGACGGCGCCAGGTGGCAGCCATATCCATCAGCCGCGCGCGGTGATCGGACACACCGGCATCCACAGCCATCTGAACGCACGCGTCGGCAAATCGGCGGAATTCGTCAGGACCAGACATCACACACCCGTTTCTACTCCGGACATAACGCCAGAGCCTGGCTCTGGTTGCGCTGCCGCCGCCATTAGCCAGAGGTTTCGAACCAAGCCCGCGCCTATGCCAATCTAAAATCGACGAAAGACGAGTTCGATCAATGGCCTAAGCTCTAACATTATTCGCCGGAACCAAACCGCCGGCAGCACGTTGTGGTTAACGGTCGGTTGGAACATTCCCCAAGACCCCCCCGTTCCCGCAGACCGAACTCGGCCCCGCTTTTCGGGGCCTTTTCTTTGGACGCGCGCGGCGCTAGAGCATTTTCCGGCGAACCGGTTCGCCGCAGAAAATGCGATGAATGCAAAGAATCTAGAGCCTGATCCGATTCAACTTGGATGGATCCGGCTCTAGGATGACGCCGGCACCATGGCTTCGCACCATGGCTTCAAAGTGCCAGCCGGGTTTCACCATGCCGATGGATCGCAGAACGCTCCTTGTCCTGGTTGCCGGCTCGCTTGCGCAACCTGCCGTTGCCCAGACGCCCGCCATGACCAGGATCACCGCTTACGCTTTTTCGTTCCCCGGCATCGACGGTCGCGATATCCGGCTCGCGGACTACGCCGGCCAGCCGATCCTGGTGGTCAACACCGCATCGCTGTGCGGATACACGCCGCAATACACCGGACTGCAACAGCTCTGGAACCGCTACAAAGAGCAAGGCCTGATGATCGTCGGCGTTCCCTCGAACGACTTCGGAGGCCAGGAGCCCGGCAATGCGGCAGAGATTCTGAAAACCGTCCAGGGTGATTACGGCGCAAGTTTTCCGCTCGCCGCCAAGACACAAGTGCGCGGCGAGGGTCTGCACGCCTTCTACAAATGGGCCGCCGCCGAGCGTCCGCTCGAGGCGCCGCGCTGGAATTTTCACAAATACCTGATCGGCCGCGATGGTCGCATCGCCGCGGTGTTTCCCACCGCGATCGAGCCGATGGATGCGCGCGTGCTGACTGTCATCGCCAGGGAGCTGCCGCCCCTCAAATAGGTTGCCCCGCACGGGGCACGGTCCTCGATAAGGGCATTCCCGCGAACCACATGCCGCTATTGGCGTTGTCTACAGCCAGTGGACTGGGCAGGCTGGCATCGCGCGGGGAAGGCGCTAAACTGGCTGCCCGCTCGCTGCTATGTCGTTTTTCGAGTTTTCATGACCTGACAAAGGACCGCCACCCATGAATACGCTCATCAGCATTCTCATCACTTTTCTCGTCGTCATTCTTGTCCTTTACCTCGTCAATATGCTGCCGATCGATGGCCGCGCGCGGCAGATCGTGCGAGTGATCGTGATCGTGATCGGCATCATCTCGCTGCTGAAATATCTGGCGGTGTTCTAGCCGCTCGATGTCCGGTCCGGCCCGTATCGAAGGTTACGCCATCGTATCGGCGGACGGTATGTTGGCCGATGCCGATCGCCGAATGCCGGACGGTTTGAAGGTGGCGGCCGATCAGCGGTTCTTTCAAGGCAGTCTCGACCGCGCGGCGGCCATCGTCCACGGCCGGCATTCGCACGAGGGCGGCCCGCGGGCGGCGCAGCGGCACCGGTTGGTGGTGACGCGCGCAGTTCCGAAGCTCGCGCCCGATCCATCGCACCCGAATGCGCTGTTATGGAATCCGCAAGGCGCGTCGCTGGCGGAGGCTTGGGCCGCGCTCGCTCGGCCGGATGGTGAACTCGCGGTGATCGGCGGTCCGGAGGTCTACCAGCTGTTTCTCGATATCGGCTACCACGCCTTCCACCTGACACGTGCGCCGCGTGTCCGCTTGCCGGGCGGCCGACCGGTCTTTCCCGGGATCGGGCCCGATCACACGCCGGAGGATTTGCTGGCCGGCGCCGGCCTCAAGCCGGGGCCGCCACGGATGTTCGACCCTGCCGCCGACGTGACGCTGGTGACTTGGCGGCGTGACTTGGCGGCGTGACTTGGCGGCGTGACGACCCGGCCGCCTAGAGCCGGACGGCACGCAGGACGAGATACACCACCGCCATGCCGCCGGTGGCGAGGGCGCTCCAGCCGGGATGATCGCAAAGATCGCGCGACAACGAGCACACGTCCCTCGCCCAAGGCGAGCCATAGCCGTGGACGCCCGCGACGTAGAAGGCGGCGGTGGCGACACCGAAAATGATCAATAGACCGAGAGCCAGCGCGGACATCGGCGGTCCCTGCCCCGCGATTCGCTCACATTATAGCCTGCAACGGCCCACAGTAGAATCCCGCAAGGGAGCCAGCCACCCCAGCCGCCGCGCTTGGCGCGACCCCTGGAGGCATCAAAATACAGTTGACGAATCAGGGACATGATGACGAACTAGCGTCGATCAATCGATGCAGCCGGCGGCGTATGAGAGGCTGACATTCCGTTCCTCCCCCGCGTGGCGTGATAAACTTGGGCGGCCCTTGGGCCGCCCTTCCTTTTTTTGGCCTCCCGTCATGGAGCCCAGCGCGCCCGGGACCGCTGCGCAATCGTTTTTTCACCGTTGCAGGTCATGTTGGGGAGGTTCCATAGCACCGGCTCGTCCCATGACCACCCGCTCGTCACTGATCGACGACCTTGAACGCGCCCTTGCCGCCGGGACCAACGCGCAGCGCATCGCCATGCTGTCGCGCATCACCGACCTTTTCATCGCCGACGCCAATCGCTACTCGGCCGACCAGATCGATCTGTTCGACGAGGTCATCGGCAAGCTCGCCACCGCGATCGAGGCAAAGGCGCGCGCCAAGCTGGCGATCCGCCTGGCCGAGGTGCCGAATGCCCCGGCCGGAGTAATCCGATTGCTGGCCTTTGACGACGACATCGAAGTGGCGCGGCCGGTGTTGAGCGACTTCGAGGGATTCAAAGCCGCCGATCTGGTCGAGAATGCGAAAAGAAAGAGCCAACTTCATCTAGCGGCCATTTCCGAGCGCAAATCCCTGAGCGAGGTGGTGACCGACGTATTGGTGGAGCGCGGCGACCGCCACGTCGTAACATCCGTCGCGAAAAATCCCGGCGCGCGCTTTTCCGATGCCGGTTTCCGGATGTTAGTGAAACGCTCGTCCGGCGACGAAGCCCTGGCGATGCAAGTCGGCGCCCGGCGCGACCTGCCGCGCCCGCACTTTCTACGGCTGCTCGACCAAGCCTCGGCGGCCGTCCGGGCGCGCCTGGCTGCGGAGCATCCGGCAGCGACCGGTACGGTCGAAAGCGTGCTCCGCGAAGTGGTCTGCGACATCCGCAGCGAGACCCGCGAAGTGTCGGCCGACTATGCCTCAGCTCGCCTCGAGGTGGAGGCACTGAGCCGCGCCGGGCTCCTAGGAGAAGCCGAGGTTTACGACTTTGCCCGCGACCTGCGGTTCGAGCAGACCGCTGTCTCGCTGTCGCTGCTCTGCGACATTGAGATCGATGCCGTGGAGCGTGCGCTGCACGACCCGCACCATGAGATGGCGCTCATTCTGGCCAAGCTCGCCGGCTTCTCCTGCAAGGGGGCCAAGGCGATCTTGCTGTTGAAAACCGCCGGGCGCGGAATCTCCACGCACGACCTCGATCATGCGCTGCGCAGCTATGACAAATTGCAGCCAGACACCGCCCAACAGGTGCTCAGCTTCTATCGCACGCGCGTGACGAGCCCGATCGTTGCACAACCGGCGCTCGCCGCGGCCGGCTGACGAGGGCTGCGGCTATCGCCGTTGTTTGCGCTGGCGGCCGGCCGGAGGGGATGCAGGACGGAGCCAGGGATTGAGCGAGCACGAGCCTCCGAACCCGGAGGTGCGAGCCAGGCACTGCTGCAGCGAATGGTAGTCGCATTCCCAGGTGCCGTATTCATTCAACGTCGCGCACCAGGGCGCGTGATGGTACGCGTGCGACACGCCGCGTGCATCGAACGCGGCCGCTCCGAGCAAGACGCCGGCCGCGATCGCAAGGCGTAAGGCCGACGAAATAAACGGGCGAGAATGATTGGTTGGCATAACGGCTACCTTATTTGGGCACGGCGCGACTTGGGCGCGACTTGGGCGCGACTTGGGCTTATCACTCGGTCTTAGGCTTCGCACGGAAAACCGCCGATTTACCCGTTGGTTCCTGCGCGGGACGCGGGTGAGCGCCGGGTCGACCGGCAACGCTCGCACCAAAGCAAAGCGCCCTCCGGCCGGAGGGCGCCTGCAGTTTTTTCCGAGCGATCAGCAGTAGCGGCGAGAGACCCGATACCAATCGCCGTAGCGGTCCTGGACATAGCAATCGCCGCGCCACCAATAGTAGCCGCTGCGCCGCCGCTGACCTTCCGCCGCAATGCTGGCGCCGACGCCGGCGCCGATCAGAGCGCCGATGGCGGCGCCGCTACCGCGGCCGGTGACCCCACCGCCGATGATGGCGCCGGCCGCACCGCCGAGGATCGCGCCGGCCAGCGGATCCTGCGCTGAAGCCTGTTGTGTGGGCATGAGTGTCGCGAACGTCAGCAGCGCGAAAGCGGCTGCAACGGTGCGAATCATCATTATGTGCTCTCCTTCTGCAAAATCCACCCGGCCGCTGTTTACGCGTTTTTGGCCAATTTTACAATGCCGGCGCGGCTATCGGCGGCCGCAAGCGGGTCCCGCAGGGTGCCGGCCGCCGCTTGGCGAACGAAGAAACCGTCGCTGGCAGCTCAGCGCTTTCGCGCGCGGGCGACCAGCTCTGCAATGAAGCGCGGCAGCGCGAATGCCGCCTTGTGGACCTCGGGCGTCCAATACTTGGTCGAGAACCGGCCGGCCTTGCGAAAGCGCTCGGCGACGGTCTTGAGCGGAGTGTCGCGCAGCCGCTTGTTGTCGCTGGCAAAGCCCATGGCCATGTGCCCACCGACATAGGTCGGTATGGCGGCGACGTAACAATTGGCGTCGGCGAACAGCTTGCGGAAATGACCGACGGTGGTGGTCAGTTCGCCCGACTGCATGAACGGAACGCCGTTCTGGGTCACCAGGATGCCGCCCTTGGCCAGGCAGCGTTTGCAGGCCTTATAGAACTCATAGGTGAACAGCACGGCGCCGGGACCCTGCGGGTCGGTCGAATCGACAATAATGACATCGAAGCGGCGGTCGGTCTCGGCGACGTATTTCATGCCGTCGGCGATGACGAGATCGAACCGCTTGTTGCGGAGAACCGGACCGGTGAATTCGGGAAAATGCTCCTTGGAGAATTCCACCACCGAGGCGTCGATCTCGACCTGAGTGACCCGCTTGACCGACTTGTGCTTCAGCACCTCCTCGGCGATGCCACAATCGCCGCCGCCGACGATCAGCACCTCCTTCACCTTGCCGTGGGCGAAGATCGGCACGTGGGTCATCATCTCGTGGTAGACGAACTCGTCACGGGTGGTGACCTGGGTAGCCCCGTCGAGCATCAGCATCTTTCCGAAATGCCGGTGCTCGAACAAAATCAAGTGCTGATGCTCAGTCTGCATCTCGTACAGCACACGCTCGACCTCATAGGTCATGCGGAAGCCCAGCTCGTCGAACAAAGTCTCCGGAATCCAGCGCTTCTCGGCCATGGGGGTCCTCATAAACAAACGGCCGGGCGGGACCCGGCCGTCATCGCATTTCCGGCAATCGGCGGCAGGCTGTTCAAGTCAGCCTGTCCGCCCGCGCAACAGTTCGTCCACCCCGATCTTGCGCGGCTTGAAGGCCTCACGCAGCACGGGAATGCAGGCGTCCGGCTCGGCATTGCCGCACATGAACACATCGAGCGCGGCGTAGCCATTCTCCGGCCACGTGTGGATGGAGATGTGGCTCTCCGCCAGCACCGCCACCCCGGACACGCCGTTCGGCTGGAAGTGATGCAGATGGATATGCAGCAGCGTGGCGCCCGCGGCATCCACGCAACGGCGCAGCGTAGTCTCGATCAGGTCGATATCATCGAGACCCTGGGCTCCGTGCAAATCGACGATCAGATGCACGCCGGCGCATCGCACGCCTTTGCGAACGGCAAAATGATCGGCGCGTTCTTCCGCCGGCACCGGCGCGACGACGGCAACCGAAGGCGTCTTCTTTCGGGCGGTACTTGGAAGCCCCAAGCCCTTCCCCGATCGCAAGAGGGCGGTCTGGCGCATTGCGTCCTCCCCAACCAGAGATCCAAACCCGAGGGCCGGCGAACCCGACGCCACGGAAACGAATGCCGCTCGATCAGCTCACGCGTGGACTGATCACAGCGGCTGTTCCCAAATAAGCACCACGTCCCCGGAGTCAAGAAGATTCTACGGCAAGTGGTTTGGAAACCGTTGTCGAGGAAGTGTGCGCGGCTGGCGATCGAAAGCCGAGAGTCGGTCTCACCGATTCGTCAAGTCCCGAGCGCGCTCGAGCAGTGGATGGCGCATCGCCTCAGCCGCGCTTGTCGGGAAGATTGAGCCGGATGTGCAGGTCGCGGAGTTGCTTCTGGCTGACTTCCGAGGGCGCGCCCATCAGCAGGTCCTCCGCGCGCTGGGTCATCGGAAACAGCGCCACTTCCCGCAGATTCTGCTCATGGCAGAGCAGCATGACCATGCGGTCCACGCCCGCCGCCATGCCGCCATGCGGCGGCGCGCCGTAGCTGAAGGCGCGGTACATGCCGCCGAAGCGCGCTTCCAACTCCGCTTCGTCGTAGCCGGCGATGGCGAAGGCCTTTTTCATGATCTCCGGCGAATGGTTGCGGATGGCGCCGGAGGCGATCTCATAGCCGTTGCACACCATGTCGTACTGATAGGCATCGATGGTCAGCGGATCGCGCGAGGTGAGCGCCTCCAGCCCGCCTTGCGGCATCGAGAATGGGTTGTGGGAAAAATCGACCTTCTTCTCGGTCTCGTCCCATTCGTACATGGGGAAATCCACGATCCAGGCCAGCGCGAAGCGATCCTTGTCCACAAGGCCGAGTTCCTCGCCGATCCGCGTGCGCGCAGCGCCGGCCAGCTTGGCTGCGTCGGCCTCCTTGCCGGCCGCGAAGAACAGCGCGTCGCCCGGTTTGATGCCGGCTTTGGCGGCGAGCTTGGCTTGGATGTCGGCCGGAATGAACTTGGCAATCGGGCCTTTGCCGCCGTCAGCTTCGAAGACGATGTAGCCTAGGCCAGGTGCGCCCATGTCCGTGCGCGCCCAATCGTTGAGCTTATCGAAGAACGAGCGCGGCTGTGCGGCCGCGCCGGGTGCCGGGACGGCGCGCACCACCCCGCCGGCTTTGATGACGTTCTTGAAAGCATTGAAGGTAACGCTCGGAGCGTTGAACTCCTCGGTTACGTCGGCAATGACCAAGGGGTTGCGCAGGTCGGGCTTGTCGGTACCGTATTTGTGCATCGCATCGCGGTGGGTGATGCGCGGCAGGGTCGGCGTCACCGGCCAGCCACCGGCGAATTCCGCAAACGCGCCGCGCAGCACCGGTTCCATGGCCGCGAACACGTCGTCCTGGGTGACGAAGCTCATCTCGATGTCGAGCTGGTAGAATTCCCCCGGCAGCCGGTCGGCGCGCGGGTCTTCGTCGCGGAAGCAGGGCGCGATCTGGAAATAGCGGTCGAAGCCCGAGACCATGAGTAGCTGCTTGAACTGCTGCGGCGCCTGCGGCAGCGCGTAGAACTTCCCCGGATGCAGGCGCGACGGCACCAGGAAATCGCGCGCGCCTTCCGGGCTCGATGCAGTCAGGATTGGGGTCTGGAACTCGAAAAAGCCCTGCTCCTTCATCCGCCGCCGCAGCGAATCGATGATCGCCCCGCGCTGCATGATGTTCCGGTGCAAGCGTTCGCGGCGCAGGTCGAGGAAGCGGAATTTGAGCCTGATGTCCTCGGGATATTCCTGGTCGCCGAACACCGGCAGCGGCAGCTCGCCGGCCGGTCCCAACACTTCGATCTCGGTGATGAAGACCTCGATGGCGCCCGTGGCCAGATCCAGGTTCTCGGTTCCGGCCGGGCGCTTGCGCACCTGGCCGTCGATTCGCACCACCCATTCCGACCGCAGCGGCTCGGCCGCCTTGAAGGCAGGCGAATCCGGATCGGCGACGACCTGCGTGAGGCCATAGTGGTCTCGTAGATCGATGAACAGCAGTCCGCCGTGATCGCGGATACGATGGCACCAGCCGGCAAGCCGCACGCTTTGGCCGATATCGCGCTCGCGCAAAGCGCCGCAGGTGTGGGAACGGTAGCGATGCATGATGAAAACAGCTTCCAATGAAGCGCGGAAAGGGTCATGTGGCGGGGGGCTTGTCAAGAACGCGGAACAGGGCGCAGGTGCCACCCTGCCGGCGCTGTTAAGCCCTGATAATGCGCCCCCGATGCCTGTGGGGTGGAGGCAGTGCCTACCCTGACAAGCGCATCCCGCTACGCTATTGAGCCGCCATGCAGCCGATCACCAACAGCAACGAACTGGCCGAAGTCTGCGCCCGCCTGGCGGAGCATCCGTTCGTGACCGTCGACACCGAATTCCTGCGGGAGACCACCTATTATCCGAAACTCTGCGTGGCGCAGCTGGCCAGCACCGAAGAAGCGTTCGTCATCGACGCGCTCGCCCCGGACCTCGATCTGGCGCCGTTCTACGCCTTGATGGGCAACGAGAAGGTCATCAAGGTTTTCCACGCCGCCCGCCAGGACATCGAGATCGTCTGGCACGAGGCCGGCATCCTCCCCCACCCGATCGTGGATACCCAGGTCGCCGCCATGGTGCTGGGCTATGGCGACTCGATCTCCTACGACCAGCTGGTGCAGCGGATCACCGGTGACACCCTCGACAAGTCGCACCGCTTCACGGATTGGACCCGGCGGCCGCTGAGCGAGGCGCAACTCGTCTATGCGGTCTCCGACGTGACCCATTTGCGCGATATCTATCTCAATCTCTCCGCCGACCTCGACAAGCGCGGACGGACCGAATGGGTGCAGGAGGAGATGAAGATCCTCACCTCCCCCGACACCTATCGGATGGAGCCGGAGCGCGCCTGGGAACGCATGAAGACCCGCGTGCGCAAACCCAGGGAGCTGGGCGTGCTGATGGAGGTGGCGGCCTGGCGCGAGCGCGAGGCGCAGACGCGGAACGTGCCGCGTGGGCGCGTGATCAAGGACGACGTGGTCGGCGACATCGCGGTACAGGCGCCGACCACCGTGGAGCGGCTCGGGGGACTGCGCTCGCTACCCAAGGGCTTCGAGCGGTCGAAATGGGGCGAGGCCATCGTCGAGGCGGTGCAGCGCGGGCTTGCCATCGACCCCAAGACGCTGCCGCGGCTCGACCGCCACCGGCAGGTCGGCAACGGGCAGGCCACCGTCGAATTGCTTAAGGTGCTGTTGCGGATGACGTCCGAGACCCATGCCGTCGCCGCCAAGGTGATCGCCACGGTGGACGATCTCGACCGGATCGCAGCCGACGACGATGCCGACGTGCCGGCTTTGCACGGCTGGCGGCGCGATCTGTTCGGCGAAAAGGCGCTCGCGCTCAAGCACGGGCGGCTGGCGCTGGCGATCGAAAGGAACCGGGTGGTGGCGGTGGAGCGCGAATAACGCGGTTCAGCCGGCTTCCATCACCGGCTCGCGACCGATCAGGCGGGCCAGTTGCCGCAACCGCACGAATACGCGTTCGCCGGCCAAGTCCTCAAGCCCCTTGCCGAACCGCAGCACCAGCCGGCCGCGCGTGACAACCAGCGGGGTCCTCGGCAGTACACCGGGCATTGACGCCGAGACCAGATAGGCGACGCGCAGGGCGGCGCCCAGAACGCGCGCCCGGTCAAGCACGCGGCTAGAGGCGAGTTCGCGCATCCGCGGCGACAGTTCCTCATCGACCAGGCCGACATGGCGAAAGAACACGGCAAGCGCCAGGAAGGTACGGCCGGGATGGTCAATGGCGACAAAAGCAGCATTGGCGATGATATTGAGCGACTGCTCGCCGCGATAATCAGGATGCGCCCGCCAGCCGATATCGGCCAGCAGACAGGCGGCATGACGCAGCCGCCGCTCCTCCGCAGTCTCGTCCAGTCCCGAGGAATCCGCGAAACGGTCTGTCCAAGCTATCAGCTCGGCGCCGTGGGCGGGCGAACGTGAACGCAGCACATTGAGCTCACCCGCGGCGGTGAGCAACGGATCCTTGTGGCGCTCTTGCGCAGGGAGCAGCGAGTATAGCAATCCCTCGCGTACCCCCATGGCGGAGATCACCACGTCCTTGGGCCGCCCGATCCGCAATACGTGTTCAAGCACCAGCGCGGCATAGGGCAGCAGCGGACGCCGGGCATCGGTGACCACCTCGATCTGCGACAGCGTTTCCGGATGCACCCGATGGGCGAGGCTCGCGAATTCGTAGGCCTCCCGCGCCGGAATGACGTAGCCGTGCATGACATGCAGCGGGTAGCCCTTCTGCCACATGTGCAGACGGGCGAGCGCGCGCCAGGTGCCGCCGATGGCGTAGAAGGTGCGGCCCTTGGCGGCTTTCAACAGGTCGACGCCTTCCAGCGCTTTGGTGACGATCTTCTCGGCCTTCTTGAGCGATTTTGAGGAAATGTCCTGCAGCGCCAGACCGCCGAGTGGCAGTGTGATTCCCGGATGGACGCGATGGCCATGGACTTCGGTCAATTCAAGCGAGCCACCGCCAAGATCGCCCACGATCCCATCCGGACGGTGAAATCCCGAAACCACGCCGAGCGCCGACAATTGTGCCTCGCGCTTGCCGGACAGGACCTCGATCTTGGTGCGGCAGATTTTTTGCCCTTCGCTGATGAAGACTTTGCCGTTGCTGGCATCGCGGCACGCCGCGGTCGCCACCACGAACAGCTTGGCCACTGCAATCCGGTCACAAAGGGCGCGGAACCGGCGCAGCGCTCCGAGCGCCTTATCGACGGCATCGGGGGCAAGCAGGCCGGTCGATTGCACCTGCCGGCCCAGGCCGCACAAAACTTTCTCATTGAAGATCGGGGTCGGGCTGCGCGTCATGCCCTCATAGACGACAAGGCGGACCGAGTTCGACCCGATGTCGATCACCGCCACCGGCGGGCCGTAGTCGAGACGGCCTTGGGCGCGCTCCCCCGCTTGCCGGCGGCGCTTAGCCGCGATCGAGCCTGCGGATGAGACTGCGCGGCGGCGATTCTTTGAGCGATTTGCCACGGCCTGAGAGACTCGGATTGGTCATGAAATATTTTTGAGCGTTGAACGGTTCCTCGCCCGCCGCCGCTTTTACGCGATTCGACCTGCCGTCAGGCAACAGGATCCAGCTCTGTTCATTGTCCTTGAAGTTGGCCACCATGATCTGATCCTGCACCTGCTCGTGCACGGTCGGATTGAGGATCGGGCACAAGACCTCGACGCGGCGGTCCAGATTGCGCGGCATCATATCGGCGGAGGAGATATAGACCGCGGATTTTGGATGCGGGAGCCCGTGCCCCATGCCGAAGCAATAAATGCGGCCGTGTTCAAGAAAGCGGCCAACGATCGACTTGACCCGGATATTTTCGGAAAGACCGGGCACGCCCGGGCGCAGGCAGCAAATGCCGCGCACCACGAGGTCGATGGCGACGCCCGCCGCCGAGGCCTGGTACAGCGCGTCGATGATATCGGGATCGACCAGCGCATTCACCTTCATCCAGATGGCCGCCGGGCGGCCGGCTTTGGCGTGCGCGATTTCCTGCGCGATGTGGTCGAGAATGCGCTGTCGCAGCGAAACCGGCGAAACCGCGAGCTTCTGCAGTTCGGCGGGCTCCGCATAGCCGGTGACGAAATTGAACACGAGACCGACATCGCGCGCGACCGCCGGATCGGAGGTGAAAAACGACAGGTCGGTGTAGATGCGCGCCGTCATCGGATGATAGTTGCCGGTGCCGACATGAACATATGACGTCAAAGCCCCGGCCTCGCGCCGCACCACCAGCGAGAGCTTGGCGTGGATCTTCAGTTCAATGAACCCGAACACCACCTGGGCGCCGGCGCGTTCGAGATCGCGCGCCCAACGGATATTGGCCTCCTCGTCGAAGCGCGCTTTCAGCTCCACCAGCGCCGTCACCGACTTGCCCGCTTCCGCCGCCTCGATCAGCGCCCGGATGATCGGCGATTCCGCCGAGGTCCGATAGAGCGTTTGCTTGATCGCAACGACATTAGGATCCCGAGCGGCCTGTTGCAGGAACTGCACCACCACGTCGAATGACTCGTAGGGGTGATGAACGATCAAATCCTTCTGGCGGATTGCTGCGAAGCAGTCGCCGCCCTGTTCCCGGATGCGTTCCGGAAAACGCGGATTGTAGGGCACGAATTCCAGATCCGGCCGGTCGACACCGGTGAGCTGCACCAATTCGCTGAGCGCAAGCATCCCGTCGACCACGAACAGCTCGTCGCCGCCGACCGCCAGCGCACGCGCCACGAAGCGCCGCAGCTCGGCCGGCATCGCCGCCTGCAGCTCAAGCCGGATCACCGATCCGCGCCGTCGCCGTTTGAGCGCCGTTTCAAACACCCGAACGAGGTCTTCCGCCTCTTCTTCGATTTCCACTTCCGAATCGCGAATGACCCGGAAGGCGCCCTGCCCTTTCACCACGTAGCCGGGAAACAAGCGGCCGATGAACAGCACGGTCGCTTGCTCGAGCGTGATGAGCCGTGCCGCAGACAATCCTTCGCCGGCAGGCAGCCGGATGAAGCGCTCGACCTTGCCGGGAATTCGGATCAGCGCATTCATTGCCTTGCCGTCGCTCGCGCGCGCCAGGGCCAGCGCCATGGTGAAGCCGAGATTGGGGATGAACGGAAACGGATGCGCCGGATCGATGGCGAGCGGGGTCAACAAGGGAAAGATATGGCGCAGGAAGTGATCCTCCAGCCACGCCTTCTCTTTCTTGGTCACATCAGGGCCGTCGACCAGCACGATTTCCTGTTCGGCGAGCGCTTGGCGAAGCTCCTGCCAGCGTTTCTGCTGGTCGCCTGCCAGCACCGACACCGCTTCCGAAATCCGCGTGAGTTGTTCAGCGGGCGTGAGACCGTCCGGACTCTTGCTGGTAATGCCGGCGCGCAACTGCGCCTTGAGGCCGGCGACGCGCACCATGAAGAATTCGTCGAGGTTGTTTGCCGAAATCGACAGAAACCGGATGCGCTCGAGCAGAGGATGCGAGGCGTTCTCGGCTTCCTCGAGCACGCGGCGATTGAAATGCAGCCAGGAAAGTTCCCGGTTGATGAAGCGGTCGGGGCTTGCGGCAAGCACAGGCGCAGGGGCAGGCGCGTCCACGGACCCCTCTGGGGCCGAGGAAGATACAGTTTCCTCAGCGATAACAGCTGCTTGTGCGCGATCTGCCATGAACCGAAATTTCGATTGGGAACATCATGGCCGCCATTCGTGACGGTCCTATGACATGACGCGCCCGTGCCGGGCGTTCCGTCAAGCCTCGTCGGCGCGCAAGACCTCGGCCGCCAGTACCCTGGTTAATGCGCGCTGCTGGCGCATCGCTTCCTGATCGAGCTTGGTAACAATGTCGCGCGCGGCCGCAAACGAGCGTTCGATCCGGGTGGCCACATAGCCGACCAGGGCCTCGTCGACGGCCAGCTGGCGATCGGCAAACAGCTTCACCAGGACCGCGCGCAGCAGGCCGTCGTCGGGAGCCGCCGTGGTCACCACAGGCAGCGCCTTCAAACGGGAACCAAGGTCACGAATCTCCAAGTCCCATCCGGCCGGCGGCGTACGCGCGGTGAGCAAAACGAACGCCTGTTCCTCCCGCACGAGATTGAGCAGATGAAAGAGCGCCCGCTCATCGAGGCCGCCCGGCGCTACGTCATCGACAACCAGCGCACCAGTGGCCAAGGCCATCGGTACCGCGGCCTGCTCAAGCAAATGGGCTGCGACCGATCTGGCCCCCGCCTCCGCCGCCCAGATGGCGGCGAGGTGGCTCTTTCCAGAGCCTTCAGGACCGACCAGCATCACGGCGCGATCTGGCCAATCGGGCCAGCTCTCGACCAGGGCCAGCGCCGCCGCGTTGGAGGGTCCGCTCAAAAAATCGTCGCGCGCGTAGCTCTCGGCATGATCGAGCGAAAGTGCAAGCTGGCGCGGAGCGCGACTGATGGGCACGGCGGTCAACCCGGCTTGCCGCCGGTATAGAGCGGGCTTGCCAGATACTTCCGCAGCGCAAAGCGCGACAGCACGCCGACCGCAGCCGCCAGCGGGACGGCGAGCAACAGCCCGACAAAACCGAACAAATACCCAAAGGCGAACATCGCAAAGATCAGCCACACCGGATGCAGGCCGACGCTTTGGCCGACAAGTTTCGGCGCAAGCACATTGCCTTCGACGAATTGCCCGACCATGAAAATACCGAGCACGATCAGGATCCATGTCCAGTCGGGCCAGAACTGCGCGATGGCGACGCCGAGCGACAGCACCAGCCCGGTCATTGATCCGACATAGGGGATGAAGCTGATGAGACCGGAGATCAGGCCAATCAGCAGCCCGAAATTGAGACCGACCAGCGACAACGAAACCGCGTAGAACGAGCCGAGAATGAGACAGACGGCGGTCTGGCCGCGGACGAAGCCGGCGATGGCGGTGTCAATCTCACGCGCCAGCGCATGCACTGTGTCACGGTGCGGCAGCGGCACCCATTTGTCTACGGTTGAGATCATGCGCGGCCAATCGCAGATCAGATAAAACGCCACCACCGGCGTCACCACCATCAGCGAAAACACCGAGATCAGCGCGCGACCGCCCGACCACAGCGAACGCAGGAACGCCGCCAGCCATCCCGCCCCTTGGGTGACCAGGTCTCCGATTGTCTTGCTCGTATCACCCGAGCCGATGACGCGGCCCAGCCACGGGCGGTTGGGGTCCGCCAGCAGCGCTTGCAGGCGTGTGACATAGCCCGGGATGTTGGAAATCAGCGCTGACAGTTGGTCGACCAGGATCGGGACGATCAGCAGGATCAGGAAAACGAAAGCCAGCACCACGATGCTCACGATGACAAGGGCCGCCAGCGTGCGGTTGAGACCGAGGCGCTCAAGCCGATTGGTCAGCGGATTGAGCAAATAAGCCAGCGCCGTGCCGGCGATGAACGGAAGCAGGATATCGCTCAACAGCCACAGCAGCAAAACGACCACGACGAAAGTCGCGATCCAAAACCTCAACTGCCGCTCAAAGCTCATCGCTTCCATCCGTGACCCAACGACCCGTCGGCCGCCGGCTCATTGCGGGGAATCCGCGACGTTCATATGGCGGACCCATTCGGCGACATAGAAGGCGACCGACAGCAAGGTCAAGGCGGCGACCAGCCCCACGAACAAGGTCAGCACCGGCCCGGCGTCGAACTGGTAGCCGCGCGAACCCAGCACCAGCAGCGCCAGCACGATCTGCGCGAGAGTATTGAGCTTGGAGACGAGCAACGGCTTGAGCGTAACTGGCTTGCCGACAACCCAGGACAGGATCACGGCGCTGACGATCATGATATCGCGCGAGACCACCAGGATAACCAGCCAGCGCGGTATCGCCTCGGCGATGCCGAGTGCTACATAGATCGAGACGATCATCGCCTTATCGGCCAGCGGATCCAGATAGGCGCCGAGCTCGGTCGCCATGCCGAAGCGCTTGGCCAGAAAACCGTCGATCAGATCGCTCAGCCCGGCAACCAGGAACAGCAAAAAAGCAATCTTCATGGCATCCGCGGTGATCGCCCAGACCATGACGGGCACCAGCAGAATGCGGGCAAGCGTAATGAGATTGGGAATACTCAAACCGGCGGCCCCAGCTCATGCGCCGGCCTGTTTCGGCGGACCGGCGCATGCTTCCTTCCAATTTCCAGTATAGCGGCGATCGAGCCATTGCACAGCGTGCGATTCCGCCGTACCACCCGGCCGCGAGCGAGACAACCGAATGGCCAGCAAAAATCCCCAAGGTCTCACCTATGCCGAGGCCGGTGTCGATATTGATGCCGGCAACCGCATGGTGGAGCTGATCAAGCCGCTGGTCCGCTCCACCGCACGCGCCGGCGCCGATGCCGAGATCGGTGGTTTTGGCGGCTTGTTCGACCTCAAGCGCGCCGGTTTTTCAGACCCGGTTTTGGTCGCCGCCACTGACGGTGTCGGCACCAAGGTCAAGATCGCGATCGAAACCGGCCGGCACGACACGATCGGCATCGACCTCGTCGCCATGTCGGTCAACGATCTTGTCGTTCAGGGGGCGGAGCCGCTTTTCTTCCTCGACTATTTTGCCTGCGGAAAGCTGGCGCCGGAGGTTGGCGCGCAAGTGGTCAAGGGCGTCGCTGAGGGTTGCCGGCAGGCAGGCTGCGCACTGATCGGCGGCGAAACCGCGGAAATGCCGGGCCTCTACCAGGCGGGCGACTACGATCTGGCCGGCTTTGCGGTCGGCGCGGCGGAACGCGGCACGATCCTGCCGCGCGACGGCATCGCAGCCGGCGATATCGTGCTCGGCATCGCGTCATCGGGCGTGCATTCGAACGGTTATTCGCTGGTCCGCAGCGTCGTCGCCAAGAGCGGTCTGCATTGGGACGCGCCGGCGCCGTTCGACAAGGCGCGCACGCTCGGCGAAGCCCTGCTCACGCCCACCCGCATCTATGTGAAATCCTGTCTGGCCGCCATCCGTGAGACCAAGGCCGTCAAGGCGCTGGCCCATATCACCGGCGGCGGCTTCCCCGACAACATCCCGCGCGTGTTGCCGGAGCGCCTCGGCGCCGCGATCGATCTCGGCAGCGTTCCAGTGGCGCCGGTGTTTCGCTGGCTCGCCGGCACCGGCGGCGTGGCGGAGGGCGAAATGCTGCGCACTTTCAACTGCGGCATCGGGATGATCGCCGTAGTGGATGCCAAGCAAGCCGACCGCGTAGCGGCGGTATTGAGCCGAAACGGCGAGACGGTGACGCGGCTTGGGGCGATTGTACCGATCGACGACAATGCCGGGCGCGTCGCCTTTTCCGGGCGCCTCAATCTCGGGTGAGTGATGGCCCGCAAGCGCGTAGCGATCCTGATCTCCGGCCGCGGCTCCAACATGGCGGCGCTGATCGAGGCGGCAAAGAATCCGGCCTATCCCGCGGAGATCGCCCTCATCGTGTCCAACCGTCCCGACGCTGCCGGTCTTGCGACGGCGCGTAGCGCCGGGATCGCCAGTGCCGTAGTCGATCACGCGGTCCACGGCCAGGACCGCGAGAGTTTCGAGCGCGCGCTGCAGGCGGTGCTGGAAGATCACCACATCGAACTCATCTGCCTTGCGGGCTTCATGCGCTTGCTGACGCCGTGGTTCGTCGAGCGCTGGCAGGGCCGCCTGCTCAACATCCACCCGTCGGTGCTGCCTGACTTCAAGGGCCTCAATACCCATGAACGCGCGCTCGCCGCGGGTGTGGAAAACCACGGCGCGACGGTTCATTTCGTGGTCGTGGACATGGATGCCGGGCCGATCATCGCCCAGAGCACGGTGCCGGTGCTCGCCGGCGATACCGCCGAGACCTTGGCCGCCCGCGTGCTCGAGGCCGAGCACCGCCTCTATCCGATGGCGCTCAAGCTGGTTGCGGGCGGACATGCCAGGATGATCGACGGCCAATGCCATATCGACATCGCCGGATTGTCCCAAAAATAAAACCCCCGGCGCGAGGCCGGGGGCTACGGGAATGACTGGCTAAGAGAATGACTCTTGGCCGGACTTGGCCGTCCCCGCGTCAGGACACTTTGAGATTTTCCGCCGATGACTTGCCGCGATTGCTCACGAGCTCGTACTCGACGGTCTGCCCTTCGTTGAGGGTGCTCAGCCCGGCCCGCTCCACCGCCGAGATATGGACGAAGACATCTTTGTCGCCGCTCGAAGGTTGGATGAACCCGTAGCCTTTAGTTGGATTGAACCATTTGACGGTGCCCTTTTGCATCGTCTGTCTCCTAGGGCCTGTCTTCAGTTAGGGATTCCCAAATCAGTTGTCGAGTGATTCATGGGCGGTCGGCTTGAGGAGGGCCGACCGATGCGGCGATATGCATTACGTGACGACCAATGGGACCGGAT